>OKBL01000431.1_pt1 | contig 4324 bp, 4 predicted proteins | sample 1610371 | NCBI WGS metagenome assembly OKBL01 (sample SAMN04436645, study PRJEB24849) | human gut metagenome | biome: human gut; feature: NICU; material: stool | host: Homo sapiens | place: USA: Saint Louis, MO | collected 2010-03-25 | reverse complement strand
ATATTCTTAGATATAGATGCGTCAAAAATTTCTCAAATTTTAATTGACAAATGTCCTTTCAGAAAATATACTTATAGTAGTTTAAAACATATTTAGGAGATAGGATTTAAAACCCATAATTGTAGTGGGTTTAAATATAATTAAAAGTAGAATATGTTTTTGTTATTATTGGTTGGCCTATGTAGGCCCCTAGGAGGTTTCAAATGAGTAAAGATGTGGAAAACAAAAATACCCATGACCATAATCATGGTGAACAACATGATCATGGTCACAATCATAATCATGAACATCATTGCCACTGTGGCGGTCATGATCATCATGGTCACGACCACGATCATCAACATGACCACAATCATGACCATGGGCACGACCATAGTCATGCAAAGGCTCTTCCGACGGATAAATGGGTGCCACACACTCATGAACCAGGGGTACCTCATGAACATGGCGTAAATGACTATATGAAAGCCGTTGCTGAGTATCGTAAAACATGGCCTACAAAACAAGATGTTATTGAACAAACACCAGATCCTGCGGTACGCGAAATGATTCTTCGCATGGAGCAAATCGGTTGCGATACAGTATTTGACCGTTTTGATAAACAACAACCACAATGTACATTCGGTATTGCCGGTGTATGTTGCCGTATCTGCTTCATGGGTCCATGTAAAATCACACCTAAGAGCCCTCGTGGTGTCTGTGGTGCCGATGCTGATCTTATCGTAGCTCGTAATATGACACGTGCTGCTGCAGGTGGCTTGACCCAACATGGTGCACATGCTCGTGAAATCTTGATTTCTTTGAAAGCGGCTGCTAATGACCAATTGGATATTCCAATTTTAGGGGAAGAAAAAATCCGTACTGTATGTAAAGCTTTCAATATCCCTGAAGAAGGTCGTTCCTTAAAAGAAGTGGCAAATGACTTGGCAGATGTTTTATTAGAAGATTTGAGCCGTGCATTACCTGGCGAATATAAAACAATTACTGCGATGGCTCCTGCTGAACGCCGCGAAGTTTGGAAAAACTTGGATATCTTACCTATTTCTGCATACAATGAAGCCTTCGATGCATATCATCGTACATGCGTAGGTACAGATGGCGATTGGGAAAGCAACATGAAGCAATTCTTACGTTGTGGCCTTGCTTTCACATTCACTGGCGTAGTGGCAGCGGATATCGCAACAGACGCATTGTTCGGGCAAGGTGGTCGTCGTACTTCCAAAGTTAACATTGGTGCCTTGAAAAAAGGGTATGTTAACATCGCTGTTCATGGTCACTTGCCAACATTAGTATCTCAAATTTGTACAATTGGTGCCTCTGAAGAGTATTTAGAAAAAGCGAAAGCTATCGGTGCCAAAGGCATCCAATTCTATGGTATTTGTTGCTCTGGCTTGTCCAGCATGTACCGCTACGAAAACGTTATTCCATTGTGTAATGCTATCGGTGCGGAACTTGTACTTGGTACTGGCGCACTCGATTGCTGGGTAGCTGACGTTCAAGACGTTTACCCTGCTATTATGGACGTAGCACGTTGCTTCAATACAAAAGTTATCACTACATCTGATGCAGCTCGTTTACCAGGTGCAGAACATATCGGCTACGACCACCATCACACTAACTTGGCTGAAACAAAAGAATTGGCTCGCAAAATCTTGGATCGCGCTCTTGAAGCTCATGAATTGCGTAAAGGTATGCCTGTATTCATTCCGCCATACGAAATCACTGCTGAAGTTGGTTTCTCTCCAGAATCCACTGTCAAACATTATGGCTCCTTCAAACCATTGGCAGAGGCTTTAAAATCTGGTAAAGTTCGTGGTATCGTAAACGTAGTAGGTTGTTCCAACCCTCGCGTTATCTACGAAAAAGCAACTGTAGATATCGTTGATACACTTATTAAAAATGGCTGTATCATCCTTACAAACGGTTGTGCATCCTTCCCATTGATGAAACTTGGCTATTGCAATACAGATGCTAACAAGAAATGTAGCCCTGCATTGCAAGAGTTCCTGGGTGATGATCAACCACCAGTATGGCATGTGGGCGAATGTGTAGATAATGCACGTTCCTCCGGCATCTTCGGTGGTATTGCTGCAGAACTCGGCCTTAATTTACCACAATTGCCATTTGCTATGTCTAGCCCTGAATGGTCTAACGAAAAGGGTATTGATGCCTCCCTTGGCTTCCGCTTGATGGGGATTAACTCTTACCACTGTGTTGAGCCACCTACACAAGGCTCTGATGCCGTTACAAAATGGCTTAAAGAAGATACTAAGGATATCTTAGGCTCTGTTATGTATGTAAATACGGATCCTGCTAAAGTAGCTGAGAAAATCTTGGCAGATATCGATGAAAAGCGTGCTGCTTTAGGTTGGGCTGAAGTAAAATAGTTTATCTTTTGATAGATTATAATTTGTAGTTAAGTATAAAAACACCCTCTATAGATCTTATAGTTATTATGACTATTAGAATTAAGAGGGTGTTTTTTATTGTTTGTGGATCGATTTTTTACTAGTCTTGTATTAGCCGTAGTATAATGTACTAATTGTTTTAGACCTATTAAAGTGTGATGGTTTCACCATCTTCAGGCACTGCTACATGGCTTTCAATGTTGGTGCCTTTGATAAATTTGCGCACATCCTTACGACTTGTTGCAGTATGATTAACTGTATCCATGTGAACCGCAATAATTTTAGCCTCTGGTTTACGTACCACCATGCGGGCAATATCTTTTGTACCCATAATAATACTATCTTCAAAGCCTAAAATTTGAGCATATCCAGTGTTCATAATAATAACGTTAGGGTCGAAGCGAAGGAGGGCCTTCTCTACATCACTTGTCCAAACTGTATCGCCTACAAGGTACACAGTTGGTTCGTCTGCTGCTTCAAAAATAACGCCCATCGCATCGCCTGCTAATGGTGCGAGAATCGGATTTGCATACATTTCTACAGTGCCGTGTGAGCCACCTGTTTTTCTCAATGTGATACCATTGAACTCTAGACTTTCAAAAATAATGCGTACATCATTAAAGCCTTGTGACGTAATAAGTTCTTTGTCCGCTGTATTTTGTACAAAAATAGGAAGTGATTTTGGAATAGATTTAATTGCCGTATCATCCCAATGATCGAGATGTGTATGTGTTATGTGTAACTATTACTGCTGTTATATCGTTTAATAGCTCATCCATTGATACAGGCAAATCAACCATAGGCATTCTCTGCTGATAGTTAAATGTTCCTTCAAAGCCGGGATAAGTATCTTTTGGTGCTAAGAATGGATCAATAAGAAATGTTGTGTTATTTATTGTTAATTTTCCCGTTGCATTTCGAATGTGAGTATATTGTGTCATAGTTATCTCCTTAATTGAAATATTGTTAGTTTAGTTGAATAGATTACTATTTGTAATCTCTAGAATTAGTGTACCTTGTTTTGTTATACTAGTCTCAACAATAATTAACACTCTGTTTATTAATAGACACATTGTATAAAAGTGTCTATGTTGGAGGTTATATGATAACTCGAAAAGAAATGACACGAATGTTGTTAAAAGAAGGCTTGCTTAGTTGTTTAGCAGACAATTCTTTTGAGTCTGTAACAGTAACATTGTTGTGTAAAACGTCAGGTATAACTCGTTCTACTTTTTATTTACACTATAGTAATATCATGGAAATTGTTGATGATTTAGTGGATGATGCAATCGCTTATTCAAACCCAGGAATGGTAGATAATAATAATTTACAAACTATAGCTAAAACCTTATCAGCTGCTTCTGATTCTGTGTCATTGAGAGAAGCATATGATTCTATTTTTGATAGACTGCCGTTATGTCAGCGTATTATACGACATAAAAAGTATTTACCTTTATTTCTGGATGAGCAAATTGCAGAATATGTATTACAACGCATTATACGGCGTGAAAAAGATCGGCAAGGGCTCGTTATGGCAGAAGCACTTGGGGTTTCATTTGATGTGGGTGTATCCGTTTTTGTATTTTTAGTACATGGACTATACGCTATTAATAAAGAATACAAGTGGTCTCAGAGCGATAAGTGGTTAGAAGCTCAGAAAATTATTTTTGAACTCGTTTATCGTGGTTTACAAAGTAAATAGTATTCATACCCGCTTATGTTTTAGTATTCTATGAAGTTTTTATACAACGAAAAAAGGACTCCATTTGGAGTCCTTTTTCATGTAAGGGGAGTGTTAGTATTAATATCAAATGAATCATGTATTTAAACAAGTAGTAGGTTTGGGGTTAGTATTACTTGTCGGGAGATAAATACACGTACGGCAACCAGGGAATTGTTACCTCTATCTATCATTT
>OKBL01000419.1_pt1 | contig 4717 bp, 7 predicted proteins | sample 1610371 | NCBI WGS metagenome assembly OKBL01 (sample SAMN04436645, study PRJEB24849) | human gut metagenome | biome: human gut; feature: NICU; material: stool | host: Homo sapiens | place: USA: Saint Louis, MO | collected 2010-03-25 | reverse complement strand
CGTGAACTGCTGTCTCAGTACGATTTCCCAGGCGACGACACCCCAATCGTTCGTGCTGATATTGCTTGTTTTGCTTCGCTTGAAGAGTTTGTTTTTCCCATGCAGCTTCTAATCATAAAACCACCAAGCATAATACAAAGAAGCATCATTCCTATTGCTATAATCATATATGTCTCCTTATTTCTTATTTGAATAATAAAGTAAGTTTTCGATAACTTCGCTGTAGATGTCTTCATCAATAGCAAGCATTACGTCATTATCTACAATCTTATCAAAGATAAGTTTGTAGCTTTCTTGATCGTGTCTGTTCATCTCAAATGACTCCTTTTTGCTAATATCCTTATAATCTAAATGAACAAAAAAACGATCACACGGAAGTAAGCGATCTAAATCGTTTATGTATAAACATTTTGATACTGATAAAACTATTTTCATATTTATTCCTTTTGGTTTTTAAGTGAACTGTAAAACTATTTACCGCCAACCCTTGATAGGGTGATTAGGCGGAAGGGTAGAGCTTTTTCAACCTTGCGAGTGAAACGAGACAAGGCAATCCGATAGGATTGGGTAAAATAGCGGATACGCTATTACACCTTGCCTCAGTTTCCGAAAAACAAAAATAAAGCTGAACTCAACCTATATTTAAATAAATAACCGATCTAAAAAGTTTGTCAATATAGCGGCTACATAAATAAATACCCTGCACAACAAATAAAATGCAAATAAAAAATAGTGTAAATAATATATTGTCTCGATGGGTAGCTGTGCGTAATAGGTAGCTTTGCGTAAAAAATGCTGCTGCTACGTGAAATCTGACAAAGTTCGTGACCATCAGATCACCAGATTTTAAGGAATGGGGTTTGATCGGCGGCGACAGAACAGTAGAAAACTTGCTTTTCTGCTGTTGCTGGCGTCTATTGGTTTGAAATGCTCATAAAATCAACAGACTATAGTATATATTAGTATAGTATATACTGCATCGAGGGTTGGCCTTCTCTCACCGTTCCGGGTCGGTTTGGGTTTGTTCTACTGGTGAAGATGGCCAGCTCTCCCCTTCCCTACATCTTCAGTTTTTTGAAGAGGTCAGGGCCATCAGTAGCTGTGAAAACGTCTGTACGAGCTTCTGAGCGTTCAATCGTTGATTTGGTGACTGGGTTTACCTTGTGCAGCGTTCTACGAGCTGCAGGGCGTTTCCCGTTGTGGATTTCGACAGCTTCTTTTGCCGACTCAAGCAGAGACTCAAAAAACAGGTTGGTGACTTCGTTGTCAATAGCTGCATCAGTTGCTTCATCAGGCAATGTTGCATTGCTCTTACCAATCATAAAACCGAGTCTACGCTTTGGTTTCTGCATCTCATGTTCTCCTATCCAGCACAGCCAGATCCTGCATATGACGTTTAGTATACGTTACAGTGTGACTTACTCTGCAATAGCCTTCGGCCTGTGCTTCGCTGTGGTGTAGTTTTTCAAAAACTCCGTCTAATACCTGATATGGCTAATGGCACAGTTAACAACTTTTTTTGACGGATCTATTGACAACTTTTTTTGATATAGTAAAACTGTAAGAGATTATAAATAAAAGAAAAGCCCGCGTTCTCTGATTAGTTTGGCGACAGTGAGAGAACGGGGCATTACAGAAAGGATACTGCTAAATGTTCAATATAGAAAATAACAGAGAGATATTAAAAAGTCAAATACCTTTAAAGCCATATGCTACTAATGATCTTGATTTTGGATTGACTATTCAAAATAAGAATAAAGCTTTAGATATGCTTTATTTACAAGTAAATCATCCCTTATATCTTCATACAATGATATTTGATTTAGACAAAGAAAACTGCTTTTACGAGTTTGAAAATGCCCATTTACCTATACCGTCTTTTATAACAAAATCACCAGACTCTGGTAGATGTCATTACGGTTATATGCTTAATGCTCCGATCTCATCAACAGAGAAAAGCAGACAGAAGCCTGTCAAGTTTGCCAGAGCATTATATTACAATATGGCTACTCGTCTTGGTGCTGATCTTGGCTATGCGGGACTGATTACTAAAAACCCGCTAAATCCTCACTGGTCGCCCTTTTGGTCAGGTGCTGATTTATATGAGTTAAATGATTTAGCTGATTGTTTTGATGATTTAGAAGAACCAAAGAAAAGAGAAAATACAGAGTTTGCTTTTGGTCGTAATGTTGAAATGTTCGACACCATAAGGAAGTGGGCTTATAAAAATGTGCTAAAATATAAGAATGAAAGCTCATTTAATGATTTTCAAAATGAGTTATTGTTAAAGTGTCAAATGCATAATGCATATTTAAATGCTAATGATTTACTGCCATACAATGAAATAAAAGCAACATCAAAAAGCATTGCTAAATGGTGTTGGTCTAAATTTGAAAATGAGGAGTTTAGTAAGATACAATCAAATAGAGCAAAAAAGGGAAAACCAAAAAGCAAAACTCGTAAGTTTTTGGAGGCGATAAAATGAAAGTTAAAAATAGAAAAAGAGAACTTACAGCAAAAGAGTATGCTGAACAATATGATATTAGTGTTAGAACAGTAAAAAGATATTTTTCTCAAGATCGTGAAGACTATGAGAAAGAAGCAAAACAAAGAAGATTAAAAGCCTTTGTATTACGTGAAGCTGGCTTTAAATGGTCAGAGGTTGGGGAGAAGCTGGGAACTACAAAACACGGTGCTATAGCTCTTTATAAACGTTATCAACAAATAGACGCACCAACAACAAAAGAGGCTTAAAGCCTCTTTTTACATCCTAAACCTACCGCCTCCATCATTATCACCGCCTCCATCATTATCACCGCCGTCATCATTTTCATCTGTTAGCTGATTTTGATTAATGATTTTTTCATTGATAGTGTTTTTGGTTTTATGTAGTTTAGATTTAAATCTATTTTCATGCTCAACCATATAAAACGGTTTTTTCTTTATTTCTTCTTTAACTATTTTTTCTTTATTCTCTGGCTGAATAACTGGTTTTTTTATACCTAACCTTTCTCTTATCTCTTCGATCTTAGTTGCTCTACTATTGATGTTGCCACGGCCTTTGAGTCTAAATGAATAGGTGGCTGCGTTGGCTGTTTCTGCATGATCAAGTATCCTACTGATAGAACCGCCGCTAAATGTATTGCTCCCACGATTAAAGCTACTTTTAGTATAAGTTTTGATTGGTTCTTTATTGTGTTGTTTTTTAACTCTGTTGAGTACTTGTGCAGCTTTTTGTGTTGTTCTTCTAACTTTATGGCTTGCTGGTCTATTATATTTTTCGCTGAGTTTAAAGCGGTTGTTGTTGCCTCTAATGAGTTGTTCACTCTTGTTAGTGTCTGTTGCGTCTGATTTAATGCTGTGCTGACTGACTCCGATAATATCATCATTGATTCTGTCAGAGGTTCTACTGTCATTGATATTTGGTTCAACAAATGATCGTCCAACACTATTTGGTTCATCATCTTTTCTTGCTGAGAAGCTCCTAACGAGTTCATCATCTCTATTTTTGTCATATTTCACCTTGCCTTTAATAGTGTTCCAACTGTATTTTTTACCTAACTGTGAGCCTTTAAAATAAATATTTTTTTCATTATTTTTGATACCAAACGACACTCCGGCGACGTTGCCAGTGCTTGCAACGTTGAAGGCCGGATCGATGCCTACAGCCTGCAGTCTGTCTATGAATGTCTCAAGGTCTGGTTTTCCTACCATAGCCGCCTGCAATGCGTTCTGTAGAACGATACGAGCTGGTTTCTCACCTTTGCGGAGGGCTTGCTCTATCTCAGCTTTGGTTGGTGCTGATACGTCTGATTTTTGCCCCTGCAAACCTTTGGTAATGGTTAAGCCGTGCTTTATCTCCAAACGTTCACAAGCTGCTATTGTGTTAAATGCTGAGTGCTGACCATGCCATACGGAACCGTCTAAACCAATCCTATTGGCTACAATATGGATATGTTCTTTATCTGTATCATTATGACGTACACAAATATATTGATGTTTTTCTATATTAATATTCATTTCTTTCAAATAGTCTTTTGCTATCTCTTCCCATTGCTGATCGGTTAAATGTTCATTTTTTGGAAGAGATAAAAACGCATGAAAGACTGGTTTTTTTATGTCTTGTCTAAAGCTGCTTACAGCTTTGAACTCATCAGTTAAATCACTAACGTTATTTTTATCTGCTGACATATTGCTACAAATAAAGCTGTGATCATCTTTTAATATGTAATCAACCCTATTTTTAAAAGACTTGCCCGTCTTGGCTACGTTTCCTTTCATATATAATCCAAATCCTTATTAACTTCTATTATTCTTCTGCTGACTTGTTTTATATTAAAGTTAAGCTTATCAACTTCATTTTTATCAAAATACTCATTGCCATTTAACTTTTTAACAGCCTGATTTATATTATTGCCTATCGCTGAAAGCTGTATATAGGTCTTCTGGTTTACTTCAGGCATTTTCCTTTTAATAACTGGTTCAGAGTTTAAAATCTCTTTTCTAATGTAATGCCCCCTCTCAAGGCCAGAGGCTTCAACTAATGATTTTAAATATTCAAACTCTGCTTTGTTTACTCTGAACTGTATTGATATGTCTCGGCGTTCGTCAGCATTTAAATGAATACGTCCATATTTTCTATCTGTCTTCATATTTCTCTCTCACTTCATTTAAAGCTGTATACTGAACATAATCTCTTATAGCTTTTATATAATCA
>OKBL01000346.1_pt1 | contig 6911 bp, 1 predicted proteins | sample 1610371 | NCBI WGS metagenome assembly OKBL01 (sample SAMN04436645, study PRJEB24849) | human gut metagenome | biome: human gut; feature: NICU; material: stool | host: Homo sapiens | place: USA: Saint Louis, MO | collected 2010-03-25 | reverse complement strand
AATAGCAAAAAAGAACCTCTTATACGAAATGTATATACCCTATCAAGTACAACAATGTATAAGAGGTTCTTTAGTTTTACAGGAAAATAACTATCTTAGACTATTATCAAAATTAGTTCTCAACTCTTAACCTTTAGAGGCTAATAATTGATTTACTACGGCACGCAAGTCATCTAAGCCTTGTTTAGTTTCAGCCAATTCTTGACGTTGACGTTCATTTTCAGCTTCTAATGTATTTAGACGTGCTGCTTGATTAGCAATAACAGTTTTTTGATTACTATTTTCTTTTTTGAGACTAGATACTTCATCTTGCATTACATAAACAGAGCTAATAGGACCTGCTTTATAACGCTCTGGGATAGCGTCTTTTCTTTCACGACTACCACCAAATTTATGCGTTACACCTGCATTTACCATGTTATGGCTAGTGCCAAGTGAAACACCTACGTTGAACATAGTATCTTCAGTTCGGTAGTGAGCAATACCGATGGCACCAGCAGTTTCACCACGGTAGTTACCGATACCAGCCATAATTTGTGTTGGTTCCAATGGATCATATTGAATTGGTTTCAACGCTGCCATAGCTGCCGCATGAGCACCAACACGTTGTGTTTCAGTACCAACACGATTAACAGCTTCTTGTAAACCAGCATTAGAGGCTTTTAACTGGCTAACATTTACTGCATCAGTATCAGCTGTGCCAGGAGCTACCCCATGAATTTTCTTACCACCATTATTTAAACCGTCTACAGTAAGGGATACAGGACCAGCTGCTGCATCTGCCGGAGTAATAGTCATACCCCCCCCATTAATTGTAGTAGAGTTGCCAGCTGCATCTTTCACAGTTGTACCTGCAGGAGTGATTTTAGTAGATACACCGTTTTCATCACCTACAGTAACACTGTTTAGGCCTTTTAAGTCTTTAGCCAAGCCATATGTGAAAGTAGTTCTGTCTTGATTAACTACAAGATTATCACCAGCTTGGAATTTTACGGTATCCCCACCTTGTACTTTTTCAACGGTACCGCCAGCAGCTGTTACCTTCCATGCAGATATATCTTTAACTTGTTGTTTACCAGCATCTGTCAAGTTGCTCAAGTCTTGATTTGCAGCATTATCAATTTTGCCTTTAGTTGCATCATCGAGTTTAACAGTTACATCGTCGCCATTAGCAACCGTAGTAAGGCCATTTTCACCTTTCACATTGAATTTCACATCACCTGTGCTCAACGATTTTTCATCGGTAGAACCAGTATTACCACCTAAAGAAATCTTACGGGCAATAGCTGTCGTGTTTTTGTTGATATTAGCTTTATTGGTTGCGATGTTATCCTTATTAGTTGCAATATCACTAGTATTTTTAGTGATGGCCGCTTTGTTATCAGCAATATTTTGTTTGTTCGCAGCAATATTGTCCTTATTAGTTGCAATATCAGCAGCATTTCTATCAATTGCAGCTTTATTATTAGCTATTTTTTGCTTGTTATCCGCAATGGCATCAGCATTTTTACCAATCTTATCTATATTATCAGCAATGTTGGCTTTGTTTTCTGCTACTTGATCATCAACATGTTTCAATTGATCTTCTGTGGCGGCACGTCCAGAGACAGGCTGTGTTTGACCCGGAGTCCATGCAGTATTAGTCAAACCCGTTACTTGAGGTGTTTCTACACCTTCTGTAGCTTTCACTTTTGGTGCTGTAATTGTTTGATTTGCTTTTACAGTATTGAAAGTTACGTCTTGTTTAGTAGCAATTGTGAAGTCTTTACCATTTTGAGTAATGGAAATGTTATCACCATCGATAAACTTAACTGTATTGCCACCTTCAACTTTTTCGGCAGTATTACCATTAGCTACTACGTTCCATGCGGATAAATCTTTAACTTGTTGTTTACCAGCATCTGTTAAGTTGCTCAAATCCGTATTTGCTGCATTGTTGATTTTATTAGCCGTAGCATCATCTAATTTGACAGTTACATCGTCTCCATTAGCTTCAGTAACAATACCATTTTGCCCTTTAATATTGAATTTCACATCGCCTGTACTTAAGGATTTCTCATCGGTTGAACCAGTATTACCACCTAAGGAAATCTTACGACCGATAGCTTCTGTATTTTTATCAATATTAGCTTTATTGGTTGCAATATCGCCGGCATTTTTAGTGATTGCCGCTTTGTTATCAGCAATATTCTGTTTATTCGTCGCAATATTATCTTTATTAGTAGCAATATCAGCAGCATTTCTATCAATTGCAGCTTTATTATCATCTATTTTTTGTTTGTTATCCGCAATAGCCTTTGCATTTTTACCAATCTTATCTGTATTATCAGCAATATTGGCTTTGTTTTCTGCTACTTGATCATCAACTTGTTTCAATTGGTCTTCTGTGGCAGCACGACCAGATACAGGTTGTGTTTGACCTGAAACCCAAGCGATATTAGTCAAGCCAGTTACTTGAGGTGTTTCAACTCCAGTTGTCGCTTTCACTTTCGGCGCTGTAATCGTTTGTGTAGCGGTTACCGTGTCAAAGGTTACGTCTTTTTTAGTGGAAATGGTAAAGTCTTTACCATTTTGAGTAATAGAAATGTTATCACCATCGATAAATTTAACAGTATTACCACCTTCAACCTTTTCAGCCGTTTCATTATTAGCGACTACATTCCAAGCTGCTAAGTCCTTAATCTGTTGCTTACCGTCAGGAGTCAAATTGCTCAAGTCTCGATCAGCTGCATTGTCAACTTTACTTTTAGTTGCATCATCGAGTTTAACAGTCACATCGTCGCCATTAGCAACAGTAGTAAGGCCATTTTCACCCTTAACATTGAATTTCACATCACCTGTGCTCAACGACTTTTCATCGGTAGAACCTGAGTTACCACCTAAGGAAATCTTACGACCGATAGCTGTCGTGTTTTTGTCAATGTTAGCTTTATTGGTTGCAATGTTATCCTTATTAGTTGCAATGTCAGCTTTGTTTGTTGCAATGTCGCCAGTATTTTTATCTATTGCAGTTTTATTGTCGGCTATTTTTTGTTTATTGGCTGCAATATCTCCTTTATTTGTTGCAATATCACCAGTATTTTTATCAATTGCAGTTTTGTTGTCGGCAATTTTTTGTTTGTTATCTGCAATCGCATCAGCATTTTTACCGATTTTATCTGTATTGGCTGCGATATCAGCTTTATTAGTTGCAATATTGTCTTTATTGGTAGCAATATCTACTGCATTTTTATCAATTGCAGTTTTATTGTCAGCTATCTTTTGTTTATTATCTGCAATAGCATCGGCATTTTTGCCAATCTTATCTGTATTATCAGCAATGTTGGCTTTGTTTTCTGCTACTTGATCATCAACGTGTTTCAATTGGTCTTCTGTGGCTGCACGACCAGATACAGGTTGTGTTTGCCCCGGAGTCCATGCAGTGTTAGTCAAGCCTGTTACTTGAGGTGTTTCAACTCCAGTTGTCGCTTTCACTTTTGGCGCTGTAATCGTTTGTGTAGCTGTTACCGTGTCAAAGGTTACGTCTTTTTTAGTGGAAATGGTAAAGTCTTTACCATTTTGAGTAATAGAAATGTTATCCCCATCGATAAACTTAACTGTATTGCCACCTTCAACCTTTTCAGCCGTCTCATTATTAGCTACTACATGCCATGCTGCTAAATCTTTAACTTGTTGCTTACCAGCATCTGTTAAGTTGCTCAAGTCTCGATCAGCTGCATTGTCAACTTTACCTTTAGTCGCGTCATCGAGTTTAACAGTCACATCGTCACCATTAGCAACCGTAGTAAGACCGTTTTCACCTTTCACATTGAATTTCACATCACCTGTGCTCAAGGATTTTTCATCGGTAGAACCAGAGTTACCACCTAAAGAAATCTTACGAGCGATAGCTGTCATGTTTTTGTCGATGTTAGCTTTATTGGTTGCGATGTCAGCTTTGTTTGTAGCAATGTCGCCAATATTTTTATCAATTGCTGTTTTATTGTCGGCAATTTTTTGTTTATTGTCGGCAATGGCATCAGCGTTTTTGCCAATTTTATCTGTATTATCAGCAATATTGGCTTTATTGTCTGCTACTTGATCATCAACTTGTTTCAATTGGTCTTCTGTGGCAGCACGACCAGATACAGGTTGTGTTTGACCTGGAACCCATGCAGTGTTAGTCAAGCCAGTTACTTGAGGTGTTTCAACACCAGTTGTCGCTTTCACTTTTGGCGCTGTAATCGTTTGAATAGCTGTTACCGTATCAAAGGTTACATCTTTCTTAGTGGAAATGGTAAAGTCTTTACCATTTTGAGTAATAGAAATGTTATCACCATCGATAAACTTAACAGTGTTACCTCCCACAACCTTTTCAGCTGTTTCATTATTAGCGACTACATTCCAAGCTGCTAAATCCTTAACTTGTTGTTTACCATCAGGAGTCAAATTGCTCAAGTCTCGATCAGCTGCATTGTCAACTTTACCTTTAGTTGCATCATCGAGTTTAACAGTGACATCGTCACCATTAGCAACCGTAGTAAGACCATTCTCACCTTTCACATTGAATTTCACATCACCTGTGCTCAAGGATTTTTCATCAGTCGAACCAGAGTTACCACCTAAAGAAATCTTACGAGCGATAGCAGCAGTATTTTGAGCAATATTAGCTTTATTTGTAGCAATTTCACCAGTATTTTTATCTATTGCAGTTTTATTGTCAACAATTTTTTGCGTATTCGCAGCAATACTGTCCTTATTGGTGGCAATATCTGTTTTGTTTGTTGCAATGTCACCTACATTTTTAGCAATTGCGGTTTTATTTGTACCAATAGCAGTTTTGTTAGCTTCAGCTTTATCGTCAACTTTTTTCAATTGAGATACATTGACAGCATCTTTATCAGCAACACCATCTGCTACATTGGCAACTTTCAAATTTCCAGCATTGATACCTTTATCACCATCAATTTTTACAGTTTCATTACCGCTAGCATTATTGAAAGAAGCACTGTTTAATTTAGAAAGATCTTTTTTCAAAGCTACAGAGATTTTCTTATCATTTCTAGCAACCGCAACATTATCGTCACCAGAAAAATCTACTGTATTACCTTTTTCAACTGCTACTGGTGTAGCTTCACCATTAGCAGAAAGATTCCAACCATATTTATTTTGATCAATTGCTTGATTAATCGCATTAGCTACGTTGGCAGAATCCGCCATGCCAGCAGTCGCTGTAGCGCTACCATTTGCTACTGTGATATCTTGCTTTTTACCAGAAACTGTAATTTTCTTACCATTAGCTGTAGTGCTAATGTATGTATTATCACCATTTACAGCCAATTTACTATTAGCAAGGTTCACATCGCCTGTACCAGTATCACCTGTAAAAGCTAGATTAACACTCTTTAATTGCGCCACGTTTACTGCGTCTGTATCAGCAGTACCTGCAGCAACATAGTTAATTTGACGTGTTTGGTTTATCGTACCAACAGCAACACCACCTAATTTAGACGTTAGGGCGGCACCACTTAAACCAGCATATATATCTGTACGACTAGCATTAACATTATATCCCGCTACGCCTGAAGCAATATCAGCTATAGATTTTGAGCCAACAGCTACACCATCTACTACTTTACCTCTGGCGCCATCACCAACAGCCACAGAACGACTTGCAGATGCGTCTGTTGCAGCATTTGGGCCAATAGCAATAGAATTATCGGCCGTAGCACCAGTATTATCTTTATTAGCAGCATCAGAAGATTTTATAGATATATATTTATAAGCGATTTGGTCTACAATAGCGCTAAGTTGAGAGCCATTAATTGCATCTGTGGAAGTAGCACTTACTTCGCCAGGAGCCACATGTTTCAACTGACGTTCATACCCTTTAGAACCAAAAGATACAACGTCACCTGGCAATGTTTTATCACCACCAGCCCAGGAAGCAACAACATTATTTGGCAAAGTATAGCTAGATTGTTTTGTACCGCCTACATCAGTGTTAGAACCACCACCGATGGCAATAGCATTATCACGATTTGCCCTAGCCCCTGTGCCAATAGCAATAGCATTTGTTACATCATTATTGGCTTGACCAGAAGGTCCTGATAAACGATCCTTCGCATTTGCACCTGTACCAATGGCAATGCCCACATTGCCTGACTGACCTTTCATGCCTAATGTGATACCGGATTCACCAGCTGTTGCCGTTGTATATAGTGGATTTCTCATATCAAAGCCTGTTAAGCTTTGAACCGCACTACGCAAATCCCCAGTTTGAATCTCACCATTATTCGTAGTGTAAATAACTTTTACACCATCGGCTTTAACTACATCATCGCCACCAATAACAATAGAAGAGTTACCTTGAGCTATTGTATTTCCCCCAATGGCAATTGCTTGCTCCCCAATTACTCTTGCACCTTCATTAGCAGTATTACCACCACCAATAGCGATTCCTTGTGGACTGTTAACACTGGTACTAGAATTAGAACCTATTGCAATAGAATATCCACCAGCTGCTGCTGCATTTTGACCGAAACCTACAGCTTTATCACCAGTAACAGAAGCACCATCCCCCAAGCCTACTGCTGTTGCATGCAGTTTTGTAGGCAAAGTATTTGCCGCCATAGAGATGCTAGCATTAGTCATTGCTAATGCAGCCAAGATTGCTGCTACAACAATTTTCTTCTTGCCACTATTATTCTTAGCGAACTCAGATACTACTACGTAGCAGCTTTTTGATTTGCTCCAAACCACTTTAAAAATCTTATTCATACTTTCTCCTATAAACTATAGTAATAGTAATGCTCCCTCGATGTTTTATCATATGGTAAATCATACGAGAATTCCAAAATTTTCAATATTATAAGTATATCAAAACCTTTAATACACTATCAAGCTTTTTCATTTTTTATTCATAATTCTAC
>OKBL01000286.1_pt1 | contig 9427 bp, 7 predicted proteins | sample 1610371 | NCBI WGS metagenome assembly OKBL01 (sample SAMN04436645, study PRJEB24849) | human gut metagenome | biome: human gut; feature: NICU; material: stool | host: Homo sapiens | place: USA: Saint Louis, MO | collected 2010-03-25 | reverse complement strand
AGTGACAGAAGTTCATTCAACACCGCCCTCTGTGGAAGAGTGGGCCGCGTTAAATGATCTCCTCGAATGTTCAAGCGGCGTTTTTTACCGCCCTCGCAAGCGCAAAGTTTACACCTACGATGATAGCCAACTTCGCCGCTGGCAATGCCTCGGATTCACATCACTACGCCACTACCTAACATACAACGCAATGAACAACACCGTGGCGGGAGTTAGGGGCTTTGATGAACTATTTAACATTGGAGACAGCTATACAGAATGATCACAGAAATAACAGAACAAGAATACTTTCAAGAGCGAATGCAGTACATGCAGGATTTAGTTAAGCAAGCTGAATGGGCTGAACAGGCACAAGATGTTAATAAGGTGGAATACCTCCATCTTGATCATCATGTTTACGGCAAATACCTGCAAAAATAGATCCTGTAAAGTTATGAATGATGGAGAATACTGCACCTGCTACCGCAGCTTGTGGTGTAAAGTGTTTTAGTGCTAAAGATACGGATAATGCAGAATTTTGCATAGCCACTTCAATTTGCATAGCACGACGAGAAGACACATCAATACTGAGAGCTTTACATATAAAGTATGTCACAACATAACCACTCAAATTTTGTACTAAACACGCTACAAAAATAATGAAACCAGTTTCGGCAATTTGCTTTTGGTTAACTGCAGTTACAGCTGCCAAGATAAGCAATACCGCGATAGCTGCAATGGTTGGACATACAGATTTTACAGGTTCAATTTTTGCGCCAATAAAGTAATTCAATACAATCCCCAAAATAATTGGTACTAACACGATTTTTACAATGGATATAAACATTGGCATAAATTGAATTTCAATAGAAGATGTTGCACCTGCATATAATACGACAAATAAAGGCGTTAAAATAGGTGCCAATAATGTGGATACAGTTGTTGCTGATACGGATAAGGGAACATTACCATTTGCAAGGAAGGTCATTACATTAGAAGCAGTACCACCAGGACATGCACCCAACAAGATAAAACCAATCCCAACTTCTGGAGGAAAATTAAATGCTAAGGCTACTAAGAAACCTGCCAATGGCATCCATAAGAATTGGATTACGGATACGAGAATAACCTTCATTGGTTGCTTAAATACATCAATAAAGACTTGAGCCGTTAATGTTAACCCCATCGCAAACATAACAAACTGTAGCATGTAAGCAATATATGGAGTCATCCAAGAAAATACTGCAGGTAGCATATATGCTAAAACAGCCATCAATAGTACTATCCAGGATAGATAACTATTGAATAAGTGATTAATAGAACGAATAACACTCATAAAAACACTCGCTTTCATAATAAATCAAAATTTAATACGCCGATTATTATAGCATTTCTATAGAATATTAACAACACATACAAAAGGAGTTCACATAACACTTGTTACGTGAACTCCTTTGATTAATTGATCAAATTTATTTTGTTAATGCACCTACATTATCTAAACGATGTAAGCACTTTTCTTTACCAAGTAATGTGACAATATTATTCAAATCCGGACCATGCATTTGACCTGTTAAAGCTACACGGATTGGCATAAATACGAATTTACCTTTTAAAGAGGTTTCTTTCATTACGGCCTTGATTGTTGCTTTTACAACTTCAGGTGTAATTTCATCAAGTTCAGCCAATGCATTCCGGAAAGCGCCGAGAACTGTTGGAGCTGTTTCTTCATTCAATACAGCACGCAACTCCTCTTCATGCCCCTCTTCAAGGAATACTGTTTCGCCCATAAACAAGCCTACATGATCTTTGATTTGAGCACCATAGCTAATATGATCACGGAATGTAGAGCATAATAATGTCAACCAATCAATATCAACTTGATTCAAGCTATCTGGAGCTAAACCAACCTCTTTCAAATGCGGCAAACAAAGGTGGAATAATTCTTCATCGCTCAAATTCTTCATGTAGTGGAAATTTATATGGTTCAATTTATCAATATCAAACACAGCAGGATTTTTCGCTACCCGATCCATAGAGAAAGCCTGAATTAATTCATCTTGTGTGAAGAATTCTTCTTCACCTTCAGGAGCCCAACCAAGAAGTGCCAAGAAGTTTACAAGTGCTTCTGGCAAGTACCCTAATTGTTTGTATTGTTCAACAGAGGTAGCACCATGACGTTTAGACATTTTCTTGTAGTCTTTACCAAGAATCAAGGAAATATGACCAAACTTAGGGACCTTCCAACCAAGAGCTTCATAGATAGCCATTTGACGAGGTGTATTGGATAGATGTTCCTCTGCACGAATAACGTGAGTAATCCCCATCATATGATCGTCCATTACTACAGCAAAGTTATATACAGGAATGCCATCAGATTTTACAATTACAAAATCACCAACGCCATTAGATTCAAAGGATACATGCCCACGTACCATATCATCAAAAGCGTATGTTTTATTCAACGGTACACGCAAACGAATTGTAGGTTTACGACCTTCAGCAATATATTTAGCCTTTGTCTCTTCATCTAAGTGTTCACAATGACCGTTGTATTTTGGTGTTTCCCCACGATCCATTTGATCTTGACGCACCGCATCTAACTCTTCAGGTGTGCAATAACACTCATAAGCTTTACCTTCATCCAATAAACGTTGTGTTACTTCTTTATATAAATCAAGACGTTCTGTTTGACGGTAAGGACCATTATTACCACCTACATCAATGCCTTCATCCCAGTTCATGCCAAGCCATTGTAAGGAAGCTTTAATATTCTCTTCACTTTCACGTGTAGAACGAGCTAAATCTGTATCTTCAATGCGCAATACAAATGTGCCTTTTTCCTTACGTGCTAATAACCAGTTAAATAAAGCAGAACGAGCACCACCAATATGGAATGGACCCGTAGGGCTTGGAGCAAAACGAACTTTCATGGAACTCATGATTAAATCTCTCCTTCATATACAGAAACGACAGCTTGTGCAGCAATGCCTTCACGGCGCCCAATAGCCCCTAGCATTTCATTTGTTGTCGCTTTAATACTAATGCGATCTAATGGTATCTCTAATATAGACTGTAAATTAGCCTTCATCATATCGATGTGAGGTTTTAATTTAGGTGTCTCAGAAATAACCATAATATCAATATTATAGGCTTGTAACCCACGTTCTTTCAATAAGAAATTTACTTTTTCTAGTAAAAGCATGCTAGAAATCCCTTTATACTGGTCGTCTTCAGGTGGAAAATAGTATCCAATATCCCGTAAACCTGCAGCTCCCAACATGGCATCCATCAAGGCATGAATGAGAACATCTGCATCGGAGTGACCATCAGGACCAAGGTCAGATTCGATATGAACACCACCTAAGATACAAGGACGACCTGCTTTTAATTGATGAATATCATAACCAAATCCAACGCGCATACACTTATCCTCAATTCCTAAATATCGTTTTGCTACAGCAATATCATTAGGTGTGGTCACCTTAATATTACAATAGTCTCCACTTACTATATGTACAGGCTTACCTAAATACTCGACGAGGGACACATCATCAGTGCCTAAATATTTTTCATCATAAGCCTTTTGATGGGCCGCTTTAAATAGTTCTTTTTGAAAGCCTTGTGGTGTTTGAATTTGATATAACTCACTGCGTTTCAAGGTTTCTATTACGGTATGCTCTGTATTAACCCGTTTAATCGTATCCGTAGCAGGGACACCTACAGTAGCAGCTCCATATTCTATTGCGGCCCTAACAACAGAATCAAACAGTTTAGTTGATGCTAATGGACGCGCTCCATCATGAACTAGCACAATATTACTATCTTCTGATACAGCTTTGAGCCCATATGCCACAGAATCTTGACGTTCTCTTCCACCAAGCACTATCTTTACAGGAATATGTAAATCCAACCCTTGAATATGGTTATACATATATTCTTGTTCGCCTTCAGCTACAACAAGAATAATTTCTTTTAAACCTTCAATCTTTTCTACATTTTGTATGGTACGTTGAATAATAGAATGTCCCCCTAAAGGAATAAATATCTTATTTTCTTTGTATCCCATACGGCGACCAGCACCTGCAGCGAGAACAATACAACTAATTGCCTTGCCCATTTTGTCCTCCATCTACACGAGCAAAAATCATCCGTCCTGCACTCGTTTGTAATATGGATGTAACCATAACCTCTACATTTTGACCAACATAAGGTTTACCATCCTCTACGACAATCATCGTGCCATCGTCGAGATAAGCCACACCTTGGTGTACTTCCTTACCTTCTTTCATGATTTGAACGCGAATCCATTCTCCAGCGATTAGAGCAGGTTTTAATACATTTGCCAATTCATTGAGGTTAAGCACTTCAATACCTTGTACACGAGCCACCTTATTCAAGTTAAAGTCATTAGTCATCAATTTCCATTGCTTATCTAAAGCAAGTCGCATAAGTTTTGAATCAACCTCTACAAGATCATCATAATCATCTTCAACAACTTCTATAGCTACCTTATTGGCATCTTGCATATCCTTCAAAATATCAAGGCCACGTCGGCCACGGTTGCGTTTCGTAGCATCCGCAGAATCAGAAATTACCTGTAACTCATTTAATACAAATAGTGGCACCATAAGAGGGCCTTCAATGAAGCCCGTAGCACATAGTTCTTTGATACGACCGTCAATGATAACTGAAGTATCTAGTAATTTTGGCGTACTAGAGGATTTATCTAATTTATGAGTTGAAAACATTTTAAAACGACTTGTTTTTTTAGTGCTATCTCCTCCCCATTGTTGTACGTAATTATTGTACATTTCGGGGCCTTTACGAGCCATGATTTTAAGTCCACTATATCCAAAAATAGCACTCAAAATTATAGGAATATAAGGTCCTATAATAGGTACTTGATTGAATGCAACGCCAATTAGATTTGCAATAATAAGGCCGAATAATAAACCGATGGTGCCTGCAATCAATTCTTGATTTGGAATATGAGTAAGAATACGCTCTAATCTTTTAGCAATTACTAAACCTTGTTTCAGAATAAATGATGAAATCAGATAACCAATAACAAGGCCTAATAGAGTACCTACGATTAATACTGCAATACGTGCAATTGTTAATGACATGTCCCCAAAAGATTCAAATTGCGAAACCAAATATGGATCAATAATAGGTGCTAAGCTATCCATTCCCACGTAGGCTGCTGTACCTACTAAAATGGCTATTACATAGCGTAAAATCCGATAAATCATGAAATCACCTCCTAATTATGAAAATACGAGTTGCATCGCCTCTTGTATAGATTTGACACCTTTAATTTTGATAGAACTATCATTATCCTTGATTTGTTTATAGTTGCCTTCAGGAATAATAAACTTTTTAAAACCTAATTTCTTGGCTTCATTTATACGCTGTTCAATGCGAGGAATACTGCGAACATTACCAGTTAAGCCTACTTCACCTAAAATTACCATATCTGTTGGAACGATTCGATTTTTCAGATTTGACACAATGGCAACCGCCATAGATAAATCACAAGCAGGTTCATTTACCTTGAGACCACCGATGACATTTACATACACATCTTTATTACCTAATGTAAAGCCACAGCGTTTTTCTAAGACTGCTAATAATACAATTAATCGGTTAAGATCATAACCAATCGCCGTACGTCTAGGCATACCAAAGGCCGTAGTAACGACCAAGCTTTGTACCTCTACTAAGATGGGCCGAACCCCTTCGAGGTAAATCATAACAGCACTGCCACTTTCTTCATCGGAACGCTCGGCTAAAAGCGAAGCAGACGGATTGGACAATTCCTGTAACCCTTCCTCTACCATGGCAAAAATGCCTGTTTCTGATGTAGAACCAAAACGGTTTTTAATGGACCGTAATATGCGGAATTGATAAGAACGCTCCCCTTCAAAGTAAAGCACTACATCTACCATATGCTCTAACATACGAGGCCCTGCAATATTGCCTTCCTTTGTTACATGACCAATGATTACAGTAGGTATATTTCGTTCTTTACAGAAGCGAAGTAGGCGAGATGTGCATTCACGAACTTGACTAACACTGCCTGGCGCAGCATCTATATCTCCAGTATACATAGTTTGTATAGAGTCAATGACTAGTAAGGAAGGAGTCATTGCTTCAGCTTGCTCCAATATATGATCTAGATCAGTATCTGCAATAACTTGTAACCGTTCACTATTGATATGCAGTCGTTCTGCTCGAAGTTTAAGTTGTAACTGAGACTCTTCACCAGATGCATAAAGAACTGCTCCTACTGTATCGGCTACCTTCTGGGATACTTGTAGCAACAGAGTAGATTTACCAATACCAGGATCACCACCTAAAAGCATTAGAGCACCAGGCACTATGCCCCCACCTAATACACGGTCAATTTCACCAAAGGTTGTAGATACGCGTGCAATAGAAGAAATTTCGATATCTGGCAAGGCGGTAGGCTTCGCCGTTTGATTTCCAAGACCTCGAGAAGGTATTCGACTATGTTTAGTTTCTTTAATGATTTCTTCAACTAATGTATTCCATTCTCCACATTGTGGACAACGGCCCATCCACTTAGAGGATTCAGCCCCACAATTTTGACAAAAGAATACAGATTTTGCTTTTGCCATAACACCTCAATACATTTAAAAAGAAAGGTCATGAATGATAACCATTCATGACCTTTTATGCATAATTTTACTACATGGTTAACTATCATCATTCTATAGTATACCATTTAACTTATATTTTTTATATGAAAGGTAGTCATCAACTGTATAATTTGTATTTTTATCATATTGATACAACAAGATTGTTATCCTTTGCATCTGCTTTAATAATTTTACCTTCTTTTGCATCTCCTTTCAAAATAAGATCCGACACTGGATCCTCAATTAAACGTTGAATAGCACGTTTTAATGGTCGAGCCCCCATTGTGAAATCAGAGCCCTCCTTAACAAGTAATTGCATAGCCTCAGGAGAGATTTCTAATTGTAAATCACGCTCTTCAAGGCGTTTTGTAACATCACTCATCAAGATAGTTACAATTTCTTTTAAGTCCTCTTCTGTTAATGGATGGAATACAATCATTTCATCGATACGGTTTAAAAACTCAGGTCTAAAATGACGTTTCACCGCATCCATTACCGATTTCTTAGCCGCTTTAAAATCAATTCCTTTATTTTCATCTACATTAGAATCAGACTTTTTAGCTGCTAAGAAACCAAGTTCTGGCAAGTTCTTATGTAAAGCTTTAGCACCTAAGTTACTTGTCATGATAATAACTGTATTTCTGAAATCAACAGTTCTACCTTGGCTATCAGTAAGACGACCATCATCAAGAACTTGTAACAAGATATTAAAGAAATCTGCATGTGCTTTCTCTACTTCATCGAGGAGAATAACGCTATATGGTTTACGACGTACCGCATCTGTTAATTGGCCACCTTCTTCATAACCTACATAACCTGGAGGGGCACCGACTAAGCGAGACACAGTATGTTTTTCCATATATTCAGACATATCAAGTCGAATCATAGCAGATTCATCGCCGAACAAGGAGGATGCAAGCGCTCTTGCTAGCTCAGTTTTCCCTACACCAGTTGGCCCAAGGAACAAGAATGAACCAATAGGCCGTTTTGGGTCTTTTAATCCAGCCCTTGCACGGCGTACAGCTTTAGCTACAGCAGTAACAGCCTCATCTTGACCTACTACGCGTTTATGAAGTTCTTCTTCCAAATGTAGTAAGGTTGCAGACTCTTCTTCTGCAATTTTAGCCACTGGAATGCCTGTCCATTGCGCTACTACAGCAGCTATGTCTTCCTCTGTTACTATTAATTTTTGATCGCTTTTTTCTTTAGCGATAGATTTTTTATCACCAATTTCTTTTAATAGTGATTGTTCTTCATCGCGAAGCTCTGCAGCCTTTTCAAAATCTTGAGACGTAACAGCAGCTTCTTTTTCTTTCTTAACTGTATTAAGGCGATCCTCTAATGCTTTAACATCAGGTGCTGCAGAAAATACTTTCATACGAACCTTAGATGCAGCTTCATCGACTACATCGATAGCCTTATCAGGCAAGAATCGATCTGTAATATATCGGCTAGATAAAGATACAGCTGCTGTTAATGCCTCATCTGTAATCTTAGCCTTATGGAAAGCTTCATACCGATCTCTTAATCCCTTTAAAATTTCAAGAGCATCCTCTTCGTTAGGCTCTCCTACTTGAACGGGTTGAAAACGACGCTCTAAAGCAGCATCTTTTTCTATATGTTTCTTATATTCATCAAGTGTTGTGGCACCGATAACTTGGAATTCACCTCGTGCCAAAGCAGGCTTTAAGATATTAGCTGCATCCATAGCGCCTTCAGTAGCACCTGCCCCAACCAATGTATGAATTTCATCTATAAAGATAATCATATCATCATGTTGTTGTACTTCATCAATGGCTTTTTTCAACCGTTCTTCAAATTCACCACGGTACTTGGCACCCGCTAACATAGAACCAATACTAAGAGAAATAATGCGTTTATTACGTAAAATCTCCGGTACATTACCAGTCACAATACGCTGTGCCAAGCCTTCGGCAATAGCTGTTTTACCTACACCTGGTTCACCAATAAGAACAGGATTATTTTTAGTTCTACGGCTGAGAATTTGAATGACTCGTTGAATCTCCGTATCGCGGCCAATAACAGGATCAATCTTACCTTGTTTAGCAGACTCATTAAGGTCAGTTGCAAAATCTGACAGCTCACCTAAATCATTATTGCTATTTATTCCCTCTTGACCACCATTATTGCTACCTTTATTCGAGCCAAGAATACTACGAATTGCTTCTACTACGTCATTACTACGTATATTCATAGCTCGTAGAATAGCAACAGCAACACCGCTACCATCGCTAAGTAGGCCCAATAGAATATGCTCAGTACCAACGTAGTTGTGATTCATGTGATTTGCTACTTGAATGGCAAGCTCAAGCACATGCTTAACGCGAGGTGTCATATATATTGACGTTGCCTTTTTATTACCACGTCCTACATGTTCTTCTACAGCTTCAAAAATATCTTCTGTAACAAGGCCAAGCTCTTCTAAAGCTTTAGCTGCTACACCATTTTTAACCTTTGTAAGGCCGATGAGTACGTGTTCAGTACCGACATAGTCATGTCCTAACTCCAAAGCAGCCTCTTGAGCTAACGAAAGAACGCGCTGTGCATCGTCTGTAAACCGTTGCATCATAATATCACCTCATCTATCTATGTAAATTGTAATTATTTCTTTTCAAATATATGTAAACAATGGTGAAATAACCATTGGAATATCAAAAATATTATTAAACTCTATTAATCTATTATGCTATCTAGTATTAATATTTACTATTTTTTACAAATCTCTTAACAGTAAACTAAGAAAATTATATAAATCAATCTAT
>OKBL01000243.1_pt1 | contig 12191 bp, 10 predicted proteins | sample 1610371 | NCBI WGS metagenome assembly OKBL01 (sample SAMN04436645, study PRJEB24849) | human gut metagenome | biome: human gut; feature: NICU; material: stool | host: Homo sapiens | place: USA: Saint Louis, MO | collected 2010-03-25 | reverse complement strand
ATTAATAATATCCATTATGAATATCTCCCTGTAAAATCCATCCATCAATTTCTTCAGAAATACATCTTCACTTAGATTAAAGTATAAGTAATGTATTAGCTCGTTATAGGTATTTATAACATCAGTTGTAAAGTTTGCTGTCTCAGCATTACTTGCGGATATTTTAACGGGTATTTCATTCCAGCCTAAACATTTTTCGTTCATATTCACCTCTCTCATTAATAGTTAGTACGATACGCAGAATAAATAACTCTCAGATTCCTTCTCACCTCATCCAAGAACAGATGATATTCTTTCCCTTTATTATCTTTCATTGATTCAGCAAACTCTTGTTTTGTTCGTTCGATCACTTTTCCAATCACTTCTTCAATATAAAGTCGGTCTTTAAAATGACGCTCATAATCATTTCCCATACAATCAATCATGACCTGAAGATGTTTTCTAAAGTTATTTATTGCCATTTCCATAAATACTTCTGTCTCATCATTCGTAACAGTCACCACACAAGGCAGTACGTTTTTACTTTTCATCTTAACCTCTCATTATTTAATGAACTTTTTTAGATATGATTGCGAGAATCAGAAATGATTTTGTAAATCCATTCATCAATCTCACTTTCAATAAATGCTATAGAGCGCAATCCGGTTTTTACTTGCTTAGGAAATTTACCCGCTCTTATTAAGGTATATATCCACGTTTTACCAAACCCTGTTCTTCTTTTTACTTCTGGCAAACGAATCAGTTTCGGATGTTTATCTGTTTTGTTTTGAAGCATATTATCTCCTTTTTTTTTACGTAATATCTTGGATATTTCGTTTTTTAGTATGTTGTTCGATGGAGATAATTCTAGGATTTTGGCTAGTTCTAAACTAGGGATGTTCACCAACCGTGAGTTTCGCGGAAATTTTTGGAGGGATACGCTTTTTAGGGATGTTCGCAGGTTGTGAACATCCCTTGTGTTTACTTTTTGTTTTTATCCGAGGATTTATCGTTAAGTGTTATCACATCAACGATACCCCAATCCTTCAACATATTGTTTTTAATATAGAAATCATTTAAAACCTTGAAGTACTCATCGTTATCAAGATAACTTTTCGCGTAATCATAATCAGTATCTTTGATGTTCTCACTACTTCTGACCCCATTATTACCATGCAGGATGTCAGCTAAAATGGTGAAAGGTATGTTCTTACCTTCGTTGTAGAGCTGTTCCCATGAGATCAAATCCATCAAAGGGATGACTTTGTAATCAAGTATTCTTTCAAAGGTCTTATGACCAAACCTAAATTTTCGTTTCGGGGGTTTAGGCGTTTTCAGGTGCTTTTGCCATAGAGCAATCAGTACTTTCAGATGTTCTGCGAGATCGTCACTGCTGGCTTCTTCCAAGTCAATTTCAATCAGCATCTTGTTAGCAGGGTTCATGCCTCCTTGTTTCAGATACTCAGAGATGTAGTCGGAACTCACTGCAACAGGGTCTGTTTGCTCTGAAGTCTCCAGCCGATACATAGCCCGCCCATAGTTGAACAATTGAACTCTGGTCATTGGTCTTACAGCATAGCTATGCGACAGTCTGTGATTGTCTGAAATCCAGTCTGATTTAAGTATCACATCACCACATCGGATTGTGGCATCATGGTATATCGCTTGCATTTGATTATCTTTGCCTGCTGTTTCCCATTGTTGTCTTGTTTTGTAAGCCAACATCCGTCTTTCAAGCTCTGCATAGATTTGTTCTAAGGTGAGGTCTTTAAGGCCATCATATCGGCGTACATCAAACCAAGATAACGCTGCCCTGATTTCTTCCATTTCCTTTTGTGTAGTCATTGTTCTACCGATTGCTTTTGTGTTTCCTAAACGTTAGCCCATTCAACATGATAGAGAAAGTGGAAAAGAGGAGCGGGTTTTCAAAATGGTGTGAGCACAGTAAGTGACCTTGAAGGTCAGTGCTTTCACCTTGACTAAACATGATTTATTTAATAAAAAATAACCAATTGTTTTTCATCATTTATTTTAACAAAAATAACGACAACATCATGTTGATAATGAAAGCAAATTTAGATACGTATAGTAAGATGGTTATGACAACAACCAATTGTTTTTAATTGACATTTTATTGATAAGAAAACAATAATGATGGTAAATATGTTGGTAAAAATATAGTTAAACTTAACAAAATCAGTAACAACAGGAGACACAGATGAAGTTCGAGTCCAGTCAGAGGAGCCAAATTTGAAAAGCCTGCTTTTAAAGCAGGCTTTTTGCTTTTCTGCGCCTGAGAAATGCAGGACGGTACCGGGTTGCCGTTTGCGTTTTTGCCCCCTCCCCCCGCTTGCCCCTGTTAAAGGTAAAGTTTTTTTTACTTATATAACCTATGGAGGTAATTGATTAACCAGCGATCAGCCGGTTTTAATTACCCCTTGATCGCCCTGCAAATGTTAAAAAGGCTCATGTATCTGCATGGACCCTTGACGTTATATAACAGGAATGCAGGCCGTAACTTTAGCACCAGACAGATTTAGCCGGTACTCGTGCCAGACAACGTTTGTGTAAGATTATGGTTATACTCATTTGCCAGAGAAAGGAGAATTTGCATTACGCGCCCAGCGGACAATTTGGTACTGTGCGAATATTCAGCTTGTTTGTATAACCAATGGCAAAAGTTCCTGCTGGCCGTTAAAGAGAGTATTTTGGCGTTACGCTTATCTCCCCCAGTCAAAGAACATACCATTCTGCGGTTTTTCCCCTGCCCCCAAAGTTGCCACTGAGTTTGCCACCAGCCATGCTGCGTGGTTCTCAGAAAAGTCCAGGGTATTTCACTCTCAGCTTCATGGATCTCCTCTTCTATAAACCAAAGCTCACCGTGCCGCTGGCGAAAGAGATCTGCCCAGGCGGTAATGGCAGCGCCTCGAAGAAAACATTCGTGTGAAATAACGTGTGTCTTTACCTGAGGAAAAAGGATGTTCAGCACGCGAAAATGCCCGTGAGCCGAGATAACGGGACGCAGAATCGCACCTCTGGCATTACGTTTAAGAGCCGCACTACCATACTGAATTTCATCAAACTGGCTACGATGTAGAAACTGCATCTCGCGCATATCAACCCGATTGACAATATCACTATGGCGCAAATCAGGTTCAATATGCCCCCGCCAGCGATACCTTAACGTTTCACCGCTGGCATGCGGAGTAAAATTTGTGGAGATATGAAGAACACTTCCACGGTCGGCGTCGAAACTGATAAGCACATACAGTTTTTGTTCTGCACAACTTCCCTGGAATGGCACAATGAGTGAAATAGTTTCGATACGTTCAGGGGGGACGATTGATCTTTTTGTTTGCCGTTTAGGTGTCCAGACTTTTTTGCAGGCCCGGCACTGAACGCGCTGTGTTCTCTGTGGATTATAACCATAACAAATAATTTTCTGGCTATAACATTCAGGACAAAAATAACCGTTGTCTGTGGCATATGCCTTTAAATGAGCGGCTAGCCATTCATTAAATTGTTGTTCATCAAACAGCGGGGGATAACTCCCGCAAGCCCGACAGTGTAATGCCGGGAATCCCAGTCTGTAGTCTGGCCAACGGTAATCAGCAGATGCAGATATTGGCAGCCCTAAGTTGCGGCAACCAAACGATTTGCAGGTATTAATCGTAAACAAAGTCAAAATGCGTCACCAACGATTTTAAGTGGTCGATGATTTTGCCTGATAATACCGGGTTGTTTGTGTGAGCATACTCGCATAAAAAATCCTTTCAGAACGTAAAGTACCGAATCTTTATATAACTGGAAGGAAAGGATTGTGAATATAAAAGCAATTAGCGTAGGTATTTTTCTGGCGTTACCCTTTTGTGTCGGTGCCAAGGATGTCACCTTTATTTATACCAACGATCTGCACGCCCATGTGGAACCTTATAAAGTCCCCTGGATTGCTGAAGGCAAACGCGATGTCGGTGGTTGGGCGAATATCACAACTCTGGTAAAGCAGGAAAAAGAAAAAAGTAAAGCAACATGGTTTTTTGATGCGGGTGACTATTTTACCGGCCCTTATATCAGTAGCTTAACGAAAGGAAAAGCAATTATTGATATTATGAATACCATGCCGTTTGATGCTGTCACGATAGGTAATCACGAATTTGATCATGGCTGGGACAATACGCTATTACAGTTAAGCCAGGCGAAATTCCCCGTTGTGCAGGGCAACATATTTTATCAGAACAGCAGCAAATTATTCTGGGATAAGCCTTATACCATTATCGAAAAAGATGGCGTGAAAATTGGCGTCATTGGTTTACACGGCGTGTTTGCCTTCGACGATACCGTTTCCGCAGCAACGCGTGTAGGTATTGAAGCGCGGGATGAAATTAAATGGCTGCAACGCTATTTAGATGAACTGAAAGGAAAAGTTGACTTAACCGTACTGCTGGTTCATGAAGGCACACCGGCGCGTCAGTCCAGTATGGGAGGGACCGACGTGCGACGTGCGCTGGATAAAGATATTCAGACGGCAAGCCAGGTAAAAGGTCTGGATATTCTGATTACGGGACATGCACATGTCGGTACGCCGGAACCGATTAAAGTAGGCAATACGCTGATCCTCTCGACCGACAGCGGCGGTATTGATGTGGGGAAACTGGTGCTGGATTACACGAAGCCGCATCAGTTTACGGTGAAAAAATTTGAACTTAAAACCATTTATGCGGATGAATGGAAGCCCGACCCGCAAACGAAAAAGGTCATTGACGGCTGGAACAAGAAGCTGGATGAAGAAGTTCAACAAACGGTGGCGCAGTCGCCGGTGGAATTGACGCGTGCTTATGGTGAATCGGCCTCGCTGGGAAATCTGGCTGCGGATGCGTTAATGGCGGCAGCAGGTAAAGATACCCAGTTAGCCTTGACCAACTCCGGCGGTATTCGCAATGAAATCCCGTCTGGCCCGATTACGATGGGCGGCGTCATTAGTACGTTTCCATTCCCTAACGAGCTGGCCACAATGGACCTCACCGGCAAACAATTACGCACGTTGATGGAGCATGCCGCAAGTTTAAGCAATGGCGTCTTGCAGGTATCAAAAGGCCTGGAGATGAAATATGACAGCGGTAAACCGATCGGTCAGCGGGTCGTCGAATTTACACTTAACGGTAAACCGATTGAGGATGCGACAGTCTACCACATTGCCACCCAAAGCTTCCTTGCTGACGGCGGGGATGGTTTTAGCACCTTCACCGAGGGTAAAGCACGTAATACACGAGGTGGTTACTACGTTTCTAACGCCGTGATCGATTACTTCAAGGCGGGTAACACCATTACGGATGAGCAGCTCCACGGGATGCGCGTTGCTGATGTGAAAAAATAAAGGCGTTTGCATGCCTGCATTCAGTGCCCATCGGTGATGAATGCATCGAAATGACATATCCGTTGAAGGGTTCATACCTCTGCATGAACCCTTGTTCAAACTAGCGCCTTTTTCAAGGGAGGTGATCATGAAGAAAAATATAAAGCTGAGTCTGATGACGTTGTGCCTGGCCGCAACGCTCACGAACACAGTTAATGCGAAGGGTAACAGACACGAGACCTACCCCTTTACCTTGCCCGCTGGCCCGGCAGGCAACTTGCCGCCGGGCAAAAATTTAAATCTGATAATCAATCGCCACTTCTTCCGGCTCCATCACCTGGCGTTTGATCTCATCCACCGACAACCCGGCATTGCACAGCTCGATAAAGCGCCACACGTAGTTGCGCTGAAGTTGCCCACGCTTCAGCCCCAGCCAGACGGTATTGGCGTCGAACAGGTGACGCGTATCCAGACGCACCAGATTACCGGCTTCATATTCTCCGCCTGACTGCTCGGCCACCAGACCAATCCCCAGCCCCAACTCAACGTAGGTTTTGATCACGTCGGAATCCTGCGCGCTCAGCACCACGTCCGGCGTGAGCCCTTTACGCTTGAACGCTTCATCAATGCGCGAGCGTCCGGTAATGCCCTGCCGGTAGGTAATAAGCGGCCATTTAACGATCTCTTCCAGCGTCAGCGGCGAAACCTGATTCAGCGGGTGATCGGCGGGTAGCAGCAGGCTGTGGTGCCAGCGGAACCACGGGAACGCCACCAGCAGCGGGTCGTTGCTTAGCCGTTCACTGGCGATGCCGATATCGGCCCCACCGTTATGCAGCAGCACTTCGATTTCCTGCGGCGTGCCCTGGATGAGTTCGAGACGCACGTCAGGGAAGATCTCACGAAATGCTTTGATAACCCTCGGAAGACTGTAGCGCGCCTGTGTATGAGTGGTAGCGATGGTCAGCACACCCGAAGCATCGTTGGTAAAGAGATCCGCCAGCCGACGAACATTGCTGGCCTCGTTGAGAATGCGCTCAGCGATGGTCAGCAATGCCTTGCCTGGCTCCGTCATACCCAGCAGGCGCTTGCCGCGACGGATAAAAATCTCAATGCCTAACTCCTCCTCCAGCTCGCGGATATGTCGGCTGACGCCCGACTGGGAGGTGTAAAGCATGTTGGCGACTTCGGTCAGGTTATAATCCCGCCTGGCCGCCTCACGAATAATTTTAAGTTGCTGGAAATTCACGATTCACTCCGGCGCATCTGACATAAGGCTATTGTTAGAGTCAGCCGGGCTGTAGAACAAATAATAAAAACCAGCATCTTATGCTTATTTGGAATATCAGCTGACCAGTTGCAGTTCGCGATTTTCCAGGGACGGCTTACTGACCAGAGACATCAGGATCTCTTTTACCGCCTGCGCCTGCGGGGACAAGGAGCCGCGCGCAGACATATTCAACGACAGCGGTAAGCTCATGGATGGCGTGGTGATGCGGGCCATCCAGCCGTTCGCCGCGCTGCACAGTGAACGTGCGGCAGACTCGGGCAGTACCGTGACCCCCATGCCGCTGGCAATGGCGGCGGTCAGCGTGGAGATGGAATCAATCTCTCCGATAATTTTCGCCGTCAGACGGCGCAGCGAGAACGCTTCGTCGACGCGCACGCGCACGGCACTGTAGTCGCGCGGCAGGAACAGGTTCATCTCAGCCACGGCGGTTAAATCAATGCTCTGCCCCGGGCAGTCACGGGTCCCGACCAGATAAAGATCTTCTTTCAGCAGCGGCTGGCTGGTGATGCCGGCAACCGGTGAGCGATCGTACAGCACCGCCATATCCAGCTGACCGTTGAGCAGTTTGTCATTAAGCACGGAACCGCTGTTCTCATGCAGATAAACCAGCACTTCCGGTAGCTCAGCGCGCACTGCCTGTAGCAGCGGCATGGTAACAGACGATGCGGCCGTTCCCGGTGCCAGCCCGATGGAGACATGCCCGCTCAGAGTCTGCCCCACATTGTGCACGGCCAGCTGCGCCTGCTCGCACTGACGCAGGATCGTGCGGGCATGGGTATATAAAATTTTTCCCGCTTCGGTAGGCGTTACGCCGCGCTTGGTGCGGATCAACAGTTGCTGGTCCATTTCGCCTTCCAGAGTCGCGACCTGCTGGCTCAGCGCAGGCTGCGCGATATGCAGCACTTCAGCCGCCTGGGTCAGGCTGCCGATATCGACGATTTTTACGAAGTATTTCAGTCGTCTTAAGTTCATGTTGCCCCCTGTTCGAAAATAGCGTGCCGGTAACGGCTGTGTTGTTAAACAGGTTTTGCAATATGGATGCCAGTTTTTTACAGGGTGTGTAAACCTCTGCTAAACGGCTGAAAATAAGGAAAGCTAATCACTGATGCCTGTTTTGAGACAAGGACAGTGGTTTCCGATCTGCCCCATTCGGGGTATATCTGCACAATTTTGGTGCACTCCGTTGGCAAAAACGCCACTTTGCTGGTTTTGTCAGCAAACAATCAAAAGTCGACGATCCATCCTTTGACAAGGCGTACGCAGGTCGATAATATGCGCCCCGTTCACACGATTCCTCTGTAGTTCAGTCGGTAGAACGGCGGACTGTTAATCCGTATGTCACTGGTTCGAGTCCAGTCAGAGGAGCCAAATTTAAAAAGCCTGCTTTTAAAGCAGGCTTTTTGCTTTTCTGCGGCTGGTAACATTGTCGGGTGACGGCTTCGCCTTACCCGACCTACGGTGCTTCAGGCCCGGTAAGCGCAGCGCCAGCGGACACAGCAAGCTTCACCGGCATCCCCGACCGACGTTCCAGCTCAGCGCCCGCCCCTTCACTTATAAGCTGCGACCTTTGCACAGCCGAAATGGGCAGCGGCACCTTATTCGTTGATTCAAATTCAGCGCGATTACGTGAAAGCGGCTCGTGAACTTCGACCCAGCGGCTGCCGTCCGGCTCGGTGGTCACTTTTACTGGCTGATCGATAAGCTGTACCCGCGTCCCCACCGAAACGTTATCGAACAGGTATTTGATATCGTCATTACGCAGGCGAATGCAGCCCTGGCTGACGCGCAGACCAATGCCGAAATTCGAGTTGGTACCGTGGATCGCGTACAGCCTGCCGATATAGAGGGCATACAGCCCCATCGGGTTATCCGGCCCGGCGGGAACGAACGCGGGTAACGTTTTACCCTCTTTCGCGTAAGCGCGTCGCGTGTTTGGCGTGGGTGACCAGGTTGGGCCTTCCTGCTTGCGCTCAACGGCGGTTACCCAGTTACGCGGCGTTTCGCGCCCGGCCTGACCGATGCCAATAGGCAGCACCTCAACCGTATTGCTGCCAGGTGGATAATAGTAAAGACGCATTTCCGCGACGTTCACCACAATCCCCTCGCGCACCGTTGGCGGCAGAATAAGCTGCTGCGGCACCACCAGCTGTGTTCCGGCTCGCGGTAAAAACGGATCCACCCCCGGGTTGGCTTCCAGCATATTGCTCAACCCTTGTCCGTGCCGGGCTGCAAACGCTTCGAGCGGCAGGGTATTGCCTTCAGGCACGGTGATAGTGATCGGCGCCCCCACCAGGCGGCTGCCCTCGGGAGGGAGTGGGTAGCTCACCGCCAGGCCATATTGACTGAAGAATAGCGCAGCCAGACAGCCCACAACCTTCAAACGACGCATAATCCTTTCCTTTGCCTTTTCCCGACTCTGATAAGCATAGCGTAGCCGTATTGCATCACCCCATCAGGAAATAAAATCAGTTTCCTCTCCCTCCTCATCGCGGTAGTCTCATACGTTCCGTCAATATGACGGCCGCAATGTGAGTGACCTTTTCTTATACCAATAATTAAAAATCAGTACAGACAGGACAACTATGGACTCCACCCTCATCTCCGCTCGCCGCGACGAGGAGACACCTTCGCTTAACCGCGCCCGCCGCGCCGCTTTAGGTAGCTTCGCAGGTGCCGTCGTCGACTGGTATGACTTTCTGCTCTACGGTATTACCGCTGCGCTGGTGTTTAACCGTGAATTCTTTCCCCAGATTAGCCCTGCCATGGGCACGCTTGCTGCGTTTGCCACCTTCGGCGTCGGTTTTCTGTTTCGTCCGCTGGGCGGGGTAATCTTCGGCCACTTCGGTGACCGCCTTGGCCGTAAACGTATGCTGATGCTCACCGTCTGGATGATGGGCATTGCCACCGCGCTTATCGGTATTTTGCCCTCCTTTGCATCGATTGGCTGGTGGGCCCCGGTGTTGCTGGTGACGCTGCGTGCCATTCAGGGCTTTGCCGTCGGCGGCGAATGGGGCGGCGCGGCATTGCTGTCCGTGGAGAGCGCGCCGAAGAACAAGAAGGCGTTTTACAGCAGCGGCGTGCAGGTGGGTTATGGCGTGGGTCTGCTGCTCTCCACAGGCCTCGTGTCGCTAATAAGCCAGCTCACAACAGACGAGCAGTTCCTGAGCTGGGGCTGGCGTATCCCGTTTATCTTCAGCATTGTGCTGGTCGTGGTGGCCCTGTGGATCCGTAACGGCATGGAAGAGTCGGCTGAATTCGAGCAGCAGCAGCGCGAAAAACCGGTCGCGAAAAAACGGCTGCCGGTGATGGAAGCGCTGGTGCAGCACCCTGGCGCTTTTCTGAAAATCATCGCCCTGCGCCTGTGCGAACTGCTGACGATGTACATCGTCACCGCCTTCGCCCTGAACTACTCCACGCAAAATCTCGGCCTGCCGCGGGAATTGTTCCTGAATATTGGCCTGGTGGTGGGCGGGATCAGCTGCCTGACCATCCCCTGCTTCGCCTGGCTGGCGGATCGCTTTGGCCGTCGGCGGGTGTATATCACCGGAGCACTCATCGGCACACTCAGCGCCTGGCCGTTCTTTATGGCGCTGGAGGCACAGTCGGTCTTCTGGATTGTCTTCTTCGCAATCATGCTGGCGAACATCGCTCACGATATGGTGGTCTGCGTGCAGCAGCCAATGTTTACCGAGCTGTTTGGCGCAAGCTACCGCTACAGCGGCGCGGGCGTGGGATATCAGGTGGCGAGCGTGGTCGGCGGCGGGTTTACGCCGTTTATCGCCGCCGCGCTGGTGACGTTCTCCGGCGGTAACTGGCACAGCGTGGCGATTTATCTGCTGGTGGGTTGCCTGCTTTCTGCCGCCACCGCCCTGTTGATGAAGGAAACCGTGCACAGCTGATCTCCTCACTTTTGTTTCACAGGGGTGTGACATACTATCGGGTATAGCCGCACACCTGTGGAACAAGGAGACAGACATGAATAATAAGGGCTCCAGCCTGACCCCGGCTCAGGCGCTGGAAAAACTCGACGCGCTGTATGAACAGTCCGTCAATGCACTGCGCAGCGCCATCAGTGACTATATCGAAACAGGGAAACTTCCCGATGAAAAGGCCAGAACCCAGGGCCTTTTTGTTTATCCATCGCTCTCTGTCACCTGGGACGGCAGCGCCAGCAGCAATCCGAAAACCCGCGCCTATGCGCGTTTCACCCACTCCGGCTGTTACAGCACGACCATCACGCGTCCTGCGCTGTTCCGCCCCTATCTGGAAGAGCAGCTTACCCTGCTGTATCAGGATTACGGCGCGCAGATTAGCGTTGAACCGTCCCTGCACGAGATCCCTTACCCGTACGTGATAGACGGCTCAGCGCTGACGCTGGATCGCTCCATGAGTGCGGGGCTGACGCGCCATTTCCCGACCACAGAGCTTTCGCAGATTGGCGATGAGACGGCAGATGGGATCTATCACCCGGCAGAGTTTTCCCCGCTGTCGCACTTTGATGCCCGCCGTGTCGATTTTTCGCTGGCACGCCTGCGCCACTACACCGGCACGCCAGCCGAACATTTCCAGCCATTCGTACTGTTTACCAACTACACCCGCTATGTGGACGAATTTGTCCGCTGGGGCTGTAGCCAGATCCTCGACCCGGACAGCCCTTACATCGCTCTCTCCTGCGCGGGCGGGATCTGGATCACCGCCGAAACCGAAGCACCGGAAGAGGCCATCTCCGATCTGGCATGGAAAAAGCACCAGATGCCCGCCTGGCACCTGATCACTGCCGACGGCCAGGGTATTACGCTGATTAACATCGGCGTTGGCCCGTCGAATGCGAAAACCATCTGCGATCACCTGGCGGTGCTGCGCCCGGACGTCTGGCTGATGATCGGCCACTGCGGCGGCCTGCGTGAAAGCCAGTTGATTGGTGATTACGTTCTGGCCCATGCTTATCTGCGTGACGACCATGTTCTTGATGCGGTTCTGCCGCCGGACATTCCGATCCCGAGTATCGCTGAAGTGCAGCGCGCCCTCTACGACGCCACGAAAATGGTGAGCGGCATGCCGGGCGAAGAGGTGAAACAGCGTCTGCGTACCGGTACGGTCGTCACCACCGACGATCGTAACTGGGAACTGCGCTATTCCGCTTCCGCCCTGCGTTTTAATCTTAGCCGTGCGGTCGCGATCGATATGGAAAGTGCCACAATTGCCGCGCAGGGGTACCGCTTCCGCGTCCCGTACGGCACGCTGCTGTGCGTGTCCGATAAACCGCTGCACGGCGAGATCAAACTGCCGGGTCAGGCGAACCGTTTTTACGAAGGGGCGATCTCAGAGCATCTTCAGATTGGTATTCGCGCCATCGATTTACTGCGTGCAGAGGGCGACAAACTGCATTCCCGTAAGCTGCGCACCTTTAATGAGCCACCGTTCCGCTGATAACAAGGACACATCACGCACACCACTCACCCGGCCTGGGATTCCGTAGGTCGGGTAAGCGGAGCGCCACACGACAATTTTACGAACGCAGAAAAGCAAAAAGCCTGCTATAAAAGCAGGCTTTTTAAATTTGGCTCCTCT
>OKBL01000217.1_pt1 | contig 14623 bp, 6 predicted proteins | sample 1610371 | NCBI WGS metagenome assembly OKBL01 (sample SAMN04436645, study PRJEB24849) | human gut metagenome | biome: human gut; feature: NICU; material: stool | host: Homo sapiens | place: USA: Saint Louis, MO | collected 2010-03-25 | reverse complement strand
ATATTCTATACTGCAAAAATTATGGTTGTTCATAAAACTATTTACTCCAATGTGCATCACTCAATTTTCCCTGATTGGGGCTACCTTCATCGCTATCTTTTTAACGGGGCAATATAGTACAACTGATTTAGCTGGTGTCGCTACGGGATATAATTTGTGGCTCCTCTTCTATATCTTTGCACAAGGTACATTAATGGGTATCACGCCAATCATTTCTCAACTATTAGGAGCTAAGAAAACAGATGATATTCCAATAATCTTTCATCAAGGCCTTTTCATCGGTACAGGACTAGCATTTTTAATTTTATTAATTGGTATATTCGGCTTACGCCCTTTATTGACATATTTAAATCTTGAACCCGCTGCCACCGAGGTATGTATTAGTTATCTGAAAGCCTTTGCACTTGGTTTATTCCCATTACTCTGGGTAAATACCTTGCGTAATACAGTCGATTCTCACGGATTGACGCATTACTCCATGGCCATTGTCTTTACAAGCTTTGTGATTAACGTATTCTTAAACTACGCACTCATCTTTGGTCATTACGGCTTTCCTGAAATCGGTGGTGTTGGTGCTGGCTATGGTATTGCCGGTGCCTGTTGGACAAACTTTATTCTATTTAGCTTAGTCATTCTATTGCATCCTAAGTTAAAAGGCTATCGCATCTATAAAGATTTCCATAGCCCGAATTTCCACTATATCCGTGAACAATTACAAGTTGGTATTCCCATTGGCTTCTCCATCTTCTTTGAAGCTAGTATCTTTAGCATTGCTGGGCTGTTAATGGTTCACTTTGGATCTGCTGTAGTTGCAGCTCATCAATCGGTTATTTCCTTTACTAATGTATTCTACTGCTTGCCATTAAGCATTGCCATGTCTTCTACCATTGCCGTTGCTTATGAACTCGGTGCAGGACGAAAAAAGGAAGCCATTCAATACTCTTATATTTCTCGTGTATTGGCCATCATCATAGCCGTTCTCATTTGCGCCTTTACGTTCACTCATATGGATAATATTGCTGATCTATTTACCAATGATGATGAAGTATATGAGCTTATTTATCACTTCCTTGGGTATGGCGTATTTTTTGCTGCCATCGATGCCATAGGTACTCCATTACAAGGTATTCTAAGAGCCTACAAAGATGTAAAAGTAGTTCTTTACATCTCACTCATTTCTTATTGGGGTGTATGTTTCCCAACGGCTTATACCCTTGCCAAAAATCCTAATTATGGACCATTTGGCGTATGGATTGGTTTGTTGGCTAGCGTAGTAGTTGCGGGTATATTATTTACACTTCGCACATACTACATACAACATTACAAACCTAGAACTATTGCAAAATTACAAACCTAAAACTATTGCAAAATAATAAAAGCACCTATTGATTACGCTTAAGTGTAATCAATAGGTGCATTTTTATTGTAAAAGATTCCAAATACATAATCTATTAGTATATGGGCCCTTTAAAATAGACTAATATTTTAATTAGGTATATGACTATGAAAGTCTTATTTTAAAGCTTCTTGTTTCTCTACTTTGGACATACGGAAAAAATTATATAGCGTTTCTGCCGTCTTATAATTCATAGATTCTACATTTGCAAGTTCATCAATAGATGCCTCTTTCATGGCCTCTAAACTATTAAAGTGAGCCCATAAGGCCTTACGGCGTTTAGGCCCGATTCCTTCAATATGGTCAAGAATAGATTCAAGATTTCGCTTGCCCCGCAACTTACGATGATAGGTAATGGCAAAGCGATGCGCTTCATCACGAATTTGTTGAAGTAATTGAAGCTCCGGCGTATGATGACTCAAAATGATACTTTCAGATTGTCCCTCTACAAAGACCTCTTCAATACGCTTAGCCAAGGAGATAACTGGCACATCTGTAACACCAACAGCACGGATTAACGGCAAAGCCGCATTGAGCTGACCTTTACCACCATCGATGATAATAAGATCTGGCATAGGCCAGTCTGTTTCATTACCGTAACGACGTTCCATAATTTCAGCCATCGATTTAAAGTCATCAGGTTTACCTTGTGTGGTTTTCAGTTTAAAGCGGCGATATTCCTTTTTTGCTGGCTTACCACCTTCAAAAACAACCATGGAAGCTACCGTTTCAGCCCCTTGTGTATGAGATATGTCAAAGCACTCCATACGTTCAGGTAAACGTGGCAAGTCGAGGATCTCGGCTAGCTTCTTAACCGCCCCGCCAGTCTTATCGATTTGGTGCTGCCACTGACGACGACGTTCTTCAAGGAAAGTTTCTGCATTTTCATGAGCCATCTTAATCATATCCATCTTATAGCCACGTTGTGGCACAGATACATCTACATGTTGGCCTTTGAGCTGTGTAAACCATTCTGTTAATAAGTCTCTATCTGTACTCTCCATAGGTAGTAACAACTCTTTAGGAATAAAGTTTGTATCTCCATAGTATTGCTTGATAAAGTCTGTCATAATGGTTTCTGAACTATCTCCATCATGTTGCACAAAGTAATTCTCACGACCTAACAGACGACCACCGCGGATGAATAGCAACTGTACACAGGCCATCGATGTATCTACAGCCAATCCTAAGACGTCTAAGTCGCCACGTTGAGTAACCATGCGTTGCTTTTCTTGTATCTTTTCAATGCTAGACAATTGATCACGATAACGTGCAGCATCTTCAAAGCGCAAATCTTCTGCAGCAGCCTCCATCTTTGATTTAATTTCCTTTAGCAATGGTATAGGTTTACCTTCAAAAAGTTCTATGATTTCGTCAATATACTTTCGATAATCCGGTACAGATATTTTGTTAAAACACGGTGCCTCGCAGTAATGCATATGATACTGCAAGCATGGGCGTTCTACCTTCATAGACTTACAGGTACGCAATGGATAGTACTGTCGTATTAATTTCAGTACCACATGAACAGATGTGACATCTGTAAAAGGGCCAAAGTACTTGGCTCCATCACGCTCTAGGCGACGCGTCATATATACGCGTGGGTAATCCTCTTGCACTGATATTTTAACATAGGGATACGTCTTATCATCACGAAGCCTAATATTATATTTCGGTTCATGCTCCTTGATAAGTGTATTCTCCAAGATGAGCGCTTCCATCTCCGTTTTTGTTTGAATAACTTCCACATCGACGGCTCGTTTCATCATGGCCGTAACCTTTGGTGCGCGATTTGCATCGTTACGCACATAGGAACGCACACGATTTCGCAAGTTAATAGCCTTACCTACATAAATAATTCGGTTATATTGATCACGCCACAAATATACGCCTGGTGTAGTTGGCAAATGACTAACCTTTTCCAGTAATTCTTCAGACGGCATATTTCCTCCTTTCCTTGTAGATTACAAGAGAATAGATTACACACTTCTTTAAGTATTGACCTTTATAAGTTGAAGGATGTAGTCTATTCTCTTTATGATTTTTCTTTTATGGAAACTTAAATATATGTACTATTTTATTTCTTATGCTTCGCTGCTTTCATAAATTTCTTAGTCTGTTCCAATACAGGGCCTAAGAATTTCCCGGTATAGCTTTCTTTCACCTTAACAATTTCCTCAGGCGTACCAATTGCCACGATAGTGCCTCCGCGATTACCACCTTCAGGACCAAGATCAATAATGTGATCAGCCATCTTAATAACATCTAAATTATGTTCGATAACGACAACTGTATCGCCACCCTCTACGAGTTGTTGCAATACGTGTAATAACTTGCGAATATCCTCGGCGTGAAGACCTGTAGTAGGTTCATCTAGGATGTATAGCGTTTTACCTGTGCTGCGACGAGCTAATTCAGTAGCTAATTTAACGCGTTGTGCTTCACCACCAGATAATGTTGTAGCCGCCTGACCTAAACGAATATAGCCAAGACCTACCTCTTGCAAGGTAACCATTTTACGATTGATCTTCGGAATAGCGCTGAAGAACTCAACCGCATCATCTACCGTCATATCTAGTACATCTGCAATAGATTTACCTTTGTATTTAACCTCTAAGGTTTCTCGGTTATAACGGGCTCCCTTACAAACCTCACAAGGTACATACACATCTGGTAAGAAGTGCATTTCAATTTTAATGATACCGTCACCACGACAAGCTTCACAACGGCCACCTTTTACGTTAAAGCTAAAGCGCCCTTGTTTGTAACCGCGCATCTTTGCTTCCGGTGTTTGACTATATAGTTCGCGTATGGCATCAAATACACCTGTATATGTAGCTGGATTGGAACGAGGTGTACGTCCGATAGGGCTTTGATCAATATTGATGATTTTATCGATATGTTCAAGACCACGGATTTCTTTATGAGCCCCTACTTTGTGGTTAGAGCGATATAATTGATTAGCTAAACCTTTGTAGAGAATTTCATTAATCAAGGTAGACTTACCAGAACCGCTGACACCAGTAACAACATTAAACAAGCCAATAGGGAATTTTACATTTACATTTTGTAAATTGTTTTCCTTAGCACCGCGAATTTCAATGCAGTTCTTACCTGGTTTACGGCGTTCTTCCGGAAGAGCGATAAATTTACGACCACTCAAATACTGACCCGTAATAGAGTCTTTTACCTTCATAACTTCCTCAACAGAACCAGCGGCAATAATTTGACCGCCATGCTCACCTGCACCTGGACCAATGTCCACGAGATAGTCAGCCGCACGCATCGTATCTTCGTCGTGTTCTACAACGAGCAAGGTATTACCTAAGTCCCGCAATCCTTTTAAGGTATCGATGAGTCGATCATTATCTCGTTGATGTAGACCTATGGACGGTTCGTCTAGGATGTACAATACACCTACCAAACTAGAGCCGATTTGCGTAGCTAGACGAATACGCTGTGCTTCACCACCAGATAATGTGCCTGCACTACGGTTCATTGTTAGGTAATCGAGACCTACATTATTAAGGAAACCTAGACGAGCATTGATTTCCTTTAAAATTTGAGCACCAATCACTTGTTCACGTTCAGTTAACTGTAGATTACCAAAGAAATCGAGTGCTTCTTTAATAGTTAACTGCGTTACTTCGTTGATATTCTTATCCCCTACAGTAATAGCTAATACTTCAGGTTTAAGACGAGCCCCATGACATGTAGTACACGGCTTAATAGACATAAACTTTTCAAATTCTTCACGCATAGAGTCTGTAGAGGCTTCACTATGACGGCGCTTAACCATCGGTAAAATACCTTCGTACTCAGTAAAGAATTCCTTTATCTCACCTCTCATATTTTCATAGGTGAAATTTACCTTATCCGTCGTACCGTACATCACCTTTTTCTGTAATGCTTTCGGCAATTCATCATAGGTGGAGTCTAAGGAATATCCATTAGCTTTTAATAGACCTTCTACTTGACGCATAAACCAAGCATTAGGATTGGAGCTCAAGGCTTGCACGCAACCATCAGCAAAGCTAATAGATCCATCTGGAATAACGCGCTCCTCATCAACCTCCATAGTAGAACCAATCCCTAAACAAGATGGGCACGCACCAAACGGACTATTAAAAGAGAACATACGCGGTTCAATTTTAGGTAATGAAATATGACAATCTGGGCACGCAAAATGTTGGCTATACATGTGTTCAGGTCCGTCTACCTCTTGAATCACAACGATGCCTTCTGCCCATTTTGAAGCGGTCTCCATAGAGTCAGCCAACCGAGATTCAATGCCTTCTTTTACAACGAGACGGTCCACAACGATATCGATGGAATGCTTCTTATTTTTCTCTAATACAATTTCTTCGTCCAAGGTACGCACTACACCGTCTACTCGAGCACGAACAAAGCCTTCTTTGCGAAGTTGTTCAAACACCGATTTATGTTCCCCTTTTTTACCTTGAATCATAGGGGCCAGCACTAAAACCTTTGTACCTTCGGCAAAGCTCATTACATCGTCGGTCATTTGTTGTATTGTTTGCTGGGTAATAGGCTTACCACACTCTGGACAGTGTGCATGACCTACGCGTGCAAATAAGAGACGTAAATAGTCGTAAATCTCCGTTACGGTACCAACCGTAGAACGAGGGTTGCGACTCGTCGTCTTTTGGTCGATAGAAATGGCTGGAGACAAACCTTCAATATAATCGACATCGGGTTTATCCATTTGTCCCAAAAATTGACGGGCATACGCAGACAGGGACTCAACATAACGTCGTTGCCCTTCTGCGTAAATCGTATCAAATGCTAGGGATGATTTACCAGAACCACTGAGGCCAGTTAAGACGATAAACTGATCACGTGGCAAGGATATATCAATATTTTTTAGGTTATGCTGACGCGCACCTTTTACAATCAATTGATCTTTCATTATCTTTCCTATTTAAAGAGATGATACCAAACGGCATCATCTCTCCGATTACTAACATGAAATAATATATGTATATTATCGCACATATAGTCTATATAATCTATGTGTTTTCTTACAATCTTTTAAAATTGCTCCTAAGATTTACTTTTTGGACTCGTCCGCTTTCTAGATTTGGTAGAAGCAGGCTTCTTCAACTTGCTATCTCCTGCACTATGCATATCGGACCATTGTTGACGTAATACGCCCAATTGATCACGTAATTTAGCAGCGGATTCAAATTCAAGCTGCTTGGCGGCGGCCTTCATTTGACGATCTAGCTCTTCAATCTTATTGTACAATTCTTCCGGTGTTATATCTGCCACCTTAGGTGCTGATGTATCTTGAACATATGATTCGTGTCCATGGTCCATGCCCTCTGAGGATTTTTTTTGTTTTCCTTTTTTCGGTGAAAGTCCCTTTCCCTCGGTAACCATATCTTCTTCGATTTTCGTTAATTCGATAAGCTCTTTTACATCTTTAGATACAGATTTAGGCGTGATATTATGTTCAATATTATAAGCCTCTTGCACGGCACGACGACGATCGGTTTCATCGATAGCTCGTTGCATGGAACCTGTTACACGATCTGCGTACATGATAACATGACCATTCACATTACGAGCCGCACGACCTATAGTTTGAATCATGGCCGTATCGGAACGCAAGAAACCTTCCTTATCCGCATCTAAGATAGCAACCAAGGAAACCTCTGGCATATCGAGACCTTCACGAAGCAAGTTAATACCAACTAATACATCGAATACGCCAGCCCGCAAATCACGAATGATTTCAGCCCGCTCAATAGTAACAATATCGGAATGAAGGTAACGAACTCGTACGCCCATTTCCTTCAAAAATTCCGTTAAGTCCTCAGCCATCTTCTTCGTCAATGTCGTAACAAGAACCCGTTCATTCTTGGCAGCTCGTTTGTGAATTTCTCCAAGCAAGTCATCCATTTGCCCCTTAATAGGACGAATTTCTATAGATGGATCTAATAGGCCCGTAGGACGAATGATTTGCTCTGCAATATTCGTTTCTACTTCCATTTCGTATGGGCCAGGTGTAGCCGATACGTATACAATTTGATTGATACGCTCTACAAATTCATCGAATTGAAGAGGTCTATTATCTAATGCAGAAGGAAGACGGAAACCGTATTCGATAAGAGATTCTTTACGGGCACGGTCACCATTATACATAGCACGAATTTGAGGCATCGTCACATGCGATTCGTCCACCATGATGAGGAAATCATCTGGGAAATAATCAATCAATGTAAACGGTGCTTCCCCAGCCTTACGTTCAGACATATGACGGGAATAGTTTTCGATGCCCGAGCAATAGCCCATTTCTTGCATCATTTCTATATCGTAACGGGTACGCTGTTCTAAGCGCTGAGCCTCCAATAGACGGTCAGCAGCTTTTAACTTCGCCAACTGCTCATCTAATTCGGCTTCAATACGCTCTACAGCAATATTCATCTTCTCTTTCGTCGTTACATAGTGAGATGCTGGATAGACAGCAACGTGTTTTCTTTCCGCAATAACTTCACCCGTCAAGGAATCTACCTCTACGAGGCGGTCGATTTCATCACCAAAGAGCTCCACACGAATGGCTCTTTCACTATAAGCGGCAGGGAAAATATCAATTGTATCCCCTTGTACACGGAAGGTACCGCGGATAAAGTTCATATCATTTCTCGTATATTGAATATCTACGAGTTTAGATAAGATTTCATCGCGCGATTTAGTTTGACCTAAGCGCAAGGACAATACAAGATCAGAATAGTCCTCAGGGTCACCTAAGCCATAAATACAGCTAACAGAGGCAACGATAATGACATCGCGGCGCTCAAAAAGGCTCATCGTAGCACTATGTCGCAGTTTATCGATTTCATCATTAATAGACGCATCCTTCTCGATATATGTATCACTAGAAGGAATATAGGCCTCCGGTTGATAAAAATCGTAGTAAGATACAAAGTATTCTACCGCATTATTTGGAAAGAAACTTTTAAATTCACTACATAATTGAGCCGCCAAGGTTTTATTATGAGCAATGATCAAGGTCGGCTTTTGAACTGCTTCAATAACCTTAGCCATTGTAAAGGTCTTACCAGTACCAGTGGCACCGAGCAAAACTTGCGCCCATTCACCACGTTCAATACCTTCTGTTAAAGATTGAATCGCGGTAGGTTGGTCACCTGTAGGCGTAAAGGGCGCCTCCACTTTAAATGGTTGGCCCCCCTCGTAATTATATGTACTATGCTTCATTACTGTTCATCCTGATGTTTACGGATGGCTTTCATTTCTTCATCCGTCAAACGACGACCTACATTTTCCGCTTGATTCAACGTATCCTCACCTTCTAAGACTTCGATGAGCATAGCAATAGAAAAGCGATCTAGTGTAGGTGTGGTCTTCTGGATTTCATCAGCCATCATCCAATCTGATTCAGTATAGTTATTAATACGTTCTGTAATTTCTTCCCAGTTTGAAAGTAGCAATCTCGTAATGGGGCGATATAGTTCAATACCGAAGTACTCGATTAAGCTAACTATCTTATTCATATTTTCTAGGCTAACATTACATTCATTTTTTTTATTTTCAGATTCTACATATTCAAGTAAGAATTCCCGGTTATATTTATTTGTCACCTTGAATCATTCCTTTATTAAATAGTGCATTAGCAAATTCTTTTGCATTAAATGGACGCAAGTCATCCATACCTTCGCCAACGCCAATCCAGCGTACGGGTACGCCTAGTTCCTCTTTAATAGAGATAACTACGCCGCCTTTTGCCGTACCATCTAGTTTAGTTACTACAATACCATTTACTGGTACAGCTTGACCAAATAATTTAGCTTGGCTTACTGCATTTTGACCCGTAGTACCATCTAAAACGAGCAATGTTTGATGCGGCGCACCTTCTACGTGGTTATTTGCTACGCGCCCCATCTTTTTAAGCTCTTCCATAAGGTTAACCTTAGTATGTAGACGACCAGCCGTATCTACAATAACAAGGTCTGCATTACGAGCTTTCGCAGCTTCCATTGCATCATATACAACGGCAGCAGGGTCTGCGCCTTCTTTATGTTTAACAATCGGCACACCAACGCGATCAGCCCAAATGGATAATTGGTCAGCTGCAGCGGCACGGAATGTATCGCCTGCAGCAATGATAACCTTTTTACCTTCTTTAGTATAATAGTTAGCCAATTTAGCGATTGTCGTTGTTTTACCAACACCATTTACACCAACTACAAGGATGACCTCAGGATGGTGCAAAGTAATTTCATCTTCTTGATCGATGAGCATTTCCGTGATGCGATCTTCCATAAACGGCATTACATCACCAGTATGATTGATGATACCTTCTGTTACACCACGACGAATTTCTTTCATCAAGTATTCTGTCGTCTTAGGACCTAGATCACTAGTAAGCATAACTGCTTCTAAATCATCTAAGAAATCATCATCGATTTGCGCATAACCAATAACGATGCTTTCTACATTTTTTACAAAAGACTTACGAGTTTTCTCTAAACCGTCTTTAATTCTATCAAAGAATCCAAATGCCATTATGCTAGATCCTCCTTCACATCTTCAAATGCTACTGTTAATAATCGCGATACACCGCGTTCCACCATGGTTACCCCTTGTAGTACTTCGGCAGCTTCCATCGTCTTTTTACGGTGAGATACAACGATAAATTGTGTTTCTTTATTTATTCGATTTAAGTAAGAGCTAAATCGCTCAACATTGGCTTCATCAAGCGCCGCGTCAACTTCGTCAAGCACACAGAACGGAGCTGGACGATAGTTGAGGAATGAGAACAATAAAGCGATAACCGTAAGAGCACGCTCGCCACCCGATAAGAGTGTCAATTGTTGACGCTTTTTCCCTGGTGGTTGAATGTAGAAGTCGATACCACCCGTCAAAATATTATCTGGATCAGTAAGTACAATTTGCGCAGTACCGCCACCAAACAACTGGCTGAATACTTCTTGGAATCTACGGCCTACCACATCCAATACATCGTATAGCTGTGTACTCATAGCCTTATCCATTTCGGCAATAACCGCCTGTAATTGCGCCTTTGCCGTATCTAAATCAGCTAATTGTGTGGTTAAGAAATCATAGCGTTCTTTAGTCTCTTCGTATTCCTCAACGGCATTTGGATTGACTGGACCCAATTCGGTAATTTTGGCCATCAAACGAGCTTGCTCATCCTTCCAATCGTTAACAGAGCCTTCAATGCGAAGGGCTTGAGCATCTTCCAAAGTAAAGCCTAACTCTTGTAATTCTTCTACAAAGCGCTCACAGTCCATGCGATGACGTGTAATTTTACCTTCCATATCAACAAGGCGACCTTGCACCACTTTGTAGCGTTGATTCAATCGGTCTTGCTCACTGAGGATAGATTCCATTTCCTCGCGCCCCGTAGATGTTTTATCATAAGCTTCATCGCGAAGAGCACGTAATCGTTCAACCTCAGCCGTAACAGAGGTCAACTCTTGTTCTGCAACTTCCTGAGCCATAGGTATTTCCTCTTCATAGCGTTGTGTAGTACTAACTAACAAATTACGAAGTGGTGTTAAGCGCTCAATAATAATAGAAATAGACTGATTACGCTGTTCACGTTGTGATTCCCGTTCCTGAATGGTATGTCGCAAGGTATCACAAGTAAGTCGAGCTTCTGTAAAAACTTCATACGCCTCTTGTTGTACCTTTTGCAACACGGTCAATCGATCCATCAACGCCCCTTGATTACCATCCACACCATGATTCTCTTGCAAGGAAGCTAATGCTGTTTCTTGATCTTTCAAGTTAGCTGTTGTAGTAGCCAAATCAATATCAATTTGTACTAAACGTTGCTCTTCTTCGTGGAGAACACGTTTCTTACGATCCAGCTGATTTTGTATATTTTGTACCTTTGTTTCGCTAGCCACATAGAGTAAGTTCGTATGCTGATAGCTTTCATCAAGGGTCACTTGTTCCTTTTCAGCCTCTTCAACCCGTTTTTCAAGGTGTTCTAAGTTAGCTATTAAGGAACGAATTTGACCTTCGATTTGTACCAGTTCTTGTTCAAGACTAGCAGCCTCTTCCTTGCGGCTCAATACAGAAGCACGCTTGCGCTTTGTGGCACCACCGGTTAAAGAACCACCAGGTTGAAATTGTTCCCCCGTAAGAGTTACGATGCGCAATTGCTGATTGTATTTTTTCTGTAATCCAATGGCATCATCCATGGAAGATACTACCAAGGTGCGACCCAATAAGTATTGGAAGATATGGGCGTACTTATTATCAAAGGAAATACAATCAACAGCAGTGCCTAATACACAGCTTTCATGTAAAGCCGGTGTATCATATGGTTTACCTTTAACAGAATCCATCGGCAAAAAGGTTACGCGACCACCTTGGATAGATTTCAAATAATTGACACCCTCTGCAGCAGCACGAGCTGTAGTAGTCACAACATGGTTAACACTTCCTCCTAAGGCCGTTTCGATAGCCGTAGTATATTTGTCCTCTACCGTAAAGAGATCGCCAACAGCGCCCGTGATCTGTTCGCGCCAAAAACCTTTACCATTGAGGATGTTCTTTGTGCCTTCTAAGTAACCTTCGTGCTGTTCCTCCCACTGTGCTAAAAGTTCTAATCGACCTTTTGCACGTTGTTCTTGAGTGCGCAGCTTTTGTAATTCCTTACGCTCTTCACGCGCTTTCATAGCCGCATCCTTAGCATCATCAACGAGGGCTTGTCGTTGAGCAGATAAAGCATTAAACTTTTGACCTAGCTCTTCAAATTCAGAACGAGCGACTTGTAGTTCACTATCTACCTGTGCTATTTCAGATTCTAGAATAGAACATTGATTTTTACTTTCCACCTTGCGAGCTTCTAAACTCCGAATACTAGCCTTAGCCGTTTCAATAGCACTCACAACTTCTAATTGACGTTGCTCAAAAGCCTCTCGATTGGATTGCAAGGATTGAAACTTAGCTTGTTCTGTCTTTACATCTTCAACAGCCTTTTTGTAACTCGCTTCTAATTCTTCTAGATTAGACTCTTTTTCTACTAATTGAGCGCTTTCATCTTGAATCAATTGATTTAAGATTCGCAATTGTTGCTCCTCGCCCTTTTGCGTAGCCTCTAGCTCGCTAATGCGCATAAACGTTTCATCTAATTCACGGCGCGCTGTTTTTAGTTGCTCTTCTAAGAGACGTAAATGGCCAGATAAGCGTTCTTCATCACGTTGCTTTTCCGTATATTGAGCCTCCCACAACTTAAGCTGTTCCTGATCTTTTGACGAGGACGATTGCAATTCGTGACGACGAGCTTCTAATTTAGACAGTTCAGTTTGAAGCTCAATTTCTTCATCTTTAAAGGCAATATTATCGTTTTCAAAACGTGTTAAAAGGCGATCAGAGGTCTTATAATTGTGAAAACCTAATGCCCCATCATAATCGCGCTTTGCGCGGCTTAAGGTCATATATTTTTTAGTCTTTTCCGCTTTTTCAGACAAAGGTCCTAGTTGCTCTTCAATAGTAGCCATTACGTCCCGTACGCGCTCCATATTACGGTCTGTACTAGCAATACGACGTAAAGCATCTTCTTTATTAATTTTAAAGCGAGAAATCCCGGCTACATCTTCAAAGATAAGACGACGTTCTTCAGGTTTAGAATTTAAAATAGCATCAATTCGGTTCTGTCCAATAATGGCCATGGAATCTCTACCAAGACCGGTATCTGCCAGTAAAAGATGTATGTCCTTTAAACGACAAGAGCGCTTATTGATGAGGAACTCACTTTCACCAGTACGATAGATACGGCGTGTTATAGCCACCTCTGCCATATCTAAATCTAATTGTTGATCACTATTGTCAAATACAAGAGTAACCTCAGCAGAGCTCATAGGTTTGCGCTTTTCCGTACCAGAGAAAATGATATCCTCTGCTTTTTGACCACGTAAATTACGAACATTGGATTCCCCTAAAACCCATTTCATGGCATCCGTAATATTACTTTTACCGCTTCCGTTAGGACCAATAACGGCAGTCATTCCTGGTGAGAATTTTACAACCGTCTTATCTGCAAACGATTTAAAGCCCTTTAATTCCAACCGAAGTAATTGCATGACTGCCTCCTTTCTACCAACAACCCTAAATAATCATATCTTTTATTATAACACATATTGCAGGCCATCAATACAGCAACGAACGGTATTTCTCGTGCGTTCTTCACACCATTCAAATGCATACTGCGGATACTGAATCTGAAAGTATTTAACGTTTCGATTATTAAGGCCTCGCACCTTAGATGTTAAGCATCTCGGATAAGAAATAACAATATTATGCTTTACAGGAATACCATTAGTCCTAATATAATTTGTTCTATCATTATTAGTGTTATCTATACATCCACTATTATCAACATTAACTCTACTTAATTTTAAGCTTCCATAAGTAGCATCTTCAATTAAACTAAAACAATCATTACTTATTAAGTACTTAAACTGAGATACATGCTCATCAATACAACGTTCAATTCGCTGCTTATACTGTTCGTTCACAACTAGCTCTCCCATAGCGGGCTCATATGGACCTGCCACTAAGCTATTGCCGGAATCTAATTCTTCTGTACTTTGTAAACCCGTGCGAATGACTTCAATACCATGCTGTTCAAACCAATCTTTTAAAAATGAACAATACTGTATAGCTAGCTCAGTACTTAGTGGTTTATATTCTCCAGCTCTATACTGGTCGGCTAGCTCTGTATTTTCTATAACTAGTACGGGATAGATACGTACAAAATCAGGTCGTAATGCGGCTACTGCAATGGCCGTTTCTATTATGGTTTGCCATGTCTCTCCTTTTAGTCCTGGTAAAAGTTGAACCCCAACGGTCATATCACGATGTTTTAATCGTGTAACAGCCTCTACTACCTCTTGTGCCGTGTGCCCCCTCTTAGCATCGACTAAAATACCATCATTCATAGACTGCACACCAAGTTCTACAGTTTTTACTCCATAAGACTGTAATAATGTAATCGCTTCATCACCTACAGCATCAGGTCTTGTAGAGCAACGTATGCCATCAATGAGGCCCTGTTGAAGCATTTCATAGGCAGGCATTAATAATTTATGTTGTAAATCTTTAGTAATAGCCGTAAATGATCCACCATAAAAGGCAACCTCCCAAAACTCCCATTTTGGCGAGAGGGATTCGAGCATCTGCAGCGGCCAGAGCGGCGGCGCGGAA
>OKBL01000209.1_pt1 | contig 15724 bp, 8 predicted proteins | sample 1610371 | NCBI WGS metagenome assembly OKBL01 (sample SAMN04436645, study PRJEB24849) | human gut metagenome | biome: human gut; feature: NICU; material: stool | host: Homo sapiens | place: USA: Saint Louis, MO | collected 2010-03-25 | reverse complement strand
GGTGATAGTATGAATCCACATAATCATGCGGTTTCACATGCTGGAACATCTATGTCAAGACATATGATATTTGACGGTATCGATCTAATGTTTCTAGATGTGAAGCAAGAGACGATTCAATTTTATGCTAAATCACATACCAAGACGTTTGCTATAAATCACTGTGAAGAGGGGCGCATAGAGTGCAAGTTTTCATCTGGTGAGTATTTATATATGGGGCCAGGGGATATGTCGTTAGGTTGGCATATACGCTCTGATTATCAACATGAAAATTACTTTCCTACAAAATTATTTAAAGGAATTGTATTATTAGTAGATGTTGAAAAAGCTCAACCCATATTAGATGCACTTGTTAGTGATTCTCGAATTGATTTGACTGAGTTGGCCAATCGGTTTTGTGAGCATTCTGATTTTGGTATGATGATGGAAGAAACGGAAACTGTTCGTCACATTTTTTCCAGTTTATATAATGTGCCAGATCAAATAAAAGAGCACTATTTTAAATTAAAAGTGATTGAAATCTTTTTATTATTATCTGTTATCTCTACAGCTAATCCTGAAAAGAGAAGTACCTATAGAAAGCAACAGGTAGATATTGTAAAGGCTGTAAGTGAATATGTATCGACACAGTTTATGAAGCGTATTACTATTGACTCCTTGTCTGAACAGTTTGATATTCCTACATCTACCCTGAAACGTTGCTTTAAAGGTGTATTTGGTACAACTATACATCAGTATCTAAAAGAATGTCGTATTAATGCGGCAAAGCGATTGCTTCAGGACTCAGATCAGTCTATTTTAGAAATCGCTAATGCGGTAGGGTATGAGAATGGTAGTAAGTTTACTAGTGCATTCAAAGAGGCTACTGGTGTAACGCCAAGTGCTTATCGTAAGGTCTAAATAATTTGGACCTTATATTATCCTAGCTAAAAATTTTTGTGCTTTATGCTAGGTTTGATAGCCTATGAAAATTAAATATTGTCCTAAACGTATATTTTTGGTCTATTCGGAGTAGATATGTATAATACACTTTGCTACTATTAAACCTGTAAATGATTTTCAATGTCATTTGATTGTAGTGGTAAAGTGTATTTTTATATGCATGGTTAAATATATGTGTGGAGGAAATTTAATGAATAGGAGTTGGGTGCGGGCAAGGAGATATGTCATACTATCCTGCGCAGTAGCGTGCTGGTTGCAAATGCCGGTGGTTATGGCGGACAATGCGACTGTAACAACCGATGTGGTCCATGTTCGCGGTACATGGGCTGAAGAGCAGGCAAAACAAGAGTCTCAACAGACGACGATTATCACGAAGAAGGATATTGTCAAAAAGCAGGCAAAATCCGTAGAAGATATTGTATTTTCCGAAACTGGCGTATCTAGAACCGTCGATTCGATGGGGCGCGTCGGCGTATCTATCCGTGGAGCGGATCCTCGTCATACCTTGATTCTTGTGGATGGACAGCCTGTGATGGGCGACCTTGCCAAATATCAAGGTGCTGGTGATGAATTACAACGTCTCGGTACAGAAAATGTGGAACGTATAGAAATTATCCAAGGTGCAGCTAGTGCTAAATACGGATCCGATGCCATCGGTGGTGTTATCAATGTTATTACCAATAAACCGCGTAAAACCGCTGGCCTTCAGTTTAATGCGGAAGGTCGTAGAACTAAAGGCGACGGTGATATCGTACCGTTTTCCAATTTCTTTATGCGCGCTGATTCTGGCTCATTAGGTAAGTTAAAAGTTAATATTCACGGTAGTAAACGTGACATTATGCCTATTTATGCCAGCGAGCAGCGTCGTATCAGCGCTATGACCAATGATGAAGACCACGGTTTTTTAAAGAATTCCCTACGGTATTACGGTACAAATTCCAATATAGGTTTGGCCGCTACATATGATATTAATGATAAACAGTCTTTGGGAATCCGTATCGATCGGTATAATGAAGACTTGGAACGATATGTAAAGCGCAGTACTTCTTATTTGGAACCTCAGGTTCATTATAAACGGGATTTAGACAGGAATAATCTTAATTTGACGTATACTGGTCAGGATAATAAGAGTTCGTGGAAAGCGGAACTGAATTATACGCGGACCAAAGAAGATGATGTAACATTAACCAGTGACTATGGGAACAGTACCTATGAAGGGAAAAATACATTAAACTATGTGGATAATGTAGATCATCGTCAATGGAGCGTAACACTCGGGGCAGACACGCAAGTCAATAAGAAACATCTCTTGTCTTATGGTATTGGGTTTATACGGGAGACAGGCGAAGGTAGCAGACTTAAAAATGCGCCTCATACCTATAAACGGCATATCGATCCCTGGGATTACGATAAAAGTCTAGCTGTAAAAAACGGTGTTCCTTCATCCACAATTTATGACCATTCTTTCAGAAAAAACGACGCTGGTGTAGAGCAGTGGAATAAGGAGAAAGAATGGTATAACGGGGATAAAAGTAAGCCAAATACATTGCCAGAATTTACTTACGAAGAATATCTTCAATATTTGGATCCTCAGGCGGGAATTGATTCGGCGGCCGTAATGGGGCTTGTGGATGGCCCCGTGACGGAGCGTACGCTGAAAAAACGTAATCCTGAAGCTTATGCGCGATATCAGCAGTTTGCTAAACGTTTATTAGCGGAGAATAAAGAATTTATTGAAGACTATCATTTTAATAAGGAGGGCCGAAAAGATGAAAACGGTAAGTATTATCCAGCACTTTATGATGCCTATTTACCGAGCTTTTACTATGGCGCCGTACCGGATTTTGATTCTACGAAGTTGAAATTAAACGGAGCTTATTTTAAAGAAGAGTATTTAAAACGCGTTAATCAACAGACCGCAGGACGTGCGGAGATCAAGAAACAGAATTTCTTTATTCAGGATACGTGGCAGGTTAATAAAAATACTACTTTATCACCAATTATAAGACTGGATCATAGTGATTTATTTGGCTCCAATTGGTCGTTTAATTTCGGCATGACGCACAATGTACATGGAAATGTACACCGCAGATTAAAGGCTAATGTGGGTACCAGCTATACGGAACCCGGTATGGGCGAGCTGTATTATAACTGGGAAATGTATGGCCCGAATATTACAAATGCCACAATCGGTGGAGGTGAAGCCCGATTAGGTTGGTATTGGGTCGGAAATCCGAACCTTAAACCAGAGAAATCCATGAATTTCGACCTTTCTTTGGAAGGGGAAAATAAAAATACCTATGGTAAAGTAACCGTATTCCACAATAATATTCGGAATTATATGTCGATTTACAATACGGGATATTTGATGGATTTTTATCCTCAATATGATGAATCTACCACATATGGAGCGGCGAAATTTGCGCATGCGCCGGATATGATTTACAGTTTCCGTAATATCGGCAAGGCCCAAATCACAGGTCTTCAATTTGAAGTGAAACAGACTTTGAATAAGCACTGGAAAGCCCGTTTGGGATATACGTATTTACGAGCGCTTAATAAGAGCGATAAAGATATGCCTCGTGAATTACTGGATAAACCGCGTCATAAAGTGGATATCGGTGTGGATTTTGAGGATAAGGCCAGTGGATGGAGCGGTAGCCTGTGGGGCGATTATTATATTCATATGCTGGATAGTAACTCCTTGTCTGGCGGCGGTAATTATATGGTATCTTATATTGATCCTAATAATTCCGATCGTTCCGTTATCAGATATAATTTGAATAATAGAAAAACCGCCGATATGTATGAACATAAAACTTACGGCATATGGAATTTGATGATTCAAAAGAAGATTGATAAGGATTCGCGAATCTATTTCGGTATTGATAATCTCTTTAATCATCGTGATGATGATCGGGCTTTATCGGCTCGAGTATATCGTATCGGATTAAATATGAAATTCGGTTTCGGTTCAAGTGAAAGTAAAACGAAACTTACGAAGGAGCAGTTTGAATCGTTACCTCCGGTTATGCTGCAGGATTTTATTACGCGTCCTTTCGATACAGACAGAAAACGAGGTATGGAACTTGTAGGTGATTATCGTGTACGTAATGACAGTCATCTTGGATCCGATCGTCCTGCTACGCGGGTGACGACTACAAGTTACGTATCCGACGAGGCCGCGAAGAATCTGGCGGACCGCAAGGAACATGGCTTGAATCAACGTATACGTGTCGGTGTCGATGCTCGTATTAACGATAATACGAATGTACGTGTTGTGGGTAGTGCTTCTGGCCAAGCTGGTGTAGATAGTAGTCATGAAACAGAAGGCTCTAAAGGTTTTAATCATCAACGTCTCGAAGAACTAGATGTAACACATCACGGTTCTAAATGGGATCATAGTGTTGGCCGTATTACTGAATCTATGGGGGTTACGGGTTATTGGTTTAATAAAGAATATGACGGCCTTCGTAGTGTTTGGACGAATAAGAATACTCAAGTCCGTATCGGTGTAGGGACCTTTAAACATAGTACGGGAATTAGCGACAGTGCTTATACTCATGCTATTTATACGCATTTTAAACGGGTTCCAACGGTGGAGGAATTTTTAGGTGTTACTATGGATTCGGACGGTGCCAATAAGGAACTCATCGTACCAAACGCAGGGAATACTATTAATTTCTACCAGCAATTAAAAGCCTTGCGCGATAAGGAAGGCATCTTAGATGCGGAGGTAGGTACATTAAAGAAGAAAATCGACGATATGACTTCCGATATCTGGTCTAAAGAATTTATTGACGGCATGTCCGCGGATCAACTGGCTCCATTAAAAGCGGAGCTGGCAAAGTTGGAAGCATCTTTGCCGGATGTGGAAGCTCGTGTGGCGAAAGAACGGGAACCGTTGCGAGCTGCGCAGTTTGATGTGTTGCGCCGGATGCAGGAAATCGCGGTGAAAGCTTATGGTGCGGATGCGGCTAAACAGACTGTATCGATTAAGATGCCGGATGTGTCAGTAACGTATTCTTATAAATCGCGATACTATGATGAAGATGATGAACAATGGTATGAAGACGAACGTACTTTCACTCAGAAAATAGCACCGGGAACGATTGGGCTTGATAAGAAAAACCCATTGTTTGAAATGAAGTTGAGTGATACCTCTGTTCTTGCTAAGGGCGGAAAACCGTTTATTTCAAATTGGTACAATCAGAATAAGTCGGCTATCGTAGAGGCGTATCGTGCCAAGGCGAAAGATATAGCAACCTATAGTTTCGGTAATAATCCATATACGATGAAATTTGAAGATAATGCCTTTGACGGGCTGGACGAGTCTATTTATAAGGCAAATGTCGTTGATATTAACGACTCTGGCACGTCCGGTCTTATTAACGTAAAAGGAAGTGCCTATTATCCTTCTATGATAGCTTCGTACTTTAATAGCTTGGCTCGAATGCTTGAAAAAGCGGACGGCAACAGTCGTTTGCCGAGAGAAGCGTTAGGAAAATATACAGGTGCTGTTATTCCTTCAATAGGTGTCGTATTGGAGCGGGATACAATTCCACCAATTGAAAATGCTGCCTATGTTCAAGTTAAACATATGGTAACACCTCGACTTGGCTTAGCTGCATGGTACTTGCGCTCCTTTGGCGGTAGTGACTATCGCTTCTATACGGCGAATGGTAATGCTACAGAAGCGCATGAATTCAACAATATGGCTAATATTTTCGGTGTTGGAGCTAAGTATCAATTAAATCATAATGTAAGTATTTCCTTCGACTATGGACAAAACCGTAGTGACTTTGGTCGCTTCATGAATGGCAATACTCATTATGAACATAAGGCTGGATCTGCTCAATTCGATATCAAGGGTCGTGATATAGGTGGTGTACCTCATTTCTGGGCATTGCGCTTTGATGTTGGTCGTGCCGATATGAATAAACCTGGCTCTTGGAATGCCTATGTGGACTATAAATACTTTGCTCATGGCTCCTTCTTCGGCGGCAATGGCACAGAGGCTGTGCCTGACCGTTACTTGGATGGTATTAAGAGCTTTACCTTTGGTGGTGGCTATGTGCCAACTAAAGATCTTCTTTTACAAGCATTCTATACATTTGATGCTAAAGGGATTAATAAACGAGATACCTTATATGGATCTGAAAACTTCAAACTTGGGAATTATACTCGTTTCCAAATGACGTATAAATTCTAAAAATTATGTCCGATTTGTCCGAAACGTATATTTTTGGTCTATTCGGAGTAGATATGCAAGATACACTTTGCTAACATTAAAATGTGAATGATATTCAATGTCATTATATGTTAGTGAAGTGTATCTTTTTATATTTGTGTGTAAGATACAAGATATATGTTTAGTTATAAGTTTAGGAGGGCACAATGAACCGGTGGGGACATACAAAGCGTACCATAATCCTGTCTAGTGCAGTTGCCTTGTGGCTTAGCGCGCCTCTAGTGGTTTGGGCAGATAATGCGACTGTCACTACAGATGTTGTTCATGTGAAAGGCACATGGGCAGAAGAAGAAGCAAAATTGAACTCACAGCAAGTGCAAATCATTACCAAGAAAGAGATTGAAAAGAAACAGGCGAAGTCCGTCGAAGATATTATTTTTACACAAACAGGTGTATCTAGAACAGTTGATGCTATGGGGCGTGTCCATTCGCGGTGCAGAAGCGCGTCACACTCTCATCCTCGTAGATGGTCAACCAGTGCTAGGTGATTTTGATAAGTACTCTGGTGCGGCAGATGAAGTACAACGTTTGGGCACAGAGAACGTAGAGAGAATTGAAGTTATTCAAGGTGCGGCTAGTGCTAAATACGGATCCGATGCAGTAGGTGGTGTAGTTAATATCATCACTAAAAAAGCACAAAAGAAACCATCCGTACAATTTAATGCTGAAGGCATGCGTCGTAAGAGCGATGGCGATGTGTTTCCGTTCCAAAACTTCTTTATTCGTGCCGATTCTGGTCAAATGGGCAAATTAAAGGTTGGTTTATCAGGTAGTAAACGAGATCTTATGCCTGTTCTAGCATCTGTTAAACGTCGTGCCTCTGGGATGGCCTTTGATTATGCAAAACATAACTTCAAGCCAAATGTACTTCGTTACTATGGTGATGCGGCAGATATCGGTCTTGTAGCGACCTACGAGGCAAATGATAAAAACAAGGTGGAATTGCGACTTAATCGGTACACAGAAGATCTTGTGCGCGATGTTAAGCATTCCGACTCCGACTTAGAGCCACAACAACACTTCAAACGTACCGCAGATCGTAATACAGCTAACTTGCAATGGTCCTCTAGAGCTGGAAAGAGCGACTGGACGGTAGAAACTAATTACTCTCGTATTAAAGAAAATGACGTAGCCCTCATTAACTATACAGGTCGTTCCGCTTATGAAGGCTCTAATGAGTTGCGTTATATCGATAACATCGATCATCGTCAATTAGATATTCGAGTCAATGCAAATACGCAAGTCAATAAAAATCATTTGCTAAGCTATGGTGTTAGCTATGCTCGTGAAGAAGGCTCTGGTAGTCGCTTAAAGAGCTCTCCTAATACAAGTACGATGTACATCGATCCTTGGGATTACGATAAAAGCTTGTTAGTAGACCGCCTTGATCGTCTCGTGCGACGTAAAGGCGATAACAGTATTAAAGTTTACTCTCACATCCATGATTATAAATTCATTAATTCCGGTGGCGGCATGCCGCAATGGGATATGGATTATGAATATTATGGTGCAGCGAATGATGCGCAAAAACCGGGGATTACATATGATGATTATGTGAATTATGGTTTATCTGAAAGCAGACTCAGTGAATGGTCAAGCACATCGCCGAATAATCAGCCAGTAACGGATGAATTCAAGAAGCGATATTATGCTTTGGAAAATCGGTTGAAATCGGAAAATCCTGAAATGGCGGCGCATCGTGCAAATATCGTAGGCGACTATTTTAAATATGGTGAGTCTAACGATCCAGAAATGCGTAAGAAAGCGCCTAAGCTAAATGGTAAGGCTTTCTTGGAAGAGTACCGTAATCGCGACCAACGCTTGACTACTGGTAGTGGTACGATTCGTAAAATAAACGCTTATATTTCTGATACATGGCAAGTCAATAAGAATTTAACATTGTCTCCAATTGTGCGTTTTGATAATAGTAGCTTGTTTGGTTCTAACGTATCTGCATCCTTGGGGATGACATATAACGTTAAGGGTAATACACATCGCAGATTTAAAGCCAATGTAGGTACTGGTTATACAGAACCTGGTATGGGCGAATTGTGGTATAACTGGGAAATGTATGCTTCTAACCCTGTAGGGATTGGGGTAGCAAAACTCGGTTGGTATTGGGCTGGCAATCCTAATTTGAAACCAGAAAAATCAGTCAATTTCGACATGAGCTTGGAAGGTGAAAATAAAAATACATATGCACGCGTAGGTGTATTCCATAACCGTATTAAGAACTATATGTCTGTATACTTCACTGGTGATTTTATGGACTTCGCACCATATCTTAAGGGTGATGCGAAATACCAACGTGCACCGGATATGATTTACAGCTTTAAAAATATTGGTAAAGCTGAAATTACAGGGTTGCAAGCGGAAGTACAACAAAAATTCGGCAAATATTGGTCTGGTAAATTAGGTTATACATATTTACACGCCATTAACAAAAGCGATCCATCTATGCCACGTCAATTATTGGATAAACCAATGCACAAAGTTGATATTGGCATTACTTATGATAATCCTAAATCCGGTTGGAATGGCTCCATCTGGGGTGATTACTATATCAATATGCTTGATAGTAATACTCTTAATAACGGCGGTAACTACTGGCCAGATATCTTGTCTGGTGATGCAGGCGTTTATAAGAAACAAATGTATGAAAAGAAAACATTTGGCATTTGGAATGTAATGATTCAAAAACGTTTCAATAAAAATGCCATGATGTATTTCGGTATCAACAATATCTTTAACCATCGCGATGATGATCGTGCTACACAAGAACGCGTATACCGCATGGGTGTTAACCTTAAATTTGGTGGTGGCGATGGTAGTAAAACTACGGCCATCGGCAAAACTAAGAATGGTGCAAACGTTAATGCTACAGGTGCTAATATAGCTAATGGTGAAGTGGTAAATTCTGAATCTGGTGTACAAAACGTAGCTGATGTAGTTCGTTTAACTGACTTTATTCGTTCTGATTTTGATACTACTAAAGAACGTGGTATTACAATGGTTGGCGACTATAGAGCGCGTTGGATGGCACATGATGGTTCTAATAGACCGCAATCTCCATTTAGAGCAAACTCTGCCATCGGTTCTGCAAAAGCCAATATGTACGATGCTAATCGTCATAGTTTTGAACAACGCTTACGCCTTGGCTTTGATGCTCGACTCAATGAGTTCACTAACCTCAAAGTTATCGGTAGCATGAGTGGCATGAGTGGAGTAGATACAAGCTGGACAAAATCTGATTCCAAAGGTCTCAACCATCAACGACTCGATACAGTTGATCTTACAAGACGCGTTAAGAAATGGGACGTATCCGTAGGGCGTTTAACTGAGCCTATGGGCGCTAGTGGCTATTGGTTTGGTCAATCTTATGATGGCGTTCGTGCTGTTTGGAATGGCCATGATTCTCAAGTTCGTATTGGTGTTGGTACTTTCAAACATAGTACAGGTATCACTGATTCTGCATATACACATGCAGTGCATAAAGTTATCTTTAGACCACCAACAGCAGCTGAATTGATTGGTATCAATCGCGATGATTATCCATATGATATCAACAGTGCTACAAAATCTGGTTCAGACGGTGAAAGAAAAGATTCTGATGCTCCGGCAGCACCAGATAGTCCTAATGGCATTTATGATTCGACTTATAAAGGCAAGACTAATAGCCTTTATTTCTATCAACAGCTTAAAGATTTGCAAGATGAATATGAAGCTTATAAGGCTACATTAAATCTAAATTGGAGTAATCCGAACCGTGATCAAGAAATTGAAAAGGCTAATGCTAAATTAGCTGAAACTCAGAAAAAACAAGCTCAAATTATGGGTCGATTACAAGATATTCTTACAAAAGCATATCCTACAGATATGGCAGGGACTAAATTCTCCCTTGATATCCCATCTGGTGGGTATGCAATGTATGAAATCACCAATAAGAAAACAGGGGAAAAACTGTATAAAACAGGCGACATTATGTATAACGTAAATTCCCCATTGTACCCTGAATCTATGAAAGAAAAGGCAAAAGGTCTTATCGTATCCTCTGATAATAAAGAAGCCTTGCTAAATCCTAAAGAGTATGTTGATAAACATGCAGCTGAGATTAATCAATCGATTACAGAAATTGCCAAATATAATGCAAAAGATAACTGGAGTAATTATAACAATAGTGGGCTTGACGAAGTTTGGGTGAAACAAGCTGATGGTACATTTAAGAGATCTTATGATTACTATGGTCAACCGTCAAGTGATTATGAATTCACTGGCTTCTTAGGTGCAAAGACTTACAAATACGATAGTGGTAAATACGTATTTAGTGATTATGATGCTAAAGATGCCATTTACAAAAAGAACTTCACCATGTCCTCTGGTGATTATGGCGAAGGTGGTTCTTACTATGGTTGGGGTATGCCTAATGCATTGTTTAACTATATGTATAATCTTGAAAAAGTTGTACATGACGCAGAGTCTGAAAATAAATTACCACGCGAAGCAATCGGTAAGGTCATTGGCAACTTGATCAGAACAGAAGGTGTAGTTCTTGAAAAAGATACTGTACCAGCCATCGATAAGGCCGCATTTATTCAATACAAGAAACAAATTGGTGCTCGTCTTGGTTTACAAGCTTGGTACTTACGTTCCTTTGGCGGTAAAACACATACATATTTAAATGCTAATGGAAACAGTAATGATGAATACAGCTTCTCCAATGTAGCTCATGTATTTGGTATCGGTGCTAAGTATCAACTTGGTGCTAATGCAGCTGTTACGGTTGATTACGGTCAAAATCGTTCTAACTTAGGACGTTACCTCAATGGTAATACCGTATATCAACATGAACGTGGCACAGCAGACTTTACTCTAAAAGGTCATCAAATGGGCGGCACACCACACTTCTGGATGGCTCGTCTAGATATTGGGCGTGCTGATTTAGATGTTCCGAAATCTTGGAATGCGTTCATCGATTACAAATACTTTGAACATGGCTCCTTCTTCGGTGGTAATGGTACGGGTGCAGTACCTGATCGTTACTTAGATGGTGTTCGTAGCTTTACATTTGGTGCCGGCTATGTACCGCGCAAGGACTTGCTTCTTGAAGCATTCTATACATTTGATGCGAAGGGCACTAATAAACGAGATACTTTATATGGTAGTGAAAGCTTTAAGTTAGGCGATTATACACGAATTCAAGGGACCTATAGGTTCTAATGCTCAGTCTGTAAACAGGCAGAAAGGTTACAAATATGGAAAATTTAAATTATGTCATTCACTTATTTCATAGTGGTGGGTATGTAATGTATCCATTGTTACTCTTGTCTTTCATGGTTATCGCTATAGCTGCAGAACGTGCTTTCTTCTATCGTAAGTATGCAGGCAAAACATTTGTTGTAACTCATGCAGTAAATGAATTTGCAAAACTACAACGTTGGGATGAAATCGATAAAGTCATTAAAGAGAACCCTTCTATTGCAAGTCGTATTGCGGAAGCAGGTTTAAAAAATGATTCTAGCGAAGAAGCAATGAAGACAGCCTTTGCTGATCAAATGGGGGTTGATGCAGTTGGCTTCCGAAAATATATGGACTACTTAAGTGCAACAGTTACAATCTCTCCATTATTGGGATTGCTTGGTACGGTAACAGGTATGATAGGTTCTTTCAGTATCCTTGACTCCGGTGCCGGTGCATCTGCCATTACTGGTGGTGTAGGTGAGGCTCTTATCGCTACAGCATCTGGTTTATGTGTAGCCATAATGGCGTTTATCGTCTACACAATTTTTAGTCATCGTTTGGACTCCATTATTAACCAAATTGAAAATATGTGTGTAAATATAGTTACAGCTAAACGAGAAGGGTGGAAATAGTTATGAACTTGCAAAGCTTTCGTATGAAAACTAAGCCGGAATTCATGATTATTCCAATGATTGATATCATTTTCTTCTTGTTGGTATTCTTCATGATGAACAGCTTGCAAACAGTGGCTCAAAAAGCCTTGTCTGTACAATTACCACAGGCTACTAGTGCTTCTGCACCCGCTCAATTACCAGTGGTTTTAACATTAGATGCGGAGGGTCATATTACGATTGATAACAAGCCAATGAGCATTGACGATGCTGAGGCAATGGTAAAACAACGTATCCAAGAAAACCCTAATGCTAGTGTTATCTTACAAGCCGATAAACGAGCGGCTCATGGTCAAGTAGTAGCGATTATGGACATGTTAAAACAATCTGGCGTTAAACGCTTAGCTATTGCAGCTGAACAGAAAGGATAACTATGGGACTAGGCATATCATGGAAAAAAGCAGCCATTATATCCGCCGTAGTTCATCTTATTGCTCTCTTTATTGCTGTAATCTTTTTTGTAGTGGTTCCAGCCATTCAAGAAATGGATACCTATGAAATCGACCTCACACAAAGTGTACTCGATGATGGTGGCAGTGGACATGCTGGTGGTGGCGGAGGTAACAGAGCAGATCTGTTCCCAAAACCATTGTCAGCAGATGAAGTAGCGGCAAGAACAAAGGCTGTTGTAGCAAATGTTGAACCATCTACAGCAACAGATATTCCTGATGCAGTAGATGTGGCAGCTAAAGCAAGTGAAAATAAAGGCAATACATCCGGTGATAATTCCGCTGTTGGTGGCACAGGCCCTGGATCAGGTGGCGGTTCTGGTGGCGGTCATGGTACCGGTGAAGGTACTGGCGTTGGTGATGGTAGAGGCCATGGTACTGGTACAGGTGATGGTACCGGTGAAGGTGATGGCCACGGTACAGGTAAAGCCGCGTTCAATGTAGAGGGCTTTTATGCAGCCGTAGATAGCCAAAAACAAATTCCTTATGCGGCTATTAAACGTAAAATGAACGTAGATGTTACAATTAATGTAATGGCTAAATTAGATACTAATGGTAATTTAATAGACGTATATCCAACTAGTGGTGGGGATGAGATATTTGTAGAAGCGGCTCTTGATGCAGTGCGACGAGCGACTCCGTATCCAAACGAAACAGGGGATATACAACCAGTAGAAGTTCCTGTACACTTTGTAGTACAGGCCGATGGCGAAGATGAAGAAGAATAAATATATCTAAGTAATAAAGGAGATAAATATGAAATCTATTATTTTATATTCTTCCCTTACGGGAAATACTAAAAGTGTAGCGGAAGCAATGGCTTCCGTTATGCCTGAAGGTACACCTTGCGTTCCTGTAAAAGATGCACCTGAAAATTTAGCTGATTATGATACAGTATTCGTAGGTTTCTGGGTGGATCGAGGCACAGCGAATAAAGAAGCGGCAAAATTGATTGAAACTTTAAAGAATCCTAATGTGGTATTCTTTGCCACACTAGGGATGTATGCTGATTCTGATCATGCTCGTGAAAGTATCGAAAAAGCATCTGAATTATTGCCTAACAAAGAAACTCTTGTAGACGGCTTCGTATGCCAAGGTAAAATCGATCCTAAAGTAATCGAAATGATGTATAAAATGTTCCCACCTGGATCAGCACATGGGCAAAGCCCAGAACGCGATGCGTTACATAAAGCGGCGGAAACTCATCCAGATGAACAAGACTTTGCAAATGCAAAAGAATTTACAAAATCTGTACTTGCAAAGTTGCAAGCCTAATTTCTGAAAGGGGATTGGAGTATGAGTTTAGCAAGTTTCTTTGAGTCCATTCCGGAGAAACAACGCAATCTACAACTAGGTTTAGAATGCGATAATCCGATGAGTGGTGCATTTCCTCATAAACGTGTTGTGCATGCAGGTCTCAATGGTACGCTTGTTTCTCCAAAAGAAACACAAGCCGTTTGGGATTCGTTAATGAATGGCACTCCTAAAAAGGGCGAAATGCAATGCGCTTACATTCATATTCCGTTTTGTAAGACAAAATGCACATATTGTGGATTCTTCCAAAACGGTACGAGTCAAAGTGTTGAAGACCAATATATTGATGGTCTTATCAGTGAATTAAAGCTCGCTAGTGAGCGTTCGAGATTAAAAGATGGTTTGATCCATGCCGTATTTATCGGCGGTGGCACACCAACATCTTTATCACCTACAAATTCTGAAAGATTGCTTAAAGCGATTAAAGCGTACTTGCCATTGGCAAACGATTATGAGCTTACCTTAGAAGGGCGTATTCACGATTTGATCCCTGAAAATCTTGAAGTTTGGATGGCAAACGGCGTTAACCGTATGTCCATCGGCGTACAATCTTTTAACACAGAAGTGCGTCAAATGGTAGGCCGTTTAGATACGAAAGAAACCGTATTAGAACGACTAGCTGCTTTGAAAGCTTATGGTCAATGTTCTGTTGTTATTGACTTGATTTATGGTTTACCTGGTCAAACTATGGAGGTTTGGGAACAAGACTTAGCAGATTTGGTAAGCTCTGGCGTAGATGGTGCGGACTTATATCAATTAAATGTATTTGATGGTAGTGATCTCAATAAAGACATTACAAACGGCAAAGTTCCAGCTGCAGCCACAACAGCGATGCAAGGGGATATGTTTGAATTTGGTCGTAAATACCTTGATGAACGTTCCTATCGTCGATTGAGTGCCGCTCACTGGAGTGCTAATAACCGTGAACGTAGCTTGTATAACACTTTAGCTAAATCGGGCGTTCCAATGTTCCCATTTGGTAGTGGTGCAGGTGGTAACGTCGACGGTTATGGGATGATGTTACATCGTGCATTAAAACCATACGAAGATATGGTTACCCGCGGTGAAAAACCATTTATGGCCCTTATGAAACAAAGTGATTTACAACCTATCGTAAACCGAGTAGTAAGTCAATTAGAACAAGGATTCCTCAATATTATGAGCTTAGTAAAAATGGATTCCAGATTAGATGAATTGAACTGGCTCTATAAATTATGGGAAAAACGAGGTCTTGTTGCCTATAATGGATTGCTTTATAAATTGACTGATGCAGGTGAATTCTGGACTGTAAACCTTACGCAAAGTACATTAGAAGCTGTTGAATATATCATGACTGGTAAGAATTCCTTCGCTATAGAAGCAGTAGCAGCACAAGATACAAAAACAACTTCTAAAGAAAATCCTAACCAAGAGGTCCGTGGCATTGGCCAAGGTAAAGCCAATATCTCTGTACCAACTGACGAAGATTCCGAAGCACAACGTAAAGATGCTCTCATTGCTAAGGCTAAAGCTGAAATTGCTAAGAGCGGTGCTTCTGGCGAAGCAGCAGAACGAATGGTACAAGCTATGTACAATTTAAGTGCTGATGAGATTGAATATATGATGGAACGTATGATGTCTTAAACTGTTATGTTACACCTTAATTCTAACAACCTCTCCCAATAACCAACATATAATATACAAGACATATTACGTGACATATACGTGCTCTCTGTAGTACAAAGTAGCCCCAGACTGTAGTCTGGGGTTTACTTTTTATAGAGCGAAAGGTATTCTGTAGGTATAAGACTTAAATGACTTTAAACATGGCAATGACTGCCCCCTTGCTGGCGACGTAGGCCATCAGGCGCGGCGCGCCC
>OKBL01000207.1_pt1 | contig 15932 bp, 14 predicted proteins | sample 1610371 | NCBI WGS metagenome assembly OKBL01 (sample SAMN04436645, study PRJEB24849) | human gut metagenome | biome: human gut; feature: NICU; material: stool | host: Homo sapiens | place: USA: Saint Louis, MO | collected 2010-03-25 | reverse complement strand
CAGATATTTTTATTTATATGAATATCTGTTCATATGTTTATATTACATTAAAGGAGATTAAATGTCAATACAAAATTATATTCACTATATATCAAATTTTATTTACTTTAGATCTAACTATATTCAGTTTATATCAAGTTTCGTTTTACCAAGAATTGATGTGCTACATCAGCTGGTAATTGATGTTCCGTTTCAACGGCATAATTCATCTTTGCCATCTCTTGATCTGTAATCGTATGATTTAAACTTTCTAATACAGGCCGCAGTTCGGGATGAGCGATTAACACTTCACTACGCACCACATTACCAGCCATATAGGATGGATATAAATGTTTATCATCTTGTAACACCGTAATTGGCGCCATACTTAATTGTCCATCAGTTGTAAATATCGGCATTGCATCCACCTCACCACGACTAATAGCCGTATATTTTAGTCCTATATCCATATCTTTAGTAGCTTTAAAGCTCATGCCATACACACGTTGTAATCCAGCATAGCCATCCTCACGGCCAAAGAAATCATATTCCCCTCCTAATGTTAGGGATGGTGCTATACGAGCAAGATCGGAATATGTTTTTACGCCATAACTCTGAGCGATTTCATTACGCACCCCTATGCCATAGGTATTATTAAAGCCGTACATGCCGACCCACTCAAAATTATATTTCTCTTTGTAGGCCTGTGAAAGCTCATTAAATAGGCTTTCATCATACGCATCTGTACGTTTCAGCACAGCAGACCAAGCCGTACCAGTATATTCAGGATATATATCAAATTGGCCAGAAAGCATAGCTGGTTGAATATTTGATGTACCACCACCTACACCTTCTGTAACCTCTACAGTTAAATCAGTCTGCTTCTCGATTAATTCTTTTAAAATATTCCCCAAAATAAGCTGTTCCGTCATAGGTTTCGTTGCAATATGAATAACATCGGTCTTCACATGACGGCAATACATAGCCCAGCCACCTATACCCATTGCAATTAGCGTCATAATCGAAACAAATATAATCGTATAACGCTTCATATGAGGGCTAATACGCGTTACACTTTCACCTAAAGAAAAAAGTGCATCAACAATAATGGCTAATAGGGCAATCAGTAGACTACCTGCAATGGTCAAGGCGCTTTGATTCGTTGTAATCCCCCTATAAATCGCCACACCTAAGCCACCAGCACCAATAAAGGATGCAATACCGGTCAAGGCAATGGTCATAACGAGCATGGTCCGTATACCAGCCATAATGGTCGGCATAGCCAAGGGAATCTCTATATTCCACAAACGTTGAATCCGCGTGAGTCCTAACGCAATTCCCGCTTCACACATAGCTTTATCAATCTGGTTAAGACCAGTAAATGTATTACGTACCATTGGTAATAAAGCATATATAACCAATGCAATAATAGCCGTCGTATTACCGACACCCGATACATACAACAAAAGTCCTAACATCGATATAGAAGGAATCGTATATAGGAAATTGACCATTACCATAACTGGCGCAGCTAACCGTTTATATTCATATATAAGAACACCCAATAATCCGCCGATAATGATCGCAACAACAGAAGCTAATACTGAAATTTCTATATGCTCCCATAATAGCTGGAGGAAAAAATCATAGCGATTAATAAGTAATGATATGACATCATGCATTACATACACCGCCTTTCTAAGTCAAGAAATATGAAAAATTATATAGGTATACTACAGCTAACCATATTCAAAAACCTTTATCAAGCTATATTCACCCATAATACCATTGTATACCTAATTATTCCTTAACTCTAGTCTATTTACCATACACAGTAAAAGCCATCATTTATATTTATATATCATACAGGTTCAGTTCTTTAATATGTCTGAAAGGAATAACGATCCCTTGTACAGATAGAATTTGTAATTGCTCACTAATCATATCTACGTTTCCTATAAGTTCCGTATATTTTCGTTTGTTGTAGTAAACGATTCGTACCCATTCCCCACAACGTACAGATTGTAAAACCGTATTTAACTCATCTATTTGATCCTCTGATAGCTCTGCCCAATCTTCTTTTGGCCTTGCTACAGCAGCTAACAAAGCTTCAAAGCCCCTCAATGCCGCAAAGGGCATAAATTGTTTTGCCCGTTGTAAACGAGACATACGATGTTTCATTAATGTATACCTCCCCTTATGCGACTAATCTATTCCCAATATATCCATTACACTATTTATTCCCCGTTATGCCCACCTACCAAGGTATTTCTAAATCGCATAGTTCCTTCTTCTTGTAAACTAGAGGCACGCAAGATAGAGTTCTTACCAAACTGTTCCTTAATGGATAACATTGCTTCTTGTACTTGTCGTTCCTTTTCCTCTGTATCTGTAGCAAGAGCGCTAAATAAGTCTTCCTCTTGCGGTATGGCGAAACGATTGACTAAATCCTCAAAGCTGACCCCTATACGCCGTATGAACTCATTCTTATGGCAATGCTGTTCGTATAATTTAATAACCGCCGCCGTCAAGGTTTGTAGAGAATCAGTGTACTGCTTAAGCTTTTTAGAACCTCCTGTAGAGCGCACCATTTCATCAGCATAGCCGATATGAACATGGATATGATTCGTGACCCCTTTGATTTGTAAAAGCTCTAGCACCAAGGACTCTACCATTTCACGCATAGGCACGTATGCCTCTTCATAGGTATAATTACGCAACAAAATCTGACTATGCGAAATAGAGTGCTTAATGGGGCGATATGCTTGAATATCCGCAATCGTACAAGGTTCACGGCCCCAAGCATGATCAATAATGAGCTCTGCATTAACGCCAAACTCCTTGTACAACTTCGCCTCTGGAATCATGGTAATACCATGTAAATCATAAGCACCGTACTTATGCAAGCGATTAGCTATGCCTTTACCAATCTGCCATATATCAGTCAAGGGCTGATGATACCAGATTTTCTCTTTAAAGAGACTTTCATCAAGATAGCCTATAAAATCAGGTGCATGTTTCGCCAAAATATCGAGGGCAATCTTGGCGAGGAACAAATTCGTTCCGATCCCAACGGTGGCATAGATTTTTGTTGCCTCTAGCACCGCATCAAGCAGCATCTGTGCCAACTGATGAGGCGTCTTCTTATATAGTGGCAAATAGGGTGTAATATCGATGAAATACTCGTCGATAGAGTATACATGTACATCTTCGGGCGCTACATACTTGAGCAAGGTTCCATAAATCTCAGCAGACACCTGCATATACCGCTTCATATGGGGCTTCACCGTCAAATACTCAATATGCGGTGGAATCTGAAATAATCGGCTACGATTTTTTACACCTAAATTTTTTAAAGCTGGAGAAATAGCCAATGTAATAGCCCCCTTGCCACGAGAACCATCGGCCACCACCAGAGGTGTTGTAAACGGATCCAGTCCCAAATCGGCACACTCTACAGACGCGTAAAAACACTTCAAATCAATACACATATACATCCGATCCGTATCACCTGAACCCATACAAACACCTCCCTAAACCGCTAAACAAGTAGCTTTTACAAAAATTAAGAACACAAGAATTTGTATGACTAGTATAACAAAAAAACAAAGTATTTTCAAACATATGTTTGTTTTTATGCTAGTAAATTTATAGAAAATAAAAGCACCTAACTCTAGATATATAATCTAATGTTAGATGCCATATGTTTAACAGACTATTAAAGATAGCTAATTTATTTCTATCAAAACAAACTTAATAACACTAATCCCCCTAATACAATTGAAACAGCGCCATACTCAATAGTTATCGTCACATTATCTATACTTACTTCTCCATTTTTTGCAAGCACACCTGTCGGACTAAATTGAACCATAGGTCCACTGGTTGGTGCAAAAGGAATATAAAACTCTACACTCTCAGCAGTATGAGTTTCACCATTCAAAATATATTTAATATCATAACCATAAATATATCTATCCGCACCAATCACTCTAAATGGTATTTCCTTTGTAACTCGTGGAAGTATAGACACAATCGTTACTGGAGTTCCATTGTGACGTAATAAAAATCGTTTGATAATTAAATACAACCCACTAATTATTAACCCAAGAGCCACACAAAAGAAGTAAAACACAAAAAACTCAGTACCTCTAACCATCATACGCTCCTCTCCCAACAATACAACGAAAACTATCGAGTGCCACTATATTGATGGGACACCTTCATATCTACAGTGATAAAAAGAAAGGACTATACTTATGCAGCGACATCAGGTCACGAGGAGCAAAGAAGTATAGTCCTTTCTTTTTAATTAAAATGTAGCTGTGTTATGGGGCCCCATCAATATAGGGCACCCCCACGATAGTTTTCATTATTGTTCCGGCCCTAAGTCTCGGAATTCTACGTCTCTAAATTGTGTTAATTCTCCAACAAATTGGAGTTCCACGGTACCGACGGAACCGTTACGGTGTTTACGAATGAGGACTTCTGCATTGTCCCCTTTTTCGGAGTTTTCATCGTAATATTTATCACGGTACAAGAAGATAACAATATCCGCATCCTGCTCGAGGGAACCAGATTCACGAAGGTCCGAAAGTACAGGCCGTTTATCTGGTCTGCTTTCAACACTACGAGACAACTGCGACAAAGCGATAACCGGCACGTTAAATTCACGAGCAATCAGTTTAAGATTACGAGAGATTTCGGACACTTCTTGTTGACGATTTTCACTGCCCTTACCAGCATTTCGACCTTGCATCAACTGAATATAGTCGACGATAACGAGATCAAGACCATGTTCCACCTTGAGACGGCGCAATTTAGAACGCATATCTTGTACAGTAAGGCCCGGTGTATCATCGATAAAAAGCTTGGATTTGCTCATGCGGTCCGCTGCGGCAATCACCTTTTCCCAGTCAGCAGGATCCATATTCGCACGGCGCAATTTTTCAGAGCTCACACCTGCCACGGAGGACAAAATACGGCCCACAAGCTGTTCCTTGCCCATTTCTAGGGAAAAGAACGCCACCGTCTTGTCATACAACATCGTTACGTTTTGAGCAATGTTCAAGGTGAAAGCTGTTTTCCCCATCGCAGGACGAGCTGCTACGAGGATGAGGTCAGATTTTTGTAAGCCGTTAAAAATGTGGTCCACATCTTTAAAGCCTGTCGGCACGCCTGTAATAGCGCCATCATGCTGTTGCAATGCATTGAGTTTATCTAGATTAGATAAAACCACTTCCCCAATGGCAGCAAAAGATGATTCAGACTGGGTTTGACCGCTTACATCTAATACCATTTGCTCTGCCTTGTTAAGGATTGCCGTCGGCTCATCTTCGCCAGCATACGTCATACCAACGATTTTATTCCCTGCATCAATAAGGCGGCGCAACTGAGCTTTCTCGCTGATGATTTTCGCATGTTCCTCAACATTGTAGGACACCGATTCATTCGCAAGAGATGTAATATAAGCAAGACCACCTACCGCATCGAGGCGCTTGCGACGATCTAGTTCTTCACCAACGGTGATAAAGTCAGCCGTCTTATTGGCATGCACGATTTCTAAAATGGCATCGTAAATAATACGATGTGCATCGCGGTAAAAATCTTCAGATTTAAGAATACTCGTCACCGTATCTACAACGGCTCCCATATTGGATCCATTAGTTAATAAAGCCCCCAGAACGGCCTTTTCCGCATCTAGATTATGCGGTGGAATACGTACATCCATGATAATCCCCTTCACACAACCACTATGGATAAAAGAATTCACCATACTCAAAGAGCATGGTGAATACTATTATTCGGCTACTACATTAACCTTGATAGTACTTGTAATTTCAGGATGAACACGAACTAATACGTCATGTACGCCCAATGTTTTCAATGGTTCTTTAATTTCGATTTTCTTTTTATCGATATCTACTTTATATTGAGCTTTAGCAGCATCGGAAATATCTTTAGCAGTAACAGAGCCGAATACGCGGCCTTCTTCGCCCATGCGAACTTTTACAGTCACTTCAACCTTAGTCAATTGAGCGGCCAAGATCTTAGCTTCGTCATTTGCAACGGCTTTATTATGAGCAATGGATTCTTGTTTTTGTTTCGCATTATTTACGTTAGTTGCTGTACCTTCAAGGCCGAGGCCTTTCTTGATCAACACGTTACGGCCATATGCGTCACTAACTTCAACGATTTCGCCTTTTTTACCAACTTTTTTAACGTCTTCTAACAATACTACTTTCATTGTTATTCCTCCTCTTGTTCTGCGGAATGAAGCGCCTTAAGAGCATGCTCCAAAATGGCCTGCTTCGCTTCCTCTATGGTCATACCTTGTAATTGAGCACCAGCCACAGTTCTATGACCGCCACCACCCAAGGCTTCCATTACAACTTGTACATTTACCTTACCTTTGGATCGAGCACTAACGCCGATACCGCCATCATTTAGGGAATATAGTACAAAGGCAGCTTCAATATCTTCATTACTGATGAGCATGTCCGCACTTTGTGCAGCCAACGCCATCATATCCTTCAAGCCTTCAGGCGCTACGGAAATAGCAATCCCCTCAGTACGACTTGCTTCAAATACCATTTTAGCACGCAATTGGATAGAATCGAAAGTTTCAATAAACAATTGTTTAACTCTGTCGATATCCGCCCCTGCACGGCGCAAGAATGCTGCGGCCTCAAAGGTGCGTGCCCCAGTTTGTTGGATAAAGTTCTTCGTATCTAATACGATACCTGCATAAATACCTGTGGCTTCCGCTTTTGAAAGTTTTACAGGAACGCCTGCATATTGTACAAGCTCTGTTACGAGCTCAGATGTGGACGATGCAGTTGGTTCCAAATAGGTAAGCAATGGATTTTCCACAAAGTCCGCTGCGCGGCGATGATGGTCGATAACGATGCGTCGTTCAGAAATTTCAAGCGCCTCTTGAGCCGCCACCATTTCCTGACGATGCGTATCACACACGACAGTGAGCGTATTCGCATCTACCCATACTCTTGCAGCTTCTGCAGTAATAATATTCTCTTTCCAGAACTCTGACTCATTAAGAACATTCACCATTTTATCGATGGCACTAGTTTCTTTTGAAAGCGCAATGCGCACGTCTTTACCAAGTGCTCGAGCAATGGCGGCTACACCGATAATACCACCTAATGCATCGTAGTCTTCACGTTGATGCCCCATGATAAGAATCTTATCAGAATCAATCATAAGCTCATGTATTGCTTGAGATACAACACGAGCACGAACGCGCGTATTCTTCTCAACGCCTGCCGTATTGCCACCAAAGAAGCGGGTACTTTCACCATCCATAATGCACACTTGGTCACCACCACGACCTAAGGCGATATCTAAGGCTGCACGAGCACGACCAGATACATCTTTCACAGAACCTACATTTTCACTAATACCAATAGAAATCGTAGCTGGAACTTGACGCGGAGATGGTACTTTACGGATTCGTTCGAGCACTTTAAAACCATCTTCCTCCATCTCATGAAGCGCACCACGAGAAATGGCAAAGGTATACATATCATCTTGGAAGTTACGAATAAAGCCTTCGTAGCGATCGATTTCATCCATGATGATATTATTTATATCTGTCCAAATACTAGTATACTCACGATCACTAAGGCCTTTTGTCAATTCTTCGAGATTATCGATTTGAATCATACCCCATACAGGCTGTCCCTCTTCGGCTTTAATACGGGCTTTTTCTAGGTCTGTAATATCCTTGAAGTACAGCGCCATCACTGCATGTTCCGCCAGTTCATCTTCACTATCAATATCTGATCGGGTATCCCGAGGATCGATAAATTTATAAATAATTTGGAAGTATCGATTTTCATATTTTTCCGTCATATATCCGGACTTACCCCAGATTTTATCGATACGGAAACCAGGCAACAAAGCAGACATTTTTTGGAGCTTATTCCAATCCACCTTAACCCAGTCGGCGAAAACACTATTATTCCACACCAATGTGCCTTGCTTATTAACAAGAACAATCCCCATTGGCAAATTTTGTAAAGCAAAATTAGAAGCTTGTGTGACGTTTTTCATCATCGCACTAAACTGTTCTCTTGCTAAACGACGCCGGTTATGAAGGGTATTATAATTAACCAAATACGCCGCTACTACAATGATTAATGCTAAAATCGCAATAGCCCAATTTAAATAGGCCAGCAATAATAGCAATAATACGAGAACGGCAACAATGGTAATTTCTAAACCTTTCCATCTCCGTTGAAAGGATTTCATAACGGCCTCCTTTCTATTACTATTGACGCGCTTTGTAACGTGTCCGCAAATCTAAAAACATATCTATAACACCAAATATCGCTAGTGCTTGTCCAAAGAAGAAGGCATACACACCAAGCAATATCCACTTCAATTTATTACTCATGCGATAACTACTCATTAAGTCTGCTAAAGCTGCAAAGCCATGAACAGAACACATAGAGCTACCGAGGAGTAATACATTAGTACTAATGGCTGTGACCCATGAAGAGTCCATACTAATATGTGGAGCACCATATATACCAATAATGCCTAACGCATATAAACCGGCACTCCAGATAGGCATTCTCCACTCTTCAATCGGTAAAAATCGAGGTATGGAGATATGTAACCGCTTGCCTAACCATATAGATATCTGAATAGTTATATAACTATATGATACGGCAGCTATAGCTACAGCTACAAAAAACGCATCCTTCAAACCGGTAGCTAACTTATCTACATTTTTCACAAATAAATCCGCTTGTTCCTGTGTAATATTAGAATTCGTTTGTAATGCTTGGTCAGCAATCATACGAGCTTGCTCTGTCATCTGTATATCTATCATTGATAGGTCAATACCAGATATATACGCTTGTGCAATGAAAGTTACTAATACAGCAACAAACATAGCAATACTAGGGAGTAGTAACCGTTTAATTGTTCCTAAAGAAAGACGATTACCCTCTCCTACTCCTACACCTACCGTAGCAAATAAGCCAACAGGTATACCATTCCATGGTCCAAATAAAATTACTGCTAAAAAAGTAGTAACAATAGCTGCCGATATACTATATTTGCGGCCCCATTTTGTGCCAATTATGCCAATGGCCGCAGGTGTAACAAAAAATGATAAAAAGGCGAAAGCTGGTATATAAACACTGATAGCACTAAGGATAACACCTATAGCACTAACAAAGGCAGTTTCCACCATCGCTCTTGTATTTGTTTTATTCATAAATCACCATTCTTACATAAGAAGATATATTAATTGGTATCTTTTAATTATAACAGTTTAAAACGGTAACTTCAAATACCCCATATAGTAGACGAATGCGATAGCAGTGCTATTAATGGTAGTTTTTATTGCTCTTTTAAAATGTCAAAAGTACCACACCATGAAGTGCGGTACTTTTCTGTATTATATAAGATTATACGTCTTGAATAATCGGCAAGATCATAGGACGACGACGGGTTTTATCATAGAAGAATTTACCCAATGCGTCACGTACGTTTTGCTTAATGGTTGTCCAATCTTTGATGCGTTGCATTTCGCAATCTTCAAGAACTTGTTCTACGCGGCGCTCTGCAGCAAGCATGAGTTCTTCTGCGTCACGAACGTATACGAAGCCACGAGATACGAGGTCTGGACCAGCTACGATAGTACCGGAAGCTTTGTCCATCGCCATAACAACGATAACCATACCTTCTTGTGCCAATTGTTGACGGTCACGGATAACGATATTACCTACGTCACCAACGCCAAGACCATCAACGAAGATAGCGCCAGCTTGTACGCGGCCACCTTTGCGACCACCATCTTTATCAAATTCAAAGATTTGACCATTGTCACCGATAAGGACTTTCTTAGGATCTACGCCCATGGCCACACCAAGTTCACCATGACGACGCAACATGCGATACTCACCATGAACCGGGATAAAGTATTCTGGACGAACAAGGTTAAGCATTGTTTTAAGCTCTTCTTGGCTCGCATGACCAGATACGTGGATACCACGGTCTTTACCATATACCACATTACAACCTAAACGAAGTAAGTTATCGATAGTTCTACCTACAGCACCTTCGTTGCCTGGAATTGGTGTAGCAGAAATGATAACAGTATCATTCGGTGCCAATTCTACAGTGCGATGATTGCTTGTAGCCATACGGGACAAGCCTGCCATCGGTTCACCTTGAGAACCAGTCGTTAAGATCATGATTTGGTCATCTGTGTAGTTGTGCATTACATCTACGTCGATGATTGTATTTGGTGGAATATTCAAGTATCCGCGCTCTTGGGCAATCTCTGTAACATTGACCATGCTGCGGCCCATAACTACAACCTTACGGTTGAACATAACCGCCGCATCAATAGCTTGTTGGATACGGGACACGTTGGATGCGAATGTTGCCAAAACAACGCGACCTTTTGCTTCTCCAACAGCTTGTTTAATCGCAGGACCTACGGAACTTTCAGAACCAGTAGTACCTGGTTTTTCTACATTTGTAGAGTCCGACAATAGCGCTAATACGCCTTTGTTACCGAGCTCAGCAAATTTGTGCATATCCATCAAACGGCCATCAACTGGGGTTTGGTCAATTTTAAAGTCCCCTGTATGAAGAACCGTCCCGATTGGTGTATTAAAGTATACAGCGCAGGAGTCAGGAATGGAGTGATTTGTTTGGATGAAACCAACAGTCACTTGACCAATTTGAACTTCATCGCCGGCAGCAATCGTACGCAGACATTTTGGAGATACCTTATGTTCTTTAAACTTGCCTTCGATTAATCCACAAACGAGGTTTGTTGCGTATACTGGGCAACTAATTTCTTTCATAAGGTACGCCAAAGAACCGATATGGTCCTCATGACCATGAGTAATTACGACAGCTTTCACGCGATCTTTATTCTCGATAATATAGCTCATATCAGGAATAACGATATCTACGCCAAGCATATCTTCACTAGGGAATGCAAGCCCAGAGTCAAGAACGATGATTTCGTCCTCGTATTGGAAGATAGTCATATTTTTACCAATTTCACCAAGACCACCTAATGGAATGATTTGGAATTTTCCCTTGTTGGCGCCATTTGGTGTGCGACCGACTAATTCCACTTGTTCCTCTTGATTGTTCCAACCTGTAGAACGATTATTTGAGCGGTTATTATTGCGGTTCTGACCATTTTGACCATTGCGACCATTATTAGTACGCGTATTACGTGTATTTTCACCGCGCGGTGCACGAGTTTGGCGAGTTTTGCGTTCTTGACCTTCACCTTGTTCGGCATTGCGACGTGTATTTGTACGGCGAGTCGTATTAGTACGGCCACCATTCGCACTTGTGCGAGTATTTGTAGAACGGCGTTGGCGTGTTGCACCCTCACCTTCACCAGCTGTTTGTTGGCGCGTACGACCTTCGCCAGCAGGGCGGCGTGTATTTGTACGGCGACGCGTTTGTTTTTGCTCGCCTTCAGCCACAGCTGTAAGAGTAGCAGTTTTTGCTACTGTTGGTTTTGCTTTCACTTGCGCAGTAACCTGATTATCTGTTGTATTCACAGTTCCTCCTAAAATTTTGTTCATTAATTTATTTAACATAGTTTTTCTCACCTATCACTTGAATTGATCTATGCCACGAGGAAATGTCACACAAAGAAAAAGGCGCTATTATACTAGCGTCTCGTCAAATGGGCGCAAAAATGCGCTATCAAATTTTGCCGTTCCTAGTTTGTGTGCCATTTGCCGTAGCAAATGAGTATAGTGCACTATCAGATGCTTCAACCGCAAGAGACTTCTATTTTTATCTCAATCCGATGCGCAGTGCAATATAGTCCGATCTGTTTTGATGAAAGCCTCACTTTCATACGTTGTGCTCATTATAACATAAAAACAACATAAACAAAAGAGTTCTACGCTTGATTCATCAAAAGTAACATAAAATTTTACTACTACTTAAAAGGGCGGCTCAAACTGAACCGCCCCAAAGCATTTCATTATTTATCATCTGGCATACTTTTATAAAATCCTTCAATATGCATTCACCAGCAATGCAACGAGAATTCGAGTAGTGAAAGCGCTGCTCGTAGACGATATCTTCATAATAGATGCCAACCGTTTGTCAATGGCGATGTTCCTCAACGCCTCACCATATTGATTGGCCTATAGCTTTAGCAAAACCTTCACGGTATAAATTAGCCCCACCGTTAGCCGGATGTCTAAGACCGATGGCTGAAAGGCCGAATCGCTCCATCGTGTCCGCCGATTTTTGACCGACAGCGAGCACGAGCGGCTCCGATTCTCCTAATTCGGTGTGCAATGCCAACAGTTTTTTCGTATATTCCCACCCCAGCTGCTGCTCCGACTCAGTCGGCGTCCGATTAGTGAGCGGTTCGTCCGCCTTATGAGGATGAAAGGGGAATATATTCCACAACAATGCATCGTATGGATCAATACTTTGTTCAATGATAGCACTCCACACCACCGTATCCGTAGGTTCATTGAACCCCTGTTCCTGTTGGGTCCGTTTCAGCATGGGACTCACAGGGGAGCTGGTTCTTTGTAATGTAACAGGTGTTATCTGATGCGCCCGAATCGTTTTATGCTTATCCAACAACATGCGTTCACAAGTAATGGCAATGCCCGAAAAGCGCCCACCTTGATATCCAACAGCCTCCGCCACCACAAAGATTTTGGAGCGTCCCAACCGCGGCAACAAATACGCCATCAAATTATTACGACGCACCTGAGCCGCATCAAAGCCAGGTCGAACAATTTCAAGGTCAGTATTCACCTCACCCCACGGATTGTGAACAAGCTCGCCCCTATATTGACCGAGCCAATCTACAAACTGCTGTACTTTTGCAATCTGATTCGTATCAAACGAGGCTATATATTCATCAAAAGACAGCGTTTTTTCTTCCTCTGGTGCAAATAAGGACATGGGCTCTCCTCCAATTTATACTATCGAACCATATAATTAATAATGCTGTATATCATGATTATCAATCTTTTATATACTGTATTTATACACTAAAACCTATAGTAATACAATCCATATATTACGATGCCCAATCATGATATGTGATACTATATCCGATAATCACGCACTACATAAAATGTATACTGTTGCTGTATTCATAATAGCACCTATTTCTGAAAGTTTGATGCAAAATTAATACTCAAATATATCTACATGCAATATCACATTTATATATAAAACTCGATTTTGTCTTCTTTGGCGAGTTGGAATTGTTCAAATATGTGATTTCGAATATTGACGAAGGATGCCGAGGTTCGGTCCGTCCTATCGATAAGATTGACGGGGATAATGGTTTGCACCCGTCCCGGATTAGCAGCGAGCACTACGACGCGATCCGCAAGGACCACCGCCTCTTCGATATCATGCGTAACGAATACGACCGTTTTACCCTCTTCACGGCAGATGCGGGAGATTTCGTCCTGCAAATTGATGCGTGTCAACGCATCGAGGGCCCCTAGCGGTTCATCCATGAAGATAATATCCGGATCGACCGCCAGCGCCCGCGCAATGGATACACGTTGCTGCATCCCGCCGGACAACTCCGCCGGATAGCGATTGCGCGCATGGTCGAGCCCCACCATTTTCACGTATTTATCGATGATAGCAGGTCGCTCTTCCTTAGGTACGTTCTTGCTTTCAAGGCCCAGTTCAATATTGCTTTCCACCGTTCGCCACGGCAACAGTCCGTAATTTTGAAAGACCGTTACATACCGCAGTTGAGGGGCTTTCACCTCCGCGCCGTCGATGGTAATAGAGCCCGAAGTAACGAGCTCAAAGCCTGCCATAGCATTTAAAAGCGTACTTTTACCTGACCCGGAAGGACCTAAAAGGCAAATAAATTCACCTCGTTCAATGTCCAGATTAATATTTTCAAGGATGGTGAGCGGTTCTCCATCTTTCATAAATTCCTTGTGTGCATTGCGCACCGAAATGTAACCCATACGTCCACCTCCTATTTCTCAATGCCCCAACGTCTATAAATCCATTTTTCGATGAGGGATACGCCCCAATCGAGCAAAAGTCCTACAAAGCCAATTGTCAAAATCGCCACCATCAGAAGATCGTTACGCAAATTATTCCGCATATCGATGATGAGGAATCCAAGCCCCGTCTGTGAACCTACCATTTCCCCCGTCACCAGGAAGATCCACGCCGTTCCGAGCGCGATGTGAAGTCCCGATGCAATACCGGGAAACACGGCGGGCAATACAATTTTAAATAACAGTTCCGGCTGCTTGATACCAAAATTTCGAGCCACCTTGATGTATACGGGGTCGATATTCTGAATCGCGGACACCGTGGACAATAGAACCGGGAAAAACGCCGCGATAAAGATGATAACGATGGCCGGCGCCTGTCCGATACCGAAAAACAGTACGATAAACGGCAACCATGCCACCGGTGAAATGGGACGAATCACCTGAACGATGGGATTGATATAATTCCAAATGCCCTTATACCAGCCTAAAATAAGTCCTAAAAACACGCCGGCTACGACGGAAATGATATAGCCTATGAAAAAGCGCACCAAACTGTCCGCAACATCCTTGAATAACACGCCGTCTCCGATGAGCTCCCCAAAGCCGAGCAACACTTTGTATGGCGTCGGCAGCAAGGCTTCGTTAAATCCGCCGATACGGACAACCAGCTCCCAAATCAACCAGACCGCGATGAACGCGCCCGGCACATATGTATATTTCTTCATGGTCTACCCCCTATGGCAACAGAGATGTATCTACAAACTCCGAATAGCTCGGCACGTTTTTGATTAAATCAATATGTGTCATGTGATGCACGAGCGCATTGTAACGCTCCTCTGTAAGGGCTAAATCTTTAAACCCAATCACTTTGAGGGAACGTTCAATAACAGGATCCTTAAACTTCATGTATTTTAAGGAAATCTCCTTTTGCGCCTCCGGATGCTCGTCTAAATATGTACCTGCATCGAGATAGGCTTTTGTGAAAGCCTTCGCCAAATCGTGGTGTTCATCGACGAATCGACCGTTGAACACGAGGGCGCAACAAATATTGTCATGCCATAAGTGATCAGGGTCTTCAAAGACCTTTCCCGCACCCATTTCTATGGCGAGAGAACCAAATGGCTCTGCCACGCTATAGCCAGCAATTTGACCGACCGACAACGCAGACGGCATTTCGGGAGGACTCATCTCCACTATCTGTACATCCTTCTCACTAAGACCAGCCCGTTCAAGCATGAGGTCTACGAGAATCTTTTGAGTTGATTGCTTATGAGGGATAGCAAAGGATTTACCTTTCAGATCCTGTACAGAGTTAATATCGTTATTTACAACGATAATGTTGCCTTCCGTATGACCTAATGCCGCTGCGCGCACATCTATGCCCTGTTCACGAGCCTTTACGCCGAGCTCAACGAGAACAGCTGCAGCGTCTACTTTCCCAGTGTTGAGTGCATCCATGAGTTCCGGCCAGGAACCGTATTTAACAAGCTCTACATGAACGGGACCATCTGCTGTCTCCAGTTCCTTCATAGCAAATACGGGTAGCGCATGCGTAATCGGTAAATACGCAACGCGCACGGTCTTCAGCTCCTGTGCTGACTTCGGTACCGTATGCTGATAATATGCATACGCCGCACCTCCGATAACGAGAAGCACAACAGCAATGATTAAATACCAAGTTTTCTTCATAATGTCCCCTCTTTCTACCTCACAACAAGGGGCGTTTATGACTCATATCATTTTCCGCATTTTTCTAAACCTTAGATGAAATCAGGCTTTAGAACACCTCGTCTTCTAAACTTAATATATCCTACTATATCAATATGTATTAATTATGTCAATAAATCATATTAATATTGTAGGTATTATTATTTATGTACGAAAAATGTCAATATAGACAAGATCCTATTCATTTAAATAAGC
>OKBL01000188.1_pt1 | contig 19046 bp, 16 predicted proteins | sample 1610371 | NCBI WGS metagenome assembly OKBL01 (sample SAMN04436645, study PRJEB24849) | human gut metagenome | biome: human gut; feature: NICU; material: stool | host: Homo sapiens | place: USA: Saint Louis, MO | collected 2010-03-25 | reverse complement strand
TCAAACTCCGCAATGCCGGAAAGAAACGTCGCCAGCATTCGTCCATACGGCGACGAAAGATCGAACGCCATTCCATTCATGGCTATCACGGAAACCTTCCAGTTCTCCAGTTCACGTAGCGTATTGAGCAGATCGAGCGTCGAGCGCCCCCACCGGGAAAGCTCAGTGACCAGGATTGCATCAATTTGTCTGGACTGGGCAAGCGCCAGGACTTTCTTTCGCTCGGCCCGGTCGAGTTTAGTTCCTGAACCTGTTTCCTTAAATATTCCCACCACGTCGTAGCCGGCACGGCCGGCGAAGGCTCGCAGATCAAATTCCTGGCGTTCACAAGACTGATCCGCTGTTGAAACCCGGCAGTAAATGGCGGCACGATGTCCCAATTGAACCCTCCTGGATTTTTGTATCGGAACGCCCTGATTTATATGGGCTGGCTGTTGTCCAAAACAGACTATACTTCAAAAGGGACGAATTTGTATGTCACGACGCCATATTTTCACCGAACGGCAGCGAGCAGCGCTGTTCGATCTGCCCACGGACGAACTGTCGCTACTGAAGTTCTACACGCTGGGCGATGATGACCTGGAAAACATTAGGCAGCGCCGCAGACCGGAAAACAGGATTGGCTTTGCCCTGCAACTTTGTGCCTTACGATATCCGGGCCGTGCACTGGCTCCTGGTGAGATGATCCCGCGTGAAGTCCTTTCCTTCGTCGGTGCTCAGCTTGGAGTTCCGGCTGATGCGCTTCTCACTTATGCCACACGGCGCCAAACCCGTCAGCAGCACATGGACACGCTGCGCGAAATTTACGGCTACAAGACCTTCACGGGCCGTGGTGCCCGTGATCTGCGGGAGTGGACTTTCGGCCAGGCCGAAGATGCCAGATCAAACGAGGATCTTGCTCATCGTTTTATTGTGCGGTGTCGGGAAACTTCCACCATTCTGCCCGCAGTATCGACAATCGAGCGCTTGTGCGCGGATGCTCTGGTCGCCGCTGAGCGGCGGATTGAAACGCGGATTGCGGAAAATTTAACAGCGGATGTTCGCGATCACCTGGACAAACTTCTGAGTGAAATGCTCGCCGGCAATATCAGTCGTTTCATCTGGCTTCGCAACTTCGAGGTTGGTAACAACTCGGCTGCTGCTAACCGTTTGCTCGACAGGCTCGAATTTCTGCGTACCCTGAATATCAATCATAGTGCTTTGGCCAGCATACCTGCCCATCGCATTGCCCGGCTGCGTCGGCAGGGTGAACGCTACTTCACCGACGGTTTGCGTGACATCACTTCGGACCGCCGCTGGGCGATCCTTGCCGTCTGTGTTGTGGAGTGGGAAGCGGCGATTGCTGATGCCATAGTCGAAACCCATGACAGGATCGTAGGAAAAACCTGGCGGGAAGCGAAGCGCCAGCATGACGAAACAATTTCCGGCTCTAAAGCCACACTCACGGATACGATCCGTACCTTCACCGCGCTGGGAGCTTCGTTGCTTGAGGCCCGCAGTGACGGAACCCCGCTGGAGATGGCTGTCGCCAGTTCGGTTGCATGGGACCGGCTCGCTCAACTGGTAGCGACAGGGACTCAACTCAGCAACACGCTAGCCGATGAGCCTCTTGCATATGTCGGGCAGGGATACCATCGCTTTCGTCGTTATGCGCCCCGCATGTTGCGCTGTCTGAAGCTCGAAGCCGCGCCGGTCGCCGGACCATTGGTAGCAGCAGCTTTGTCGATCGGAGAGATGAAAGGTGTTGCATCGCCAGAAAGGCGTTTCCTGCGGCCCAGCTCCAAATGGAACCGTCATTTACGAGCTCAGGAAAAAGGAGATACCCGTCTTTGGGAAGTGGCGGTACTCTTTCACCTCCGGGATGCTTTTCGTTCCGGAGATGTCTGGCTCGCTCATTCGCGCCGCTATGGTGACCTCAAGCAGGTACTGGTGCCGATGATCGCGGCGCAGGAAAATGCAAAACTGGCCGTGCCTTCCAACCCACAGGATTGGCTGGCAGACAGAAAGGCGCGACTCACGATCGCTCTTAAGCGGCTGGCCCGGGCTGCCCGTAACGGCACTATTCCGCACGGTAGCATAGAAGATGGAACGTTGCGGATCGACAGGTTGACAGCAGACGTGCCGGATGGTGCCGAGGCACTCATACTGGATCTGTATCGCCGAATGCCGTCCGTTCGGATTACCGACATGCTGCTTGAAGTTGATGCAGCCCTTGGTTTCACAGATGCGTTTACCCATCTGAGAACCGGGGCTCCATGTCGCGACCGGATCGGTCTGCTCAACGTCCTGCTCGCTGAAGGGCTCAATCTGGGCCTGCGTAAGATGGCGGAAGCTACAAACACGCATGATTACTGGCAGCTCTCACGCCTTGCCCGCTGGCATGTTGAAAGCGAAGCCATGAACCAGGCATTGGCAATTGTGGTGGCCGCGCAGGGTAAACTGCCGATGTCACGCGTCTGGGGGATGGGCACGTCAGCATCGAGCGATGGTCAGTTTTTCCCGACAGCGCGGCATGGCGAAGCCATGAACATGGTCAATGCCAAATATGGTTCTGTTCCCGGCCTCAAAGCGTATACTCACGTAAGCGACCAGTTCGCGCCATTCGCTTGTCAGTCGATCCCGGCGACCGTGAGCGAGGCACCGTATATTCTCGATGGACTACTGATGAACGAGGTCGGTCGCCATGTTCGCGAACAGTATGCCGATACAGCAGGATTCACCGACCATTTGTTCGGAGCCAGTAGCCTGCTCGGCTACAATCTCGTTCTGCGAATCAGGGATCTGCCATCGAAGCGGTTGTACGTATTTAATCCCGATACGACCCCCAGGGAGTTACGCAAGTTGGTAGGTGGAAAAGCCCGGGAGGATCTTATCGTTGCGAACTGGCCTGATATTTTCCGTTGTGCCGCGACGATGACCGCTGGCAAAATCAGGCCCAGCCAACTCCTGCGCAAGCTCGCTTCTTACCCACGACAAAACAACCTTGCAGTTGCGCTTCGTGAAGTTGGTCGTATTGAACGGACCCTTTTCATTATTGAGTGGATCCTGGATACGGACATGCAGCGGCGTGCTCAGATCGGTCTTAACAAGGGAGAGGCCCACCATGCGCTCAAAAATGCGCTCCGTATCGGGAGGCAGGGGGAAATTCGCGATCGCACGACAGAGGGGCAGCACTACCGAATCGCTGGGCTCAATTTATTGACTGCGGTGATCATTTACTGGAATACCGTCCATCTTGGTCATGCCGTCACGGAGCGGCGGAACGAAGGGTTGGATGTTCCCCCTGAATTTCTTCCCCACATATCCCCATTGGGCTGGGCGCACATTCTACTGACTGGCGAATATCTTTGGCCCAAGGAACCGAAAGCTTAGGGTGTCATTTCGCCCTCAGCCGGAACCGACCCCTTTTAGGGTGCCTGGACGCGACGAAGATGCGCGACGCGTGGTCGATGCCGACCACCTGATCCAGCGGAGAGTGCATGACCAGCACCGGCCGTCGCAGGGAGGCAATGGCCTTCTCGACGTCGATCCCCTCAACCGCCTCAAGGAACCCTCGGCGAATGAGGAAGGGCCTACCGGCAATCTCCACCGAGGCCTCGCCCTCGCTCGCGATGGTGTCCAGATCATTCGGTCCGAAGAGGCGCAAGATATGCTGAAGGTCGGCCGGCGCACCAATCGTCGCTACCGCCGCAATATCAGGCATGTCGGCGGCGGCTACGATCGCAGCGGTGCCACCCAGGCTGTGCCCGACGAGGAGGGACGGTGACATGCCCGCCGCCGCCATCGCATTTGCGGCGGCCCGAAGGTCCTCGACGTCCGACGCGAAGTTCACAGGTTCTCCCGTCCCACCGCCGATCCCGGTCCCGGCGAAATCGAACCTCAAGACCCCGATGCCCGCACGCGACAGCGCGCGCGAGATGTGAACAGCGGCGCGACTGTCTTTCCCGCACGTGAAGCAGTGGGCGAAGATCGCCCAGCCCCGCGGCGTCCCTTCCGGCGGTTCGAGGTGCCCGGACAGCGGAGAGCCAGCCCCACTGACAAACGTAAATGATCTTCCTGCCATGTCCATCAAACCTCCAGCACGCGGCTTGGCGGTTGCGCTCTCAGAACCTTCGACGGAGCTGAGCGGAGCGCACCGCCAACCGGTAATCGTCATCTCAGGCTATCATTTATATGTCTGGCGCATATAGACAAGCCCCTATACCATGATTATATGCGCCAAGCATACTTCTGCGACCTGCTTTCCAAAGGCGGTCTCACGGAAGAGGTATCAGTCAGGCGCGTGGGCCAAAGGACTATGGAACTCAATCAAGTCAGCTATTTCATCAACTTGGCCGAGACGCTGAATTTCACAGCGGCCGCTCGCTTGAGCGGTGTGTCACAGCCAAGTCTGACCCGCGCGATCCGCCGCTTGGAAGATGAGCTTGGCGGGCCGCTGATCTATCGCGACGGGAAGAACAGCCGCCTGACTGGCCTTGGCCATGACGTCGAGGCAGAATTCCGGCGCATGGTGGTCGCGATGAAGAGCGTTCGCAATCACTCGGAGCACTGGGCGATGGGGGGGCACCGCGTGCTGGATGTCGCCGTCGCGCCCACCGTCGGACCAAAGGAATTTACGGCATTCTTCGAGAGCGCATTGGCGGAGATGCCATCCATCGAAATCAAGCTGCACTCGCTCCAGTCGAACGAGGACACATCGGAGGTGCTTTCAGGAAAATACCACGCGTGCATCATGCCGCGTGAAACAAGACCGGAACGCAAGCTGGATGTGCATCCTCTATTTCGGGAGCGCTTCGTGCTCGGCTGTTCTGCAAACCATCCCTTGGCTGCCAACGAGATCGTGCGCGGCGAAGACCTGCTCGAGTTTCCTTTCGTCGATCGCCTGAAATGCGAGTTTCGCGATCGGATCCTCGATCACTTCGCGCGACGGGACTTGCTCATGCGACCTCGCTTTCGATCAGATCGCGAGGACTGGGTGCAACGGGTCGTCGCTGACGGCCACGCCATATGCATTCTTCCGGAACGATCGCCGACCGTGCAAGGCCTCGTCACTCGGCCGATCGACGGATTTGTCTTGGAGCGCGAAGTCGTGATCGCGACAGTATCCGGCTCCACGGCAACGGTCGAGATACGGAACATCGCGCAGCTGGCAGCCCGGTATGAGTGGAACTGAATCACGACGTGAAGAGCTTCGGCGCTATGGAAACTATACGCGCAGCGTATTGGATAAATCTGGGGCGCACTGCGATAGTCGGCGCAATGACTGCAAAGATAAATGACAGTGTGTCGAGCTCTCTAAATAGCTGCGCCTAATACCGCTACACTTTTGCCTGACCATGTTTTCCTCCGGGGAATGGGCTGGCGGTTTCCATAAAATGGCGGACCTTTTTCAGTAACTGCCACATTGAGCGGCACTGATGATTACGGGTTATCGTGTCATGAAGTGCCTGCCATAGCCGTTCCACATGATTCACCCACGGCGAGTAAACCGGCTGGTAAATTACCCTGAACTTGGGATTTGCTTTCAACCAGCGCTGTGTTTCGCGGCTTTTATGGATAATGTAGTTATCAACGATCAGCGTGATTGTTTTCGCCCGCCGGTAAGTGGCTTTCAGGTGCTTCAGCAGAGCGATAAACAGCGCTGAACTTTTGCTGTTGCCGCCCACGTAGCTGACTTTACCCGTGCCACTGTGCAGTGCGCCGGCCAGATAGTATTTTTCGTTCTGCCCCGGCGTCACTACCCGTTTCTGCTGTCCGCGCAACTGCCAGTCCGCACCGATTTTAGGATTAAGGTGGATATCCACTTCATCTTCATAAAATACCGGATGCTCTGCGCTGCATTCATCCAGCGCTTTGTGGATTACCGCCATCTTTTCATCTTTATGTGGGTCACGGATACGCAGAGTTGGCGCGGCCCTGCGCCATACAAGCCCCGCAGATGGCAACCAGCGGCGAACGGTTCCTGCATGTAACTGGCAACCGGTTATCTCATTGATTTTTAATGCCAGTAATTCGGTGCTCCAGCGTGAACGTTGATAACCAAAATCGCCGGGAGAATGCTTTATCAGCTCACGTAACAGGGTGCAGATATGTTCAAAAGGCCAGCGTCGGGAGCGCCCTGCGGGTAAGGATTTCAGGCCTTCAATACCTGAGTGCGTAAACCAGTTAATCCAGCGACCAACGGATGAACGAGCACAACAGAGAGTTCTGGCAACATCGCTGACCCGTTCACCCCGATGAAGCATCAGCATGGCCGTGAGTCTGCGGGCATGATTTTTATCGCGCGTTTTATGAATAGCTTTCTGCATCAGGCGTCGTTCGCCACGGGGTATTGGTGCTATGATCGGCATCGCTCAGTCCGGTTGGTGGTTTTGGTTGGTTTGGCGATTGATCAGATCGCACAATCCGGGCTGAGTTCCCTTTCAGTGATCTACTATTCCGCGCATCTATTTAGATTAATTATTGGAGACTATCATGAAGTTTGAGAAGTCACAGGCAGCAGTTGACCGCCTGACCCCCGAGCAACGCCGGATTACCCAGGATTCGGGGACCGAAAGGCCCTTCACGGGTGAGCACAACGACAACAAGGAGCCTGGCATCTACGTCGACATAGTGTCGGGAGAGCCGCTGTTCGCTTCAACGGACAAGTTCGATTCGGGTACTGGCTGGCCCAGCTTCACCAAGCCGATCGTTCCGGCAAACGTGAACGAGGTGCGGGACAGTGCACACGGCATGGTCCGGACGGAGGTCAGGTCGGTACACGCCGACAGCCATCTGGGCCACGTTTTCCCGGACGGTCCTTCCGACCGCGGCGGTCTGCGCTACTGCATCAACTCTGCGTCCCTTCGCTTCATCCCGCGCGACGAGATGGAGTCCGAGGGATACGGTGAATATCTCGATCAAGTAGAGGAGGCTTAACATGCATCAGCGCGCTGTTCTCGCAGGAGGATGTTTCTGGGGCATGCAGGATCTGATCCGCAAGCGGCCCGGCATCATCTCGACCCGTGTGGGTTACACGGGCGGCGATATTCCGAACGCCACGTATCGTAATCACGGCACGCATGCCGAGGGGATCGAGATTGTCTTCGACCCGACAGTGACGAGCTACCGGCACATCCTGGAATTCTTCTTCCAGATCCACGATCCGACGACGCTGAACCGCCAGGGCAATGATCGTGGGCTCTCCTACCGGTCGGGCATCTATTATGTCGACGAGGAGCAGAAGCGCGTCGCCGAGGATACGATCGCCGATGTGGATGCCTCGGGGCTGTGGGATGGCAAAGTGGTGACCGAGGTCCAGCCGGTCGGCGAGTTCTGGGAGGCCGAGCCCGATCACCAGGATTATCTGGAGAAGCGGCCGGGCGGCTACACCTGCCACTTCGTCCGTCCCGACTGGGTTCTTCCAAAGCGGCATGAGGCCGGCGATGTGAGCCCTGCGGCCGGGGCTGCAGCGGAATAGGCTTCGCTGCCGTTAGTGCCGCGCCGATCCGGTTCGCAACCTCCGACGACCGCGTCAATCGACGCGGTCGTCGAACCCGGCCTTGAAGCAGATCATTCCATTCAGCCGCCGTCGCAGTGCCAGGATCCAGATATGACAGACCTCTCCTCCTTTCCCATCACGCAGCGCTGGCCAGCATCTTATCCGGATCGCTTGCAACTATACGCGGCCCCCACGCCCAACGGCGTCAAGGTCTCGATGATGCTGGAGGAGACTGGCCTGCCGTATGAGCCCCACTTCGTCGACATCTCGAACAACGAGTCGAAGGATCCAGCGTTCGTGTCGTTGAATCCCAACGGCCGCATACCCGCGATCATCGATCCGGCTGGCCCTGACGGCCAGCCCATTGGCATATGGGAAACCGGTGCGATCCTCATCTATCTGGCCGACAAGACGGGGCAGCTCATCTCAACAACACCCGCCCAGCGGTACGAGACTCTGGCCTGGGTGTTCTTTCAGGTGTCGGGCGTTGGGCCGACCTTCGGACAGCTAGGCTTTTTCCTGCGATTTGCCGGCAAGGACTATGAGGACAAGCGACCTCGGCAGCGCTTTGTTGATGAATCCAGGCGTCTTCTCGGGGTCCTGGATCACCGGCTGGAGGGCCGCGAATGGATTGTCGATGATTACTCGATCGCGGACATTGCGACGTTTGGCTGGGTGAATGCGCTGGTCGAATTCTACGCAGCGGGCGACATCCTCGGCCTAAGCAGCTATTCGAACGTGCAGGCATGGCTCGAACGCGGGCTGGCGCGACCGGCTGTACAGCGTGGCCTGCGAATTCCTGCGAGGCCTGCATGGGGTCGTCTCAGAAAACGGAATCTATGGTCACTCCCGTTTTTGCAACACCGATTTTGACGACAAGTTGGCTTGCTTGAATCTATCCGGCGTCTGAATGGGATTTTATTCCCGCGCCTTGATGAGTTCCGCGCCTGATGAACCTCCAGAAAATATACGGCTTCAATGAGCCTTTCCGTTTTACAGGTTCCTCAACAGGCCGGTGGGCCGTTAGTATCATCAATATCAGTATTCGCAAAACCAGATCAGTAATTCTTTAAACCGGTGTATTTCTGCCGTTATGCTACATAAGTTTGCTGTCGTGCCGTTAGGGCCCAGGCTATTCTGGCCAGCTTGTTTGCCAGAGCACAAGTGACGACAAAGTTGCTTTTCCGGCACAGTAAATCCCTGACCCAATCGGCCAATTTGCCAGACTGGTGTTCCAGTTTTTGTATGAATACCCTGGCACATTGAACCAACAAAGTTCGGATCTTTTTATTACCTCGCTTACTAATTCCCAGCAATGTCGTCCTACCTCCCGTGCTGTACTGCCGAGGTACAAGCCCTGTTGCCGCCGCAAAGTCACGGCTGCTGGCGTACTGCTTCCCGTCGCCAATCTCAGTTGAAATAGTACTCGCTGTCAGTGTTCCGACGCAGGGAATGCTCAGCAAGCGCTGTCCAACCTCATCTTCGTCCAACTTTCGTTTCAACTGGGATTCCAAATCTTTAATCTGCTCAACAAGATAGTGATAATGCTGTTGTAATTTCAGCAATAACTGGCTGAGGTAAAGAGGCAAACTATTGTCCTCAAGAAGGGTACTCAGTCGGCTAATAACGGCAGCTCCTCGGGGAACGCTAATGCCAAATTCCAGCAGAAAAGCATGCATTTGATTGGTTGTTTTTACCTTATCCTGAACCAGGGATTCACGGACACGATGCAGAGCCCGCATTGCCTGCTGAGATTCCGTTCTGGGCTGCACAAAACGCATAGACGGACGCGATGCAGCTTCACAAATAGCTTCGGCGTCGACAAAGTCGTTTTTATTGCTTTTAACGAACGGGCGGACAAATTGTGGTGATATCAGCTTTGGGGAATGCCCCAACTCTTCCAACTTGCGTGCCATAAAGTGAGAACCGCCACAGGCTTCCATTGCGATGGTTGTAGCGGGGCATGTCGCCAAAAATTCGATCAACTTTGGCCGGGTAAATTTTTTACGGTAAACAGCCTTCCCGCGACGATCCTGGCAATGAATATGGAAAGAGTTTTTACCCAGATCGATACCAATGAGCGCAATGTTTTCCATGATAGTTCTCCGAATGAAAGCCTGTCCTCAGCATAATACCGGGAAGGAGGGAGTGACCATCTCATTAAATAAAGCACGCTAAGCCGGTTGCAGCGGCCGTAGCGGCCTGAACTTGCCCGCGCCGATCTTGGCGCTGCTGCGCCAGAGGTAATCGCCGGTCAGGTTGATGTGCTCCCAGCCGAGCGGCGACAGGTACTGCAACAGGCCGTCATCGACGGCTTGACCGTGGCCACGCAAGGCGTTCGCGGCCCGCTCCAGATAGACCGTGTTCCATAGCACGATGGCCGCCGTCACCAGGTTGAGGCCGCTGGCCCGGTAGCGCTGCTGCTCGAAGCTGCGGTCGCGGATTTCCCCCAGGCGGTTGAAGAACACGGCGCGGGCCAGCGCGTTGCGCGCCTCGCCTTTGTTCAGCCCGGCATGCACGCGGCGGCGCAGCTCGACGCTTTGCAGCCAGTCCAGGATGAACAGTGTGCGCTCGATGCGTCCCAGCTCACGCAGGGCGACGGCCAGGCCGTTCTGGCGCGGGTAGCTGCCAAGCTTCCTGAGCATCAGCGAGGCCGTCGCCGTGCCCTGCTTGATCGAGGTGGCCATCCGCAGGATTTCATCCCAATGGGCGCGGACGTGCTTGATGTTGAGCGTGCCGCCGATCATCGGTTTCAACGCCTCGTAGGTGGCATCGCCCTTCGGGATGTAGAGCTTGGTGTCGCCCAGGTCACGAATGCGCGGGGCGAAGCGGAAGCCCAGCAGGTGCATCAACGCGAAGACGTGGTCCGTGAACCCTGCCGTGTCGGTGTAGTGCTCCTCGATCCGCAGGTCGGATTCGTGATACAGCAGGCCGTCGAGCACGTAGGTCGAGTCGCGCACGCCGACGTTCACGACCTTGGTGTGGAACGGCGCGTACTGGTCGGAGATATGGGTGTAGAACGTCCGCCCTGGGCTGCTGCCGTATTTCGGATTGATGTGGCCGGTGCTCTCGGCCTTGCTGCCGGTGCGGAAGTTCTGGCCGTCCGACGATGACGTGGTGCCGTCGCCCCAATGCCCGGCGAAGGGATGTCGGAACTGCGCGTTGACCAGCTCGGCCAGTGCCGCCCCGTAGGTTTCGTCGCGGATGTGCCAGGCTTGCAGCCAGGCCAGCTTGGCGTAGGTCGTGCCGGGGCACAATTCCGCCATCTTGGTCAGGCCCAGGTTGATCGCGTCGGCGAGGATCGTGGTCAGCAACAGGTTTTTGTCCTTGGCCAGGTCGCCTGACTTCAGGTGGGCGAAGTGCCGGGTGAAGCCCGTCCATTCGTCTACCTCCAGCAGCAATTCGGTGATCTTGACGTGCGGTAGGATCATCGCCGTCTGGTCGATCAGGGCCTGTGCGGTATCGGGCACCGCCGCATCGAGCGGCGTGATCTTCAGGCCCGACTCCGTGATGATGGCGTCCGGCAGCTCGTTGGCCAGCGCCATGCGGTTGACGGTGGCGAGCTGCGTTTCCAGCAGCGTCAGCCGGTCATGCAGGTACTGGTCGCAATCGGTGGCCACGGCCAGCGGCAATTCGCTGGCCTGCTTGAGGCTGGCGAATTTCGCGGGCGGCACCAGGTAGTCCTCGAAGTCCTTGAACTGGCGCGAGCCTTGCACCCAGATGTCGCCGGAGCGCAGCGCGTTCTTCAGCTCCGACAGCGCGCACAGTTCGTAGTAGCGCCGGTCGATGCCGGTGTCGGTCATCACCAGCTTCTGCCAGCGCGGCTTGATGAACTCGGTCGGCGCGTCGGTGGGCACCTTGCGGGCGTTGTCGCTGTTCATGCTGCGCAGCACCTCGATGGCGTCGAGTACGTCCTTGGCGGCGGGCGCGGCCCGCAACTTGAGCACGTCGAGAAATTCCGGCGCGTAGCGGCGCAGCGTGGCGTAGCTCTCGCCGATGCGGTGCAGGAAATCGAAGTCCTCGGGTTGCGCGAGCCGCTGCGCTTCGGTGACGCTCTCGGCGAAAGCATCCCAGGACATGACGGCCTCGATGGCGGCGAACGGATCGCGGCCCGCTTGCTTGGCCTCGATCAGCGCCTGGCCGATGCGCCCGAACAGCCGCACCTTGGCATTGATCGCCTTGCCGGATGCCTGGAACTGCTGCTGATGCTTGTTCTTGGCGGCATTGAACAGCTTGCCCAGGATGCGGTCATGCAGGTCGATGATTTCGTCGGTGACGGTGGCCATGCCCTCGATGGCGAGCGCCACCAGGGTCGCGTAACGCCGCTGCGGCTCGAACTTCGCCAGGTCGGCGGGCGTCATCTGGCCGCCCTCGCGGGCGATCTTGAGCAGCCGGTTCTGGTGAACCAGCCGCTCGATGCCGGAGGGCAGGTCGAGCGCCTGCCACGCCTTGAGGCGTTCGATGTGTTCCAGCATGTGCCGCGAGTTCGGTTTGACCGGGGATTGCCGCAGCCAGGCCAGCCACGTCGTCTTGCCGTTGTCGCGGCGCTTGAGCAGATCGTCGAGGCGACGGCGATGCACGTCCGTCAGCGGCTCAGCCAAGGCGTCGTAGAGACGCCGGTTGGCGCGGGTAATCGCTTCGGCGCTCGCCCGCTCGACGGCGTTGAGGGCGGGCACAATGACCGACTGCCGCCGCAGGTGCTCGATCAAGGCTCTGGCCAGCACGATGCCCTTGTCGGTTTGCATGGCCAGCTCGGTCAGCAACTGGACAGCCTGCCGGTAGTGGCCAATCGTGAACGGCTGGAAGCCGAACACCGTTTGCAGCTCGACCAGGTGCTCGCGTCGGGTCTGCTCACGCTGCCCGTACTCGTCCCAGCTTTCGATGCCGACCTTGAGCTGGTTGGCGACCAGTCTCAGCAATGGCGGGAACGGTGGCTCATCAGCGCCAAGGATGACGCCGGGAAAGCGCAGGTAGCAGAGCTGCACCGCGAAGCCCAGCCGATTGGCCGGGCCGCGCCGCTGCCGGATGATGGAGAGGTCGCTTTCGCTGAACGTGTAGTGACGGATCAACTCATCCTTGGTGTCCGGCAACGCCAGCAGGCTTTCGCGCTCGGCGGCGGAGAGGATCGAACGGCGGGGCATGCGGTTTCCTTCTTCTTGAAAACGTAGGTTTGTGACAAGCCCGCCAAGGCAACCGGCGCGGCACGGGAATCAAGGCATTGCGATTCTCGAAAATAGTTCTTGAAATTCTATTCTTGATTGCATATCATCTCAACGAGTTTCGATAAGAAAGGATGCGCATGCGACCGTCTGTTGTGCTTGACATGAAGCGAAGCGCAGTGCGTGAAGCGGTAGGCCGCTTTCGCGCCGCGAACCCGCGCGTCTTCGGCTCGGTGCTGCATGGCACCGACCGGGATGGCAGCGACCTCGACCTGTTGGTCGATGCGCTGCCCGGTGCCACGTTGTTGGACTTGGGCGATTTGGAAGAAGAACTGAAATCGCTGCTCGGCGTTGACGTCGATCTGCTGACTCCCGGCGACCTGCCGCCGAAGTTCCGGGCCAAGGTGCTCGCGGAGGCGCAACCGATATGAGCGAGAACCGCCTGCCCGATTACCTCGACCACATTCAGCAGGCCGCAACCGATGCGCGCAGCTTCGTGGAAGGGATGGCCAAGGACGACTTCTTGGCCGACAAGCGCACCCAGCAGGCCGTCATCATGAGCCTGATCGTCATCGGCGAGGCGGCCACAAAGGTGATGGATGGCTACGTCGAGTTCACCCAGGCGCATGCCGACGTGCCGTGGCGCAGCATGCGCAATATGCGTAATCGCATGGCTCACGGCTATTTCGACATCAACCTCGATGTGGTGTGGGAGACGGTACAGGAATGGCTGCCGGCGTTGCTCCAGCAATTGCCCGCCGTGCGTCAGGATGCCGACGATGAAGACCGTAACGACAACTGTGAAAGAGGGATCTCCGATGACTGTTGAATCGAGAATATTTTCTGTAGCCGAGTATGTTCAGCCGTCCGAAGGCGAGCCTATTCGTTCCGTTGTGCTTGAAACCCGAGACTCAATTATCGTGGTTTGGCATGTCCATCCCGGGCAGGAAATTGCGGCTCACATTCATCCTCACGGCCAAGACACGTGGACTGTTTTGTCGGGAATGGCTGATTACTTTCAGGGCAATGGGATTGTTCGTGCCCTCAGGGAAGGTGAGATAGCCGTGGCAAGACCGGGCCAAGTGCACGGGGCGCGAAATACAGGTACCGAGCCATTTGTGTTAGTCTCGGTTGTGGCATCAGCCAATGCCGGTTTCGTATTGGCTGAGCGATAGAGCCCAATCTCTGGAGTTGGTCCAATGAGCGGTCGGGGAGATAGGTAACAGACATGCAGCGGACACGGCTGCTAAACCAGGTCGCAAACCTCCTTGCGTCGCAGCGTGCCGCAAGCGACGCGATCAATCGAATGGGGTCGGCATGAGACTGAACACCATCCAGTTCCCGACCGCGTAGCCGCCTGTCCTGCCGATCAGGTCTTGACCATCGACGCCTGGGATCAGTCCTGAATGTTCTTGGAGACCACTACGTTATGAGCCGCAGCCGCCGCAAAACACCCATCGTCGGGCACACGACCTGCGGCAGCGAGCGCGAGGACAAGAAGCTCTGGCATCAGCGCTGGCGCACCCGTGAGCGCACGGCGCTGACCAGCGCGTCGCCCGAAGCCCTGAGCGCCCATCTGCCCCTGCTGGAAAACCAGGCCAGCAGCGTCTGGTCGATGGGCAAGGATGGCCGCTCCTACTGGCCCGTCAAGCGCCAGGCCGCCACGGCGGATCGCATCGCCAATCACAAGGGACGCAACCCGCAAGAACGCGCCTCCCTGAAAAAGCGCCTGCTGCGCAAGTGGATGAGCAAATGAAGCTCTCCTTCCATCAGCACATTGCGCTGTTCTGGATGATCGGTGCTCCGGGCGTCTTCGCGCCCGTGATCGAGAACGCCAAGCGGCCCGATGCCGGCGCCGTCATGGCGTGGGGTGTCGCGATCGTGGCGGTGATGATCCTCTTCACCCCTTTGCTGCTGCGCTGTCCACCATTCCGGCGCTGGTATGGCCGGACGGATGCGCTGTCGGAGCGGCAGCGCCAGGCGCTTGCCGAGCGCGGCCTGCGCCGCTACTACCAGACCGCTTTCGATGACGGCTACGTGCCCCGCGTGATGCCCTACGTGTGGCGCATCATCTGGACGGTCGGCGGGTTGATGGCTGTGACCGCCGTACTGCCTACCAACACCGGACGGCCAGCCTTCGATGCCTTGGTGGTCTTCTCGACCTGGTATCCGATAGGCGTGATGCTGCTGGTTTTCGCGTCGAGGCCCCTTGGCCGGTTGATTCGCCAAAGAGCACAGGAGCGGCGGAAATGAGCACGTCAACCATCGAGGCGCTGGCCAGCGCCTGGGCAAGGATTGCCGAGGAAGCGGAATTCCCCGCTGACTACGAGGGGACTGCCACACCACAAGCGCATCGGGCTAGCGAAGCTATTCAGGAGCAGATTCGGGAGCGCATCGTCGCCACCAACGACATGCGGCTGTTCAGCCTGCTGCACCTGCTGGGTCAGGCGTCGCTGCGCATGGAGCAAGCGCTGTGGCCGGAGGATTACGAGCGGATGACGCGCGAGGTTGAGGAAGCCCTGCGGCAAGCCACCGACGCCAACGCCAGATCGTACACCCACGAAGAAGTGATGCAGGCGATGCAGGAACGCATCGACCGGGCGCGAGACAAGCCATGTTGATTGGCTATGCGCGCGTCTCGACGCAGGATCAGAACCTGGAGCTGCAACGCGAAGCCTTGAGCAAGGCCGGATGTAAAAAGGTCTTCGAGGACAAGGTGAGTGGCACGCGGGCAGACCGGCCTGGCTTGGCCAAGACGCTCGAAATGCTGCGCGAAGGCGATACTTTGGTCGTCTGGAAGCTCGACCGGCTGGGCCGGTCGGTCAAGCAACTGGTCGATCTGGTCGGCGATCTGCACAAGCACGGTGTCCAGTTCAGGAGCCTCACCGACTCCATCGACACCGGCACACCATCCGGGCGGTTCTTCTTCCACGTCATGGCGAGCCTTGCCGAAATGGAGCGCGAGCTGACCGTCGAGCGCACCCGCGCCGGGCTGGAAGTCGCCAAGCAGCTCGGCCGCAAAGGCGGCCGCAAGCCGAAGATGACCGACAGCAAGATCGAGTCGGCCAAGAAGCTGCTGGCCAGCGGGGTGCCGCCCAAGGACGTGGCCAAGAACCTCGGCGTGTCCATTCCGACGCTGTACCGCTGGGTGCCAGCCTCCACGCACGCTTAGCGTGCTTTATTTTCCGTTTTCTGAGACGACCCCTGCATGACCATTATCGCCGCATATTATTACAACGAAGGTAAGCGAGTCCGTGAAATCAGGCTCGATGAGCACGTCGAACTAAACGAGAATCGCTCGGGCTTCTGCTGGATCGCGCTTAGCGAGCCCACCGCAGACGAACTCAGCGCGATCCAGACGACGTATAACCTCCATCCTTTGGCGATCGACAACGCCATGCACCCGCTGTGCCCGCCCAAGCTCGAGGTCTACAACGATGAGTTGTACGTCGTCGCCCAGACCGCCGAGCTGGTCGGCGACCGGATCAGCTACGGCAAGATGGCGATCTTCACCGGTCACAATCACCTTATCACCGTGCGGCACGGCAATGCCGGAGCGCTGGGCAAACTTCGGGAGCAACTCGAGGCATCGCCGACGCAGTTCGGCAAGGGTGTCGACTATGTGCTGCACGCGATCTTGCACCGAGTGGTCGACCAGTATCTGCCCATCTTCGAAATGATCGAGGACGACGTCCTGGCGATGGAGCGACGGTCGCTGCACGATTTCCTCGAGCCAGAAGAGGTGGCGCGAATCTTCGAACTAAGGTCCGAACTCACGCGGTTCCAGCGCACGCTCGGGGCTATGGCCGAGCTGGTGCGAAAGCTCGTTCGCGGCCACTTTCCCTGCATCAGCGCCGAAATGACACCATATTTCCACGACGTCGCGGACCATGTCCACCGCGTGCAGTCCATGGTCGACGGCCTCCTGCTTGTCCTGTCCACGGTCTTCGAGGCCAGCAGCCTTCTGGAAGCGCAAAGGATCGGTGTGGTCACTCGCCAGCTCGCGGCCTGGGCGGCGATCTTGGCGGTCCCGACGGCGATCGCCGGAATATATGGCATGAACTTCAAGCACATGCCGGAACTGGACACGCCATATGGCTACTTCGTCGTGCTCGGAGTGATAGCGGTGTTCTGCCTTCTCCTATTCATGCGCTTCAAGAAGGCCAAGTGGCTATGAGTAACGCACTTCGCGAGCTTCTCCGTCCGCCGAGTCACAGCGCGCTTTGTGCGCGAGCGTGTCCAATCCAGTTCAAGATGAAGGTGCTTCCATGACCTCCCAGGTGACCGACGTTCTAGAAGCAGTCCAGTCATTCATCGCCAAAGGCTATGACCGCGAATACCGCGTCAAGGACGGCAATCTCGTCGATCTCGAACTAGGGTCAACCCTCGATGCATGCAGCATTCGCGTCGATGCGGCGTTGCGCCTCGAGAGCGGGGACGACGGCGAAGATGCCTCCAACATGGGGTTTGAGAGCCAATGGAACGAAAACGTACGCTAAGAAGTTAATTCATTGTTTAAATTGAAATTTAGTTCTCTCAGTTCCCCCTTCAAAATATCCTCCGGTAGCGTAAACGTATAATGCCCCAGCATATTGATATGCCCGTGCATCAGTGGGGACAACCGGGCGATATCTTCAACCCCGATTTCTTCTCCATTACTGCGTATCCAGCTCAGGGCTTCCTGCATATAAAGTGTGTTCCACAGTACCACTGCGTTAGTGACCAGGCCCAGTGCCCCCAGCTGATCTTCCTGACCTTCACGATAGCGCTTTCTGATCTCACCGCGCTGCCCGTAGCAGATCGCCCTCGCCACAGCATGGCGGCCTTCCCCCCGGTTTAGCTGCGTCAGGATCCGCCGACGATAATCCTCATCATCAATATAATTAAGAAGGTACAGCGTCTTGTTGACGCGCCCCACTTCCATGATCGCCTGTGCCAGCCCTGATGGGCGCGAGCTTTTCAGCAAAGAGCGAATGAGTTCTGAAGCATGAATGGTGCCCAGTTTCAGCGAACCGGCGGTTCGCATCATCTCATCCCACTGATCCTCGGCTTTCGACAGATCGGCACAACCACGTGCCAGTTCGTCCAGTGCACCGTAATTTGCCGATTTATCCACTCGCCAGAATACCGCTTCACCGGCATCGGCAAGCCGGGGGGAAAACTGGTATCCCAGCAGCCAGAAGAGGCCAAAAATAATGTCGCTGGTACCGGCTGTGTCTGTCATGATCTCAACCGGATTCAGCCCTGTCTGCTGCTCCAGAAGGCCTTCCAGCACAAAAATGGAATCTCGTAATGTGCCGGGGACAACGATGCCGTGGAATCCAGAGTACTGATCAGAGACGAAGTTGTACCAGGTGATGCCACGTCCGGAACCAAAATATTTTCTGTTAGGTCCTGAATTGACGGTTTTCACCGGCGTGACAAAGCGCATGCCATCAGCTGAAGCCACTTCGCCACCACCCCAGCGGCCAGCAAGCTCCAGTGTGGACTGAAAATCAACCAGGCGGGCATTGGCGCTGACCAGCGTTTCTGCCCGGAGGTAATTCTGTTTTACCCAGCTAAGCCGGTGGCGCGTCAGCGCCGGTATATTGTGCTTTATCAGCGGTTCCAGCCCGATATTGCAGGCCTCTGCCATCAGGACCGCGCACAGGCTGATGTGCAGATCCTGTGCCCGGGCCCCGGATTCACTGACATGCGTAAACTCACGTGTAAATCCCGTTCTGGCATCTATTTCAAGCAACAGTTCCGTCAAATCTACTGGCGGGAGTAGCAGCCTTACCCGACTGTTGAGACGATGCAACGATGTTGGCTCCTCCAGTTTCTCCAGGCTGCTGATAGTCAGGGAAGGATGTTTACCGTCATGGCAAATATGAACCTCCGCATTTCCTTCAAAGCGGGATGCGACGGTTTTCCAGGTTTCATCTAGCTGGACCGCCAACTGTTGCACGCCTTTATGTCCATCAGTGGGATGTCCCAGCGCCCGGCAAACGGGGACCCGCTGAGCCTGCCATTCTTCCCCCTGCAACAGCTTCTCGCGGGGATTTCCCCAGCGATCGCTGTTTTCGAGCCAGATGTCCCTTCGACGTAGTGCATCCTGAAGGCGCTCCAGCAGACAAAGCGAGTAACCGGCACGCTGTATCCGGCCCTCCGCATCGTATACCAGGCGTTTCCAGGGGCCGGTAATAATATGTTCAGGCGCATTGTCCAGGATGCGCTTTTTCGAGCAGTTCAGTTCGGTCAGATAATGAATGGCGGACAACGTATGTTCTCCGGCTGGCGCTGCCTGGAAATGCAGGTCGCGCAATACCGCCGGAAGAAAGCGCTTTACCCGCCCGTACTGCTCCACCATTTCGTCATGGAAATTGTTGTTCTGAGGCCGGGCCAGCTCATTTACCTTGCAGACGGAT
>OKBL01000183.1_pt1 | contig 19887 bp, 17 predicted proteins | sample 1610371 | NCBI WGS metagenome assembly OKBL01 (sample SAMN04436645, study PRJEB24849) | human gut metagenome | biome: human gut; feature: NICU; material: stool | host: Homo sapiens | place: USA: Saint Louis, MO | collected 2010-03-25 | reverse complement strand
ATAATTGTTTTTTTTACACTCATCTGCTATCTTTATTATTGTAATTATTTTATATTAAAAAAAGATACGTTATTGTGTATTCCTTTTAGAGAGGATTTATTATGTCATCGAGTGTGAGGCAAATTGGGCGAAATCCAATTTTTCGCTTTGGTATTATAGGTATTGTTTTATATATCATCTTATTTTTAATTTATGAGCCCATAACCTTAGGGCTTGATGTAGAGGATATTACGATTTTAGCTGTACCAACAATTGTAGGTACCTTTTTATTTCAATATTTTATGGGGTGTACCGTTTTCCACAGGCCTTTTTTAGGATATGGCCTAGTCGGAATCTTATGGGCACTTACCTTTCCTCTTTTATTCCATTGGTCCTATGTGAAGCCATTATACTTCTATGAATTTGCTAATGATTTTTTATTTGGCTTATTAATTTTCATGGGATTATCAGGCATTCAGTTTTTACTGAACCAAACAAATCGCTTCCATAAAACAACATCCTTAATCATGGCTATCATTTCCATGATTCTGAGCTTAATACCATTCTTACAGATCGGCTATTACATGACTACTTGGCATTGCTTAACGCCAGCCAGTCTGCTAGCCGTATATATGACCAATCCAGAAGAAGCATTTGGTTTTTTAAAGAATGCATCTGGAATACCTGGTCTTATAGCAATAAGTATTGGTCTTATCTTATGGACTTATTTATTGTACTGGTCTAACTTAGGTATGAAAGCAGTAGTAAACTTAAATACTACACGTCCTATGCGCTCAGCTATGCTTATCGCATCCCTTGTAGCTTTTTTAGTATATGTACCATTCTTCTTGTTCCCACAAACCTGTATTGTGGCGAACTGGATTGCTGCAGGCGATTATGTAAAACAAATGCAACAATATAATGATAATCACCACTTAGTATTTGATTCCTTTAATTTAGACACAAAGGAAACAGCGGTGAACAAAACACCTGGTACTATTATTCTAGTCATTGGCGAATCTAGTTCTCGAGATTATATGAAAGTATATAATCCAAACTTCCCATATGACGATACTCCATGGCAAGGCAATATGCGTTCGGACAATAAAGACTTTATTTTCTTTGATAATGCCTATTCATCGTACGTACAAACAGTACCAACCTTGGAGCGTGCACTATCTGAACGAAATCAATATGATGATAAACCATTTCTTGATTCAGCCAATATCTTAGATATTGCTAAAAAAGCGGGATACACGACTTCTTGGTTTAGCAATCAAGGTGTATTCGGTGAATATGATACAGCTATTTCATTAATGGCTAAGACTGCAGACACAACAAAATGGGCCCATGAATCTTATGCATTCTCAGATCGATATGATGAAGCTCTATTGCCATTATTAGAAACTGTAGATCCTACCAAAAACAACTTTATCGTTATACATATTATGGGTAGTCATATTTATTACAATGACCGTTACCCTCATGAATTTAGCAAGTGGAAGCAAGGTCCGTATCCTGATGGTCAAGAAGCATATGCTAACAGCCAATTATACACAGACTGGTTATTACAACAAATTTACAATTATGGCAAAGACAAATTAAACTTACAAGCCATGGTGTATTTCTCCGATCACGGTGAAAGTTTAGACAAATCGCATAACCCTGATACATTTGATTTTGTTATGACACATATTCCATTCTGGGTATACCTATCTCCACAATATCGCTCAACCTATCCACAGACTGCTGAGGTACTTGCAAAACACGAGCATCAATTCTTTACTAATGATTTGCTATACGATACATTAGTTGGTCTCATGCATGCTCCAAGTCAACGATATGATGCAACACGAGATTTTAGTAATGCTCAATATCGATTTAATCTACATAACTTAAAAACATTACTTGGTGAACAACCATTAGTAAATGATCCTGTTAATGCAAACAAGTAGTCTTTAATTAATATTGTAGCCATTCTTTTTCTATTGTATTAAGTTATTCTTATATTAAAACAACTTAATATAACCAAAACGAGATGAGTTTAACTCATCTCTTTTTTTCTGCAAGCAAAAGCTCTATATCATTTTCCGTATAAATTCTTACATTCTTTTCTAGTAGAGCCTCTACAGTACATCCATGACCATTTTTCAATGTTCTAGTAAAAGTTCCATCATAAATACACTTATATCCACAGCTAGGACTTTTCGCCTTCATCAAAGCTTGCTTGCAACCATATTTTAGTGCAATATCAACTGTTAATTGAGCACCTCTTACAAACTCATCTGTAACATCAGCTCCATTAACAGTACATATACGTTTACCCTGCCGCTCCGCAGGATCACGAGGCGTACTAAGTCCCCCTAACACTTCCGGACATACAGGTACTAATTCATAATATTCCTTTAGAGCCTCTATCGTTTCTATATAATTGTCTTTGCCATCATATCGACAAGGTACACCAAATAGGCATTCACTAATTAATAACTTAGGTTTCTTATTCATAGATTTATCTATCTCTTATATATTTATACGTAACTTATAGTAATAATTTTCACAAATCGTTTTAATTGTATATAAGAAAAAAAGACTAACCCAAAGTTAGTCTTAATTGGTGCCGAGGACCGGAATCGAACCGGTACGGTTGTTTCCAACCGACGGATTTTAAGTCCGTTGCGTCTGCCTGTTCCGCCACCCCGGCATGGGTAACGATTATGGAGGCGGCACCCAGAATCGAACTGGGGAATAAAGGTTTTGCAGACCTCTGCCTTACCGCTTGGCTATGCCGCCATATAAAATTGGAGCGGGAAACGAGATTCGAACTCGCGACCCCCGCCTTGGCAAGGCGGTGCTCTACCGCTGAGCTATTCCCGCATATAAATGGTGCCTCAGGACAGAATCGAACTGTCGACACACGGATTTTCAGTCCGTTGCTCTACCAACTGAGCTACCGAGGCATAAATGGCGACCCCGATCAGATTTGAACTGACGATCTTCGCCGTGACAGGGCGACATGTTAACCGCTACACCACGGGGCCGCGTATCAACTCGCGTTGACTACTTGTACATAATATCATGGATTTAAAAGCAATGCAACTATTTTTTCAAGAAATATTATTACAAATCTATTAAAATAATTGATTATATTTGATAATCGTTATTTTATAGCTTTTATAAAGATATCTCTATATTATATTACAAGAATCCACCCTTTATCGTCATAATTCGTCAGTTTTCGCAATAGTACAATTTTCTCTATAAGCTATAATAGGTATACCCTTTACTAGAAATCATCCTATTCTTTACTCAATATGCTACAATATGTATATATTCAATATGAAAATACCTCTATAGAAACATGAAAGGATTCGCTATGAATAAGTTCAATTCAAAAGGTGTTATTATCGCTCTTATCATAGCTATTGTAGGAGCGATGTCCGCAGCATGGTACTTCTTATGGTATGTACCACATACACCAGCCTACACATTAAAAATCATTCACCAAGCAGTACAAGATAAAGATGCAGACGAAGCATTGCGCCACGTAGATATAAAATCCATTGTAAAAAACATTGTAGAACGAGAAGGCAATAAATATGTCGATACATCTACCCCACTTGGTAAAGCTACAATAGCAGCTACCAAAACATTTGGACCGGCTCTTATCGAAGACGTAATACGGACATATATCGAAGATCCTGACAGCTTTAAATCTGAATCGCCTACCAATAATACCACTACAGCAAATGATGATAATAAGTCTATGGTAGATCGTCTTGTAGAAGGTCGCCTATTTAAGGAACATGATGTAGAGGTTAAAAACCTAAAGTCAGAAGATAATGGTGATACGGCTACTGTGACTGTAACGATACAAAATAATAAAAAGAATATGACAAAAGATATAAAAGTTTTGATGCGTCATTTAGGAGATGGAACATGGGTAATTTACGATATTCCTAATATTGAAGACCTATATACTATCACTAGAAAATAAATATCTTTGTCTTTTCTAACATTTTAAATTTCAGATCTTAGAAAACGTAAAAAAGATCTATGTCGTTTTTCTAGACGAGCCATTTACATTGTAAAACCAACAAAGGACAGTATCTACCGAAAGGTATATACTGTCCTTTTATTATCCTATAATCTTAACAATCGTAAGTTCTCATGTAAGACGAAATTATACATAGCTTAATTAGCAAATATAACTAAATCCTTTAAAAATGGGATTTTATCTATCAAAATCTACAATAGCCAAGGTTACAGTCACTTGTGAGATAAGGCGTTGTGCATCATCTATCATATCAAAGCGCCACACATGGGATGTCTTGCCTTTTACTAGTAAAGTTCCTAACGCTGTTAAGGATCCTTCACACTTTACAGGGCGTAGATGGTTAGCAGTTACAGATTGTCCTACACCAAATTTATGAGAACCTACCAGTTCATTACTCATCATACCTGCAATAATTTCTGCAAAAGCTAATGTAGCACCACCGTTTAAATAGCCTTGTGGTTGTTTGTGAAACTCAGTTAAATTCATTTTTGCAATACATGTAGTATCGCTCGTCATACGAGGAGCATCAATTTGTAAGGATTCAATTAAATTCATAGTGTTCGTTTCTCCACACAATACGCCTCTAGTCTATCATCAAAGACTGTTACACCTAGTCCATCTCCATCGGGAACATGCATAACACCATCTTTAAATGTTAAATCTGGGAAAATAAGATCTTGTCCAAAATATCTATTTGAGTCAGATAAATCCCCTGCCATATAGGAATCTCCTAATGCGGATAGCTGAACATGAAGCATTTTAGAAACCCCTGACTCTACCATGCTACCAATCCAATATGGAATATGACGTTCTCTACATAGATTAATAGCCGCTTTTGTTGGGATAAGACCACCCATTCGCCCTACTTTTACATTCAACACATCGATTAAGTCATATTCAATAGCATAGGACAGATCATCATATCCTAAAATGGACTCATCTAAACAAATTGGCGTATAGATTTTCCAATCGTCATCATTAAGACATTCCCACTTCCAATCTCTATAAGATTGAAGGTTTGCCATCGCAAAGGGCTCTTCAATACAAGCTAGACCTAAATCATCATACTGACGCACCTTATCGATTTCTTGATACGAATAGCTTCGATTTGCATCAGCCGCTAAAACTAAATCCGGATAATGTTTGCGAACTAAAGCTACTCGTTCATAACCATCTACAGGATTTACCTTTAATTTAATCCGCTTACAACCACTTATAACATGGCACTCTACAATATCGAGTAATTTGTCTATTGGTACATCACCGACAACGACACCACTTTCAATAGTATCTTGTAAAGCTTGTCCCATAATATAAGAAACAGAGTTTACACCTATTCGTTCGCAATGAAGATGAATGAGTGCATTTTCTAGAGCCGCAATGGCCATAGGCATATTATCTCGATTGAGCCAAAACTGTAATTGTCGTACATAGGTCATGAGCGGCTTAGGCCGCATCAAGCGCAGATTAAAGATATAATCATCTACTAAGGTTTTCCAACAGGTTTCTACTGTCTCAAATGTATAGAATGGCTCTGTGAAAGCTACGCATTCCCCATACCCTACATAACCTTGTTGATCCTCGATACGGATTACGATGGTTTCCCGCTCTTTTACCTCCCCCTTGGCGGTCTTGAAGTTAAAGTTCAGCGGCAATTTAAGGCGATATGTAGTTATACTTTTAAAGTTTAAAATATCATTCATAAGCGCCTCAGTTTTCTAATTTCAATTCATTGCGCAATATTTTGCCAGTTCCATTTCGAGGCAATGCGGTTAATGCTTTTACATATTTTGGAACCTTATATTTCGCTAAAGAGTTCGACATAAAAGCTAGAATATCCTCTGGTAGCAGACTTTTACCATCATGAAAGGCCACAAAGAGGGCTGGCACTTGTCCCCATTTAGCATCAGGTACAGGCACAACGGCACATTCCTTCACCGATGGCAACGTATAGACCAAATCCTCTAGCTCCTTAGGATAAACATTTTCACCCCCAGAAATGATGAGATCCTTACGACGATTCAAAATATAAATGAAACCGTCCTCATCGATGTAACCAATATCATCTGTATTAAAGTCTCCATCGATAGATTCCTTGTTGATATACCCAGACATAACCATCGGGCCCGTCAAATGAATTTCGCCTACCCCATCCGCATCAGGGTTATCGATGCGAACCTGCATGCCAGGCAATGGCTTACCTACAGATTCTCGTTTATGAGGATACTCCAATATCGAGAAGGTCACGCTTTGACTAAAGGTTTCCGTCATACCGTAGGTCTTATAGATAGGCAAAGATTTCTTTTCACAAGCTTCGATGAGAGCCATGGGAATGAATTCTCCACCGAGCAATATAACACGTAATGCATGGTGCGTAATATGTGGCTCTAATTGAGTCAAAATAGTGGGCACTAAGGACATCATATTGATTTGCTCAGATTCTATGAGTTTTAGAACTTGAGCTTCATCATATTTAGGCAAAATAGTGATAGCCGTCCCGTTATAAAGAGACCTCATCAAGATAGATAAACCACTCACATGAAACAGAGGCAGTACCATTAGCCAATTATCCTGCTCTGTTTTCCCTAGTACCTCATGGGATGCTTGTACATGAGCTTTAATCTGCCCCCATCGAAGCGGTACAGACTTAAATTGCCCCGTAGTAGCGCTCGTATTCATGATAGCAGCTATGTCTGTGTCCACAAATACCCAATCAAAGGAGTCCTCGACCGCTAAATCCGATAGAATATCTTCTAGAGCTTCAAACTCATTTGTAACAATTGAATTAGAGGCCTTCGAATCAACGAAATGAGATAATTGATTACGTCGTTCTTTACTATGTAATACGGTGGTAACACCTAGTTGATCCAATTGGTTTTCTATTTCCTTTGGCTTAAGATGTACATTAAGTAAAAGTACCTCTTTATGAACTAGCATAGCAGCCAACACATACATTGCCATGGTCACAGAGTTATCAGACAAGATAGCCACACGAGATGCGTCTAAAGGCACTAAATTACGAGCTACATGGAGTACACCACGGTATATATCGTTATAGGTATATTCATTTATACATTTACGATTAGGATAGTGCTGTGCACCATAACGTAACCACTCCATCATCTCACCTCGTATCTAAACCTAATCACTAATAAGTAATCACTAATTACCAATTACCAATAAATAGTAAATAGTAAATAATAAGTAATAACTAAAAAATAATAATTGAAATATGATAAATAAAGAGATATTACAAGAAAGGCGCCTCCTATAGAGGCGCACTTGTCGTTTTAACCGTTAATATAGTCCGTCATATAGGACTGTATCGACTCCCGATTAAGGGAATTTAGGGAATTGTTTGAAGTTAGGTTTCCGTTTTTCTTTGAACGCGTCACGACCTTCTTTCGCTTCATCAATTGTATAGTACATCAATGTAGCGTCCCCTGCGAATTGTTGTAAACCTGCAAGGCCATCTGTGTCGGCATTGAAAGCGCCTTTCAACATGCGCAAAGCCATTGGAGATAATTCAAGGATTTCGCTACACCATTGAACTGTTTCTTCTTCCAATTTGTCAAATGGTACCACAGTATTAACCATGCCCATTTCATACGCTTGAGCTGCTGTGTATTGACGGCACAAGAACCATACTTCGCGTGCGCGTTTGTGACCAATCATGCGAGCCAAATAACCTGCACCGTAACCAGCGTCGAAGGAACCTACACGAGGACCAGTTTGACCGAATTTAGCATTTTCAGAAGCGATTGTAAGGTCACATACGATGTGTAACACATGACCGCCACCGATAGCATAACCATTAACCATTGCAATAACAGGTTTAGGGATGACGCGAATTAAGCGTTGTAAATCGAGAACGTTCAAGCGAGGCACATTGTCTTCACCTACATAACCACCGTGACCACGTACGCTTTGGTCACCGCCGGAGCAGAATGCCTCTTTATCTTCGCCCTTACCGTGGTTAGCACCAGTCAATACGATTACGCCTACTTCGTTATCTTCACGAGCTACTGTGAAAGCATCAATTAGCTCCATTACCGTTTTAGGACGGAATGCGTTGCGCACTTCTGGCCGGTTAATAGTAATCTTTGCAATGCCATTATATGTTTCGTAAATTACATCTTCATAATTACGATCCAATACTTTCCAATCAAATTTGCTCATGGACTTAACCTTTCTTCTGTAAAAAATCTAACACCGCTTGTTCAAAAATTTGCGGTTTTTCTATATGTACATTATGCCCCGCCCCGTTGACGATGACATGATTAAAACTTGGCAACTTGCCAAATACGTCTCTTCCTATTGTAGTATATTTTGTATCTAATGCGCCACTCACATATAAACCTTTAACAGAGAATTTTTTTAATTTATCCCCTACATAAGACATTACGCCCTGCCCTGACCCACGCAACGTACAAGCTAATGCATATGGGCTATTATTGGAACGACGTAGATAGATTAATTCTTCTACCCCCTCTGAAAGCTGTTTTTGACTCTCAAAAATAGGTACTTCCGCCCATCGTGCAGCAAACCAAGCACCATCATGCTCTTCGATATGAGCTGCTAAGTCTTCATCCGCCTTGCGGCGTGCTGCTCGCTCAGCGTCAGAAGCGATGCCTACCGAGCCACTTTCAAGAATAAGACCTTTGATTTCACGTTCATACTCCAACGCATAGGAAAGTGCAATACGAGCACCCATGGAATAGCCCATAAGGTAATAGCTTTCACCAACCATGTGATAGATAACTGTGTGTAAGTCCTTTATCATTTGAGGAATGGTATAGGCCTTATCCTCATCAGGAATATCTGAATCACCATGTCCGATCAAATCGATACGGACAACGCGATACCCCGGCAGATTAATAGCATCCCAAGTATAACTCGATTCAGAGAAGCCGTGGAAACATACAATAGGTTCCCCTTCACCTACCACAGTCAAACCGTAGCGGTAGTCGCCCAAGTCAAAATACATACGCTGAGCTGGATTACACAAAGCATTATCTACAATACTGCAAAAATACTGACTCATAGTAATGCCTCCATATCAACTGAAACGTTTGTATATTTCCTATGTAACTGACGACTATATTCCCGGTCTGTTGGTATTTCAATAATATGAACGCCAGATTCCTCGCTAACTTTAGCTAATACAGGGACCAATTCATCAGGACTAGAGATTTTAGTGTACCCACAGCCATAGAGTTTAGCAGCCCCACTATAATCTAAACCTTGTGACGTAGAGAACAAATAATCAAAATATTTCGTTCCCTTTTGCGGTAAATATTCAAAAATACCGCCTCCATCGTTATTATGCAAAATAATCGTCAAATTGAGATTGTGCGTTTTAGCGACCGCTAAACCGTTTAGATCATGGAATAAAGACAAATCACCCATTACGAGATATGTAGGCTGATGATTCGTTGCAAGTCCAAGCGCAGTTGAAACGGTACCATCAATACCATTAACACCACGATTACCGTAAAGAACAGCATCTGACTCCCCAGAGAACCAGAAGTAATCAAAGTCGCGAATGGTCATACTATTCGCCACTAGCACTTGGCTATTGTCAGAAATATGCTGTTGCAACTCGCGTATCGTGCGTCCTTCAAAGCAACTTGGTTCTTCTATGGCTGTACTTAGTTGAGCTTTACCAGCTACGTCTAAACGTTGCCATCTATTAAGATATGCATTAGATTCGTTCTTTACAGCGAACAAATGCGTAAACATATCTATGCTTGCTTGCATGTGTATGGTGGTTTTCCCCATAGGGTTCATGGAGTCCATCGTGGGATTTACCTCAATATACTCCACATTATCCCAACTTGCCACCATTTGCTGTACCCGTTTCGATACAACGATTTGGCCAAACTGAATCACGCAATCTGGCTTTAGTACAGGCCATAGGTCTTTATCCGCTAAAAACGCATCATACGTAGAAATGACAACATCAGAGAAATGTTTTTTCTGAATCATATCTGTATCATTGTTACGATTGCTAGCAACTTCATGATTGTCATCAATAGTACCAGTCTTATGACAACGTCTTACATTGGACAATGGATCCGCCAAGATAGGAGCTTGTAAATTCTCCGCAAAGGAATGAATAGACTCAACTTCATCTACATCAATTTGTGGGCCAGCTAAAATAAGGACTCTCTTATACTGTGCAAGCAATAGACTTCTATTCTGATAGCTAAACACCTCGCCGTAATTAGGTTTAAATACTTTGTAAGGGCTACGTCCCGCTTCAAAGTGCTTACGGTCCAGTTCAGGCACTAATGGCTCAAAGAGGGGTACATTGATATGCACGGGTCCTTTTTTAGTATCCATAGCTTTCATATACGCCTTGCGTGCTACTTGTCGTGGATATGTGTAGTAATGCTCATCTTGGGGCACCGCTAATTCTTCATAATAGTTTACAGCTGTACCAAAGATTTTTTGTTGATCTACTGTTTGTGGAGCCCCTGTATGTAGCAAGGTATAAGGTCTATCGGCAGACAATACGATAAGAGGTACCCCACTATATTGAGCCTCTAAAATAGCGGGCAAATAATGAGCCACTGCGGAACCGGATGTACAAACTAGCACAGTTGGTTCTTTATGAGCCTTTGCAATGCCAAGTGCCATAAAGCTAGCAGAGCGCTCATCTATATTCATATATGTTTCAAAGCCTTCATACTCCGTGAAAAGCATAGCCATCGTCGTAGAACGAGAACCAGGGCTAAACACAGCATGCCGGACGCCGAGTTGGTAAAACTCATCTACCAAGGCAGCAATATATTCGTTCATTATATTCCCTTTCAACAACTCCTAAGGGTTTGGAAATTTATCATAATGCATCCAAAATGGTGCGCATTTTATTATTAGTTTCTGCGTACTCTTCATCCGCATCAGAATCGGCTACGACGCCACATCCTGCATAGGCATAAAGAACATTATCCATAATGAGGGCAGATCGAATAGCAACGATGACAATGCCGTCCCCCATATCTTTCATAAAGCCAAAAGGCGCTGCATACATGCCGCGCTCATGAGTTTCGTACTTTTGTAACAATGTCAACGCCTTTTCTCGCGGTTCACCACCGAGAGCCGGTGTAGGATGGAGCAACTTTGCCCATTCCACGAGGGATTTTGTGCTATCCTTTGCAGTAATAATGGTGCGCAAATGATATAGATGCGCCAGCTCCATGATACCCGTTTCACCTATTATAACCTCCGGAGTAATAGATTTCATGATATCCACAATACGGTCACGGACGATATTATGTTCAAAGAGATTTTTCTTATCTGTTAACAGTTGTTCCTTAGTCCACGCATTTGGTCCATGTTTAGGCGCTGTCCCCGCCAAGGCATAGCTGAGAATTTCACTACCTCGATGGCGAACTAGAATCTCTGGCGATGCACCCACAAAGGTGCGTCCATCCTTTTCGTAACCAAAGATAAAGCAATTTGGATTATTATCTACTAAATTTGCTAAAATACTTGCCACATTGTATGGTGTTTCACTAGTAAACTGTACCTCTCGAGAAGAAACGACCTTCGTCATTTCACCACTACTAATACCATCAGCGATAGCGTTCATCAAACTATCCCAAGCCGCCTTATCATCACTGGTTTCCTTGTAGTTATGGCGAACTCGAGGCACCTCGAAATCCGTAATAGGGACGCTTTCACCAGCGTGCAAGTAGAAAGACTCCCCATTTTCTACGATGTAATAATGGGTGAAAGCAATCATTTCATGACCCATGCCAGCCCATTTAGGGTCCTTAGAGTTCTCAAAAAAAGTATCTCCATAAAACACGTAAGCGTAATTATGGCGATCTTCATCATCTTTGACCGTCGCCAAACGTTTAGCGCCTACAACGATGCGGTCACTTTGACGATCCACCCAAAATACGCGTTCTTCGTTTGGAAAATTCAGCCAAAAGGCTACCGGACTATTCAGTTCTAACGGTTCTTTATTATATATCATAGTTGTATATCGCTATTAAGAAATAAAATAGACTATAGTAAAAACACCTAACGTGTAGAAGATTTACTTCTACACGTCAGGCGTCATCAATAAGTTTCCAAATTTTTGAGATGAGCCTAACGCCATCACACGTCGATGGGCCCTCTTTATATCTAATTTATTATATCATAGGTAACAGTTAAAAGGTAGAAAATAAAACCTCTACACCGCATGCGTCGTGCATGAATGTAGAGGTTTTCATTATATTCAAAATGTTGTTACTTTATTTAAAAGCCTTAGCCCCAATATCTGTACGATATTGCATGCCTTCAAAGTCGATATGCTCTATACGTTCATAGGCTCTATCAAGTGCCGTTCTAAGGTCTTTGCCAAGTCCGACAACACCAAGCACACGACCGCCATTAGTGACATAATTTTCACCAACAAGCTTTGTACCAGAGTGGAATACAATGGTTGTGTCATATTGTTTAATATCCCCACTGATGACATCGCCCTTAGATGAAGTTTCAGGATAGCCCTTAGAAGCAAGGATAACGCAAGCCGCTGAGGAGTCTTTCCATTTCACCATATTAGAGGTTAATGTGCCCTTAGCACAGGCCATCATAATCTCACCTAAATCACTATCCAGTAGCGGCAATACAACTTGTGTTTCAGGATCACCAAAGCGCGCATTGAATTCTACCACCTTAGGACCTTCGTCAGTAATCATAAGCCCCGCGTAAAGGCAGCCTACATACGGCATGCCTTCTTTTTCCATAGCCGCTACCATAGGTTCTAAGATGGTTTTCATCGCTGCGTCCCGCAATGCATCTGTAAGAACGGGGGCCGGTGCATAGGTCCCCATGCCACCTGTATTAGGCCCTTTATCACCATCAAAGATGCGTTTATGATCTTGAGAGGCAATCATAGGAACTACGGTCTTGCCATCTACAAAGGCTAATAAACTAGCCTCTTCGCCTTCCATAAACTCTTCGATAACAACGGTGCTGCCTGCATCACCGAATCGATTACCACTGAGCATATCTTCTACGGCTACATTCGCTTCATCGATGGTCATGGCTACTACAACACCCTTCCCTGCTGCCAAGCCGTCAGCTTTAACAACGATAGGAGCTCCTGTTTGAGCAATAAAAGCTTTCGCTTCATCTACCTTGTGGAATACACCATACGCAGCAGTGGGAATATTGTATTTTTTCATGAGGTCTTTAGCAAATACCTTTGAGCCCTCTAGTTGAGCGGCTGCTTTAGATGGACCAAAAACTGGAATCCCCGCCTTATTAAGTACATCTGCTAAGCCCGCTACTAAAGGAGCCTCAGGCCCAACAACACCTAAATCAACTTGATTATCTTTCAAAAAGCTAATTAAATGATCGCTTTGTTGCCAATCGATGCCAACTAGCTCTGCACAATCTGACATAGCCGCGCTACCAGGAATAGCATATACCTTTGTTACGCTAGGGCTGATGGACAATCGCCACGCCAATGCATGTTCACGGCCGCCGCTACCTATTACACATACTTTCATAAGTCCTCCATCGGCGCCTAAACGCCATCAAATCCATAATAATATAAACACATAACGGGCTTACTCCAAACATCAATAATTGTTGTGACCGTTCAATAGATATTTTGCCCTAATCGTGTTTAACAATCCGCTAAAAATTCTTAACTAGTTAATGTTTAAAGTGACGAATGTTTGTAAATACCATAGCGATGCCCGCTTCGTCAGCCGCTTTGATAGACTCTTCGTCGCGAATAGAGCCACCTGGTTGAATAATAGCTGCAATGCCATGCTTTGCCGCTGTTTCTACGGTATCTCCAAATGGGAAGAATGCATCGGATGCTAATACAGCGCCTTTAGCGGCTTCCCCGGCTTGTTCAAGAGCAATTTTTGCAGAACCTACGCGATTCATTTGACCGGCCCCAACTCCAAGAGTACGCTTTTCATTAGAAATCAAAATCGCATTGGATTTTACATGTTTTACGAGTTTCCATGCAAATTCAAGAGCTTTCCATTGTTCCTCTGTCGGTTGTACCTTCGTAACAACTTTATAATTAACGCGGTCTTCTAGGATATCGTCTTCTGTTTGCACTAATAAACCACCAGACACCTTTTTCACTGTCACTTGGCCAGATTCCGGCTTAGATAGTTCAATGAGGCGAATATTCTTCTTAGCTTCAAGGATTTCTAATGCCTCTTTTGTGAAAGCAGGTGCCATAATAACTTCTAAGAAAATTTTGCTCATTTCCTCCGCTGTACTTGCATCTACGTCACGGTTTAAGGCTACGATGCCACCAAAGGCGGATACGGAATCAGCTTCGTAAGCATTTACATAGGCATCATGTAATGTAGCTGCAGTAGCGGCACCACATGGGTTCGTATGCTTAATAATACATGCAGCTGGCCCAGTAAACTCCCATACCATATTCCATGCCGCTTCCATGTCTACAATATTGTTATAGGAAAGCTCTTTGCCATGTAATTGTTTCAAGGCCCCCATGCCATGAGCTGTACCAATTTCTTTGTAGAATGCGGCTTGTTGATGCGGATTTTCCCCATATCTAAGATCTGTTACCTTCTCATAAGCACTCAAATATTCTGGAGGTATAGGGCCTTCATTCAAGATTCTACTCATATAATTAGCGATGGCCACATCGTAAGTCGCTGTATGAGCAAAGGCTTCTTTGGCAAGTCCAAAGCGATATTCTTTAGTCAATTCACCTTGATCCTTGAGCATCGTAATGATTTCATCGTAATGATTTGGATTTACTACGATGCCCACAAAGGCATGATTCTTTGCTGCAGAACGAACCATCGTAGGACCACCAATATCGATATTTTCGATGGCCTCTTCTAAGGATACATTAGGTTTTGCAATGGTTTCGCGGAACGGGTAAAGATTGACTACAACAAGGTCGATTGGTTCAATACCATGTTCTGCCATAGCTTGTTGATGCTCCGCATTATCACGGATCGCCAAAATACCACCATGCACCTTAGGATGTAATGTCTTTACGCGGCCATCCATCATTTCAGGAAAATCAGTCAAAGACTCTACCGATTTTGCCGGAATACCTGCTTCAGTTATGACTTTAAGGGTCCCACCTGTGGAATAAATGGTTACCCCTAAATCAACTAAACCTTTCGCAAAGTCTACAATACCTGTTTTATCAGAAACACTAAGTAATGCATTTTTAATCATCTAACGTCTTCCTTTGCTTACACATCAATCTTCAATATATACAACACGACCTTTTATAGTGAGCTTATCCTCACAAAATAGTCGTAACGCCTCTTTATATGTTTTATGTTCAATAGGCAATAATCTACCACTCAGGGTATCCTCTGTATCCTCAGGTAATAAAGGAACCGTATTCTGCATAATGATAGGCCCTGTATCCATTCCGGCATCAACAAAGTGTACCGTACAACCAGTTACCTTTACTCCCGCATCAATAGCTTGTTGATGTCCATGAAGACCTGGAAACGATGGTAGCAAAGCAGGATGAATATTTAATATCTTATGCTCATATCGTTCAATAAGTTGAGTTCCTACAATGCGCATATACCCTGCCAAAACGATACCATCTACCTTATAGGGCTCTAACGCATCTAACTGGGCTTGTTCAAAGCTAGCTTTAGAATCATAGTCGCTACGCTCGATGACAATGAGTGGAATATTCCAAGATTTAGAACGTTCAACGATACCTGCATCACCGTGATCTGTAATGATAACTACGAATTTACCATTAATATACTCTTCTTGCATGGCTTCATAGAGGGCTTCCCCATTGGAGCCTCTGCCGCTTGCAAATAGAGCTAGACGCTTTTTAGCTACGGAACTAGTCATTAAATACCGCCCCTTTTACAACAACTGGACCTTCACCGCTAACGATATGACCAATTTCATAAACAGCTTCATTACGACTTTCAAGATTTGCCTTTACTCGATCCACATCCGCAGCATCCACTATGAGAATCATGCCGATACCCATGTTAAAAGTACGGTACATTTCATGCCAATCTACATTGCCCCATTCTTGTAATTTTTCGAATACAGGAAGGCGAGGCCATGTATCACAATCGACCTCTGCCGTTACTCCCGCAGGTAAAACGCGAGGAATATTTTCATAGAAGCCCCCGCCCGTAATATGAACCATACCTTTAATTAGATTTTCTTTAATCAAAGGCAAAACGGCCTTAGGGTATAAGCGCGTTGGTGTTAATAATTCTTCTCCCAGTGTTTTGCCGAATTCAGGAATATTTTGATCAATGGAAAACCCTTTATGATCGAATACGATTTTACGAACTAAAGAGAAACCATTAGAATGAACCCCAGAAGATGGTAACCCAAGAATAACGTCTCCTGCCTTGATACTTTCACCAGTAATCAATTTAGGACGATCTACGATACCAACGGCAAAACCAGCTACATCATAATCCTCATCATCGTAGAAACCTGCCATCTCAGCAGTTTCACCGCCTAGTAAAGCGCAGCCTGATTCTTCGCACGCCTCAGCTACACCACGTACGATATCCGCCACTTTTACAGGCTCTAGTTTGCCAACCGCAATATAATCAAGGAAGAATAAAGGTGTAGCACCTTGTACAAGGATATCATTAACACTCATAGCTACACAGTCTTGACCGATAGTATCATGTTTATCCATCATGATAGCGAGACGTAATTTGGTGCCCACCCCATCTGTACCAGATACGAGCATAGGGTCCGACATAGAATGACCAGCTAAGGAATAGAGTCCCCCAAAACCACCTAAATCACCAACAACACCCGGTGTATAAGTGCGTTTAACAGATTCTTTCATCAATTCTACGGCACGGTTGCCTGCATCAATATCAACGCCTGCATCGCGATAGGTTAAACTAGTTTTATTCGAGCACATATTTGACCCCTTCCTCTTGGTCCGCAGGAACCGCTACACTATAATCACCATTAAAACATGCAAAACATAAATCATTTGACTTTACATCGGATATAGCGCGACATAAACCTTCACGAGACAAGTAATGTAATCTATCAGCCTTTATGAAATCTCTAATTTCATCCACTGTATGAGTAGCTGCTATAAGCTCTTTACGCACCGATGTATCGATGCCATAGTGACAGGAGTATTCAATGGTCGGAGAGCTAACACACATGTATATCTCTTTAGCACCCGCCTCTTTTAGCATTTTTACAATGATACCACTCGTAGTACCGCGCACGATAGAGTCATCGATGAGAACGATACGCTTTCCCCCAACGACATGAGGCAATGCATTTAGCTTCATACGAACAGCTAGTTCTCGTTCCTCTTGATTTGGTTTAATAAAGGTACGACCGCTATAACGGTTCTTAACTAACCCTTCCGCAAAAGGAATCCCCGATGCACGAGCATAACCTAATGCAGCCGTTGTACCGGAATCTGGAATGGACATGACGATATCCGCATCATACTTAGTTTCGTTATATAATTCGCGGCCCATATTGAGACGAGATTGATATACGGATTGACCATCGATATGACTATCGCCGCGTGCAAAATAGATGTATTCAAAGACGCATAGCTTTTTATCGATTTTTTCTGGTTCCGCATAGATTGTGCTACGCACACCAGAATCATCGATGATAACCATTTCACCAGGATCTATATGGCGAATAAACTCTGCCTTAATCGCATCAAAAGCACAGCTTTCACTAGAAAGCACATAACCGTTTTCCGTTTTACCTAAGCAAAGTGGTCTAAAGCCTTGAGGGTCACGTACACCTACTAAGGAGTCGTTCGTAGTAATGACTAGAGAGAAAGCCCCTTCAATTTGACGTGCCGCATCGGCAATTCGTTCCGCTTGTGTTTCTGCTTTAGAGCGGGCAATCAGGTTTACAATAACCTCAGAGTCCATCGTCGTTTGAAAGATTGAACCATCGGCTTCAAGGCGTTTTCGAATAGATAAGGCATTCGTTAGATTACCATTGTGAGCCACCGCAATTTGACCACCTTGGTAGTGAATAACCAAAGGCTGAATATTGCGCGGATTATTAGACCCTGTCGTAGAATACCGCACATGGCCAGTCCCCATATAGCTTGGCAATGCTGGTAATTCTTTAATAGCCTCAGTCAACAAGCCCATGCCTTTTTTCAGTTCTACATCGTGCCCATCAGTAACAGCAATGCCCGCACTTTCTTGACCACGATGTTGGAGTGCAAATAGCCCCCAATATACATAGCGTGCTACATCAACGGTTCTATCATAGACACCAAACACACCACACTCTTCATGCCATTTATCAAAAACAGGATCGTAGTTCATCTTCCCCCCTATTAGGCACGCTCGCCAGTAAGACGGAATAACATTTCCTTATACGCTTCTTCAATATTACCAAGATCTCGACGGAAACGGTCTTTGTCGAGTTTTTCACCAGTTGTAGCATCCCAGAAACGACATGTATCAGGAGAGATTTCATCACCTAATAATACCTCACCTTTATGAGTGCCAAATTCTAATTTAAAATCTACAAGGGTTACATTTTTAGTAGCCAAGAATTTTTTTAAAATATCGTTTACCTTTAAAGTAATAGTAGAGATTACGTCAAGTTGCTCTTGAGTGGCCCAACCAAGTGCAGTAATTTGTGATTCGTTGGCAAACGGATCGCCTAATTCATCATTTTTGTAGCAGAATTCAAGGATTGGATGTTTAAGTGGTGTACCTTCTTCAATGCCAAAGCGTTTAGCCATAGAGCCAGCCGCAATATTACGAACAATAACTTCAAGAGGAACTATTTTCAATGCAAGTACTGTTTGGTTGCGATCATCTTCACGACGAACAAAATGAGTTGGTACGCCTTCTTTTTTCAACAATTCAAAGAAGAAAGAGGAAATTTTATTGTTCAAAACACCTTTTCCAAGAATGGTATCATGTTTCTCGCCATTAAATGCAGTGGCATCATCTTTGTAATGAACGATGTACTCATCTTTGTTATCTGTTGCATATACTTGTTTTGCTTTGCCTTCGTATAATAATGTTAATTTTTCCAAATCGATGTTAGCCATGATCTTTCTCCTTTATCATAAATTAATGATACAAACTAATTAATGATACAAACTATGTAATAGATATCTAAATAAACTGTTTTTCTTAACCAATATTTAATCGCCGATGATTTACATGATTAAATATGAATAGCACCTTGTAATTCTGCATTGTCTGCTAAGACTTTTTCAGCCATATCTTTACGATATTGTTGATATTGTTCTTTCAGGTCTTTATTGAAAGCTGCTCCAATTTGTACTGCAAAGAGCGCTGCATTTTTAGCACCATCTACAGCCATAGTTGCTACAGGCATACCAGATGGCATTTGAACGATAGCAAGCAAAGAATCAATGCCTTTTAGAGCCGTTGCATTAAGAGGAATGCCGATAACAGGTAATGTAGTGAAGCTCGCCACCACACCAGGTAAATGAGCCGCCGCGCCAGCACCAGCAATAAAAGCGATAGCCCCTTCATCTTCAAGTCGTGTGACAAAGTTCTTCACAGCCTCTGGGGTACGATGAGCTGAGGCAATAACCATTTCATAAGGGATTTTGAATTCATCAAGTACGGCAGATGCCTTTTTCATTGTGTCTAGGTCAGACTTGCTGCCCATGATAATACCGACCTTCATAGATCCTCCTAATAAAAAAGCCCAGCCAAAACAGACTGGGACAAATACGCGCAAATAGCCTCCGTAGACTTGCTTTGAGTTTGTTGATTTGCATAGTTCACGGTGCTACCTCCTTCTTGTACTCAAATTGTAACACCTAACATTTACAAAATCAATACTATTTTCGAATATTTTTTTATTAAATATTTTTATCATTCGTTATATTC
>OKBL01000086.1_pt1 | contig 40197 bp, 41 predicted proteins | sample 1610371 | NCBI WGS metagenome assembly OKBL01 (sample SAMN04436645, study PRJEB24849) | human gut metagenome | biome: human gut; feature: NICU; material: stool | host: Homo sapiens | place: USA: Saint Louis, MO | collected 2010-03-25 | reverse complement strand
GCTGCGACCGTGAGGCCATAGACTGGGCAGCAAGCACGGGAGGCTATGACAGTTCGACCGTGCAGGATGTGATGCTGAGGTCGGTGGAAAAGCGCTTCGGCGACAGGCTGCCCGACACAGCGGTGCAGTGGCTGACGGACAACGGTTCAGCATATACCGCGCATGAAACGCGGAGGTTCGCCAAAGAGCTGAATCTGGAGCCATGTACAACAGCGGTGAGCAGCCCGCAGAGCAATGGCATGGCCGAACGGTTCGTGAAGACGATGAAGGAAGACTATATCGCGTTCATGCCGAAACCGGATGTGAGAACAGCCCTGCGAAACCTTGCAGCGGCGTTCACGCATTACAATGAAAATCACCCGCATAGTGCGCTGGGATATCACTCTCCGAGAGAATACCGGCGGCAGCGGGCATCGTTAACTTAAGATACAAAAGCTGTCCGGAAATGGCGGGTCAAGATCAAACAAATCCTGAACAAACTGCTGTAGCTGGTTTCCATATTAGCCGCTTGTATAGCCCAATGAGTTCTATTCGTTCTTGTGTAGAAGATTTCAAACAGGCTTATCAAACATTCAGTATGTCGACATTCTATAACACTGTTCTTGGCCTGCCATACGACGACCTGAACCAAGATGTAGAAGTTTATAAGCTTGAGAAATTAAAAACTGATATCAGTTCAACTTCTATTCCTGACGATACATTGTTCTTAACTGCTGGTGTCGACCAACAGAAAGACCGCTTAGAGTTCACGCTATTAGGCCATAACGAACGAACTTGTTATATCCTTCGTCACGAATCAATTGTGTCTATTAACGCTGAAGTTATTGAAAGCCCAGCATATAAAGAACTTGCAGCTATTTTAAAAGCACCTTTCAGAACTGTAAGTGGATATAGAGTCCCTATGGCGTGGGCTAATATTGACTCCGGTAACGGTATGGCAACCAAAACAATTTATCGGTTCTGTTCTACCGATTCTTCATTTAAAGCCATTAAAGGTTCTAACCAAGTTGATGCACCTTATGTTCCTACTAAGGCATCTAGATCCGGCGGGTACACGATGTATTCAATTGGTGTTAACCAAGGCAAGAACTTAATTCGTGAACTGATTGTTAGAAATACAACACCAGGAATGCAAACACCTGTACGTCTGGAAATATCAGACTCAATGGTTCCTGATGATTATTGCGAGCAGCTACTTTCGGAAGAAGTCAAACGCTCTGGTAACTCTGCGCGCTGGGTTATTAAACCGGGTGGAACACGAAATGAAGGTCTCGACTGTTTCAACTATGGCTATTGTGCTCGTCTGCAAGTAACTGAACAGATCAAATGGCATGAGTGGCGTATCAATCAGGCTAAACAGATCGCTCGGTTAAACGAGGGCATCGTAGAAGCCACAGAAGAACCAGAGGTATATAAACCTATGGCTGAAGATATTAAGTCCCCAGAACGTCGCCAGAGTGTCCAGAAAACTATTCAACGACGTCGACCTACTCAACGTAAAGGCTGGTTATAAAAGGGTAATAAATATAAGTATATTTTAAAATCGATGAGGAACAGATATGAAGATTTTCATCGGTGAAGACCTTAAGCTTACAAACAATCAAGGAGCCAGCGTAACAATTGGCTCCAAGACTACGAAAATCTATGAAAATGATTCTGCTCCCTCTGATGTAGTTATTCCAACAGGTGACTTCGTAGAGGGTCAGTATAGTATTGTTATTTTCGAAAATGGAAAATTCGTAAGTTCTGACCTGCTTAACGTTGTATCACCTTTTACTGCACGAACCAAAAAACAACAACTAATTGATATTATCAACTCTCTAGATGAAGTCATTGAATACCGTATGACGGGTAATGATGATGCAATTCAAAGTATGTCAATCAATGGAAAAACTTTTACCTACGAAACTCTTGATTCTCTTTTGAGTGCTCGTAAGAAATTCCTATCACAACTGAATGCAATTGTTCAGGCGGAAAAAGAAAAGAAAGGAATTAGCCCAATTAAAACCATCAAATATTCTTTTAGGGGTGCTTAATGAACTTCTTTAAATTTAACTTTCGTAAGAAACCAGTAAAAAAAGAACGCACTCAGAAGCGCCCTCTAAAAATTAAAACATCTGGTACAGACTTTGAAACCAAATTGGAACGTCAGTTAGGTAATCGTCCTAGCCGTTTAGATGGTGATTTCCAAGAAACAGTTATTACAGGTTCAATTAACAGAGCTATTCGTGCTGGATTACAACAGCTTCAGAACGAATCAAGAACTTTAGCGGTTAATACACCACATGGTAAACGAGCTGCTCAGTATCAATCTGATAACGTTGTTGGTAAAACCGGAATTAATCCACAACCACAAATTATTCGTGCAGATGGTTCTACAGATATTGAACTGAACCTGAAAATCAAATCGGCATTCGAAGCTTGGGCAACTCGTGGTCGTCGATTCGCTCTTGATCGCTCATTTGGTTGGCGTGAATTTCAAGAAGTTATTGAACGTGCTCGTTTTGTAGATGGCGAAAGTTTCATTCGACTCCATGAAGAAGACACTCTTCGTATTGAAGTAATTGAATCTGAACGTGTAGATGTTACTCATCAATTCGATACGCCAGAAACTTATTGTTATATGGGTATTGAATACAGCAAGAAATCAAACGCTCCTGTTCGTTACTGGATTAAGAAAATTAATTACTTAACACAGACTGCAAATGGCGAACTTGAAGGTGTTGATGCTGATGATGTCATCCATTATTACCGTAAGTTCTTCCCAAATCAAATGCGTGGTATTCCTGAAGCAACTTCTGCACTGACAACGTTAATTCAGTATGAGGCATTTAAGACGTACACGTTGGTTCAGAAAAAAGCGGCTGCTTCAACAATGGGCTTTATTACTGAAGATAAAGACTCACAAGAACAGCTTGATCTGAATAATCTGAACGGTGACGACGAAGAAGAACCAGAAGAAATTATTCAAGAACTCCAAGCGGGTGTAATTCAGAAATTACCTCAAGGTCACGACATTAAACAACTGACCAGCACTCAAGGTGGCGATGATTTTATTAGTTTCACCAACCGATTAGAAAACCATATCGCTATGGGCTTTGGTTTCTTCGAACAGGGTTATCGTGGTGATACGTCAAGTATCAACTATTCAAGTGCTCGATTCGGTGACCAATCACAACGAGTAATGTTCTCAAACGTTCAACGACTGATGCAAGAGCGAGTCTTAGACGTCATATATGAACGTTGGTTGCAATCAGCCGTATTAAACGACGAAATCCCTATCAGCATGACGATGGTTAGTTTCGTTCTTAATAATACTGACTGGTCTTATCCACGCTGGGATTCAATTGACCCTAAAAAAGAAATTGAAACTGATGTTCTTAAAATTGAGAACGGATTGGTTTCTCGTAAGTCTGTTATTAGCTCTTACGGTGAAGACCCTTCTGTTGTTATGGCTGAAGTTGAATCTGAAAAAGATCTTCATGTACCAAAACAGCAAGCGAAAATTGAAGTTGCTGAAGCTCCTGCTCTAGCGGCCTCTGAAAATTCGTCAGAAACCGAGTAATAAATACAATCGTATTCAGGACTGTGAAAACGGTCCTTTTAATTCAAGGACAACGTATGAAGCTCAAACGCGAATACGCCGTTCAGGATATTAAAGCATCTGAAGATGGAACTTATGAAATCGCCTTCAGTTCTGAAAGTCCTGTTCAGCGTGAAATCGAAAATGAGTACGGTCACAACGTAGTAGTTAATGAAATTCTCGTCCATGACGGTCCAGAAAATGCCGATTTAACTCGAATTAATAACGGTGCTGCTCTGTTATTCAATCACGACTTTGATAACCACCTTGGAATTGTTGTTCCTGGTTCTGTTCGTATTGATTCAGACCGCATTGGTCGAGCAATAGTTAAATTTAGCAAGCATGGTCAACTGGCTCAAGAAATTCAAGCGAAAGTTGATGAAGGTACTATTAGCAAAATTAGTTTTGGCTACGACCTCGATGAATATCATCTCGACGGTCAAGACCTATTAGTTACTAAGTGGACTCCTTACGAAATTAGTTTCGTAACTGTTCCTGCTGACGACAAAGTCGGCCTAGGACGGACATTAAATATATCTGTAGACGGTACAGCCGTTAAAACAAATTCTCAAAATAAAGGAAACTCCCGAATGAAACGTATTGATGAAATGACTACCGAAGAACTGCTGGAAATGACCATTGCAGAAATCGAAGCACTTTCTGAAGAAGATCGTAAAAAACGCGAACTGGTTATTGATGAAGCCGCTGCTGAAGCCGAAGCCGCTGCTGACGTAGAAGCTGAACAGGTTCTGCAAGATAATCCTGGCACACCTGAACAAGATGTTCTGACCGCTGAAGAGCGTGAAGAAGAAATTGCTGAAATCGAAGAAATCGCCGAGCGCTACAAAATTGAACGCGGTGAAGTTCGCAAAGCTATTGCAAAAAATATGACTGCTCGCCAGTTCAAACGCTCTATTAAACCTAACAAAGCTCCGGCGGTAATTCGTAAAATGGAAAAAGATACTCAAGCTAATATCGAAGCTAAATTCGATCTGAACAAAGTTGTTCGCTCTCGTCTGAATGGTACTGCCCTGAATGGTCGTGAAGCTGAATATCATCAGGAAATGCTGAAAAATGCACAGCGTTCCGGTAAAGAATATCGTGGTGGTGCTTTCATCCCTGCATCAGTTCTGGCTAAAGGTTCTCGTGCTGGTCAAACTTCCGCTACTCTGGCTCCAGTAACTGAAATCACTCAGCGTTATGATTCTCTGGTTGATATTCTGCTGCCTCAGTCGGTACTCGGCAAATTGAACGTTAATACTCTGACTGGTCTTGATAAACCAATTAGCGTTCCTAAGTTCACTAAATCTGCGGTTGGTAACTTCGGTTGGGTTCCAGAAAATGGCGATCGTCCACTGGGTGAAATGACCACTGATAACGTTAATATGTCTCCATTCACCTTCGCAGGCGGTGTAGCTATCTCTCGTAAGTCTGTGAACACTCTGCCTAACATTGGCGATTATATTGCTGACCATATCGTTAAAGCTTCACGTATCAAACTGGAACAAGCGGTATTCAGTGCAACTGCTACCACTAACTTCCGTGATGGTATCGCTAAACAGCTGATTGATGCTGGTCTGGTTAAAACTGGTGAGTTCTCCTACAAAGCGTTCTTGGCTGTAATCGCTGAACTGACTGATGCCGGTGTTACTGAAGAAGAAATTAAGTTCATCATGCGTGGTGCTGTAGCTGCTGATCTGAAATCTACTCTGCGTGACGCTAACGTTCATGACTACATCATGACCGACGACAACAAACTTGGCGGCTGTGACGTATTCAGTTCTGGTGTTCTGCCATCCGATCTGATTATGGCTGGTGATTTCTCTGGCGTTACCATCGCTGAATGGGCTGGTTTAGAGCTCGACCTCGATACCACCACTCTGCGTGCTTCTGGTCAGATTATCCCTACTGTCTGGTGCGATATGGACATTGCGGTAACTGATCCATCTCGTCTGTTTGTTATGCAGGCTAAAGCTCCTGCTTCTAAGTAATTAGCACAAAAATTAATTGGGACTCCTAGTGAGTCCCTTTTTTGTTTCTGAACAAAGCGATAAATATAAAATATAAAGAGGAGCAAATTATGTTTTTTCCATATTCCGAAAAACAAAAACAAAGTTTTTTAAATCGTTTTGGGCAGAAAGTTCTCATTAACGATAAAGAACATTTAGCGATTATCGAAAAGAAAATCGTAGAAGACGAACGAGCTGTAACTGAATCAATGTACATCACAGCAGATGAAAACAATATTAAAGAAGATGACACTGTAAAGATTAAATCAAAGGTCTATACGGTTTCTTATATTGTTGATGATGGTTCTGGCTTAGTTGACGCTTACTTATCATTAATTTCCGATACTAACAGAGGTTCTAAGTATGTCTAATATGCCAAGTCTCGGAATTAAACGAGCCTATGAAGATATTATTAAAAATGAATTTGGATTAAAAATCATTGAAGGTGCTGTTAAAACTGGTACAAAAAAAGAAATCCAAGTTCAAATTCCGGGATGGACAGAAGATTTTGAGCCTATAGAGCTACGTTCAAAACATCAGTTCAGCACTATTAATTTGTCTATTAACGTTTTCTCGGAAATGAATGAAACAGGTGTTATGCAGGCTGTATATGACATTGTTCAAGTTACAAGCCAACACCCAAAATTAAAAGATTTCAAAATCAATAGCATCAATCCAGTTTCAAGTTTTACCGATTACAACCCTGAATCAGCTGATGGATTAATTCAAGCTCAGATTGTTATTGGCATCCGTTACTTAATGAGGAAGGGCTAATGTCTAGTACAACACAACCAGATATTTTTCTTGGTAGTTACGTTCAAGTTAGTTTGAACAGAGATATTACATCTGAAGACCCAGGATATTTTGACCCTGGCTATATCTACACTGAAAACTTGGCTGGATTTCCACAAGTAGCAATTGATAAAGAAGTTAAAGGTTTTGAGGCCTATAACGAAGATTTTGAACGTAAACTTTCCGGTGATGTTGCAATTAAAGACACGACATTATCAGTAATGTCTGTTCCTAATGACCCATTTGTTGAAGAACTCGACCTAGCATTATTAGAAAAACGTCCGCTTCGTTTCCGTAACTTATATGTTATTGATTCAGAGAATGGCGAAAGAGCCCAGTCTGGTGTTTACCACATCTTTGATGCTTATGTTACTAAGAAAGAAACAACTGGCAATGCTAACTCTGTAGTTGTTGATAATTTTACGTTGAGTCCTACTGGAAAATTAACCCAAGGTTTCGCTGAAGTTGGTGAAATTCTCCGTGAAGGTATGTATGGCGTAGGCGCTGGAACCGAACGAATTCCTGGTGTTTATGATATTGGTGCTCTTTCCGGCAACCGCTGGGTAACTGTAGACGCTTCTAATAGTCAAAACCCATTTGGTTCTGATACTTCATTGATGGCTATCCAGCACCCTAATAATGTTGGTTGGGAATTAATTGGTCAAACTACAGGTAATTCAGCTCTACGCGTTCGTTCTAAACAGCTTGTAGGCGATGAAATTAAATCCGGTAAATGGGTAAAAATCTATTCCGAGACAGAAAAACCTACAGCGGCTGAAGTTGGAGCTCTGAGTACTTCTTTGGGTGGTAAAGTTGCTGGCACAGTTACTTTTGATGGTTTAACTATCTTCAACCAAAAAATCACCGCTAAAGATATCCAGACAGGAACATTAAATACTACATCGATTAAATCAACTAATTCAGAAACCGAAACACTGACAGCTAATGTATCAATCAAAACTCCATTAGGAACGATTGAACAAGTTAAATCCAAGTCAGTTAAAGTTAATGATAAAGAAGTCTATCATCCGGGCAATAAACCAACTCCAGAAGAACTTGGTGTTTTGCCAGCAGATGCTGTGATAGCAGTTGATTTTGGTTATTTCTAACTAAGGATTATCATGGCTACTATTTCTGAAATTAAATTTAAACGTTCGAAAACTGCTGGTCAAAAGCCAGCGGTTGCTTCTTTAAAAGAAGGCGAACTGGCTATTAACTTAGTCGATAAAAAACTGTTTACAAAAACAGGTGATAAAGTTGAAGACCTGACTTTACGTTCTGGCGGTAAAATTGACGGTCATATTACTCAAGTAGGTAATTACACTCAAACAGGTTCAACTACTATTTTCAACGAACTTACTGTTGGAATGGACATTACAGCTAAAAGAAACGTCAAAGTTTCTGGACAAGTTGTTTCTAGCGCAGATATTGTTTCTTCTAATGGTGTTATTAGAACACGTGCTAAAGAAAACTCTAATTCGCATGTTTGGTTCGAAGGCGAAGAAGTTCCTGAATCGAAAAGCCTTGAACGTGCTGTATTATATGCAGTACCTCAGACTGAAACAGGCGGGCAAGTAAACCTTCGTGTACAAAATGGTACTAAAGATGGCCAGGGTTCATCTTTATTCGCCTTTAATGGTAATGGTAATTTCCAAGCCCCAGGCGATATTATTGCAAACAAAAATATTCAGTCTATTGAATGGGCTGGACAGAGAACGCGCGCTTCTATTGAAGTTATTACACCTACTTTAAATGGTGATCGTCTTTATACTGCCGCTCGTGGTGTTACTGATAAATGGGGCGAATGGAAATCTCCTGCGTGGAATGATCTGGTAGTATGGACTAAAGCAGCTAAAAACTATAACCATGTTTACTCTGGACGATCTGATGTATCAGCAACAATTTGGCATCAACTGTTAGATGCTCGTCCTACTGATAATGAATGGTCTATTTGGGCTGGCTCAACACCGACAAATAAACGATTTGCCATTAATAATTCCGGTATCATGGCTAAATCACTTGCTGTTGGTGATGCTGTTATGTATTCAGGTATGGGCGATGGTTCTATTGCTATCGGCGATAATGATACTGGTTTCCGTAATGATGCTGATGGTGCATTTTCAATTATGGCTAATAGCCGTAAAGTAATTGGAATAACCGCTTCAAATATCCACCAAGTTCAAATTCGTAAAAATACCGCTATAGCAAATACGGATAACAACGATAATGCTATAGGTCCTGGTGGAAATACTGCATTATTACAAATCGATACATCATTTGATGGTAATAACAGCGGCGGTAATGGATTGACCCTTATTGGCTATCAAGATGGTAATGGGGCTGTGCAACATTATTTTCGCGGTAAAGGCGCAGTTAACATCGATTCTCAGCAAGGTTTACGAGTAGCACAAGCTATTTCTTCCGGTGGTGCTATTACCCCTGGCAACTATAGCAATTTTGATTCGCGCTATTTAAATATGAACCAAAACCAAACCACCACAGGTCAATTAATTCTAAGTGGTGGTGATGAGCGTCTTATTCTTGACTACGCAGCAACATCCCATGCTTATGTTCGTGGTAAGCGAAACGGTAGCGCACATTGGTGGGTAGGTTGCGGCTCCAATGGAAGCACTGATGTTGGATTTTATAATAATATTACCAATGCTGGGTTAAATATTTCTAATGTTATATCTTCAAACGTTCAACTCCAGGCCCCAGGTTTAGAGCTTAAAGATAACGCTTCTTTAACATTCGCTAGAGCTGGAGATAATCCTCGCTCAATGAGAATTTACCATTCTGGTAATGCAGAGCGTGGTAACCGTATTGAAATAACAGATGATTCTGGTTACTTAACTTATTTTGAACGACATCCGACATCCGGTATTCGTCAAGCTATTAATGGTAACTTAATTTGTTTAGGTTCCGGTAATTTCGATGGTCCTCTTATAGTATCAAGTACGGCAGGCAATGCTATTCAATGGGGTAATGCAGGTGCTTGTTTAGCAAACGATGGTAACTTAAAAGGTTCACGCTGGAAATCTTTTGGCGGTTCTGATTGGGCGGGTGATGCTTTAAGTTGGGTTCATTCAAATAATCTCAGTCTTGGTGGCGGCACTATGACTGGCACATTAACCATGAACGCCAACATTAATATGCAAGAAGTTGAAAACCGTGGTATTAGCCTCGGCAACGGTTCTGGTACAGGTATTTTCCAAGGCCGAGACGGTGCTAATAATGATTACGCTAATATCGAAATTCGTTCTTGGTTTGGTGTAGGCTTTAAAAACACTCAGAACTCTGGTGCTCAGTTCTATAATAAGAACACAATCTTTATGAACTTAAGAAATGGTCAAATTCAAGCTTACGATTATGTAACTCGATCTGACCGAGCTTATAAAGAAAACATAAAGCTTATTGAATCTGCTTCTGAAAAGATCTCTAAGATTAGTGGTTACACCTATAATATTAAAGGTTCATCTGAAGAGATTCGTTCTGTAGGTGTTATTGCACAAGAAGTTCGCGAAGTACTCCCTGATGCCGTTTCAGAGAATGAAGATGGTTTGTTATCTGTTAACTATAACGCCATTATCGCTACTCTTGTTCAATCAAACAAAGAAATGCAAGAAAGAATAAAGGCTCTTGAAAAGAGTCATTTCTAAATAAAATTACCGGGAATTAATTCCCGGTAATAAATACATTCGTATTCAACCTTTAAAGGAAAAACAAGATGGCTTTTGAATTTGATATTTTCGCTGGCAACTATGTCAGTATCTACTACAACTCTGATATTACAAACAAAGATTTCAATGCTCCTGAATTTGTAGAAATCCCTGAAACTGGTGCATTCCCGGCAACTGGTATCGAACGTGAAGTAATTCAGGCTCCTAACTTTACTCACAAATATAACCGTAAACTGGCTGGTCGTGGCTCTGTTCCAGATATTGACCTGACCGTTAACTATATTCCTAAGTCTGTGCACGACCAATTGTACAAACTGTGTGAAGACTCTAAACGTGGTCAGTTCAAAGTTGTTTATTGGGTAGACGACACCAAAACTGTTGGCGTAGGCAAAGTCTATAACGGCTTTATCACTAACGCTACGTTCGGTGGCGGTGAAACTGAAGTTGCATCTTTGGCAATGACTCTGTCTGTTGATGGTGGTCCGGTTGCTGTTGGTGTAATTGAACCTAAAGAATAATTTTATTGATTAAAAAGGTGGGACTCTTCGGAGTCCCTTTTTTGTTTCCAGAGCGTTATTAAATACTACCAAGAGGTGACACCATGTTTAAATTTAAAGCAGACCTATCAAAATTCTTAAACGGATATATCGGGCAGGAACATAAGTTCGGACAGAACGATTGCAACATTCTTATTGCTGATTATCTAGATACTTTCATTGGTACTGATTACGCGTCCAAATTAAAAGGACAATACGGCTCAGTCCAAGAAGGTCTTAAAAAATGTTATGACCTTGTCGGATTTAATAACGTTTTCGAAGCGTGTGAAAACCACTTGGAACGTTCTGAAGAAATCAAAGACGGTTCAGTAGTACTGATTAAAAAGAAATATAAAAACCGTAATTATTATCAAGCCTCAATTGTCATTAATAACAAAGTTCTTATCGAGAATAACAACCGATATGAAATCCATCCGGTAGAACTTTTTGATTATGACTTAATATATAACAGGAGCAAACAATGGCAATAGCAGCAGTTGGCGCTATTATCGCTGGTGCATCAGCAGCAATGGCAACTTATGCCGCAATCGGATCTTTAGCTTGGGCAATTGGTGTTGGTATTGCAGTAGCAGCTGTATCAGGTCTTATGACTTATATGGCAATGCAGCAGTCAGTACCGCGCTTTGATTCACCAGACACTGCATCGACGTTAGGAACAACGAGTGAACCAGCAACTGTTCTCCCAATCGTTTATGGTGAACAACGCGTTGGCTCGGTTAACGTTCTTAAAGACGTTGGTAAAGACACCACTTATTTGGTTCAGATTTTCTCTGTTTGTGAAGGTGAAATTGATTCGTTCAAGAATCTTTATATGGATAACAAACAGATTCTTCTGGATGGAAATTATAAAGACGGACAAGTTTCAAAAAATAACATAGTTGATGCATATAAAAATTTCGTTGAAGTTGAATTCTCTGTTGGTAAACCTGACGGGCATCATCTTGCTCTAGCCTCAAAATATCTCGGCGAAGACGTAAAAGTTGGTTGGCCTAAACAAAACGTCGGTAAAAATCACGCTACTTGCTGTATTGTTATGCGTAAGCGTAATAAAGACCTCCAGAACCAAGCTGATATTCTTCAGCCAAACAGCCAAGTGAGTTTTGATGTTCGTGGAAAATTAATCACTGATTTGGTTGATGGTACTCGCAAAGCAAGCTCAAACGGTCCAAGCCAGTTGTTAGATTATATTACCAACGAACGTTATGGACTTGGTGTTAAACTTGATAAAGTTGACCGTGAAAGTTTCATTGATTGTGCTAAGTTCGCTCGTGACAATGATTTCCGTTCTGATGGCGCAACAGACCCGAACGCTAATTTCAAAGAAAACATTACTCAAATGGCTGCGGCCTTCAACGGTATTATCTTTGACAGTTTCGGTCGTATGACCTGTCGTATTGATGGGCCTGATATCGTTCAATATGATTTCAATGAAGAAAATATTAGTGCAAGCAATATTAGTTTTAACACTGGTGGTTCAGACCAGTACTACAATACATTAAACGTTGCGTATCAAGACCCAGCAATTGATTATTCTGACCAAGTTCTGCGTTATCCATCTGATGTTACTAATGACCTGACAATCAAACGTGATAAACGTATCATGGCGAAAGATATAACTTATCGTTTTGTTAAACGTAAGTCTCAGATTGATACGTTAGCCTCAATTGAACGTAACAAATCTTTATTGAAGAAATCTCTTACTTTCTCAACAATTGATGCGTATACGGTACAGGTTTGGGATGTGATTCGTGTTAATCTTGGTTCAGACTTGATTAATCTTCAGAACTCATTATGGCGTGTAACTCAAGTAGACCGTACATTACAAAACGGTGCTGCTGGTATGATTACAATCAGTGCGGTTGAATATAACGAACGAGTTTATACCGACCTAGATTTCGCTAAAGATCCAAATAACGTTGATGGGAATATTCCACAAGAATCTGTTCTAGTTCCACCTAAGAATCTGACTGTTCAATCTGTTGGTGAAACTGCAATTGGTCGTACATTCAAAGTTGATTGGACGGCTGAAGAAGATTTCAACCGTTTAGGTTTTTATGTTCAGTACGCAGAAGCTGGAACAGAAAATTGGGTACAAGCTGGTTTCACTTCCGGTAATACGTACTTAATCTATAACATGAACGTTACTAAGAAATATGATGTTCGTGTTTGTGCTGCGGGTGTTATTTTCGCATCTGATTGGGTTTATGTTCGTGATACCAACCCATCTGTTAGCTATAACTTGCCATCTGTTACAGGTCTTCGTTTAGTTAACGCAGTAGAGAACGCTACAACTACTACCGCTACTCAATTTGAATTTGCATGGAACGACCAGTCACAACAGAAATTCATGGTCAACGGTGTTGAACAAACGTTTTCTCAGGTATTCCAGTACTACCAAATTGATATAACAGGTACTAAGACAGTTTCTTACAGAACTAAAGACTTGAGCTTTATCTATGATTTCAGAATGAACCAGAACAACGGTTTGTCACGTCAGATTAATTTCAAGATAACAGCTGTTGGCTATTCAGGAATGAAATCTGCCCCAGTTGAAATCACTGTTAGAAACAACCAAGCTCCTGCAATTAAAGGTTTTCAGGTACTTGCTGGTCCGGGTCAAATGATGTGTTCCTGGGACGATCCACAAGACCAAACCCCTAAAATTGTTGACTTTGCCGGAACGGTTATTCAGATAGCTACTAACCAGAATTTCACTACTGGAATTAAATATTTCTACAGTAACAGCCCGTTCTTAGAAAACTTCCCATTGGAAGATGGAAAATACTATGTTCGTGCAGCATGGTATGACGTATTCGGTTCATCTGACGCTATCTGGTCGCAGCCAATCTATCTGGACATGAAATGGAACATCCCTTGGGATGAAGAAATGAAAGAACAGTTAGACGACCTTCTGAACCTTGATGAGCGTGTTGACCAAGCTATCGATGATGCTTATAAGCTTGCTAATGAGTACACCGACAAAACTGTTAAAGCGTCTCAAGTTGATACGTTGAATAAAGCCGACGCGAATGCTCAGGCCAAAATTGAAACTTTGCATACAACTGTTACAAATGAACGTGATGGTGCAATTAGTCAGGCTATTAAGACAACTCAAGCAGATTATAACGACAAGATTAACAAATCTAATGCTCGTATAACTGAAGTTGAGAAAACACAAGCAAATGACCGTCAAGCGTTCGCACAACAGATTACTCAGACCAAAGCCGAACTGAATGGAAATATCGCTAAGGTTCAACAGGAATCTAAAGCGTCTGTTGATGCTCTTACTGGCAAAGTGAACTCTCAGTATGCTGTTTCTGCAACTGCTAATGGTGTTGTTGCTGGTATTAGCTTAATGGCTAACGGTACTACACAAAATAGTAGCATTATCTTCAACGCTGATAAAATCGCTATCACTCATGGTTCTAACGCTTCCACAGCTAAAGTTCCATTTATGGTCGCTGATAACACAGTGTGGATGAACTCAGCAATGATAAGGAACGCTTCTATTGGTTCTGCTCAGATTGCTGATGCCGCTATTACAAACGCTAAGATTGCTAACTTGTCTGTTAACACGGCAAAGATCGTAGACGGTTCTATTACAAACGCAAAAATTGGTAATGCGCAGATTAACTCTGCTAAGATTGCACAACAGATTCAATCTGATAACTGGAACGGTTCTAACACAGGTTGGATGATCGACAAGAACGGTACAGCGAACTTCCAGAACGTTACTGTTCGTGGAACAATTCAAGCTGACAGTGGTTATTTCCGTGGTGATATCACAGGTGCTAATGGTACTTTCTCTGGTACTGTACGTGCTGAAAAAATTGAAGGCGACGTGATGGTTGCTGAAGGTGCTACTTTTGGGTCGGTTACACAACCAACTTCAGGAAATAGTGCTTCGGCTGGCGATCACCATATATTCTGGATTGAAGGAGAAAGCTTCGACCGTATTATGGACACGAATTTGACATTGTTTGTCAAATGTGCAGAACGTAACCGTTTCAGCTTGGTTATTAAAACACCAGGAAAACCTGAACAAGTATATTTCTTCTACGACACTGGTAACAATGGTGGTGAATGGACCAACGCCCTTCGTGGTATTACTATTCCTGCCGCTGGTAAAGGGCAAAGAAACCAAGTTGTAGTCCGTGTAGATGCAAACCGTTCAGCTTCGATGTTTGTCGTAGCGCCTCAATTTGTACTCCCACAGACAAGAGACAACAGAGGTATTATTGTACCAAACCTGAACGGATCTGCTGCTCCTGGCGCTGCAAGAGAAAAATCTTATATTTCAATGTATCGTAAAGGTAATAAATTGATAACTTTATAATGGAATATATGGACAAGGACGTCCTAAGTGGGGTACCCGATGGGGTTTGATATTACGGTATTATTAACTATCGTAGGACTAATAGGAGGGTTAATTGGCTGGATTATCATTCAGATCAAAGATAAATTCAAATCAAAAATTCAGTTAGAACAACGTATAGCAGCCGTAGAGCTTCGTCTGGCTGTTGATGCTGAAAAAGATTCGAATATCACAAGATCAATGAACGAAATTTTGGAAACTCTAAAAGAGCTCAGAACTGAATTAAAATCAGTCACTGATAGTGTTCACCAAAGTAATATAGATATAGCTATACTCAAGAACAAATCAGGATAGCTATGTTAAAACGTTCAGAAATACCCAGTTATAAAGAAAGTCTCTTTAAAGAACAACAAGGTCTGTGTGCTCTCACAGGTCTTCCGATCGATGAAATCAGTAAAGCCCATCTTGACCATGACCACAGATTAGACGGTCCTAGTGCTGGACGCTGTAGAGGCCTACTGTTAGGCAACGCAAACGTTCTTGAAGGCCGTTTGAAGCATCAGTTCAATCGTTCTGGTCTTGCAGGGCAAATTGATTATATCGATTTTTTAAAGAGACTTGTCTCCTATCTAGAACGAGACAACACAAACCGTCCTAGACATCCCCAGATGATACCAGATTTAAAGAAAAGGTTCAGCCGATATAATCTATCAGATATGAGACAAAACCTCTCAGAAGTCCATCTGGAAACCCAGGGGACGAAGAAAGAACTGCAACAAAGATACGCGAAGTATCTTAAGGTTCAATATGGAAAAGATAAAGAAATTCGCCAGTAATGCGAAATCAGTACTCACATTTTTAATCATCATCGTTATTTTCTACAATATGGTTCTAGTTCCTATTTTAATGGCATTTGGTGTCCCGGCTCCAATCCTTATGATTGACGAGGCGACAAGGTTCTTGATGACCATCGGAACATTAGGAGCAGTATAATGGCTAAAATAAAAAGTGTTAAAAACGACCTTTCTAAATGGAAGATTAAAGAAACCGACTTGTTCAGTAAGAAAGTTACTAAAGCATCTAAACTGGCTTCAGTAGAACTTCAAAGGGATATTAACAGACGAGTTGATAAACCAACTAACTTTACTCGTAATGCAGTTGGGTTCAAATTCAAGTATGACAAGAACGGTTCAAAGAACAGAATCTTCATCAAAGATGTTCAAGCACAATATCTTGCGCCCTTGATTGATTCAAACAGACCAGTCGATAAATTTGTGCCTGTTCCCGGAAGTACAAACGCCTTTGGTAACATTGTTGGATTAAGACAACGTCGAAATCTTGAAGAAGTTAAGCAGAGACATAACGGAACAGAACGAACAGTATTAATTAAGACCACTGCAAGAAGAAATAAACGAGTTGTTGCAATATTTGAGCGTAATAAGAAACGTCGTAAAACAATTGGTTCTTGGGACAAGATATCAGACAAGATATTCAAAACTGTTAATCGGGTGGCAGGAGCACGGCGATAAATATAAGTATACTTCAAAGGAGATACTATGTTTACCCATGCCGATTTTCCATGTTATTCCGAACAAGAACTAAAACAATACAAAGTATCTGGCCGTATTCCAGAATCAATGACCGTTCCATCAAGTCCTGACTTAGTTAAAATTGAGCGTATGAAGAAACGTCTTGTTAACGATAACGATGTTTTCTTCATTAGTACTCAGAAGGTTAAACCAAAGCATCGATTTAAAGAAGGTTCTAAGTACAAAATTGAAGGACCATTCCTTGAAGGTGAATTCCAATGCCTCTTTAAAATGGAATATATCTACAAAGGATTCAGAATGGTTGGTTATATGTGTCAGTACATCTAAAAATTAAGGGACCGTGAGGTCCCTTGTTATTAATCTTCCTTGTAGTCATATATTCTTGATTTCAGCTCACCAGATGGAGCACAATAAAGATTAAAGTTTTTCTTTTCTGTGATACTCAACGTATCATAATGCTCCATATCTTTTACGTGGTATCCTCGTTTTTCAGCATCTTCAACCGATGAAAAACAATATACATTTGGTTCAATCGGGAAAACGACAATATTGTTTTCCTTGATGTACACAGGAAAAGACGGGTCCATCATGCGTTCCATTAACAAATCCAACTCATCTTTCTCGCCGTTCTTTGTTGAATCCATCTATTAACTCCTTAAGTGCTTTAGTGTCTGACTTGAACAGTACAGTACCGTCTTTTACCAAGAAGTTCTGATAATGTCCATCGGTTTTGTAGACTTTGATACGCAGGTTCTTCGGTCCATTTTTCTGATAAACAACAATCTTTTTTACTAAACGTTTAAGATGCTGATTATACTCTTGTGCGTCTGTAATAGAGCTCAATGTTTGAACATCTGCTTGAACAGGTTCTTCAACATGTGTGTTCAAAAGAATATCAAGCTCTGCCTCTAGTGTTTGAATTGTTTTCAGAACACTCAACGGAGGACTATCAAGTTCAATAAGCATCTTGTTCAACTGTTCAATCTTTTGTTCTTTTTGTTTTATCAGTTCAACATTGAGATTCTTCTTCGGTGCTTGGTTAATAACCAGTTTGTCCATCAGTTGAACTAATAATGGAACGAGGTCTCGTATTCTTTTATTGTTCTTACAACGTCCTTCTGCGTATCCTAAACAAAAATGATATTCGTATTCCAGTGGTTCGCCGTCTTTATTCAGATTAGTTCTTTTTGAGAACAACATAGCTTGACCACATTCACAACGAAGAACTCCACTAAATGGATTCGCCTTTGATGGTCGTCCTTTATTTGATTTTGAACTGTCAGCTTGGATAGTAACGAATTCTTCTTGAGTAATAACAGCTGGGTAATGATTCTCAAGTAGAACATCTGGAACTTTCTGCCCATCAATTATTTGGTGTGTCTGATAAGCGCCATAGAGAACAGGACTTCGAAGAACCACGGTGACGGTCATATGGTTCCAAGGGTTTCCTCTTGGACCAGGAATATTAAGTTCATTTAATGTCTTAGCTATCTTACGTGGTCCTTGTCCTTCCCGTCTCAATTGAATTATCTTATGTACATCTTTCACACGGTCATTTAAAACAAAGTCCTGTTTCTTATCAGACCAATCAATCCAGAACATTGTATGACCGCGAACTTTGTGGCCTTCAGTTCCTTTCTTACGAATGATTGATTTAGCTGCTTTAACTAGCTTGGATTTTCGAACCGATTCTTTGTGAGCCAAATCAGCAGCCAACGCCACTAAGATAACTGAACTTAGATCGTTCAATGAATTTTCATCAAGAACTTGTCCAGCCAGTGTTTTAGCGTCTTCACCAACGAAAGCAACTTTAACTTTGTATTGAAGAATCTGTTTGAGAACATCTTGGGTGTGGCTTATCCCTTTACGAGATAAACGGTCGATAGCTTCAATGAGGATATAGCTACCAGATGGGATATCACCAGATTGAATGGCTTGAAGCATCTGTTCAAGTTCTGGTCTTTTTACTTGTTTGAACCCCGAAACGCCTAGGTCATGATATCCTTTAGGACTGAGCGTAAGGCCACGCTCTGAGCAGAACAGTCTAGAAGCGTTCAACTGGCGTTCTAGACTGGTCCCTGTGGACTGAGATTTTGTACTGAATCGGGCGTAACTAAAAGCGAGTTCCATATGTCCTCCTTGGTCAGAGAACAATTATATCATTATGTCAATAATGGAAACATATCCCGGAAGATATTGGCGCCCAGAATCGCTTCGCCGGTCACCACGCCGCAGTACTCGGTAATCGGTTGTCCTTCCAGGGTTGGCGTTGTTGAAAACTGCATACTTTCTCTCCTTCTTTAGCGTTCAATGCGTTAGCAACAGCATTATCGGTTCGTTACGCTATGATTGAAAGGATAGTTAATAAATAAGGAAATCAACATGCGCTACTCTGCTTTAACGCTTTTAGTGCCATGCGCGCTGGTGCTCAGCGCCTGCACAACGCCGGTCACGCCAGCCTTTAAGGATATCGGAACCCGCAGCGGCCCTTGTATCGAGGGCGGCCCGGACGCCGTGGCGCAACAATTTTATGATTACCGTATTCAGCATCGCGGGAATGACATAACTGCCCTGCGCCCGTACCTGAGCGATAATCTGGCGAAACTGCTGAGCGATGCCACCCGCGATCCGCAGCACAATGCGTTGCTGTCATCCGATCCGTTCTCCAGCCGCGCCACGCTGCCGGACAGCGCTGAGGTCGCCAGCGCGTCCACCATTCCGAATACCGACGCACGCAATATTCCCCTGCGCGTGAAGCTGACCCAGGGGACGCAAACCTGGCAGGATGAGGTGCTGATGATTCGTGAAGGCCAGTGCTGGGCAGTCGACGATGTGCGCTACCTCGGTGGCAGCGTTCATGCCCCGGCTGGCACCCTTCGCCAGTCGATTGAGAACCGCTAAGGCATCCGTTAAATAAACGTTAACCCCGTAAAATGTCCGGCATTTCATGCGGAATGCCGACATTTATACTCGCCCCCCTTCCTCTTCACTATTTTGTGCTATGTTTAAGAGGAAACACGGGTTATATTTAACTTTTAACGCAGAAATATTGCATAACTATTCTGTCAACGGTACTATCTGCGGCCTCAATTGCTATAGATTGCCTGGATGAGTAAAGACTGCCCCGATGAGTATTAAACTAAACGGCATTAACTGCTTCTACGGCGCACACCAGGCGCTGTTCGACATTACGCTGAGTTGCCCGGAGGGCGAAACGCTGGTTTTGCTCGGCCCAAGTGGCGCGGGAAAAAGCTCCCTTCTGCGTGTTCTTAATCTGCTTGAAATGCCCCGTTCGGGGACGCTGGCCATCGCCGGTAACCATTTTGACTTCGCGAAAACCCCGTCTGATAAAGCGATTCGTGAACTGCGTCAAAACGTGGGCATGGTCTTTCAGCAATATAATCTCTGGCCGCATCTGACGGTGGTGCAAAACCTGATTGAAGCGCCGTGCCGCGTGCTCGGTTTAAGCAAAGACCAGGCAATGGCGCGAGCGGAAAAGCTGCTGGAACGTCTGCGTCTGAAGCCGTACAGCGATCGTTATCCTTTACATCTCTCTGGCGGTCAGCAACAGCGTGTGGCCATCGCCCGTGCGCTGATGATGGAGCCAGCGGTGCTGCTGTTTGATGAGCCAACCGCGGCGCTGGACCCGGAAATTACTGCCCAGATCGTGAGTATCATTCGTGAGCTGGCGGAAACCAACATTACCCAGGTCATCGTGACCCACGAAGTGGAAGTGGCGCGCAAAACCGCCAGCCGCGTGGTTTACATGGAAAACGGGTATATCGTTGAGCAGGGTGATGCGAGCTGCTTCACCAACCCGCAAACCGATGCCTTCAAAAACTACTTATCTCACTGATGTGTTAGGGAAATTATAATGAAAAAAGTCTTGATTGCCGCGCTGCTTGCTAGCGTCAGCCTTTCCGCTACCGCAGCCCAGACCATCCGTTTCGCCACTGAAGCGTCCTACCCTCCGTTTGAATCCATTGATGCGAACAACAAGATTGTTGGCTTCGACGTGGACCTGGCAAATGCCCTGTGTAAAGAGATCGACGCGACCTGTACCTTCAGCAACCAGGCGTTTGACAGCCTGATCCCAAGCCTGAAGTTCCGCCGTATCGACGCCGTGATGGCCGGTATGGACATCACTCCGGAGCGTGAGAAGCAGGTTCTGTTCACCACCCCTTACTATGACAACTCGGCGCTGTTCATTGGTCAGAAAGGTAAATATGCCTCCGTTGACCTGCTGAAAGGCAAGAAAGTCGGCGTGCAGAACGGCACCACGCACCAGAAATTCATCATGGATAAGCATCCGGAAATCACTACCGTGCCGTATGACAGCTACCAGAATGCGAAGCTGGATCTGCAAAACGGTCGTATCGATGCGGTGTTCGGGGACACGGCTGTCGTGACTGAATGGCTGAAAGCGAACGACAAGCTGGCCGCCGTGGGTGACAAGGTGACCGATAAAGACTACTTCGGTACAGGTCTGGGTATTGCCGTGCGTCAGGGCAACACCGAGTTGCAGCAGAAATTCAACGCGGCGCTGGAAAAAGTGAAGAAAGACGGCACCTACGAAACCATCTACAAAAAATGGTTCCAGAAGTAATTCCTGATGAATGAAATTTTTCCTTTAGCAAGCGCCGCCGGGATGACCGTCGGCCTTGCCGTTTGTGCACTGATTATCGGCCTGGTACTGGCGATGTTCTTTGCGGTGTGGGAGTCCGTTAAGTGGCGCCCTGTCGCATGGCTCGGTTCAGCGCTGGTGACTGTGCTGCGTGGGCTGCCGGAAATTCTGGTGGTCCTGTTTATCTATTTCGGTTCCTCACAGCTGCTGTTAACGCTGTCGGACGGCTTCACCCTTAATCTCGGCTTTGCGCAGATCCCGGTGCAGATGCAGATCGAGAACTTCGACGTCAGCCCGTTCCTGTGCGGCGTGATTGCGCTCTCCCTGCTCTATTCGGCCTATGCGTCACAAACGCTGCGCGGCGCGCTGAAAGCGGTGCCGCAGGGTCAGTGGGAATCCGGCCAGGCGCTGGGCTTGTCGAAAGCGGCGATCTTCTTCCGGCTGGTCATGCCGCAGATGTGGCGTCATGCCCTGCCAGGGCTGGGTAATCAGTGGCTGGTACTGTTGAAAGATACCGCGCTGGTGAGCCTGATCAGCGTGAACGATTTGATGCTGCAAACCAAAAGTATCGCCACCCGTACGCAGGAGCCTTTTACCTGGTACATCGTCGCGGCGGCTATCTACCTGGTGATCACGTTGCTGAGCCAGTACGTTCTGAAGCGTATTGATCTGCGCGCAACGCGTTTTGAACGGAGACCAGGCTGATGCTGGATTATTTACCCGAACTGATGAAAGGGCTGCACACCAGCCTGACGCTGACCGTCGCGTCTATCATCGTGGCGCTGATCCTGGCGCTGATCTTCACCATCGTCCTGACGCTGAAAACGCCGGTGCTGGTGTGGATTGTACGTGGCTACATTACGCTCTTTACCGGTACGCCGCTGCTGGTGCAGATCTTCCTGATTTACTACGGTCCGGGGCAGTTCCCGTCGCTACAGGAATATCCGGTTATCTGGCACCTGCTCTCTGAGCCATGGCTCTGCGCCCTGATTGCCCTCTCCCTGAACAGCGCGGCTTACACCACGCAGCTGTTTTACGGTGCGATCCGCGCGATCCCGGAAGGCCAGTGGCAGTCCTGCGGGGCGCTGGGCATGAGCAAGAAAGACACGCTGGCGATCCTGCTGCCCTACGCCTTTAAGCGCGCGCTCTCTTCCTATTCCAACGAAGTCGTTCTGGTGTTCAAAAGCACCTCGCTGGCCTACACCATCACCCTGATGGAAGTGATGGGCCATGGACAGCTGTTGTATGGACGCACCTACGACGTGATGGTGTTCGGTGCGGCGGGTCTGGTCTATCTGGTGGTCAACGGCCTGCTGACGCTGATGATGCGCCTGATCGAGCGTAAAGCGTTGGCGTTCGAGCGCAGAAATTAATCAGCTTAATGCATAAATCTGTTTTCACAGTGCGGGTAACCTGATGGGTTATCCGCATTTTTTTATGCTTTAAATAATATTTACTCATATTTATTGCATATAAATTCATTGAATGGCATTGTACATCCATGCCGCAGACACGGCGCATAATGACAAGACAGACGGGAGCATTACCATGAAAAAGTTAGTTCTGGCCGCATTACTCGCAACCTTCGCCGCTGGCGCATCCGCCGCAGATAAAATCAGTTTCGGCGTTTCTGCCACCTATCCGCCGTTTGAATCGCTGGATGCCAGCAATCAGATCGTGGGTTTTGATATCGACCTGGCGAAAGCGCTGTGCAAACAGATGCAGGCCGACTGCACCTTTACTAACCACGCGTTTGACAGCCTGATCCCGTCCCTGAAATTCAAAAAATATGACGCGGTGATCTCCGGCATGGACATTACGCCAGAGCGTAGCAAGCAGGTCGCGTTCACCGATCCATACTACGCCAACTCGGCGGTGGTGATTGCGAAGAAAGGCGCATATACCTCTTTCGATCAGCTGAAAGGCAAACGCATCGGCATGGAAAACGGCACCACGCACCAGAAATATCTCCAGGACAAACATCCTGAAGTGAAAACCGTGGCCTATGACAGCTACCAGAACGCAATTATCGACCTGAAAAATGGCCGTATCGATGGCGTATTTGGCGACACCGCGGTCGTGAATGAGTGGCTGAAAACCAACCCGCAGCTGGGTACAGCGACGGAGAAAGTGACCGATCCGCAGTACTTCGGCACTGGCCTCGGCATTGCCGTGCGTCCGGATAACAAGGCCCTGCTGGAAAAACTGAACGGCGCGCTGAAAGCGATCAAAGCGGACGGCACATACCAGAAAATCAGCGAGCAGTGGTTCCCGCAGTAATCTCTTTTTGTCGGGTGGCCTGGCCTGCGGGGGTGGTCTGTAGGCCGGGAAAGCGCAGCGCCACCCGGCAATTTCTCACAACGGCACAAAGAACCTGAACCGCGCCCCGCTCACGGACTCCATCAGCCTGATCCCGCCGCCGTGCAGCTCCAGCATTCTTTTCACGATCAACAGCCCTAACCCGCCCCGGTGCTCCCGCGCGGCCTGCGGATTTAACGCTGACGGTCGCTGGAACAGCTCGTCCCGTAACGCGCCGTCAACACCCGTTCCACTGTCAGCCACTTCAACCTGCAACCGGTCGTTCTCCTGCCACACCGCCAGACGGATGTCCCCGCCTGCTGGCGTATGGCGTATCGCGTTATCCAGCAGATTCGTCACCACCCGTTCAATCATGGAAACATCGGCGAACACCTGCGGCAGCGGACCCGGCACGTCAATGTGCAGGTTTAACTCCCGCGTGCGGGCGGTGAGTTCAAACTTCTGCGCCACGTCGGAAATCAGTTCGGCCATGGCAAAACGCTCGCGCTGGGGTTTGATGCCGCCGTGCTCAAGACGCGCCAGCTCGAACAGCTGCTGCGACAGATGGCGTACCTTCTGCCCCTGACGCAGTGCGGTAGCAAGGTACTGCTGGTGCTCCTGCGGCGACAGCGTTGCAGATTTCAGCGACAGGGTTTCCAGATAACCCAGCAGTGAGGTCAGCGGGGTGCGTAAGTCATGCGAAATATTGGCGATAAACTCCCGGCGCTGGCGATCGCTGTCGGCCAGCCGATCCCACTGGGAGGTGATTTTGCGCGCCAGCTCAATAAAGGTGTTGCGCAGGATCGCCACTTCATCGTGACCGGCAGGCTCGAGCGGCTGGGCCGCCAGCTGCTTAATTGCGCTGATGCTGTCCTGCTCCAGCCCGGCCACGTTCAGCGTGAGCTGTTTAACCGGGCGCGTCACCCAGTACCAGAGCAGCAGCCCCGCCAGCAGACCAAACAGCGCCACCAGCAGCATCGACCACAGCGCCGTACTCCAGAGCGCCTTGTGCCAGGCCATCTCCGCCAGCGCGTTGGACTCCTCTCCCTGCAAAATAATATATAAATACCCCTTCAGTTCACCGTCCTGCCGCAGCGGGGTGGCGCTGAACACTTTCTTATTCTGGCTTCGGGGATCGTCGCCAAACACCGGCATCACCGTCCCGCTCAGGAAACTCTGTATCGGCGCGAGGTCAATTTTTTGCCGCTGAATGTGGCCCGGCGGGGCGGCATCAGCCAGAATCTCGCCATCTGGCGAGACAACATACAGCTCGACGCTCGGATTAAAGGTCATCAGCCGGTCGAACAGCGGTTTTAAGGCACTGCGATCCACCCTGCCCTGCGCATCCAGAATCGCTTCCCGCTGCACAATCTGCTGCGCCAGCCCGCCGGAGAGCCGCTGTACCATCGCGTTGCCGTACTGCATGCTACTGTAGAGCTGCACCGCACAGGCGACGCTCGCGCAGAGCAACAATAACACCGTAAACAGCAGCGTCAGGCGCTGGCTCAGGCTAAAGCGCCGCATCATGATTCAGCTCCGCAAATTTGTAGCCTTTGCCCCAGACGGTACGCACGATCTCCGGTTCGGCGGCATCTTTCTCAATTTTGATCCGCAGGCGGTTAATGTGGGTGTTGACGGTGTGTTCGTAGCCTTCGTGCTGATACCCCCACACCTGCTCCAGCAGCGCCAGCCGCGAAAACACTTCACCAGGATGGCGCGCAAAGAAGTAAAGCAGTTCAAATTCACGCGGGGTGAGATCGACGTGTTGACCATTGAGACGCACGGTGCGCGCCAGCGGGTCGATAGTCAGGCCGTGCGCCTGAATAATGCCATCCGTCTGCGCCTGGCCCATCGCCTGCTGACGGCGGAACAGCGCCTTAATGCGGGCAATCAACTCCTGCACCGAGAAAGGTTTTGCCAGATAATCATCCGCCCCGGTCTCCAGACCGGTAATACGGTCAGTTTCACTGCTGCGGGCGCTAATAATGATGATGGGCAGGTAGCGGGTCATCTGGCGGATACGGCGGCAAATCTCCAGACCATCAACATTCGGTAGCATCAGATCGAGGATCACCGCATCCCACGGCTGTTTTTCCAGAAGCGGTAATGCCTTTCCCCCGTCCGGCTCGTGGGTAATGGTGTAACCTTCGTCTTCTAAGTTGAGGCGCAGGAGCGCCGCGATATCGTGGTCGTCTTCCACCAGCAGGATCTGCTTCATGGGTAAGCCTTTATTTGTTTCTCATGGCTTAAGCTTACCTGATTTCGAGCGGGGGAAGAGTTCACATTTTGTTGAACATTGTGCGGGGTTTATGCCGGGTGGCGGCTACGCCTTACCCGGCCTGCGCTTTGGTTAACAACGTCAACACTTCATAATGCGCGGTATGCGGGAACATATCGAACAGCTGAACGCGTTCAATGCGGTAGCCCGGCAGGCTGGCGATGTCTTTCGCCATGGTCTGGGCGTTACAGCTGGAGTAGACGATGTACTCCGGCGCCATCTGGCTCAGGTAGTCGCAGAGCGCCTGGCCGATGCCCCGGCGCGGCGGGTTCACCAGCACCAGTTCCGGCACGTTGCCCTGCCCGGTGGCGAACTGCGTGGAATCCAGCGCCTGGAAGTGCAGATTCGTTAACCCCAGTTCGGCGGCGGACTGCTTCGCGCAGGCGATAGCCTCGGCAGAAATCTCAATGCCGGTGAGCTGCATGTCTGGCGTGGCGCAGTGCAGGCCGAAGCCGCCGACGCCGCAGAACAGATCCCACATATGATGGACACGTAACGCGCGCACCCAGTCACGCGCGGTGGCGTACAGCGCACTGGCGACGGTCGGGTTAGTCTGGAAGAAGCTTTGCGGACGGATCCACAGCGGCACGCCGTTAAAGTTCTCCGCCAGCGCATGCTGGTCGGTGAAGAAGATCTCTTTCTCCCCTTCCATGATAGCCATGTGCACCGGCTGAATATTTGCGGTAATCACCTTGAGCTGCGGAAGCTGTTCCTGCAACTCCGGCAGCGCCGCGCGCAGTTGCTCCAGCTTGGTTTCCGAACGCAGCACAAAGCGCAACATCATTCCGCCGTCGATCTGGCTTTCGGTCAGCAGAAGGTACTTCAGCTCGCCGCGCCTGCGGGCAACGTTATAGGGCGTTAACCCCGCGCGGGCGATAAACGGTTTCAGCGCAGCGAAGACAGGCTCAAACGAGGCGGGATACAGCGGGCAGCCGGTGAGATCTTCTGGCGTGCCGTCGCGGTGCAGCATCCCCAGCAGCGGCTTTTCAACGCTGCCGCTAACCACCATTTTGGCTTTATTGCGAAAGCCCTGCTCCGGGCCGCTGACGGGTGCGCACCACTCGCCCACCGCGTGTGCTGCCAGCAGCTGTTGCAGGTCGACCATTTTGGCGGTGAGTTGTTGAGGGACCGGCTGTTCTATCCACTGACAGGATCGGCAGCGTCCGGCGTCATAGAGTGCGCACTGCATATGAAAACCTTAAGGATCACGAGGGCTGCGATTATACACATTATTGCAGGCGGAAGAACCGCCGGCTCGAGGCTGGTGCAAATAGCAGGAACAGGACCAGCATATCCGGCAGTTTTTGCATCACCAGTGAATGGAAAATCTCACGTCGTGACTCACCGGGTATGCTGAACAGTTCCGGATAGCCATAGCCCAGCGAGGCGGCCCACAGATAGCTGGCGGCGGTGATCTGCGTCAGCAGATAGACCCAGCGCGCCCAGTTACGCCCTTTCACCAGCGAGAACGCGCAGTAGATCTCAATAAACACCAGCATCAGGCTGCTGAGAAACACCAGCGTCAGATTCCACGTTTGCGCGCTGCGGTGAATAAATTCCCCCATTCCGCGCGGCCCCAGCGTGTTCATTATCATCAGCACATCCAGGCAGCGGATCATAATAATGGCGAGCGCCGCCACCTGCACCAGCGCAGGGACGTTCGGACGAGCGTGCGAATGACGTGTTTTTTGTAAGAATCCCACTGTTTTTACTTCCCTGAAAAACAGTGCCGCGTCATACGCGGCACATCACTGGAAATAGTAATTCCTTCAGCCGCGTCTTGCACGCTGGATATCGCGCACTCGCTGTTTTTCCGCGCGCGCCATCAAATACCAGGCGATAAATCCGACAATTCCGACCACGCCAAGAATGATGGAGGCCAGGGCGTTGATCTCCGGATTCACCCCCATCCGCACGCTGGAGAAGACCAGCATCGGCAGCGTCGTCGCGCCCGGCCCCGACACAAAGCTGGCGATAACCAGATCGTCGAGCGAGAGCGTGAACGCCAGCAGCCAGCCGGAGATCACCGCGGGCATAATCATCGGCAGCGTGATGATGAAAAAGACCTTCAGCGGCGTTGCGCCGAGATCCATCGCCGCCTCTTCAATAGAGCGATCCAGCTCGCGCAGCCGCGAGGAGATCACCACCGCCACGTACGCGGTACAGAAGGTCACGTGCGCCAGCCAGATGGTGAGCATCCCGCGATCCGCCGGCCAGCCAATGGCGTGCGCCAGGGCAACAAACAGCAGCAGCAGCGACAGGCCGGTGATCACGTCCGGCATCACCAGCGGGGCGGTGATCATAAACGCAAAACCATTTGCGCCGCGGAAACGGCCAAAGCGCACCATCACCAGCGCGGCGATCGTGCCCAGTACGCAGGCCATCGTCGCCGCCAGCGCTGCAATGGTCAGGCTCAGCCCCACCGCGCTCATCATCGCATCATCGTGGAACAACTCGCTGTACCAGCGCGTCGACCAGCCCGCCCAGACGGTCACCAGCTTAGAGCTGTTGAATGAGTAGATCACCAGCATCAGCATCGGCGCATACAGGAAGGTAAAGCCGATAACGAGGATCGCAATGCGCCACGGGGAGCGTACTACCGGTAAGTTGTTCATCCGTGGTCTCCCATCTGTTTCTGCTGGTGTTTGTGGAACCACATGATCGGCACGATCAGCAGCAGTAACATCACGATCGCCACCGCCGAGGCCACTGGCCAGTCGCGGTTATTGAAGAACTCCTGCCACAGCACACGGCCAATCATGATGCTGTCCGGGCCGCCGAGCAGTTCCGGGATCACAAACTCCCCGACCGCCGGGATAAACACCAGCATCGACCCGGCAATGATCCCGCCCTTGGTCAGCGGCACAATGACGCTAAAAAAGGTTTTCAGCGGACGTGCGCCGAGATCCAGCGAGGCTTCCACCAGCGAGTAATCGATCCGCGTCAGCGCCGTATAGATCGGCAGCACCATAAACGGCAGATAGGCATAGACAATCCCGATATACACCGCAAGATTAGTGTGCAGGATAGTCAGCGGCTGGTCGATCACCCCCAGCCACAGCAGAAAGTTATTCAGTATGCCGTTATTTTTCAGGATCCCCATCCACGCGTACACGCGGATCAGGAACGACGTCCACGACGGTAGAATGACCAGCAGCAGTAAAATATTTCGCGTCGACGGCTTACTGTGCGCCACCGCCCACGCCAGCGGGTAGCCCATCAGCAAACAGCAGATCGTTGAAATAGCTGCAACCTGTAACGACTGCAAATAGGCTTCGAAATAGAGCGGATCGTCGGTCAGTTGCAGGAAGTTACCGAGGTTTAAGGTCAGCGTCAGCTGGCCGTCAGCCCACTCCCACAGGTCGGTATACGGTGGGATTGCCCGCGCCATCTCCGCCAGGCTGATCTTAAAGACGATCAGGAACGGCAGCAGAAACAGCAGGATCAGCCAGATATAGGGCATGGCGATGACCAGCTTGCGGCCATGCACCATCTGCATGCGCGCCAGCCAGGGCGCGAAACCGCCCGGTTTTTTGACGCGGGCTGGAGGTTCAAGTGTGCTCATGACCGCTCCTTATACCGTCAGGACTACGCAACTGTCCGCATCCCAGCAGAGGCTTACTTCATCGCCCCAGGTTGGCTGTCCCTTGCGATACCGGTGCTCGTTCTGCAACTGGGCGCTGAGCATCTGCCCGCTTTTCAGGCGCACATGGTAAATCGACAGATCGCCAAGATAGGCAATGTGGACCACTTCGCCCACGGCAAAGTTATAGCCATCGGCGGGCGGCTCATCGCAAAGCATGATTTTTTCCGGGCGCAGGGCAACATAAACCGGCACGTTGTCCACCACAGAGTTATCCGAGTCAACCTTAAGCGGGTGCACCAGCCCTGGCGATTCAATCACCAGGCCGTCTTCCTGACGTTCCTTCAGCAGCCCTTCGAAGACGTTTACCGAGCCGATGAACTCCGCGCTGTAGCGGGTTGTCGGGTGTTCGTAAATCTCTTCCGGCTCGCCAATCTGCACGAACTTACCGCGATTCATGATCGCAATGCGCCCGGCCATGGTCATCGCCTCTTCCTGGTCGTGGGTCACCATCACGCAGGTCACTCCCACGCGCTCAAGGATATCCACCACTTCCAGCTGCATACGGTCGCGCAGCTTTTTATCCAGCGCGCCCATCGGCTCGTCGAGCAGTAATAATTTCGGACGCTTCGCCAGACTTCTTGCCAGCGCGACACGCTGGCGCTGGCCGCCGGAGAGCTGGTGCGGCTTACGCTTCGCAAACTCCTGCATATGCACCAGGCTCAGCATCTCCGCCACGCGCGCGGTGATTTCGGCTTTCGGCAGTTTGTCCTGCTTCAGACCAAAGGCGATGTTCTGCTCAACGGTCATGTGCGGGAACAGGGCATAGGACTGGAACATCATGTTAATGGGCCGCTGGTACGGCGGCACGCTGGAGAGGTCAACGCCATCCAGCACGATCTGCCCGGCGGTGGGCTGTTCAAACCCGGCGAGCATGCGCAGCAGCGTGGATTTACCGCAGCCGGATGCGCCGAGCAGTGCAAAAATTTCACCTTTATAGATCGTCAGGCTGACATCGTCCACGGCATGCTGGCCATCGAAGGATTTGGTGAGGTTACGAATTTCAAGAAGCGGGGTCAGCGCTTTACGGACTTTCGCCTGCGGGCGGGGGATCGCGTCATTCACGGGGTGCTCTCCGGCATAGATCAAATCATGGTGCAGGCGCACCAGAACGGTGCGCCTGTTGCCGGGGGCGCTAACGCTTGCCCGGCCTAAGACTCACGGTAACTTATTTACCGCTCTTCACCTTCGTCCACGCGCGGGTACGCACACGGTCAATTTTCGGTTCCTGTACTTTCAGGGTGAACAGCTTGGCAAACACATCGGCTGGCGGATAGATCGCCGGATTATTGCGGATCTCTTCGCTCACCAGCGGCACAGACGCTTTGTTACCGTTGGCGTAGTAGACGTGGTCGCTGATGTGGGCAATCACTTCCGGGCGCATCAGGTAGTTGAGGAACTGATAGGCTTCGTCTTTGTTTTTCGCATCAGCAGGCATCGCGAAAACATCAAAGAAGGCCAGCGCCCCCTCTTTCGGAATGAAGTAGGAAACGTTCATGCCGTTTTTGGCTTCTTTCGCGCGGTTAGCCGCCTGCCAGACGTCGCCCGCCCAGCCGATTGCCACGCAGATGTCGCCGTTGGCCAGGTCATTGATGTACTGAGAGGAGTGGAAGTAGCGAATATTCGGACGCAGCTTCAGCAGCAGGTCGGTCGCCGGGCCGGTGTAGTCATCAGCCTTGCTGCTGTTCGGATCTTTGCCGAGATAGTTAAGCACGGTGGCAAAAATCTCTTCCGGTGCATCAAGGAAAGAGACGCCGCAGCTTTTCAGCTTCTCGAGGTTTTCCGGCTTCAGCACCACGTCCCAGCTGTCCAGCTTGACGTCCGGGCCGAGCGCCGCTTTGACTTTATCCACGTTATAGCCAATACCGGTGGTCGCCCACAGGTAAGGCATCGCATATTTATTCTCCGGATCGTGCTTCGCCACCAGCTTCAGCACTTCCGGATCCAGATTTTTCCAGTTCGATAACTTGCTCTTGTCCAGCGGCTGGAAGACACCCGCCGTTAGCTGACGCTCCAGGAAGCTTGCAGACGGGACGACCAGGTCAAAGCCGGTGCTGCCTGCCATCAGTTTGCCTTCCAGCACTTCGTTGGAATCGAATACGTCGTAGACCACTTTAATACCGGTCTCTTTTTCAAAATTAGCCACCGTGTCCGGGGCAATATAGTCAGACCAGTTATAGACATGCAGCGTTTTTTGTTCCGCAGCGAGCGTGCCGGCAGAGACGGCCATCAGAGCACCCGCAACCAGACCCGATAACCATTTTTTATTCAAGGCGATCATATTGTTATTCCTTCTGAAAGCTCGTTAACAAACGAACCAAAACTGTGCAGCCTGAAGATATGCAATAATCATGCATAGTTTGTCGCTCTGCCCGAAATAAAATACCGCCCTTTTCCGGCAGGTTCCGCTCGCTTTTTTAAGCACCGCAAGAATAACTGTAGCCCGTGTCTCCGGCTATAGCCCAGACGAAAAAACGCCTTTTATCAATTTTTTATGCAGATTATGTCTACGTGATAAGCCGAAACGGCCTGAGAGGAGGTGAAAAATTCTTTAAAGAAAGGTTAAAAGCAGCAGAAAAAACGGTGTAATGCAGCCGCTCTGGCAGCGACTGCGCAAAAGTCAGACGGGCTTAGTGGAGAAAATTGGGAGATGCATCATTATTCTCGGCATCATCTTCCGCGCTATACAGCAGGTGATGTGCGTTGGCTTCCATCATTACCATGGAAATTTGCTCTTCGCTCAGGCGCATAAACCAGGCGAACTGCTTGAAGGAGAGCCCTGCGCCGGAGAATAAAGACTGGCAAACCACCAGCTTCGGCAGATTATCATCCTGTATGTCGAGAAACGCTTTCACCGTCAAAGAACTGGCGTTGATCGCAGACAAATCAGACGCCAGCGCCAGCAGCGCTGAAGGCTTCACTTCAGCCAGCGCGGAGAACAGGATCACGTCGTTAATCAGATCGATTTTGGCATCGAAAATGCCATCGAAATTTTGCATATGAGGCAGATGCAGCGCCTGACAGGAGTCGCATTCGAAGAAAGTGATACCGGCATCATCAAGCCATTGACGTAACGTATCCAGTGTAGGGACGACCTGTAAATCCATCGCTGTGCAGCCTCTTAAATAAAAACGTTGTCCAGATTACGCAAAAAGTGCGCGCGGATCCATTTAACCGCCCGTTTTCAGGCAAAATCCCGGCGTCGCATGGCGCTCAATCCATGCGATCATTTTACCTGCTATATCAACCCCAGTGGTTTTTTCCACCCCTTCCAGCCCCGGCGAGGCGTTGACCTCCATTACCAGCGGCCCGCGCTCGGCACGCAGCAGATCGACCCCCGCCACGTCCAGGCCCAGCGTCTGCGCCGCTTTCACCGCAATCTCGCGCTCGCGTTCGCTGATAAGGGCGACCCGCGCGATACCGCCGCGGTGCAGGTTAGAGCGGAAGTCGCCCTCTTTCGCCTGCCGTTCGATGGCGGCCACCACTTCATCGCCCACCACGAAGCAGCGGATGTCGCGCCCTTTGGCCTCTTTAATATACTCCTGCACCAGAATATGGGCATTCAGACCGCGAAAGGCGTCAATCACGCTCTCCGCCGCCTGACGCGTCTCCGCCAGCACCACCCCGATACCCTGCGTGCCTTCCACCAGCTTAATGACCAGCGGCGCACCGCCCACCATGTCGATCAAATCGCTGGTGTCGTCCGGCGAGTGGGCAATCCCGGTGACGGGCAGATCGATCCCCTGACGCGCCAGCAGTTGCAGCGAGCGCAGCTTGTCGCGGGCGCGGGAGATCGCCACCGACTCGTTGAGCGGATAGCTGCCCAGCATTTCAAACTGACGCAGTGCGGCCGTGCCGTAATAGGTGATCTGGGAGCCAATGCGGGGAATGACCGCATCAAAATGCGGGAGTTTGCGGCCTTTGTAATGAATCGACGACGCCGCAGGATCGATGTTCATATAGCAGGACATCGGATCGAGGATCTCAACCTGATGTCCGCGTTTCGCCGCCGCTTCTCGCAGGCGTTTACATGAATAGAGCGTTCCATCCCGGGACAATATGGCAATTTTCACCCTGCACCTCTCTAAAGACATGGGAAAAGCCTGCCTATCATACACGAGGCGCAGGAGGAATGGACTAACGCGTTGCCCAGCCCTGTTTGTGCAGGTACTCAAGAATGAACGGGCGGTTCTCCTTAATGATGGTGCGACGAATATGGTCGCTCCAGGTATCGCGGCGGTTGTTGCTGTCGCGCGTCAGATAGTAGTTGGCCAGCTCTTCATCGTATTGATTCAGAACGTCCTGGTCGACCGGCTGGTAGTGGTTTTCATGCACCAGCATCGCGGCAGGAATACGCGGCTTCAGATCCGGGTTATCCGCCGGCCAGCCGAGGCACAGGCCAAACAGCGGCAGCACGTGTTTCGGCAGCTTCAGCAGTTCAGTTACGCTCTCAATATTGTTACGCAGACCGCCGATATAAACGCCGCCAAGCCCCAGCGACTCCGCCGCGGTGAACGCGTTTTGCGCCATCAGCGCCGTATCCACCACGCCCAGCAGCAGTTGTTCCGCCAGCCCCAGCTCCGCCTCAGGGCAGATTTGCAGGTGGCGGTTAAAGTCGGCGCAAAATACCCAGAACTCCGCCGCCTGGGCAACGTGCTTTTGCCCCCCCGTCAGCGTCACCAGCTGTTCACGCATCGCCGGATCGGTGATGCGGATAATGGAGCTGCACTGCAAAAAGCTGGAGCTGGAGGTGCCTCTTGCGCTGTCGATGATCGCGTCCCGCTGCGCCTGGGTAATCGGCTCATCGGTGAAATGACGAATGGAACGGTGGGAACGAAGCAGGTCAATGGTTGGCGTCATTTTGTCTCTCTTTGTGTTGCGTAAAACGTATGGCAGCCAGTATAGGCAATGATCCACATGATGTAATTGGCGAAACATAGCCTGACTGTATCAAAGTGACAGGTGAAACCTTCTTTCCATGACGGCAGGTTATCGTGCACTATAGGCGTTATTCGCCGTCAGGCTTGTTTTTTGAGGAGAGAGAAATGTTTGCAGTAATTTTTGGTCGTCCAGGATGCCCTTACTGTGTGCGCGCGAAAGAGCTGGCTGAGAAGCTGACTGAAGAGCGTGATGATTTCAACTTCCGTTACGTGGATATCCACGCGGAAGGCATCACTAAAGCCGATCTGGAAAAAACCGTGGGTAAACCGGTTGAAACCGTGCCGCAGATCTTCCTCGATCAGAAACACATCGGCGGCTGCACTGATTTCGAAGCCTACGCCAAAGAACACCTGGGCCTGTTTGCGGCTCAGTAATGCGAAGACGCCCTCACCCGGAGGGCGTTTTTATTTACGGTGCTTCCGCTGTTGCAGCAGGCTACGCGTAAATAAGAAACAGAGCGCCCCCAGCGCGCACCAGAAAACACCGCTCAGCAGCCACGCCACTTCCTGCCAGACGCTTCTCGACGAGATTAACAGCAGGCGCATCAGGAGTAAGCAGAGGGGAGCCGCAAGCATGGCTCCGATAAGCGGCATCACCACCTCGCCTTTGCGCGAGAGAAAACTGGCCACTGCCCCCGGCAGGATGAAAAACAGCAGGCCCAGCTCGGGATGACCAGACGCTCTGAAGGCGCCCTTCACGTTAAAAGCAAGCGACATGCAAACGACCGTAAACAGCAAAAAACAGCTGATTACGCCAGCCCAGTTTCGTTTAAAGTTCAAACTATCCTCCTGACTTATCTCTATCAAATACAAAAATCGTCCGGTGGACGCCCAGTCAGATAAAGCATTGCGGCAATCCTTGCCAAAGCACGCCCAGAAGTCGTGCGATAATAGGTGGCTGTCGGTAGCTATTACGATTAAACTAACCGCCTGCTAGTGTTTAGGGTATTTATCAGGAAACAGGGATGTGAGAAGTGATTCCCTGACTCTGAAAACAGTAGCCCAAATAGTCCTTTCATTCAACAACTTACTGGTAAACAAGAAGTTAGCCTCCGTGAATATAAACGTCGCAGACTTGTTAAATGGGAATTACATCCTGTTATTATTTGTGGTACTGGCACTGGGCCTTTGTCTGGGTAAATTGCGCCTGGGTTCAGTTCAACTTGGTAATTCCATTGGCGTTTTAGTCGTCTCCCTGTTATTAGGCCAACAACATTTCAGTATTAACACGGACGCGCTTAACTTAGGTTTCATGCTGTTTATTTTTTGTGTCGGCGTGGAAGCCGGTCCGAACTTTTTTTCCATTTTTTTCCGGGACGGCAAAAATTACCTGATGCTGGCGCTGGTGATGGTCGGCAGCGCCCTGCTGATTGCGTTAGGGCTGGGCAAACTGTTTGGCTGGGACATCGGCTTAACGGCCGGTATGCTGGCAGGCTCGATGACCTCCACGCCGGTGCTTGTTGGCGCGGGGGATACGCTTCGTCATTCTGGCATGGCAGGCACCCAGCTTTCCGCCGCGCTGGATAACCTGAGTCTGGGCTATGCCCTGACCTATCTGATTGGACTGGTGAGCCTGATTGTGGGCGCGCGCTATCTGCCAAAACTCCAGCATCAGGATCTCCAGACCAGCGCACAGACCATCGCCCGCGAGCGCGGTCTGGACACGGACTCCAAACGTAAAGTGTACCTGCCGGTGATCCGCGCCTACCGCGTCGGGCCGGAACTGGTTGCCTGGACCGACGGGAAAAACCTGCGCGAGCTGGGGATTTACCGTCAGACTGGCTGCTATATCGAACGTATCCGTCGTAACGGCATTCTGGCGAACCCGGACGGTGACGCAGTGCTCCAGATGGGCGATGACATTGCCCTTGTCGGCTACCCGGATGCCCACGCGCGTCTCGATCCGAGCTTCCGCAACGGGAAAGAGGTGTTCGACCGCGACCTGCTGGACATGCGTATCGTCACCGAAGAGATTGTGGTGAAAAACCACAACGCCGTGGGCCGCCGTCTGGCACAACTGAAGCTGACCGACCACGGATGTTTCCTTAACCGCGTGATCCGCAGCCAGATTGAAATGCCTATCGACGATAACGTGGTGCTCAATAAAGGCGACGTGTTGCAGGTCAGCGGCGATGCCAGACGTGTTAAAACCGTTGCCGACCGTATCGGCTTTATCTCGATCCACAGCCAGGTGACGGACCTGTTAGCCTTCTGCGCCTTCTTTATTGTCGGCCTGATGATCGGGATGATCACCTTCCAGTTCAGCAACTTTAGCTTCGGCATCGGTAACGCAGCCGGTCTGCTGTTCGCGGGGATCATGCTGGGCTTCCTGCGAGCGAACCATCCCACGTTCGGCTATATCCCTCAGGGGGCGCTGAACATGGTGAAAGAGTTCGGTCTGATGGTCTTTATGGCGGGTGTCGGCTTAAGCGCCGGGAGTGGTATTGGCAACGGTCTGGGCGCTGTCGGCTGGCAGATGTTGGTTTCCGGACTTATCGTCAGCCTGGTACCGGTGGTGATCTGCTTCCTGTTCGGCGCCTACGTGCTGCGCATGAACCGCGCCCTGCTCTTCGGCGCGATGATGGGGGCGCGCACCTGCGCACCGGCGATGGAGATCATCAGCGATACCGCGCGCAGCAATATCCCGGCGCTGGGCTATGCAGGCACGTACGCGATCGCCAACGTGCTGCTGACGCTGGCGGGTACGTTGATCATCATCATCTGGCCAGGACTCGGATAAATCTCAAGTTTGCGTGTGACGCAAAAAATTTTCGTTACGCGCAGAACTTTTTTCGCAGGGTGCAGTCATAACTAGTGCCACTGCTTTTCTTTGATGTCCCCAATTTGTGGAGCCCATCAACCCCGCCGTTTTGGTTCAAGGTTGATGGGTTTTTTGTTGTCTGAAATTCTATGATTCAGAAAATCAACTAATTACAACCCCGCTTTCTTATGTTGTGCGCTAGCACGAATGCCTTTCTGAACAAAATGCACTTCCCCTCACTCTTTTCCCTTTCTTGCTCAAGAAAACCATCGCACTCAGGCAGCAAATGAATAAAATCAGGAAAAAGGTCAGTAAGGAAAGCCACATGTTCGATTTTTATCCCGAGAAAATCTACAGTCGAGTGGAAGTAATGGGTAAACCATCACCAGTTCCGCCAGTGAATGGTGTCTACTTCTGGTGGTTCAAGGAAATACCGCCAGGTGTGCCGACCGATGGCTGTATTACCTATGCCGCGTACACGCTGCTTTATGTAGGTATTTCACCCGACCAACGAGGGAAACCTAACAGCCGTTCAAATTTAAGAACACGTATCAAAACGCATTACAGCGGTAATGCAGCTGGCTCCACACTTAGGCGCACACTTGGCGTGCTATTAAGCAGTGTAAGTAGTTTCCCCCTGCGCCGCGTTGGATCTGGCTCCAGAATGACATTTACGCATCCAGGCGAGCAGTGGCTTGATGTCTGGATGGAAAACAATGCCAAAGTTCACTGGTTCCCTGCTGAAGCGCCCTGGAAACTTGAAGACACGCTGATCGCATCGCTTTCCTTACCATTGAATATCCAAGGAAATGCTCATGACTTTAAAATGACGCTTTCAGGAATGCGAAGTAAGGCTGCTGCGCAGGCAAGATTGATGGAGATTGCTGATGAGAGAGGTTTCAGAAGGAGATTGGCAGCGCAGTGACATGATAGATCTCCAGTGCAACTTGCCTATCAAAATCATTAGACTGATTATTCATGCAATTTTCGGGTGAGATTGTATGCGCTGGATTTTTGTAGGTGACGCCAAAAGCAAACATATGTTTATGCTTCATTAATGTATGATTGTGCAACCTATCATTCTAAACTGTCACCTAGTATGCAAACATTAATGGTGTTTGTACAAGGGGGAATGTACCCGCAGGGTATGAGTTTACTTAAAGTATATCGTATAGGTGTGACATTTATTTTTAGATATCTACCCGCATACTCAGTGTTTCACTTAAGGAGAGCACAATACGTTAAAGTCGTTTCACTGAACATCAAATAACCAACATAAATAAGTCGATTGGGCACTGTTTGATCAAAAAAATTGGAATCTTTTCTGTTAGACTAACTGTCCCAAAAACCACGTTCAATATTTATATATCAGAAACGTTTTGGGCTAATTTTTCAAATTTTAAACTTGCTGCATACTATGGAGCATTCTAGTTTAACACTGTTAGAATTAAAGGATTTTGAAATGGATTTATTTCTCGTTGTGGTTTTACTATTAGCCTTATCCGCCCCAATACTGGCTGTCATTCTGCTCAAGAAGAACAAACAGCATAAGGTGGAAGTTGAAAAGCTGAACCATCAAAACATCACTCTTTCGCATGAACTAAGTGAAAACCAGGAACGTTTAGCGCAGGCTATTCGAGAACACTCTGAACTGGAAGGAAAAGCAGCTTCGCTGTGGCAGTATGAGGAGTTGCATAGCGCAGTTCTCGAAGCTGAGAAAAAAATTAAAACCGCGGATTCTATTGCGACAAATAAAATTAATGAAGCGCAACTTAAAGCCTCAAGCGTTATTTTAGAAGCAAATAACCATGCCCGATTAACAATTAGCAATGCCAACAATGAAGCCACCATCATCACTAAAGAAGCCCGTAACGCTCGATTAAAAGCCAAAGAAAAATTAGATAATGCTAATAGTAGAGCCGACGAGCTGATATCCAATGCAAACGATAATGCCGTTAACATAATCACAGATGCAGAGAACCGAGCAAAACAAATCGCCGGTTCTGCATATGAGGCGAAAGAGTTCGCGGAGACTTACCAGGCTGTGGCTAAGTCAATGAAAAATAAAATTGAAGGATACGGTGATGAATGGATAATTCCAAATAGAAGCGTTTTGGACGAGCTAGCAGACAATTATGAATTTACTGATGCGGGGAAAGAACTGCAAAAAACCAAAGAGTTAACCAGGTCTCTTATCAAAACAAGCAAAGCGGCAAGCTGTGAGTATGTCGAATCTAACAGACGAAACACCGCAATAAAATTTGTACTAGATGCTTTTAATGGAAAGGTTGATAGCACCCTTTCAAAAATTAAACATAACAATTATGGTAAATTATCTCAAGAAATTAAAGATGCTTTTGAGCTTGTGAATTTTAATGGCTCTGCTTTTAGATCCGCCAGGATTACTGATATATACTTACAGGCCCGTCTCAATGAGCTTAAATGGGGAGTGGCTGTAAATGAAATCATGCTTGAAGAAAAAGAAGAACAAAGACGAATCAAAGAGCAATTGCGTGAAGAAGAGAAAGCGCGTCGCGAGTACGAAAAAGCGATTAAAGAAGCTGAAAAAGAAGAAAAAGCAATTCAACAGGCCATTGAGAAAGCGACTAAAGAACTGATGCTCGCAGGTGAAGAACAACGTTTAGCCCTCGAAGAGAAACTAGCTGAACTACAAATTAAATACGAAGAAGCTGAAGCCAAAAACCAGCGAGCCATTTCGATGGCGCAGCAAACACGATCAGGTCATGTATATGTGATAAGTAACATCGGTTCCTTTGGCGAAAACGTTTATAAGATTGGAATGACACGCCGACTTGAACCACTTGATCGAGTTCGTGAGCTTGGGGATGCCAGCGTACCATTCTCATTCGATGTGCATGCAATGATCTACAGTGATGATGCCCCTTCGCTTGAAAATCACCTTCATAAAGTTTTTAATGATAAACAGGTAAACAAAGTTAATTCACGTAAAGAGTTCTTTAATGTTGGTATTAAAGATATTAAATCTACAATTCAAAAAATGAATATTGATGCACACTGGACGATGTTTGCAGAGGCAAAGGAATACAGAGAATCTTTAGCTATTGAGAATGAGCGCAACGCAGCATTTATAGGGCTTTGTTGAATAAATAAGATTTCTTGCGAACGACCCTGTAGCTGGCTGGATT
>OKBL01000041.1_pt1 | contig 63124 bp, 59 predicted proteins | sample 1610371 | NCBI WGS metagenome assembly OKBL01 (sample SAMN04436645, study PRJEB24849) | human gut metagenome | biome: human gut; feature: NICU; material: stool | host: Homo sapiens | place: USA: Saint Louis, MO | collected 2010-03-25 | reverse complement strand
TCATCCAGCCAGAAAGTTATGGAGCCACGGTTGATGAGGGCTTTATTGTAGGTGGGCCAGTTGGTGATTTTGAACTTTTGCTTTGCCACGGAACGGTCTGCGTTGTCGGGAAGATACGTGATCTGATCCTTCAACTCAGCAAAAGTTCGATTTATTCAACAAAGCCGTCGGGACGTAAAAACTCGCAATTCCGTCGCAATTATTTAGTCAAATGTTCATGTCCAAACTGCGCTAAAGAGTCAGAGCACAGTTTCACTCGCATACAAAAGGGGGCGCAACTTGTCTGTCCTTACTGTAGCGCTTTGTTTAAATCCTCTCAGCGTCTCTGAAGAAATACGCATACAATAAGTGGAAGAGATGATGCTTTTGAGGTCGTCTGACCTCATAAACAAGGCCCTGTCTGGTCAGGGAAAACCATCATCGTTATCGCGGGTCCTTGTTAATATCATTTATCGCAAAGCGTTACATTCGCAGCAGCAGGGCCTTTATCGCCGCTTACGATGATAAATTCCACTTTCTGTCCTTCAAAAAGTGTTTTGAAATTTTCCCCCTGAAGGGCAGAGAAATGCACGAAAACATCTTTGCTTCCATCTACAGGGGAGATAAAACCAAAACCTTTATCTTCCTTATACCACTTAACCAGACCTAAAATTTTTGATGACATAAAAACTCCATTTGAACATTTTCGATGTGACAGAAAAGCTAATAAAAATATAATGTGAAGGTATGGACTCAAAAGGAGGGGATATCAGCGATAGCGCCTGGTTATGAGAATTGTCATGCAACGTGTTAATCTGTCAGATGAGCAGACTAACGAGACCATTAATGCACGGGCAGGGTTAATTAGCAATTTTTATTTTGGCCTTCCAGATGGCTTTTTAAAAAATGAATGTTAATATTAATTATGTTCAGGAAGCCTGAATTGCCGAACGTGACTACAGCCCTAATGCTCCCGGCGTTGGCATTAGGGCTATAGTCACGGCGATTTATCCGGACTAAGGCAGTGCAGCAGAATTATTAATTATCACCCTCTTCATATTCCCGATTTTCGTTAATGTCTGGATTTATCTGTGCTGACAATCAGTGGATTCGTGGCAAACCCATGCGGGCATTTTCGCGCATTGCAATGCACAGCGTATGTGCATATCTCGTCTTCCTGATTTCGATTGTATGGGCAGGCCATTTTGTTTTTGATTTCACTCCACAACATCTCGTTGTAAGGTGATATGTTGTATATCGATATAGGCTTGAAAACACCATTAATGAAGACGCCATTCTTTGTCGGATATATCCTGTCACCGGGGTACAAATAGACATCGCTTTCATACCAAATGATGAGTTTCAAGAACTTGAGTCCCAAGATGCTTGAATAAACGATCCCCGTGTTAGGACAAATTACCGAGCTAATGACTCTCCATGACATCGCTATACCTCTTTCATTAAATAATTGAGAGAGTATAAGGTTTAGCATGAGAATTAGATTTCTGCAAACACGTAAGCTGTTGAAAATGATCGATATTATTTACATGCTCGCTACTATCCCCTTTGTTTTCATACGGATAAGGAAATTATTAAGTCGACTGTAAAGTTCAGATTTAGCACAATGTGCATTTAAGTGACGGATTTTTGATCGATGAAGGCGCGCGAGCGCCTGAATATATATTGTACACTGGCAATGAAATACATTAGATATACTTTCGTTTAGGCTAAAATGCACGCTGAAATAGAATGGGGGAGAGGGATGAGAACCAGGGGGATTTCATAACTGACGATGCATATAATCGATCGATTTCGACAGCACTGATAACACTATCGATGCATCGTGAGTTATTTTTGAATAATCCTGTGTATTTCCTTTTTCAGGTTTCCCAGGCGTGCGGTGCAAACAGATAGCCTTTATTGCGCACGGTTTTAATCCGGTAGGGTTCTGTGGCGCTATCCAGCAATTTTTTACGCAGACGTGAAATCGCCACATCAACGCTACGATCCATTCCGTCGTAACTTACGCCGCGCAGATTCTTCAGCAATGCATCCCGGTCCATAATTTGTCCTGCATGGGTTGCCAGTTCCCACAGCAGGTCAAAATCTGCGGTTGAGAGCGCAATCAGCTCCCCGGAAAGCATAACCTGTCGGTTGACCGGGTCGATAGAAAGCGTGCCAAAACGCATCGCTTTATGCGGCGTTAAAGAGGGCACAGGCGCTTCACGGTCAGCGCTGGCACGCTGACGCAGATGAAGGCGTAAACGGGCAAGCAGAACCGCAGGCGGCGTGGTTTTGAGGATGTAATCATTCGCGCCCATCTCAAGCGACAGAATATGATTCATATCACTGTCCAGGGAGGTCAGCAGTACGATCGGGCCGTCCCATTTCGCGCGTAAATCCCGGCAGAGCGTCATGCCATCTTTCCCGGGCAGCATGATGTCCAGCAACACCAGATCCGGATTTTCGCGGGTGACGACGTCTTCAGCGCGATCGCCACGAGGCTCGACAACCACTTCCATATCATGTTTACCCAGATAAGCGGCAATTAATTGCCCTACCTCGGGTTCATCTTCAACATAAACAATCTTATTCATACAACGTCTGTCATCGCGAAAAACGTCAACATACACCGCGCAACCTTAACCTTCCATTAATCTTTCAAAATTAGCCGGAGTTCCGTTATCCTGCTCGGGAATGTTATTTGAATGTTAAGGGAAAAGTATGGGGCTGGTGATCAAAGCCGCGCTGGGTGCGCTGGTGGTACTGCTGATTGGGGTGCTGGCTAAAACGAAGAACTACTATATTGCCGGGCTGATCCCGCTTTTTCCCACCTTTGCGCTAATTGCGCACTATATTGTGGCCTCTGAGCGGGGTATTGAGGCGCTGCGCGCCACGATTGTGTTCGGGATGTGGTCAATCATCCCGTATTTTATTTATCTGCTGTCGCTGTGGTACTTCACCGGTTTTTTGCGTCTGCCCCTGGCGCTGGGCGGGGCGGTAGTCTGCTGGTGCCTCAGCGCCTGGGTGCTCATCTTTTTCTGGAGCCGCGTCCACTAGCGCAGCGGGCGGCCACCGTCCACGGCAAACGTTCGGCCCGTAACGTAACAGCTGGTCAGCAGATAATCGATCAGGTCGATCACCTCTTTCTCGCCGGGCGCAATTTTCATTAACGACTTGTTGAGCGCCTGCTGACGATACTCGGCATCATCGCCCTCATTAAATAAAATCATTGCCGGAGCAATCGCGTTGACCTTCACCTCGGGGGCCAGCTTGCGCGCGAACGAGCGGGTCATATTATCCAGCGCCGCTTTGCTGGCCGCGTAGGCGATGTGTTTATCGCTTCCTCGCTCAACCACGTAATCGGTGAAATGGATAATGTCGCCTGCGGCATGGCCGTGCCCGCGCAGCAGATCCTGGAGGGCATGGTTGAGCAGATAAGGCGCATTAACGTGGATCTGCATCATACAGGCGAGCGTTTCACTGAGCGAATGTCCGGCTTTTTCAGGAAGCCAGGTACTGGCGTTGTGAATAACCGCCCGCAGTCCGTGGGTGGTCGACTTCACTTTGTCCGCGAAGGCGAGAATACCTTCATCTGTGGAGAAATCCGCCTGAATGCAGACTGCTCCGGCATTTCGTAGCCCTTCAATGGAGGGATATTCCGTGCGGTAACTGACGATAACCGGATGGCGAAGATTGAGAAAGTGATGGGCGAGGGCGAGGCCAATGCGACGGCCTGCGCCAGTGATCAATATTGGGCGTTGCTGCGTGTGTCCCATCGTAATCTCCTTTTCAGTTCAACAATGGGACAGGCGGCGCTATCCCATTAACATCCACGTTGCCGGTACGGCAGCGACTAACAGCAAACCTATCAATGCCATTTCGCGGCGCTTAAGGGCATTATCAAGCTGATGTGTACGGCGAGCGTAGATAAACACCAGCAGGCCCGGCGCGTAGAGCACCACGGACAGCAGCAGATGCATCGGTCCGGAAGCATACAACAACCATAGACCGTAAATACAGGCGCCGACGCCTACCGCATAGTGTGCCGGGCGGGTCGCAATTTTTAACAGATATGCGCCCACTAAGAAATAGGGTACCAGAATCATCTCGGAGGCGATGGTCAGCAGCGTGTTATAGTCCGATCCTGTGAGCCAGATCAGCACCAGACAGACCTGCACGCTGATGTTGGTCAGCCACAGAGAGGCCGATGGCGCACTGTTTTTGTTCTGACGGGCAAACAGGCGCGGGAACGCTTTGTGCGTGGCGGCCAGGAACGGGACTTCCGCTGCCATAATGGTCCAGCTCAGATAGGCGCCGCAAACGGAAACAATCAGACCCGCCGCGATAATCACGTCCCCCCAGGGGCCCAACATTTTCACCATCAGCCCGGCCATGGATGGGTTACGCATTTCCGCCAGTTCAGGGCGGGCCACCACGCCGAGCGACAACAGCGTCACCAGCAGATAAACGCCCAGCGCCGCCAGTACGGCCAACAGCGTGGCGCGTCCCACATCGCGCTTGTTACGCGCGCGGGCAGAGACCACGACGGCACCTTCAACGCCGATGAACACCCACAGGGTGATCAGCATGGTATTTTTCACCTGTTCCCAGACGGGGACGCCCAGCGCAATGCCGCTGAAATCGAGCGTAAAGACATCGAGACGGAAGGCGAGGAAGGCCAGCACGACGAACAGGCCAAGCGGCACCAGCTTGGCCAGCGTCGCCACCAGGTTAATGCTGGCTGCGGTCTGGACGCCACGCAAAATCAGCCAGTGAACTATCCACAGCAGGACCGAGGCGCCGACGATGGACTGCCAGGTATTGCCGTCGCCAAACAGGCGCAGTTCGGGCGTGTCGGTAAAGAAGCTGAGCGCCGAGAAGACGATAACCAGATAGGAGACGTTGGCGATCACCGCGCACAGCCAGTAACCCCAGGCGGAGCAGAAGCCGATCAGCTCGCCGAAACCTTCCCGGGCGTAAGTGAATATTCCGCCGTCCAGATCCGGTCGGATACGGGTCAGCAGCAGCATGGCGAACGCCAGCAGCAAAATCCCGACACCGGTAATGCCCCAGCCAATCAGTAATGCGGCCGGGCTGGCGACGGCCGCCATGTTCTGCGGCAAACTGAATACGCCCGCGCCCAGCATTGAGCTCAATACAAGTGCAGTTAAAGCACTCAGGCCAAGTTTCTTTTCCATTGGCTTCCTGTTATGAAAAGTCCAAATCCAGAATAATTATTTCGCTAAGGCGCATAAAAATGGTGGATCACGCTAAGGCGCGGGATTTTACGGAGTGTGAAGGATGCATGCAATGACGTGTGGCAGAAATCAGAAAAAAAGTAACAAAAAAGGCGGCACTGCGCCGCCTTTATGAAACCGTTTTGTTATTTGTACAGATCGGCGCTGATGGTCAGGTTGTTACCACGTTCCTGCCACTGGCGGGTAATGTGGTAATACTTCGCGCCTTTCTTCGCAGCACGCTTCGCCACCTGATAAGAGATTTCCGTCATGTTGCCATAGTTGCCCGTAAACTTGATGCTGTCGAACGGCACCATCTGCGCGGCAGTGGCTTTGTTCAGCTCTTCAATTTTCGTGCCGTCTGGTAACGTAACGGTATAACGACCGCCTTTCGTGGATTGGGTTTCAAAGAAACGGCCCACTTCAGCGCTTGGTGCCGCAGACGTGGCTACGCCCGGGATTTCAACTTTCTTCGCTTCCTCACCGCCTTTTGCTAATGCGGCACGGCCCGCGTCTGAATCCGCAGGAATGGCATCCGGGCTTTGCACTACGCGTTTTTTCGCATCTTGTTTATAGATGAAGGCGGTAATGCGCTGGTTTCCACCCTGGTTGGCATCAACCTGACGCACGATATAGAACGCGTAAGCGCCTTTCTCTCTTGCGGCTTTGGTGATGGCATCGTTGACTTCAGGCTGACTGCGGTAGAAGCCCTGAACGGTCACGGTGTCATACGGTTCCAGCTGAACAGCCTGATCTTTCGGCAGTTCAACAATGCCGTTAATCACGCGGTTTTTCTGTTCATCCGCTTTTGGGGCGTTCTCTTTGTACAGCGCAATCGTCACGCGCTGGTTGCCGCTGTTGCCTTGATCGGACTGGTCAACAACGTAAAACGAGGCAGCGCCGTTTTTATCGGCGGCTTTTGATGCGGCGGCGACGGCATCGCCAATGGAGTTATATCGGCCCACAATGACCGTATGGTCAAAAGGTTTTAACGCTGCCGCTTGCTCCGGCGTTAACTCTGTCGCGGCATTCGCAGACAGGGCGGTCGCGGAAAGAAGTGCGGACGCCAGGAGTGTGTTCTTAAGCTTCATAAAAATAATCCTTCGCCTTGCGCAAACCATGTACTGGTGTTGTTGTTAATTTGAGACGGTCCCGATTATGGCATTTAACACCCGTTGCTGTCTGCGGCATTTTTCACAGCCTGTGCTCACCAATGGACCTGATTCGATAACATTTTGTGATATGTGGAAAAAACAGGCGTTTGACAAGCAAAACTGATTAAGCATATGACTTTTACAAGTTAATTTAATGTTAATGAGTTGTTCTTTTATGGCGCTATATCATGTTTTTACCGCTTCGCTTGCGCGATTTATCGGTCCTGAAGGCGAATTGAAGGTAAATATCTCTGTCAGTGAGCCCGATCGCTTATTTTTCACAGATAAAGTAAGAAATAGTGTTTTCTGGCGGTAGATCACGGGCGCTATTTTCAGTAGGTTATAGAAAGTTTGTTACTGTTTTATTTTCCGGGGTTAATCATTCTCCGTCGTTATCGCGATGGCGAAAATTGATACAAACCGCGGGCAATTATCGACAAACCATCATCAAAAACCGATGGAAGGGAAAACTATGCGTATTGGGGTACCAAAAGAACGGTTAGCCAATGAAACCCGCGTAGCGGCAACACCAAAAACGGTGGAGCAACTGCTTAAACTGGGTTTTACCGTCGCGATTGAAAGCGGCGCGGGCAAACTGGCGAGTTTCGATGACGAAGCCTTTATTCAGGCTGGCGCGGACGTTGTGGACGGTGCTGAGGTCTGGCAATCACCCATCATTCTGAAGGTCAACGCACCGGAAGAGAGTGAAATTGAACTGCTGAACGCGGGCACGACGCTTGTGAGCTTTGTCTGGCCCGCCCAAAACCCGGAGCTGATGGAGAAGCTGGCGGCACGCGGTGTCACCGTGATGGCGATGGACTCCGTACCGCGTATTTCGCGCGCGCAGTCTCTGGATGCGCTCAGCTCGATGGCGAACATTGCTGGCTATCGCGCTATTGTCGAAGCTGCGCATGAGTTTGGGCGCTTCTTTACCGGTCAAATTACGGCGGCAGGCAAAGTACCGCCCGCGAAAGTGATGGTGATTGGTGCCGGTGTGGCAGGTCTTGCCGCTATCGGGGCCGCAAACAGCCTTGGCGCTATTGTTCGTGCGTTTGACACCCGTCCAGAAGTGAAGGAGCAGGTGCAGAGTATGGGCGCCGAGTTCCTTGAGCTGGACTTCAAGGAAGAAGCGGGCAGCGGTGATGGTTACGCGAAGGTCATGTCTGAAGCCTTTATCAAGGCGGAAATGGCGCTTTTTGCTGCGCAGGCAAAAGAGGTGGACATTATTGTCACCACCGCGCTTATTCCGGGTAAACCGGCGCCGAAGCTGATCACCCGTGAGATGGTGGATTCCATGCAGCCGGGCAGCGTTATCGTCGATCTGGCGGCGCAAAACGGCGGTAACTGTGAGTATACCGTGCCAAACCAGGTCACGACGACCGCGAACGGCGTGAAGGTGATCGGTTATACCGACCTGCCAGGACGTCTGCCAACCCAGTCCTCTCAGCTGTACGGCACGAACCTCGTTAACCTGCTGAAGCTGCTCTGCAAAGAGAAAGACGGCAACATCACCGTTGATTTTGATGATGTGGTGGTGCGCGGCGTTACCGTGGTGCGTGAAGGTGAAATCACCTGGCCCGCACCGCCAATTCAGGTTTCCGCTCAGCCTCAGGCCGCCCCGAAAGCGGCGCCAGAACCCGTAGAGCCAGCGAAACCTGCGTCACCGTGGCGCAAGTACGCCATTATGGCGCTGGTTATTATCCTGTTCGGCTGGCTGGCAGATGTTGCGCCAAAAGAGTTCCTCGGCCATTTCACCGTCTTCGCGCTCTCCTGCGTGGTGGGTTACTACGTCGTGTGGAACGTCTCCCATGCGCTGCATACGCCATTGATGTCGGTCACCAATGCCATCTCCGGGATTATCGTGGTTGGGGCATTGCTGCAAATTGGTCACGGCGGCTGGATCAGCTTCCTGAGCTTTATTGCGGTGCTGATCGCCAGTATCAATATTTTCGGTGGTTTCACCGTGACTCAGCGCATGCTGAAAATGTTTCGTAAAGGCTAAGGGGTAGCATATGTCTGGAGGATTAGTTACAGCCGCATACATTGTTGCTGCAATCCTGTTTATTTTCAGTCTGGCGGGGCTTTCCAAACACGAAACGTCTCAGCAGGGAAATAACTTTGGTATCGCCGGGATGGCGATTGCGCTGATTGCCACTATCTTCGGGCCGGACACCGGCAACGTGGCGTGGATCCTGGTGGCGATGATCATCGGCGGCGCGATTGGTATTCGTCTGGCGAAACGCGTTGAAATGACCGAGATGCCGGAGCTGGTTGCCATTCTGCACAGCTTCGTGGGTCTGGCGGCGGTGCTGGTGGGCTTCAACAGCTACCTGTACCACGAACCGGGCCTGGAGCCGATTCTGGTTAACATCCATCTGACCGAAGTGTTCCTCGGCATCTTCATCGGTGCAGTGACCTTCACCGGGTCGATTGTGGCGTTCGGTAAGCTGCGCGGGAAGATCTCTTCTAAACCGCTGATGCTGCCTAACCGCCATAAGCTGAACCTGGCGGCGCTGGTCGTATCCTTTGTGCTGCTGGTGGTCTTCGTGCGTACCGAAAGCGTAGGCTTGCAGGTGCTGGCGTTACTGGTGATGACCCTCATCGCGCTGGCGTTCGGCTGGCATCTGGTGGCGTCTATCGGCGGGGCAGATATGCCGGTGGTTGTCTCCATGCTGAACTCCTACTCCGGTTGGGCGGCGGCGGCGGCAGGCTTTATGCTCAGCAACGACCTGCTGATTGTCACCGGTGCGCTGGTTGGTTCTTCCGGTGCCATCCTGTCTTACATCATGTGTAAGGCGATGAACCGTTCGTTTATCAGCGTCATCGCGGGTGGCTTCGGTTCGGACGGTTCATCAACCGGCTCTGACGAAGAAGTGGGCGAGCACCGTGAAATCAGTGCAGAAGACACCGCAGAGATGCTGAAAAACGCGCATTCTGTCATCATCACCCCAGGCTACGGCATGGCGGTGGCGCAGGCGCAGTATCCGGTGGCGGAAATCACCGAGAAACTGCGCGCGCGCGGTATCAAGGTTCGCTTTGGTATTCACCCGGTGGCGGGGCGTCTGCCAGGCCACATGAACGTGCTGCTGGCGGAAGCGAAGGTGCCTTACGACATCGTGCTGGAAATGGACGAGATCAACGATGATTTCGCCGACACCGACACCGTGCTGGTGATTGGCGCCAACGACACCGTTAACCCGGCGGCGCAGGACGATCCGCGTAGCCCAATTGCGGGAATGCCTGTTCTGGAAGTGTGGAAGGCGCAGAACGTCATTGTCTTCAAACGCTCGATGAACACCGGTTATGCTGGCGTACAGAACCCGCTGTTCTTCAAAGAGAACACCCACATGCTGTTTGGCGACGCCAAGGCCAGCGTGGATGCGATCCTGAAAGCGCTGTAATTTCGCTTCAACCTGACAAACCGCCCCCAGGGGCGGTTTTCTTATTTCTGCGGCCAGCTTTTCTCCTCTGTCTATACTTTACCCTTTGTGTAATACGAGGAGGTGTAATGCGATTTTTGTCCCGCTTCGACATCATTGAGCTGATGATGACGCCGTCTTTCTGGATCGGCGTCGCCACGGTGGTCTTTGTAACTCTGCTGGTGTACTGGCTGCTGACGCGCCTGATCGCCTTCGTTAAGAAAGGGATCACTACCTGGGGCGACAAGCACCCTACCACCAACCGGATGCGTTTTATCCTGACGGATATGCTTAACCGCACCAGCCGCTTTCTGCTGTTTGTGGTGGCGCTGCTGTTCAGCCTGCGCTTCGTCGACTTACCGGATCATCTCTTTGGTACCGTGAGCCACGCCTGGTTCCTGGTCTTCGCGATCCAGGTGGCGCTGTGGATGGATCAGGGGGTTGTGTCGTGGCTTCGTCACGTCATGCTGGCGCCGGGTAGCCATAAAAACCCGGTGACGCTGGTGATCACGGGGCTTATCCTCCGTGCCATTGTCTGGTCAGTGATGCTGCTGTCTATTCTTGCTAACGCGGGCGTCAACATCACTGCTCTGGTTGCGAGCCTTGGGGTAGGGGGTATTGCCATCGCCCTCGCGGTGCAAACGATCCTGAGCGACGTGTTTGCATCGCTCTCTATCGGGTTTGATAAGCCGTTCGAAATTGGCGATTTTGTGGTGTTTAACGATGTCGCCGGGACGGTAGAGCACATTGGCCTGAAAACCACCCGTATCCGCAGTCTGAGCGGGGAGCAAATTGTCTGCGGGAACGCCATCCTGCTGCAACAGACGCTGCATAACTATAAGCGGATGCAAACGCGCCGGATCGTCTTTACCTTCGGGGTCGCCAGCGACACGGCGCCGGACAAACTGCGTTCTGTGGGGGAGATGGTCAAACAGATCATTACGGACGTCGGGGAAACGAAGTTTGACCGCGCCCATTTCCTGGGCTTCGATCGCGATCGTCTGACCTTCGAGGTGGTCCATATCGTTAATACGGCAGATTACAACAAGTACATGGATATTCAGCAGGAGATCAATATCCGTATTCTGGAGGGATTGAACCAGCAGGAGATCAAGCTGGCGCTGCCGAGCATGGTTCTGCACGCGCCCTGGATGAATGCCGACGACGAGGCATCTGCGCAACGGTTGAGCGAAGCGCAATAAAAAAAGCCCGCCGTTACCGGCGGGCTTTCATATTGGGGGTCAATCGTCTTCCTCATCGTCCAGTTCAACCGGCGTCTGATACTGATCCGGTTTGATGACCAGAAGGTCGCAGCGCAGATGGTCGATCACCTGCTCGGCGGTATTCCCCAGGAATGCGGCAGAAATACCGGTCCGGCCAATGGTGCCCAGCACCACAATCCCGGCCTGCAAATGCTCCGCCAGATCCGGAATAACCTCTTCAGGTAACCCCTTTTCTACGTGCGTCATGTTCTCATCGATACTGAATTTCTGGCGCAGCGCTTTCATCGCCAGCAGATGCTGGCCGCGAATCGCGTCGTTATAGACGCTCGGGTCAAATTCAGGTAATTCGATGGCGATATTGATTGGCGTAACCGGATACGCTCCCACCAGATGGACTTCGGTGTGGTTAACCTGGTCGGCAAGCTGGATGGTTTCCTTCACCAGCTTCTCGTTCAGCGAATTGTGATAATCCTCTTCGCTGGCCAGATTCACCGCCACGACGGCTTTCCCGCCTTCAGGCCACGGCTGATCTTTCACCATCCACACCGGGCAAGGGCATTTGCGCAGCAGGTGCCAGTCGGTTGGGGTGAAAATCACAGATTCCAGTTTGTCATGCTGGTGCGCCATTTTCAGCAGCAGGTCATGCCCACCGGCCACCACTTCCTGAATAATGGCTTCGAAAGGTCGGTTGTGCCAGACCACTTTGATATCAATCGGTACGCCCGCTTCCAGGTAATATTTCGCCTGCTCGCGGATCCACGCGGTACGCTGGCTGATCACTCCCTGACGCATAGCGGTGCGCTCGTCAGGCGACAGAAGGGTGGTCATCTCGTATGAGAAGTCATAAATCGGCAAAAAAGCTTTAATTTTGCCACCAATCCGTTGATGTAAATACACAGCACGTCGTAATGCCGGCTGATCGTCCTGATTAGGATCGATAGCCACCAGCATGTTTTGATACTTTGCCATACAGGTCTCCTTACTACTGTCACCACAGTCTGTAAGTAAAAGAGTAACCTATATATCTTGAATGAAACAGGGGGGAAGTTTTGCCAGATCAATAATCATGAAAATTTATCGACCTGGCATGGGATATCCGGGAGAGTTATGCCACGTTGCGCGAGTGACCCGCCAGAATGGCCAGCGCTTCACCGTTTTCGATGGTGATGTACTTACCTTTAACCGCCAGCATGCCACTCTTCTGGAAGCGACCCAGCAGACGGCTGATGGTTTCCACGGTCAGGCCCAGATAGTTACCAATATCACCGCGCGTCATGGTCAGGCGGAATTCGCGTGGGGAGAAGCCCCGTTCCGCGAAACGGCGAGAGAGGTTATAGATAAACGCGGCCAGACGCTCTTCGGCATTCTTTTTGGAAAGCAGCAGGATCATATCCTGATCGCCTTTGATCTCACCGCTCATCAGACGCATCATCTGCTGACGCAGGTTCGGCATCTTACCGGACAGATCGTCCAGCGTCTCAAACGGGATTTCGCAGACCATAGAGGTTTCCAGCGCCTGAGCAAAGCTCGGGTGATGGCCACTGCCGATGGCGTCAAAGCCGACTAAATCGCCTGCCAGATGGAAGCCGGTGATCTGCTCGTCGCCCTGTTCGGTAATAGTGTAGCTTTTGATGGTGCCAGAACGGATAGCATAGAGCGATTTCAGTTCGTCTCCCGCCTTAAACAGCGTCTGCCCTTTCTGAATAGGCTTTTTGCGCTCGATGATATTGTCAAGCTGATCGAGTTCATGCTCATTCAGGGTAAACGGGATACAGAGCTGGCTGATGCTGCAATCCTGGCAATGGATAGCACAACCGCCAGACTGAATGCGTCGTATAATTCGCTTTTCCGGGATCATAGGTTTGCTCAAGCCTTAATTGATATTGGTCAATTTTAACATCTTTTTGGTAAGGACGTAAGCCTGGCAAACCCCCAATAAAGACAAGAGACGGCAACGTGCTGCCATCTCCTTGAAATTCCACAGATTGATTAAGGATTATTGGTCTAACAGGAAGAAAATTAAGCACAAAAAGCCTGGGAATTACAGCAGAAAATACCCTTCGTGACGCAGCAGCCACTCTTTGCGCTGTACGCCCCCGGCATAGCCGGTCAGGGTGCCGTTGCGCCCAATCACGCGATGGCAAGGCACCACAATGCTGACGGGGTTAGAGCCATTTGCCGCACCGACCGCGCGCGCCGCACCGGCACGGCCAAGCTGCTCTGCCAGCTGACCGTAGTGCATCACCTGCCCGCAGGGAATATTACGCAGCGCCTGCCACACCTCGCGCTGAAAAGGGGTGCCCGCCGTGGCGGTTGGCAGGGTATTAATAATGCCGAGATCGCCCTCGAAGTAGGCCGTCAGTTTATCGCTCAGCCCGCCAGGATTACGGGCGGTGATGCGCTCGTAACCCTCGGCACGATAATGGATGTTGAGCAGCTCGACCATCCGGTCGCTGTGCTCTTCCCACTCAACAGCCCGCAGATTAAACGCTTCATCCGTGATAACCCACAGCGGCCCCAGGGGTGTCGCAATCTTGTCTTCGAGTAATCTCAGCATCAATACTCCTTAGTTCAGCCTCGGGTAAACACCCGGTCCAATCGGCAGGCCGACAAGATACCACGCCACCAGCATCACCAGCCATACCCCTAAAAAGATAAGCGGATAGGGCAGGACCAGCGAATAGTAGGTACCCAGTTTAGCCTCCGGTCTGTAGCGTTGCAGGAAACCTAGAAACAGCGGAACGAAGGGTGACACGGGCGCCAGCGGGATCACCGAGGAGTCGGCGACACGGAACAGGACCTGGGCGAATGCCGGATGGAAGCCGAGCATCATAAACATGGGGACAAAGATGGGCGCCAGAATCGACCAGATGGCCGACCCGCTGGCAATAAACATGCACAGCAGGGACGACAGCAGCGCCAGCCCGACAAACGCCGGAACGCCGCTCAACCCCGCCGCCTCCAGCGCGTCTGTCAGGCTCACGGCCATAAACTTGCCCATGTTGCTCCAGTTAAACATGGCCACAAATTGTGCCAGCGGGAACACCATTACGATGAAACCCGCCATCTCTTTCATCGGCTCGATCATCAGGTGTGGCAGATCCCCCTGACGACGGATTTTCCCGGTAGCGATGCCGTACGCGAGCGAAACGACGAAGAAGAAAAGAATTATCAGCGGCACAATGCCCTGAATAAACGGCGAGGGCAGGACGGTGTGTTTGATCGGATCGCGCAGCACGCCATTCTCCGGCACCACCATCAGCGCCACCACCGCAATGAACGCCAGCGAGACAATCCCGGCGACGCGCAGGCCGAACTGCTGCTCTTTGCTCAGCGTCTCAAGTTTTTCATCGCTCCGGCCTTCCCATTTACCCAGACGCGGCTCAATGATCTTATCGGTAATCAGCCCCCCGACAATCGTCAGAACAATCACCGAACTGGCCATAAAGTACCAGTTGTCGATCACGCTGACGTGCATCGCCGCATCGATGGTCCTGGCTGCCTCCGTGCTGATGCCGGAGAGCAGCACATCGGTGGTCACAATGAGCAGGTTAGCGGTAAACCCGCAGCCAACGCCCGCAATCGCCGACAGCAGGCCCGCAACAGGATGACGACCGACGGCGAGGAAAATCAGCGCCCCCATCGGCGGCATGATCACCAGCGCCGCGTCGGACGAGATATGGCTGAAGAAGGCTATGAACAGCACCATATAGCTGGCATAACGCGCGCTGACGTGCGAAGCCATCTTCACCATCAGCGCGGGCAGCAGGCCCACGCGCTCGGCCAGTCCCGCCCCTAACACCAGGGCGAGAATGGCGCCCAGCGGCGCAAAACCGCTGAAGTTTTTAATCACGTTCGGCAAAAACCAGTGCAACCCTTCAACGCTGAGCAGGTTTTTCACTGCCACCATGCTGCCGTCGGCCGGGCTGCGCACGCTCACCTCAAAGGCGGACAGCACAGCCGTCGCGACCATCAGGATGACAATTAAATAGATAAAAAGCAGGAAAGGGTGCGGCACTTTATTGCCGATCCTTTCAACCCAGCCATAGAGCTTACCGGATGGGGAATGCGAAGGTATGGAAGACATACTCATGGGCGTTCCTCGGGACTGTTGTTGTGTTGTTGTGTTTTTTTATTTTAAAAGTGACGGTGTCACGCCCTGCGGGATCGGACACGCGTAAGGTTTTTCTGTTATGTGTTGTTCGAACTCTTCCCGGCATTTTCGCAGCAGGTCGGCATCCTGAAGCAGATGCAGCGCGGTCGCGCCCATCACTTTTCCGGCCAGCAGCATGCCTTTATGGGCAATGGAGGTACGCCCCTGCGCCACTAATTGCCAGGTATGCAACGGCGTGCCGACGGTAAAGCAGGGGCTAAAGCACTGGGCGACGGGCATCTTCCAGCTGACATCCCCCACGTCGGTGGAGCCTGCCAGCACGTTATCGGTGATGGCATAAGGGGCAACTTCATCCACCAGCAGCGTCTCCTGATGGCGTCGGGCAAAGGCTTTCCCTTCTTCGCCCCCCGTTGCAGCAATGTTTTTCAGGCTGTTTTGCAGGTCGTCTGGCGTGAGCGTGGCGCGGATCTCACGGGCGAACGCGCGTTCTTCTTCCGTCCAGACCGGCGTGCCGTAATGCTGCAATGCGCGGTACATCGCCGCTTCGAGCGTACGGTTCGGCAGATAGCTGGAGCAGGCTTTATCAAAGCGACACTCGACGGTGGTTTCGGTCATCATCGCCGCACCCTGGGCGATTTTCTCGATGCGCGCGTAGATTTGTTGCGCGTCGGCCATCTCCGGGGCGCGGATCAGATACAGTACCTCGGCCTGGGCCTGCACCACGTTGGGCGAAATCCCGCCGGTATCGGTGATGGCGTAATGTACGCGCGCTTTTTCAATGATGTGTTCGTTGAGGAAGTTTGTGCCGGTGGTCATCAGCGTCACGGCATCCAGCGCGCTGCGTCCACGTCGTCAAATAACCCTTCACGGACCATAAAGGTTTTACCGGAGCCGCCTTCTTCGCCGGGGCAACCGTAGAATCGTACCGTTCCGCTTCCGCCGTGCTGTTCCAGCCAGCTTTTCACCGCCACCGCACCGGCAAAGGCCGCCGTGCCTAACAGGTTATGCCCGCAGCCGTGTCCGTTCGCCCCCGGGGTGGCGGATTGCGCCGTCGCGCAGTGTGCCTGCTGGCTTAATCCCGCCAGGGCATCATATTCGCCCAGAAGAGCGATAACGGGCTTGCCGCTGCCGTAGCTGGCAATAAAGGCGTTGGGAATGCCTCCGGCTTCCCGCGTCAGGGTAAAGCCCTCGGCTTCCAGCGCGCTGGCGAGCCGTTCGGCGGACCAGAACTCTTCAAAGCGCGTTTCGGGATGGTCCCAGATGTCGTCGGCAATATCGGTAAACGTCTGACATCGCGTGTCGATGGCATCAGCGATAAAAGCGTAGTTCTCCTGCATTACACACCTCGCGTCCACGGGAAATTAAGCGCAGTTCGCGCCAGCGTTTCGATGGCAACGTTCATCACCTGCTCATCAAAATCGAATTTTTCGTTGTGATGTCCGGCGCTCAGTTCCGTGCCGAAGACCATATAAGAGGCCATACCGCCGTTCTGCTGTACGCGGGCCATCATCAGCGTGGCATCTTCGGAGCCCGCAGGCGCTTTGACTTTATCAATGGCATGAGTCACGCCGGGCACCTGGCTTGCCTGTTCGCGCAGATAATCGACCCAGGCCGGGGAAGGGGCACTGGAGGTCGCCGCCCCCATCAGCTTAATCCCGGCTGTTACGCCGTAGAGGGCTGCCGCGCCGGTAATCACCGCCTGTGCGCGATCGAAGACATAATGATTAATCGCCTCGCTTTCCCCGCGGGTTTCAACCTTAAGCAACGCATCAGCCGGCACCACGTTGCGTCCGCTGCCCGCCTGCATGACCCCGACGTTAACCCGGGACGCGCCTTCGCTGTGTGGCGCGATGCCATGCAGCGCGATAGCGGCCTGGGCAGCCGCGAGCAGGGCGTTACGGCCCGCTTCCGGTTTACCGCCAGCATGTGCGGCGACCCCGGTAAAGCGCACGTCAAATTTGGTTGTCGCCATAAAGTTATCGCTGCCGCAGATCACCGTCCCTTTCGGCACGCCGATGCCAATATGAATGGCGGTAAAGTAGTCCACGCCGTCCAGCGCCCCTGCGGCAACCATGGCGCGCGCACCGCGCGTACCCTCTTCGGCAGGCTGGAAGATCAGTTTGATGGTGCCGTTGAGCTGCGCTTCGTGCTGCTTAAGCACCTGCGCCAGCCCCAGACCAATGGTGGTATGCCCGTCGTGACCACAGGCGTGCATCATGCCCGGGTTGCAGGAGGCAAAACCGTCGCGGTATGGACGGTGGCTGTCGTCATGCGCTTCGCTCAGATCAAGCGCGTCCATGTCCACGCGAAAGGCCAGCGTCGGGCCGGGGCGACCGGTATTCAGGGTCGCGACAATGCCGGTGAACCCGCCTTCGAACGGCGCGAGCCATTTCTCCGGCGCGCCTTGTTCGCGCGCGCGGGAAAACGCGCTCTCCAGCGCGGCGTGATCAGGCAACCCCATCCGGCTTTCGGCGTCGACCACGTCGCGGCCCATAGCCAGTTCATAACCCAGGTGATCCAGGATCTCCGCCACTTTTGCCGCGGTGCGAAACTCCACCCAGCCGGATTCCGCAAAATGGTGAAAATCGCGACGCCATGCGCTCAGTTGTGGGACCAATGTCTGGATGTACTGCGCCAGTGAACTCATATCCTTTCCTGTCATCATTAAAATATGTGAACTGCTTCACGCTGTGATAGTTTTTACTTATCACTGAGCGATTTTTCACAGTTTTAACCGTTCAGGAATTACCCTCGCACATCCGTTTCCATTAAAGTAGATGACAGTTTCTTTACTCTGATAAACAACGGTTATCGGTCGCGTTATGTCATTTCAGATTAAATTTCATCAAATCAGGGCGTTTGTCGAAGTGGCCCGTCAGGGCAGTATTCGCGGCGCCAGCCGGACGCTGAATCTTTCGCAGCCCGCGCTGACCAAATCCATCAAAGAGCTGGAAGAGGGCATGGCGGCCCAGCTGTTTGTGCGCCGGAGTAAAGGCGTCGCGCTGACCGAGTGTGGGGAAGGGTTTTACCACCGCGCTAATTTGATTCTGGAGGAGCTACGGGCGGCGCAGGATGACATCCGCCAGCGGCAGGGCGAACTTGCCGGGCAGATCAATATTGGAATGGGGGCCAGCATTTCGCGCAGCCTGATGCCAGCCGTGATTACGCGCTTTCATGCCCAGCATCCTCAGGTCAACGTCCGGATTATGGAGGGCCAACTGGTGTCGATGATTAATGAATTACGGCAGGGTGAGCTGGACTTTACCATCAACACCTATTATCAGGGGCCGTACGATCACGAATTTACTTTTGAAAAGCTGTTTGAAAAACCTTTTGCCGTATTTTGCCGGGCAGGACATCCGGCGACAGGGGCGACTTCAATTCATGAGCTTCTGCAATATAACTGGACAATGCCTACCCCTCGGGGAAGTTATTATAAGCAGTTACAGGATACCTTTAACCACCGCTCTCTAATACCGCGCATTGGGGTTGTCTGTGAGACTTTTTCCTCTTGTATTAGCCTTGTCGCACAAAGCGATTTCATCAGTATTTTACCGCAGGAGCTGGGGTGCGATCCGCTTCTGGCGCACCGTCTGATAATGTTGCCGGTTGTCGAATCCCTGCCTAAAGCCGCATATTATTTAATTCAGCGACGCGATTCTCGTCAGACACCGCTTGCCGAATCATTAATTACGCAGTTCAGAAGGGAAGCCAGAAAATTAATTTAATAAAAATAATAACAATAAAAAAATAGAGTCTGTCCGACATCAGACAGACTCCACAGTACACACAGTTGTGCATCCTTTGGCGGACCCTACATGCATTATCCATTGGGCAGGTTTATTAAGTTATAACAGCTTTTTCTTAAAAGAGAAGGGCGTTGAGTGATTGATTTCACGATTTTTTAACGTAAATTTTTTAATTAATGGTAACTGAAATTTAAGTTAAGGTCGGATGAAATATATAGCGTCCGTGATTAATCTGTTTTCTGGACTATTATTTGAACCTTTGCCCGGGTGATTGAGACCCGCAGCGGGCGCAGGTATAGTACATCACTCAGATGTAGCCGGAGGTTTTCCATGAACCCTGACGACAAATCACTTTTTCTTGACGCCATGGAGGATGTCCAGCCGCTCAAGCGCTGCACGGATATTCACTGGCAGCAGAGCCGTAACACGCGGGCGCGTCAGGAAATCGATACTGAGCAGCTCGATAACTTTCTGACGCTGGGGTTTCTGGAACTGTTGCCCCTTGACGAGCCGCTGATGTTCCAGCGCGAAGGGGTACAGCAGGGAGTGTTCGATAAGCTGCGTTCCGGCAAATATTCCCGTCAGGCCAGCTTAACGCTGTTACGCCAGCCTGCGGAGCAATGCCGCCAGCTGGTGTATTCCTTTATTCGCCAGGCCGGACGTGACGGGCTACGCAACCTGATCATCGTCCATGGTAAAGGGCGCGAACAGCAATCACACCCTAACGTGGTGCGCAGCTATCTTGCGCGCTGGCTGACCGAGTTCGACGAAGTACAGGCCTTTTGCGAAGCGCAGCCGTATCACGGCGGCAGCGGAGCATGCTATGTCTCGTTGCGTAAGTCAGATGACGCGAAGCGAGATAACTGGGAGCGCCACGCCAAGCGCAGCCGCTAATCAGGAAGGCGGGCGATATGCTCGCCCGCCTGTCACTCAGAAGGTTTCCCAGTTTGCGTCGGATGCGTTCGCGCCTGCCACTGACGGGCGCAGCAGCACGGGCGTTTTCACGTTTTCAGGGCGAGCCACCGGCGATCCCTGAGTATTCAGCCGGAATGCCGCCACGGCCTGGCGCAGCTGTTCAGACTGATCTTCCAGCGCCGCCGCCGCCGTTGCCGACTCCTGCACCAGCGCGGCGTTTTGCTGCGTCACGCTGTCCATCTGCGAGACCGCCAGGCTGACCTGTTCAATACCGCGGCTCTGCTCGTCAGACGCCGACGCGATCTCCCCCATAATATCGGTTACGCGCGTCACGGCCGCGACGATCTCTTTCATGGTCGCACCCGCCTCGCTCACCTGTTCCGAGCCGGTATTCACCCGGCTGACGGAGTTTTCAATCAGCCCTTTGATCTCTTTCGCCGCCTGCGCGCTGCGGCTGGCCAGCGTCCGTACTTCACCTGCCACGACCGCAAAGCCGCGACCTTGTTCTCCGGCACGGGCGGCTTCAACCGCCGCGTTGAGCGCCAGAATGTTGGTCTGGAAGGCAATGCTATCGATAACGCCGGTGATATGCGCGATTTGCTGCGAACTGTCGGCAATGTCATTCATGGTACGCACCACGTTATCCACGACCTGGCCGCCGCGCGCGGCGGTTTCAGACGCATTTTTCGCCAGCAGCGTCGCCTGTCGGGCGTTATCCGAGTTCTGTTTCACCGTGGCCGTCAGCTCTTCCATGCTGGCGGCGGTCTCTTCCAGCGAGGCTGCCTGCTGCTCGGTGCGGGCGGAGAGGTCGTTACTCCCGGCGGCAATTTCCCCCGCGCCCGTGTAGATGGAATCTGTGCTGCCGCGCACGGCGCTGACGGTGTTCACCAGCGACTGCTGCATCTCGTGCAGACCTGCGGCCAGCTGGCCCATCTCGTTGCGCCCGGACATCGCGACGTTTTGCGTCAGATCGCCGCTCGCGATGGTGCGAATATGGTTCATGATGGCGTTGAGCGGTTTCAGGAGCAGGTGCTGTAAACCCTGCCAGATCACCACCAGCACGGCGATCACGGTCAGGAAGATTGCCGCCAGCGTCCACTGCATCTGGGTAAAGCTGCTCTGGTTCTCTTCGGCGGCGGCTTTCAGCAGAACGTTGTTTTCGGCGCGCCAGCGGGTATAGACTGCCTCCATCTCATCCTGTGCCTGCTGGGCGTCAAGGTCGCCATAGGCCTGATAGTTATCGGCGCGCAGATACTCAATGGACAAGCGCATCACCTCGTGCATTTTCTTCCACGCTTTCTGCATCTCTTCGGTGAGCGCGCTATTCTGGCCCTTTACCTGCGGGATCGCCTGCCAGTTTTTATAATAGTCTTCGGCTTTGGTCAGCGAGGCGTTAGCGGTCCCCAGCAGGGTGTTGATCGCTGCGAGGGACGCCGGATCGCGCTGGTTTTTCAGGTAGCGGATCGCCACGCGGGTGACGGTAACGCGCGTTTTTACCAGCGTGTTAACGCTGTCGCTCAGGCTCTCCTGTTGGGCATTGAGCACCCCGGAGTTTTGAAAGTTTTGCCGATCGTTGTTAACGGCAGAGTAGAACAACCCTCCCGTGACAACTTGCAGCAGACAGAATATGGTGAGGGCAAAGATAATCCCGGTAATCACGTGCAGATTTTTCAGCATGGCGGTCATCCGTAAGAGAAGAGGCAGGGTTACATCAATACTATCGTCGTAGCGAATTTAAACTTTAATTTTACTATTGCTTAACTAATGGTTTCGTCGCGGAACCTGTTGTAAATCCGGATCATTTTTTATGAGGAAGGTCAGCATGAGCAGCATAGATAAAAGCGGAACGTTCACGCTCGGCACGCGTACGGTTAAACGATTTGGCTATGGCGCGATGCAGCTTGCCGGGCCTGGCGTTTTTGGTCCGCCAAAAGACAAAAATGCGGCGCTGGCGGTGCTGCGCGAAGCGGTGGCGTCGGGCGTGAATCACATTGATACCAGTGATTTTTACGGCCCTCATGTGACCAACCAGCTTATCTGCGAGGCGCTTCATCCGTACCGGGACGATCTCACGATTGTGACCAAGATCGGTGCCCGACGCGGCGAGGACGCCTCCTGGCTACCGGCGTTTTCCGCGCAGGAGTTGACGCAGGCGGTGCATGACAACCTGCGTAACCTGAAACGGGATGTGCTGGACGTGGTTAACCTGCGGATCATGTTTAGCGCCCACGGACCGGCGGAAGGCTCGATTGCCGCGCCGCTGAGCACCCTCGCAGAGCTGCAACAGCAGGGGCTGGTTCGCCATATTGGGCTGAGCAACGTCACCGCTTCGCAGGTCGCTGAAGCGCAGAAGATGGTTTCCGTGGTGTGCGTACAGAACATGTACAACGTTGTGAATCGCGGTGACGATGCGCTGGTTGATTCGCTGGCGCAGCAGGGGATTGCCTGGGTGCCGTTCTTCCCGCTGGGTGGTTTCACACCTCTGCAATCTTCCGGGCTACAGGCGGTGGCGGATTCCCTGGGCGCGACGCCGATGCAGGTAGCGCTGGCATGGCTGCTGCAACGCTCGCCAAATATCCTCTTGATCCCGGGAACATCTTCGGTGGCGCATCTGCGTGAAAACCTGGCGGCTGCCGATCTGGTATTGCCGCCTGAGGCGCTGGAGACGTTAAATTCGCTGGCGGATTAACCCTGACAGCAGCAAAAGCCCGGAGGATTTTTCGGGCTTTTGCTGTTTACGATCCCATCTGACTTCTTTGCCGGTGAAGCGCTAACGCTTCCGCCACGATTTCCTGCTTACTTTTCCGTGTTTCATACGCAGTAATGCGGATGTACTCCATCAGCGCAGGATCGATGCGCGCGCTTAACATCCTGAGTTCGGCCTCCTTTGCTACACCGCGAGCAACACGTTTATCGGGATAATCACGGGCTGGCATGGGAAACGTCCTCCAAAAATTGTCTTGTTAATTTGTGCTGTAAAATATGCGTTAGTCTAAATGTAAAGTCAACAGGTAGTGATTATGCAGTGATGTGTATTTATCTTTTGTGCATTTATAAGTCAGTGATAAGTGATGGTGTAGTGATGTTTTATGACGCGTTAAGCTTGCCCATGCGTAAAAATTTACAAAGCAAATAATCTTCATTGCAATAGGGGCTTATAAGCGAAGCGGTTAAGCCGTAGCCAGCCGCTTACGCTGACATGGCTTGATCGATACCTCCGTTAAAACTACTGTATATAAAAACAGTATGGAGGTGTTTATCATGATCTTTTTCAAACCCGCAGAGTTGCGTGAAATCGTTGCTATTCCACTTTTCAGCGACTTAGTACAGTGCGGCTTCCCCAGCCCGGCAGCGGATTATGTAGAGCGGCGTATCGATTTAAACGAGCTATTAGTCGCCCATCCCAGCTCCACTTACTTTGTCAAAGCCGCCGGTGACTCGATGATAGAAGGGGGGATCAATAACGGTGATTTGCTGGTGGTGGACAGTTCCCGCAAGCCTGAGCATGGCGATATCGTGATTGCGGCGGTAGAGGGCGAATTTACCGTGAAGCGCCTCCAGCTACGTCCCAATATTCAACTCAACCCCATGAACAGCGCCTATTCACCGATTATTGTCGGCAGCGACGATACGCTCGATATCTTTGGGGTGGTGACGTATATCGTGAAATCCGCAAGCTGATCGTGTTTGCGCTCTGTAAGGTGTCTTCCGGCAGAATACATTTTGTCTACATTATAATTTTAATTTATGATTCGCACACGAACAATTAGCGTTATGCAGGGTTTTAGCATCGTGGCGGTCAATAAAACCCTGATTTTATAAAGTAATCAGGAGATTCATTTTTATGTCAGACAATAATCCCCGCCCATCCGGCTGGGTAGGCCTGTGGTGCCTGCTGGTGGGCGTGATACTTCTTGTGACGGGGCTGTTTTTTGCCATCGGCGGTTTCAAACTGGTTTCTCTGGGGGGGAGTTGGTACTTTCTCATTGCCGGGGTTATCACGCTGCTCTCTGCGATCCAGTTCTTCCGCCGCAAGTCCTCTGCCGTGGGGCTGTTTGCCCTGGTGTTTCTTGGCACCCTGATTTGGGCATTTTTCGATGCCGGGCTAGACTTCTGGCCGCTGGTTTCCCGTTTAATGGTACCTGCCGGGCTGATGGTGCTGGCAGCCGCCACCTGGCCTGCACTGCGCAAGCGTGAAGGAAAACCGTCCTCCACAAAAGGGGCGATGGGGGTCTGCGCGGTGCTTATTGTCGCCATGGGTGTCACCTTTGTTCAGATGTTTCAACCCCATCCGACCGTGCCGTTTAGCGGTGAAAAACGCCCCCTGGTGCCGGTAAAAGACGAGGCGAAACAGCAGAACTGGGATCACTACGGTAATACGGCTGGCGGCAGTCGTTTTGTGGCGCTGGACCAGATAACCCGTGACAATGTGAAAAACCTGAAACCGGTCTGGACCTTCCATACCGGTGACGTACCGGAAAGTCCGGACGGCAACGGCGCAGAAGATCAGCAAACGCCGCTACAGGTTGGCGATCGTGTCTTCCTGTGTACGCCGCATAACAACGTGATTGCCGTGGATGCCGACAGCGGGAAAGCGATCTGGAAAGCGGAAATCAACGCTAAGTCTGCAATCTGGATGCGCTGCCGTGGCCTGGCGTACTTTGATGCCACCAAACCGCTGGCACAGCCAACGGTAGCAGGTTCCACGCCGGTTCTGCCTGCGCAGGTCGCACCGGGCGCGGCATGCCAGCGTCGTATCCTGATGAATACCATTGACGGTAAGCTGATCGCGTTAGACGCCGATAACGGCAAATTCTGCCCGGACTTCGGCACTCACGGCAGCGTTGACCTGCATGAAGGGATGGGCGATGCGTCAGATCCAACCTACGTGTTGACGTCGGCCCCGACGCTGGCGGGTACCACGGTTGTCGTTGGTGGCCGCGTTGCGGATAACGTCAGCACCGATATGCCGGGAGGCGTAATTCGTGGTTATGACGTGATCACCGGCCAGCTGCGCTGGGCGTTCGACCCGCGTAATCCGGATCCGAACTATGTTCTGAAACCGGGCGAACACTACAAACGTAGCTCCGCAAACTCCTGGGCCCCTATGTCCTGGGATGCCTCAATGAATACCGTATTTATCCCGATGGGAAGTTCCTCTGTCGACCTGTGGGGCGCGGACCGTATTCCGGAAGATCACAAATACGCCACCTCAATCCTCGCGCTGGATGCGACCACCGGGAAAGAGAAGTGGGTATACCAGACCGTGCATAACGACCTCTGGGATTTCGATATTCCGATGCAGCCGAGCCTGGTTGATTTCCCGACGAAAGAGGGCAACAAGCCCGCGGTAGTGGTGGGCACCAAAGCGGGGCAAATTTACGTTCTTGATCGCCTGACGGGTAAACCGCTCACTGAAGTGAAAGAAGTTCCGGTAAAACCAGCGGATATTCCACGTGAACAGTACCCGGCAACGCAGCCGCGCTCTGTGGGGATGCCGCAGATTGGCGCGGAAACCCTGAAAGAATCGGATATGTGGGGGGCAACGCCGTTTGACCAGCTGGCCTGTCGTATCAGCTTCAAATCGATGCGTTATGACGGTCTGTACACGATGCCGGGAACCGACATTTCCCTGAGCTTCCCTGGCTCGCTGGGGGGAATGAACTGGGGCAGTCTGTCCACCGATCCAAACAACCAGTATATCTTCGTCAATGACATGCGTCTGGGTCTGTGGGTCCAGTTGATTAAACAGGATCCGCAAAGCGCGGTGGCAAACACGGGCGGTGAAGCCGTGAACGCCGGGATGGGCGCCGTTCCGATGAAAGGAACGCCGTATTCGGTCAACAAAAACCGTTTCATGTCACCGCTGGGCATTCCGTGCCAGAAACCACCGTTTGGCTCCCTCTCCGCCATTGACCTGAAAACGCAGAAAATCGTCTGGCAGGTGCCGGTCGGGACTGTTCAGGATACCGGCCCGTTTGGGGTAAAAATGCGTATGCCAATGCCTGTCGGTATGCCGACGCTGGGCGGTACGCTGGCCACGCAGGGCGGTCTGGTTTTCATTGCGGGAACCCAGGATTATTATCTGCGCGCCTTTGATTCCTCTACGGGGGAAGAGGTGTGGAAAGCGCGTCTCCCTGTGGGTAGCCAGGGCGGACCGATCAGCTATGTATCACCGAAAACCGGCAAACAGTACATTCTGATCTCTGCTGGCGGTGCTCGCCAGTCGCCGGATCGCGGTGACTACGTGATTGCCTACGCGCTGGATAAGTAACAGCGAAATAAGCTGCCAGGCCCCGTCTTAGAACGGGGCTTTTTTATGGCTTAAATTACGCACAGGAAAAAGCGGCGATTCCGGTCAGCCCGTGAAAAGCACCCGCCAGCGTCGGCGACGGCGCGTCATCTCGCGCCATAGCGCGATTATCTCGTCAGGTTGCAGGGCATCAATAGCCTGCGGCGTTAACACCGGTAAACCGTAGCGCTGGCGCAGGGCGGCCACTGCCGTGGCGCTGGCATCCATCGGTGAGGGGATCTGCGTCGCCAGCTGCTGTCTCAACACGCTGAACGTCGCTTCATCGCACAGCGTCAGCTCACGCAAAAATCGTTTACAGCAACCCAACAGATTCAGGGGAGAACGGTCAGGCGACTGCAACGCCAGCAGCAGGCCATCGCGATCGGCAATACGCTGATAACGACAGCTAACCACGTAGCCAATCTGCTGTTCCACGCGCAGGCGCTGGAAAAATTGTGGTTCGCAGCATAGCGCCAGCAGCCGCAGCGCGGCGAGCGACGCACCCGGCGGCAGGGGAATAAACACCAGCAGCGCCGAATCCGCGCTGGCGTGCGGAATGTGTTCGATCCCGCCGGGACAACCGTTTAGCGGCGTCGGCGTAGCGTTAACCGGCGCCCCGAGCAGGCTAAGCTGCCGGGCTAACCGGTGCGCGTGTCCGGCGCTGCCGCCAGCTAACGCCGCCAGCCAGCCGTCCCGTGGCGGATCGGATGCCAGACGTTCAGGCAATTGCTGAAGCAACTCACGGATGGCAATGCCTTCTGGCGCGGGCGTAATCGCCGGAGCGAGGTGGGCGAGGCGCTCGATAATCGCCCCGATGATGCGTTCCGCCGTCACCATGGCGTCAGGAAGCCGCAGGGTCAGCTGCCAGCTGCCGTCAACCGCTTGCCACTCGCCGCTGCCGTCGATATGGCGCAGTTCAGCAAGAAGCGGGCGTAACTGTTTGCCCATCGCCACCCCCTGTGCCCGTTCCACGCGCGAATAAAAAGGCCTGCGCAGGATCAGCGTTGGCGGTTGTGTTTGCGCCGATAAATGCAGCAGCGGAGCGGCTTCTGACGTCGGGGCTGGCGCAGCATACCTGGCAGTCTGTGGGTAGAAGGAAAACGCGATAGGGCTATCATCTGCAACCGGCTGGCGACGCCAGGGGCTAAGCGGCAGGGAAAAACCCTGGCTGGCGATAATTTCAGCGGTTTCCATTTTTTTGCAGGCCAGATACGAGACTGGCGCCGCCAGTAAATCGGCACAGAAGGCGGAAAAACCCGCGGGCGCCGCGCCGGGCGCAAAACCAAACGCCCGCTGGCGCAGCTGCTCGAGCGTCGGCAGGGCGCTGAAACGCCGCTGTGCCAGCCGATGGTAATGCCGCTGCTGCTCATCCGTCGTTTGCTGTAGCGCCTGTAGCCAGTGGGTAATATGCGGGTCTATGTCCTCGGGCCGTTCGCCGTCAACCGTTAGCGCCAGCCAGCCGTACTCGTCATCCTGATAAAGCCAGTTCAGGGCTACCTCTTCTGCCAGCCCGCGCGTCCGCAGTTCGGCAATCAGGCTTCCGGGGGCGTCGTCCAGTAAAAACTCCTGAAGCAAGGTGACGTTGTCACTTTTTCGAATTAACGGACAGCGCCACAGTGCGGGTCGCTCCGTCACCGCCAGCTGATACTCTGCTTCAGCGCTAAGACGCAACGGGGGAGCGGTTTCAGGCATGCCATCTGACGCAAAACCTGACGCAAACGTACGGGCAAGCTCGGCCAGCGCATCCAGCGTTTGCGGCCCTTGCAGCCACAATTGCAGGTGTCCGGCCACATAATAGCGGCGATGAAAGTCGCGCAACGCGGTTTGCAGCGATAGCGTGTCCTGCCCCAGAGAATCCTTGCTGCCCACCTGAAAACGGCGAAAAACCGCAGGTTCTTCCATCGCGTGGCGCGCCGCCGCTTCGCGCCTGGCGGCATCATGTTGCTGAATGAGCCGGTTTTCCGCATCAATGACCGCCACTTCGCGCTGTATGTCATGGCGTGAAAGCAGCGGCGCCTGCAACATATCCCGCAGCCGCGCGACGCCGTCGGACAGGTTATCGGCGGCAACGTCAAAGAAAAAGGCGCTGTGGCGAGCCAGCGTGGTGGCATTGACGCTCCCGCCCTGGCGCTGGACCCAGGCCATGAGTCGATCATCGCCCTGATAGCGCTGGCTACCGCGGAACAGCAGGTGCTCAAGTAAATGCGCAAGACCGGCGAAACGCGGTGGCTCGTGATGGCTTCCGGCGCTCACGCGCGCCAGCGCCGCCGCGCGTGTCGCCTGTGGCTGATGCACCAGCGTTGCGCGTAAACCGCCTGCCAGTTCCACGATGCGGGTGGTCATTGTCGCTACAGTTCCCGGGTTTTATAGATAAGCTGAGAGCGGGTACGGTTGCGGAACTGAAGCTGGCCGATTTTCATATCGCTACAGGCTGCTTCGCGTCGCGCCTCCTGAATTTTATGATGATGCGGCGATTTGCTGCACACCGGATCGGCGTTATCCGCATTCCCGGTGAGCATAAAGGCCTGGCAGCGGCAGCCGCCGAAGTCCTTCTCCTTTTCATCGCAGGAGCGGCACGGCTCCGGCATCCAGTCAAACCCGCGATAGCGGTTGAAGCCGAAAGAGTCATACCAGATCGATTCCAGACTCTGCTCGAGCACCGACGGGAAATCCACCGGCAGCTGGCGCGCGCTGTGGCAGGGCAGCGCAGTGCCTTCCGGGGTCACGCTGAGGAAAATCGACCCCCAGCCGCCCATACAGCCTTTTGGCCGCTCTTCGTAATAATCGGGGGTGACGAACAGCAGGTTGGTCAGATTGCCGCTGGCGGCCATTTTCTGCCGATATTCGGCGACCACGCCTTCTGCGCGGGCAATCTGTTCCCGCGTCGGCAGAAGCCCCTGACGGTTAAGGAACGCCCAGCCGTAGAACTGGCAGGTGGCAAGTTCGACGTCGTCGGCGTCCAGTTCGATGCACAGCTCGATGATTTTATCGATCTGATCGATATTATGCCGGTGCAGGACGAAATTCAGCACCATCGGGTAATCGCGCGCTTTGACCGCTTTGGCCATCGCCAGCTTCTGCTGGAAGGCTTTTTTATTCCCCGCCAGCGCAGCGTTAAGCACTTCATCGCTGGCCTGGAAGCTAATCTGGATATGGTCCAGACCGGCCTCGCTGAACGCGTCGAGCTTGCTTTCCGTCAGGCCAATTCCCGAGGTGATCAGGTTGGTATAAAAACCGAGATCGCGGGCGGCGCGGATCAGCTCCGGCAGATCTTTACGCGTCAACGGTTCGCCGCCGGAAAAACCTATCTGCACGCTGCCCATCGCCCGCGCCTGGCGGAAAACCTCAATCCACTGTTCGGTGGTCAGCTCCTGATCCTGCCGGGCAAAGTCCAGCGGGTTAGAGCAGTAAGGGCACTGTAGCGGGCAGCGATAAGTCAGCTCCGCCAGCAGCCACAGCGGTGGATTGACGGCGGGTTTATTCTGGCTCACGGAAAATAATCCACTTCTGTTGATAAGCGATTTGCAGGAATTCAACGACGTCGTCATCCACGCCGCCAGCTTCCGGGAACCGTTCGTTGAGCAGGGCAATGATGGCCGCCGCATCGCGTTGGCCATCGACCAGTTCGAGGATCGCGGCCGCGGTCTCATTGAGTTTAGCCATGCCTTCCGGATAGAGAATGACATGGCTGTCCTGAGCGGCTTCCCATTGCAGGCGATAGCCGCGACGAAAGGCGACGATGGAGTTTTTTTGCATGCTTATACCAGTCGGGTTGTGTGCCAGGCCGCTTTGTCGGTGACCGTGTGATAAGGCGGACGCTGTAGCGCGTAGGCCATGGTCATCGCGTCGAGCATCGACCACAGGATATCGAGTTTGAACTGAAGGATCTCCAGCATCCGATTCTGCTTTTCTGCGCTATCGCAGTAACGCTTCGCCAGCTCCAGACCGTGTTCAACGTCGCGGCTGGCCTGGCTGAGGCGGCTGCGGAAATAAAAATAGCCTTCCTCTTTGATCCACGGATAGTGTTGCGGCCAGCTGTCGAGACGCGACTGATGGATTTGCGGGGCAAACAGTTCGGTGAGCGAGCTGCATGCCGCCTCCTGCCAGTTGGCGCGGCGGGCGAAGTTAACGTAAGCGTCGACGGCGAAACGGACGCCGGGCAGCACGTGGCGTTCGCTGATTAAGTCGTCGCGGCTCAGCCCCACGGCTTCGCCCAGCTGTAGCCAGGCTTCGATACCGCCGTCATGACCGTTGCTGCCGTCGTGATCGAGGATCCGCTGCACCCATTTACGACGCGTGTGCGGATCCGGGCAGTTCGCCATAATTGCCGCGTCTTTCAGCGGGATCGTCGTCTGGTAGTAAAACCGGTTCGCCACCCAGCCCTGGATCTGCTCGCGGCTGGCCTCGCCGTTATGCATCGCGATATGGTACGGATGGTGAATATGATAGTAGGCGCCTTTCGCCCGAAGGGCGTGCTCAAACTCTTGCGGCGAGAGCGTTTCGCGAATGTGCATAGTTAGTCCTGAAGCGTGATGTTCATCCCGTCCCAGCTCACTTCTATTCCCTGCTGTGCGAGGGCGTGACGCTGCGGCGACTGCTCGTTAAGGATCGGGTTGGTGTTATTAATGTGGATCAGAATCTTGCGCTTTGCTGGCAGCGAGGCCAGCAGCGCCATCATGCCGTGTTCATCGCCGAGCGCCAGATGGCCCATGTCGCGGCCGGTATTGCGCCCGACGCCAGCGGCCTGGAGTTCATCGTCCTGCCAGACGGTGCCGTCAATCAGCAGACAGTCCGCTTTTTTAAGCCACGGCAGGATAGCGTCATCGGGTTCACCGAGACCCGGCGCGTAGAACAGCGTCTGACCGTTGCGGCGGTTTTCGATAAACAGCGCCACGTTATGCCCCGGCAGCGGGCGGTCGCGCCATGGCGAATAGGGCGGCGCGTTACTGGCGATGGGGACAGCGGTAAACTGCAAATCAGGGCAGGCTTCCACGCTAAAGGCGGTGAGCGGCACGATCGGGTGATGAATCAGGCCGCCGTTCCAGTGCCGGAGCATGGTAAAAATCGGGAATCCGGTAGAAAGATCTTCATGCACCTCCGGCGTACACCATACCTGATGCGGACACCCCTCGCGCAGGCTAAGCAGCCCGGTGGTGTGGTCAATCTGGCTATCGGTGAGAATAATGCCGCCAATATGCGTGCCGCGCAGAACCTCTTTCTTATTGAGTTCTGGCGTATGGGCAATCTGCTGGCTGATATCGGGCGAGGCGTTACACAGCACCCACTCTTTGCCGTTATCGCTGACGATGATCGACGACTGGGTGCGAGGGGTCGCCTGAAGGGTGCCGTTGCGCAAACCCTGACAGTTGGCGCAGTTACAGTTCCACTGGGGGAAACCGCCGCCAGCGGCGGAACCGAGGACTTTTATAAACATGAAGATAGGCCAGGTAGTCGAACAAAAATGCCCGCACGGATGGCGGGCAGAGTGATTAGCGGTTGGAAATGTACAGGGTCACTTCCAGGCCAAGACGTAAATCAATAAAAGCAGGTTTCTTCCACATCGTTTTTTCCTCTTTAAAAATGCAGCACCAACGCCATTGTTTGTGCCAGTTTTGTGATGGTCATCAAATAATGCGTCACAGGAGGGCAAAGCTCAACCCGAAAGATGTAAGGAATTAACGTATTGTTTACAACGTAACCTATTGTTGCCAAACATTTTGTAATACCTTTTGCCAGTTGCCCCACAGCAGCTTATTCAGCACAAATTGATCATAGCCGCTGTCACGTAACGCGCTGATTAGCCGTGGCAAACCACTCACATCGCGTAAATCATCAGGCAACGTAATACCGTCAAAATCGGAGCCCAGCGCGACATGATCGTCACCCATGATGTTAATAAGATAGTCGATATGGCGAACGATCGTGCTCAGCGGGGTGTCGCTATCGCGTTTACCGTCGGCGCGCAGAAACGCGTTGCCGAAATTGACGCCTGCCACACCGCCGCTGTCGCGGATAGCCAGCAGCTGGTGATCGGTCAGATTGCGCGGTTGCGGGCACAGCGTATGGGCGTTGGAATGGGTAGCGACCAGCGGTGAAGAGGAATGACGAGCGGTATCCCAGAACGCCTTTTCATTCATATGCGAAACGTCAATCAGCATGTTCAGGGCGTTAGCGTGTTTAATGAGGGCGATACCCTCGGCGGTGAGTCCTGGGCCACTGTCCGGGCTGCCGGGAAACGCCCCGTTAACGCCGGTGCCGAAACGGTTAGCAATGTTCCAGAAAGGTCCAATGCTGCGCACTCCAGCGGCATAAAAAGCCTGGAGATCCTCTCCCTCGCCGTCAAAACCCCCCGCGCCCTCAATATGCGCCACCATCGCCAGCACTTTATCCTGACGACAGCGTTCGATATCCGCCGCGCTCAGGCACAATCGCGCCCGGCCATCGGAGTGGGCGACAAGCTGCTTAAGGATCGTCAGCTGCTGCCAGAGAATGTCGACAGGCTGCCACGGCTCGCTGGCGTATTGTGGCGCCATGCGGGCGATATACGCCTGCGGTGGCACGAACAGCGCGAACAGACCACCGGAAAATCCGCCTTGCTGCATGCGCGGGTAATCAAGATGGCCGTTTTCAATGCCGGAGAAGAAGGCCGTTACCGGATCCTGGCGATGGTGAAGCCATAAATTAAGCAACAGGTCATTGTGACCATCAAAAATCGCCATAGCGCATCCCACTGTCTTTTATTGCTGAAAAGTTGCCTGGCACGATAACCGATTTGTCCTGTCCGGCAAGGGGAAATTTACAACTTAGCAGCAATTGTTAATATCACTTAACAGTAAGAAGATCAGCGAATCGGGTGGTATAGCGGGGTGAAAGCATTTCCCGTTTCATCTGCCACGGCTGCTGTATACCCTGTCCCGCGAAGTAGAGCGTGCCACGGCCATTTTCAGCATTCAGATGGTCTAATACATCCATTAACTTTTGGCTGTTTTTCCTGGGGGCGTTATCGTCGAACAGATTAAGTTGCGCGACGCCCTGGCTATAAAAATCTCCCAGCATCACTCCGGCTTTCTGGTACCGATGACCCTTCTTCCAGACCGCATCCAGACAACGAACAGCTGCGCCGATAATGTCCCGGCTATCCTGGGTTGGGGTGAGCAGTTTTACCGACGCGCTATTGCCATAATACGGTTCGTTAAGGGCGAAGGGTGAGGTTTTAACAAATACGGAGATAAATCGGCAATGCTGATGCTCATTGCGAAGTTTTTCTGCTGCCCGGGCGGCATAGCTACAGATGGCCTGGCGTACATCTTCATATTCCGTGATGCGTTCGCCAAACGAGCGCGAACAGACGATTTCTTGCTTTACCGGGGCAAACTCTTCCAGTTCAAGACACGGCTCCCCCCGTAATTCACGCACCGTTCTCTCCAGCACGACATTAAAATGTTTTCTGATGAACCGGATATCGGTGTCTGCCAGTTGCAGGACGGTCTTAATCCCCATTATTTCAAGCTTCTTCGCTATGCGACGTCCTACACCCCACACTTCTTCGACGGGAAGCGCCGCCATCAGCTTTCTCTGACGATCCACATTGGACAAATCAACAACGCCTCTCGTCTGGAGTTGCCAGCGTTTCGCTGCGTGATTTGCCAGTTTCGCCAGCGTCTTTGTGGGGGCGATACCCACCCCGACGGTCAGATGGGTGTGTTGCAGAACGGTCGCTCTCATTTCATGCCCAAAATCGGCAAGATCGCGACAATTACGCACCCCGGTAAGATCGCAAAAGATCTCATCAATTGAGTATATTTCGCTACGAGGCGACATCGCTTCAAGCGTGTTCATGACCCGGTTGGACATATCCGCGTAAAGTTCATAATTACTGCTGAAACAAACCACGCCATGATGCCTGAAGCGATCTTTCTGTTTGAAGTACGGTTCACCCATTTTCACAAAGGGTTTGGCTTCAGCGGAGCGAGAGATGACGCACCCGTCGTTATTGGACAACACCACTACTGGCCGTCCCTTCAGATCCGGGCGAAAAACCGTTTCACAGGACGCATAGAAAGCGTTCACATCACACAGTGCAAACATGGTCAGCTCGCTCTGGTATCGCCAGTTGGTGTGAAAAACTGCATTATGATCACCGTTAATTGATGCTGTATTTATATACAGTATTGTATGTTGATAGCAAAGATCAAGGGGGAACGAGGAGGGGGCAGGAGGGAGAGGGTTATGTCCAGAATGGCGGCGAGGCAAAGCTGGCGGAAAGGGTATTTAATGAAATGTTGAAGGAATATAAGTGCCCATACGACAGGTATGGGCAGTGAAGCCGTCGATATTACTTCTTCTTGTTCATCATCGCCTTGAGATCGGCAAAGGGGTTAAACGTGGCGACACCCACGTCTTTTTGCGCATCCTCACCCGCGACAACGGTGGTGCCATACTGATCCGCTTCGGTGTACTTTGAGTGTTCGTGGTCGTGACAAAACAGGCACAACAGTTCCCAGTTACTGCCATCTTCCGGGTTATTGGTGTGATCGTGGTCGATATGGTGAACCGTGAGTTCACGAAGATTTGAATAAACAAACTCACGCGAGCAGCATCCACAAACCCAGGGGTAGATTTTTAGCGCTTTTTCACGGTAGCCGCTTTCCAGCCGTGCGTAGTTTTTGGGGATCAGAGCCATTGCTGATGTTACCTGTTAAAAAAAGATAACTCACACTATATCCCATTATGAGATGCCAGGAGAATGCCTCCTCTGCGGGAAGGATGCGTGTCATCTGCGTATCTCTGTCAGTTTATTTGAAGCATTCCGTGAAATAATCACCATTTATTCTCATCCGTTAATGCGTAGAGTAGGGATAACGCAATGCTTTATCAGGATACTCCACTATGAAAAAGATCGGATTTTTGTCGTTTGGTCACTGGACGCCGTCACCCCAGTCCGGCACGCAAACCGCGGCTGACACGCTGCTACAGTCCATCGATCTGGCGGTCGCCGCCGAAGAGCTGGGCGCGGACGGCGCTTATTTCCGTGTGCACCACTTTGCCCGCCAGCTCAGTTCGCCATTCCCCTTGCTGGCGGCGATAGGCGCAAAAACCAAACGCATCGAAATCGGGACGGGCGTGATCGACATGCGGTATGAAAATCCGCTGTATATGGCGGAAGATGCTGGCGCGGCAGATCTCATCTCCGGCGGGCGATTACAGCTTGGTATCAGCCGGGGTTCCCCGGAGCAGGTGATTGATGGCTGGCGTTATTTTGGTTACGTGCCGCAGGAAGGGGAAAATGAATCTGATATGGCGCGCCGCCACACTGAGGTACTGCTTGATGTATTACGCGGTGAGGGGTTTGCGAAGCCTAACCCACAGCCGATGTTCCCAAACCCGCCGGGATTGCTGCGTCTGGAGCCGCATTCAGAAGGCTTACGCGATCGTATCTGGTGGGGGGCTGGCTCTAATGCAACGGCAGTATGGGCGGCAAAACTGGGGATGAACCTGCAAAGCTCAACGCTGAAAGATGATGAAACCGGCGAGCCGTTCCATATTCAGCAGGCAAAACAGATCCGTGCCTACCGACAGGCCTGGGCTGAGGCCGGGCATACGCGTCAGCCACGCGTTTCGGTCAGCCGCAGTATTTTTGCCCTGATGGACGATCGCGACCGGATGTATTTCGGTTCAAGCCGCAATGAGAGCGACAGCGTGGGCTATCTGGATGAGAAAACGCGGGCCATTTTCGGACGCAGCTACGCCGCAGAGCCAGACAAGCTGATTGACCAGTTGAAAAAAGATGAAGCGATCGCGGAAGCGGATACGCTGTTACTTACCGTGCCGAATCAGCTGGGCGTGGAATACAACGCCCATGTCATTGAGTCCATCCTGAAACATGTCGCACCGGAAATGGGATGGCGCGATCGCAATGCGTAATCTGGCCCTCTGGTATCGCCGGTTTGGTGAGCCTGAATCGGTGCTGCAAGCGGAAACCACGCCATTGTCGCCGCGACAGCCGGAAGAGATACGTGTGCGCATGCTCTTTTCTCCGGTTAACGCCTCCGATCTCATCCCCATCACCGGGGCGTATCGCCATCGCACGCCGCTGCCTGCGGTAGCCGGTTATGAGGGCGTCGGAATAGTGACCGAAGCGCCCGCCGCTTACCCGGCGCTGCTGGGCAGGCGGGTACTGCCGTTACGGGGGCAGGGTACCTGGCAGCGTTATGTCGATTGCCCGGTGGCGTATGCGGTTCCCGTCCCGGACGACGTCGACTCGCTTCTTGCCGCGCGGGCGTATATCAACCCGCTTGCCGCACAGATGATGCTGGACCGCTATCCTCCGGTCGGGAAAACGGTGCTGCTCACCGCTGCCGGTTCTGACTGCGCCGTTCTGCTCGGGCAATGGGCACGCCAGGCGGGGGCAGAGGCGGTTTACGGGATCCATCGTTCGCCCGTCCACGCTCAACGTCTGGCTGAACTGGGGATCGTCCCGATTGCGCAACATGATACGGCCGCCGTCAACGCCGCCGCCGCGCGGGCAGAGGTGGTGTACGACGCCACGGGCGGCAGCCTGGCGGAGACGATCCTGAACGTGATGCCTGAAAGCGGCACGTTTGTCTGCTACGGGCTGCTCTCCGGGCAGACGTTCCGGCAGCAGCGGGCCTTGCCGCGGGTGGCGTGGTTTCACATTCGTAACTACCTGGACGCGCTCAGCGCTGAGGCGTGGCAGGCGGAGTTTCGGCGCATCTGGCCTAAACTGCGCGCCAGCCAGTGCAGCGAAGTTACCCTCTACCCGCTGTCGGCATGGCAGCGGGCATTGGGTAACTATCGCGAAGCGGGAAGAACGGGCAAGCCCATGCTGTCGATGGACAATTAATCGGCCTTATGGCTCATGTCGCTCAGCAGTACAGCGATACTTTGTCCACCGGCGGTCTGCTCCAGGCCAATTTTGACAATAATTGTCAGCGGAACGGAGAGCAGCATGCCGACAGGCCCCAGCAGCCAGCCCCAGAAAATCAGGGACAGGAACACAACAAGTGTAGAAAGCCCCAGCCCGCGTCCCATTATCCGTGGTTCAAGAATGTTCCCGAAAACAAGGTTAATCACCAGATAGCCTGCCAGCAGAATCAGGGCATCATACAAACCGCTGAAAACCAGCACCTGAAGGATAGGGGGGATCGCCGCCAGCACGGAGCCGATGTTAGGAATATAGTTGAGCGCAAAGGCCAGCAGACCCCAGACGAAGGCAAAACGCACATCCAGCGCGGCGAGCATCCCCCAGACCACTAACCCCGTCACCAGACTGATGGCCGTTTTCAGCACCAGATAGCGTGAAACGCTGTCGAGCGCGCGCTGTATGGCGCCCATTCCCTCTACCGGACGCACCATGATGTGCTGGAGCTTTGCAGGCAGTTGAGGAACTTCCAGCAGCATAAACACGACCGTCAGGAACAGCAGGAAAATCGAGGTCATGGCGTTAGAGAGTTGCGCCAGCAGGCTGGTGACAATCGTCATGGCAGCATTCGGATCGACGTATTTAAGCAGTTCCTCAACCGAGACCTCAATACCCGCGCGTTGCAGCCAGGGTTCAATTTGCAGCAGCGGAGTCGCCAGGGAAGAACGGTATGTCGGCAGCGTCCGCGCCAGTTCGTTCAGGGAAGTGCCCAGATAGGCGACTAACAGCACCATCGCGACGATAATAATACTGATAAGCAGGCTAATCGCCAGCACGCGCGGGATGCGCAGCCGCACCATTCGCTGCACCAGTGGATTGAGGATCACCGCGATAAAAAGCGCCAGGATAAAGGGCACGATGATATCGGCCGCAAAACGAACGCCGGTCAAAATGATCACCAGCATTCCCAGCATGATGACAATCTTAAGCCCGTTGAGGGTGATAATGGGTTTAGCCATGGACGTTCCTGAGAAGTTTTTATTTATAATAAAGGGGAAAGCGGATTAAAAAAACTAACCAAAATCAAACAGACTGGGTAAAGAAATGAAAAGGCTTTGAGTAAATTCCTGGCTTATGATACAAATCAGGCGTGTTCAACTACCGAGGACAATTTTCATCCGCAAAGACGAGAAGCAACACCGCGGATAATTGTAATTTTATGGACAATTTGTTCAGGACGTATTTTTCAAACAACTCTGCTCTGTTTTCTACCTCCCTCTGCCTGCTTTCTGGTGAGCAACACTGGCGTTCCGCGCTATAGTCACGTCTTCTGCCTGAGCTGGCGCTATGCGCTTAGCTAACTGATTTAATTCCCAATTTTTTGGGTTTGCTGTTCGCAGCGAGCCGCGATGGATTATATTCTCAAGCAGGAGAAAAACATGTTTTACTGGATTTTATTAGCTCTGGCTATCGTCGCTGAAATTACCGGCACCTTGTCGATGAAATGGGCAAGCGTGAGTGATGGCAGCACCGGATTTATTTTAATGCTGGTCATGATTACGCTTTCCTATATTTTCCTCTCTTTCGCGGTTAAAAAAATCGCGCTGGGCGTGGCATACGCATTGTGGGAAGGTATTGGCATTTTATTGATTACGCTGTTCAGCGTCATGTTATTTGATGAAACCCTGACGACAATGAAAATTGCCGGGCTGACAACCCTGGTCGCAGGTATCGTGCTGATTAAATCGGGTACACGCAAACCGGCAAAACAGCAGAAGGAGCAGACCCATGCAGCAGTTTGAATGGATCCACGCGGCCTGGCTGGCTTTCGCCATCGTTCTGGAAATTATTGCCAACGTCTTTCTGAAGTTCTCCGACGGTTTTCGTCGCAAAGTCTACGGCCTGTTATCGATTGCCGCGGTTCTGGGGGCGTTTAGCGCCCTGTCACAGGCGGTGAAAGGCATCGATCTGTCCGTGGCCTATGCGCTGTGGGGGGGCTTCGGTATTGCCGCCACCCTCGCGGCAGGCTGGATTATGTTCGGGCAGCGTTTAAACAATAAAGGCTGGATAGGGCTGGCATTACTGCTCGCTGGCATGATCATGATTAAACTGGCCTGAGTGACCTACTGTTGCGCCAGGGCTTCCAGCCTGTCGCGAAAACCGGTCACCGATAACGCCCGGTTATCGGCGCGCCAGCGGTCTTTCGCTGCCGGAGCAGAGCTTTGAACGCCAATCAGCTGCCAGCCGTTATCGGTTTTTAACATCAGGGGCGATCCGCTATCACCCGGTAGCGTATCGCACTGATGCGACAGCACGCTGTTTTGCGCCCAGCCCGTCACCACGCAGTCCGTATGGGTGTACAACGAATCAAGGTGATCAACAGGGTAGCCTGACTGCGTCACCTTCCGATCGGCGGCTTTCAGGGCGGCGGTGAGCGCGGCTTTATCGCCATCAAAGAGCGGCAGCGGGGTGATCCCGGACGGCGGATAACGTAAAACGATCAGCCCGAAATCCCAGGATGCCGCCCCGGGCGGCACAATCCAGCCGTCGCCATCCGGTTTTAAGCGTTTACCGAGCGACGGATCTACCCGTCCCTCAATACCGTGAATTTCGTAGCGCCATATCCCTTTTTGCGACACAAAGCGCAGGGCGATCGCTTTATCCGGTTTACCTTCAGGCGGCATTAACAGGCAATGACCCGCCGTCAGCGCAAGGCGTGGCGTAATGAGGGTTGCGGTACATAAGTTGCCGCTGGCGGTTTCCAGTTGCCCGATGGCATCCCAGGGCGAGTCGGTAGGATCGGTGACACGCGTACGATCGTCATGACCAAAAAACAGCGTCTTTACCTCTTTAGCGCTAATGGCGTCATCATCGCCATCATCCGCATGTGAAAAGCCAGCAAAAAGGCTAAACGTTCCAAGTAATAACACAACAGATTTACGCATATCACACTCTGGTGGGGGTAATTATGATTATTAAAAGTGAACCCTATGAAAATACTATAGACGCGACGGCGAGAAAGTGGGAGTAAAATCAGCGTGCTACATTCAGGAAAGATAAAAGTGGCTGGCGATGAGCGCGCATAAAATTAGCAGGATAAGAATGAACTCAAACCGATAGCGCCGCAGCATACGCCCTCCGGATAAAAAAACGGCGCTGACCGCAAACCCGTTCAGCGCCGGTTTACCAACGTGCCCCGAAGGGCACGGTTAAGCTTGTACTCTTACGCTGCTGGCTGTGCAGCAGGTTTAGCCGCTTCGTGTTTTGCCGCTTTTTTGTGATGCTTTTTAGCTGCCTGGGCTTTCTGCTCTACCGCAGGTTTAGCCGCTTTTTTGTGGTGCTTTTTCGCGGCCTGCGCTTTCTGTTCTGCCGCTGGTTTAGCCGCTTTGTGATGTTTTTTATGGTGAACCGTTTTGGCCGGAGCCGCGGTGGATGCCGCAGGCGCTGCGGTGGCGGTAGTTTCAGCCGCGAATGCAGCAGAAGACAGACCCATAGCAGCGGCAACAACCAGAGCTAATACTTTTTTCATTTTCATACCCTCGAATTTGGTTTCTCATTTAACCCCACTGCGGGGCCGTTGAGATGACTATATCCCTGTAAATTCGGGGTTTCCGTGAGTGATTGGTATCGGCGTGTAACCATATGTACAACGCCGGGGCAGCACCCCGGCGCGTTCGGTTACAGGTAGCGGGACGTCAGGTGTTCGCGGAAGTAACGGATGTTCAGATCTTCACCCGTGGCCTGAGTGATTAACTGCGATGTGCTGAAACGGCTGCCGTGCTGCCAGATATTCTGACGCAGCCAGTCGAACAGCGCCGAGAAGTCACCCGCGGCAATGGATGCCTGCAACCCGGGCAGCGCAGTTTTAGCGGCATGGAACAGCTGTGCCGCATACATTGCTCCCAGCGTGTAAGACGGGAAGTAGCCAAAACCGCCGTCGGTCCAGTGGATATCCTGCATACAGCCGTTGCGATAGTTATCTTTGGTGGATAACCCAAGCCATGCCTGCATTTTCTCATCCCATAACGCGGGAATGTCATCCACTTCAATTTCGCCATTGATCAGCGCGCGTTCGATCTCATAGCGCAGCACCACGTGTGCCGGGTAGCTCACTTCATCCGCATCAACGCGGATGTATCCCGGCTTAACCCGCTGGTTCCAGCCAATAAAATTCTCTTCACTGAATGCCGCCTGACTGCCGAAACGGGCATGCACCGCCGGAAGCAGATGCTTAAGGAAAGCGTCGCTGCGGCCCAGCTGCATTTCAAAGAACAGACTCTGGGATTCATGGATCGCCGTAGAGCGCGCCAGCGCAACGGGCTGACCGGCCCACGCTCGCGGAAGGTTTTGCTCGTAGCGGGCATGTCCGGTTTCGTGGATCACGCCGAAAAGCGCGCTGAGGAGTTCATCTTCGTCGTAACGCGTGGTAATACGCACATCTTCCGGCACGCCGCCGCAGAACGGGTGGGCGCTTACGTCCAGACGACCGCCGTTAAAATCGAAGCCAAGCATTTTCATCGCTTCCAGGCCCAGCTCGCGCTGGGTGGCGGTCGGGAAGGGACCCTGTGGCGGAACGAACGATCGTTGCGCCTGTTTTTCCACAACCTTTGCCAGTAACTCCGGCAGCCAGGACTTCAGATCGCCAAATAGCCCATCCAGGCGGGCGCTGGTCATGTCGGGTTCGAAAATATCCAGCAGCGCGTCGTAAGGCGTACAGCCTTTGGCCTCGGCGCGCAGGCGGGCTTCTTCACGACTGAGTTTCACCACCTCTTTCAGGTTGGCTGAAAAACCCAGCCAGTCGTTGGCCGGACGCTGAGTGCGCCAGGCGTGTTCACACTTGCTGCCCGCCAGCGATTTGGCCTCCACCAGCGATTCCGGCAGTAAAGTGGCCTGCTGGTAGTGGCGCGTCATTTCACGCAGGTTGGCCTGCTCAACGTCGTTCAGATCTTCGTCTGCCGCCGCCGCCAGCCATTCACCCACTTTTTTATCGGTCAGGATCTGATGTTGCAGAACGCTCATCTCCGCCAGCGCTTCACCGCGCGCGGCGCTGCCGCCGGGCGGCATCATGGTAAACATGTCCCAGCTGGCGATGGAGGAGAGGTGAGAGAAGCGGGAGAGGCGCTGGAAGGTGCGGGTGAGTTGTTGATAAGAAACGTTTTTCTGCATAGTTATTGTTCTCGTTCGGTTGAAAGTGTCTGGGGAGTGTAACGCGATTTAAAGAGGAACCGTGCACTTTTGATGTCAGGGGCGTGAAGCCCCTATCAATTCAGTCGTAGAGCCATTTTCCAGCTTTTGCGGACTCAGCAAACATTCTTACGGTTAACGGGATGCGGGTTGCTTCCACCTCTTCCCGTTTAAGCTTAAACCAGCGCTGTAGTAATGGTGTGTTCTGCCAGGGGAAATAACGAGACCAGTTAACACCAGATAAATCCACGTTAAACTCTTTCTCGTACCGGTTTAACGCATCGTGAAGGTCATCGCCGGGTGAACCGAATAAATCAGAATCGAGTTCAAGCGGAACCTCTTTCCAATGGTCATCCAGATAGCCTGGAATTTCATCCCGAAACATAAATAATACGTCGTCTACAATACTCATTAGAAAGATGTCCACGCTATGCGATCTTTTGGTCGTGCAATTAAATTGTATTTTTCTTGCGTACGCGTTGAAACTCGATGAAGGGTAAGTGCAAGGGAGGCCCACCCCAACCAGGGAATGTAGCGGCCAATGACTGCCGCAAGTTTGTTAGTTGACTGCATCCTGACTCCAACGGGTGTGGGGATCTTTATCCCGAAAGGAAGACGTGCGTCCCGTAAAATTATTCGAGCGTACTTTGAAACAACGCTTGTCCCCAGAGTAGCGCCTTTAGGTTTTGCCCGAGTACCTAGCCACGGTTGCCCACCCAAAATAGCCGCACCAGAAACGGCATCTATCCCCAACTCCATACAGAATTCCTCCAGAAAAATAATCTCAAGTAACTCGCCCGGAGTGACGTTTGAATGGCCTCTGTAGAAATAAGTTCCGTTAATCTCTTCCGTTGTATCCATACCTATACCCCAGTTACGCTGTCGCCCGCTCATTCCATGCGTCAGAGAAAATGATATTTCCATCGTTATGTTTCCATGTGATTTTCTCGTAGCGCAATTCAACCGTTTCGAGGTGGTTGTTATTATTGTCGCCCGGCGCGGCCATTGCAGGTGATACCGAAACAATCCGCACGTCCTCGAGAAGAATATTGAAGTACTCCGCTTCCAGACCTGCATCATTAATCTTGTAGAACTTGAGTTCGGCTTTTTGCAGAGCTTGACCAGTGGCGACTGCTTTATAGAGATAGGGTGATGAGTAATCGAATTCCTTAACAATCATCATCGGGGAGTGGATGCGCTTACCTGTAGGTTTACCTGTCAGATTATCGGTCGGCGTGGAAAGATTATGGTGAAAACCTTTAAATTCAATGCTGTACTCCCTCTGCTGTACGTCGCAACCGCCTTTGATCAGTGCACCACCGTCATCGTACAACCACATGTTGCCTGGAATAGCCATTTTAAATCCCTCTTTTCATAGAATGGAGTCGATGAGCTTACAGAGAGAGGGAAGGGTGATAAATACACGAAATGGTAATAACACATTGATTATGCTTAATTTTAAATTAAGCATAATTAACGTCAAAAACAAGCCCCGCACAATTACGTTCATGCGGGGGATAAAGTTAATCTATTTCAGACGGTTATGCAGGCTCGCGCCCACCAGCAACGCCGCGCACAGCATCAGCGCGATAAATCCGCCCACGCCGTTCCAGCCGTAGTGATGCCAGAACACCCCGCCGAGCGTACCGGCAATGCTGGAACCGAGATAGTAACTGAACAGATACAGGGACGAAGCCTGACCTTTAGCGCGGCGCGCGCGCGGGCCAATCCAGCTGCTGGCAACGGAATGCGCGGCAAAGAAGCCAGCAGAGAAGAGTAGCATTCCGGCAAAAATCAGCCACAGAGAAGAGAAAAGCGTCATCAGCAGTCCGAACAGCATCACGGCGGTGGAAACCAGCATCACCGGACCACGGCCGAAGCGCGCGGTCATGGCGCCCGCTTTTGGCGAACTCCATGTCCCGGTGAGATACGCCACAGAGAGCAAACCCACCAATGCCTGACTAAGATGCCACGGGGAAAGCATCAATCGATAGCCAATGTAGTTAAACAGCGTCACGAACGACCCCATCAGCAGGAAGCCGGTCAGGAACAAACGGGGTAGCCCCTGATCGCGCCAGTGCAGGCGAAAGTTGATAAACAACGTCTTCGGACGCAGGGAGGTTGGGCGGAAATGACGCGATTCCGGCAGAATTTTCCAGAACATCAGCGCCGAAGCAAGGGCGAAGCAGCCGATAACGGCCAGCGCAATGCGCCAGTTAAAGAAATCAGTAAACACACCGCTGAGCAGGCGTCCGCTCATCCCGCCGATAGAGTTCCCGCTGATGTACAGCCCCATGGAGAAGGCCACGAAACTCGGGTGGATCTCCTCGCTGAGATAGGTCATCCCGACCGCCGCCACGCCGCTGAGGGATAATCCAATCAGCGCGCGCATGACCAGAATGCCGTGCCAGCTGGTCATCATGGTAGAAAGCAAGGTGCACACGGATGCCAGCATGAGCGCCGTTACCATGACCTGCTTACGCCCGATGGCATCCGAAAGTGGCCCGGTGAACAGCAGACCAATCGCCAGCATCCCGGTTGAAATGGAGAGCGAAATACTGCTGCTGGCTGGCGACACGCCAAATTCATGCGACAAAACGGGCAGGATCGGCTGAACGCAGTAGAGCAGGGCGAAAGTGGCGAGACCCGCTGAGAAGAGCGCCAGCGTGACGCGCATAAACTGGGGAGTACCACGTTTTATAAACTGAACCGGCTGCGGTGCTGCGGGTAAATCATCGATGTCGCTGGCCGGTGCGATATCAATAGTTGTTGTACGGCTCACACATAATCCTTGCTTATACATCCCCGTGGTTTCTGGTGACGGGTATGACCACAAGATTAGGGTAGGACAAATGTAAATATTCTGTCTAATATATTAATAATCTCAAATGATACTTTATAAATATGAATATCGAGCTGCGCCATCTGCGCTATTTTGTCGCCGTTGCCGAAGAACTGCATTTTGGTCGTGCGGCGGCCAGGCTGAATATCTCCCAGCCACCGCTAAGCCAGCAGATCCAGATCCTGGAGCAGCAGGTAGGGGCGCGTCTGCTGGCGCGAACCAACCGCAGCGTGAGCCTGACGGCGGCGGGAAAACAGTTTCTCGCTGATAGTCGACAGATCCTGAGCATGGTGCAGGACGCCGCCGCCAGAGCGGAACGGCTTTATCTCGGTGAGGCGGGGGAGTTGCGCATCGGGTTTACGTCATCGGCCCCCTTTATCAGCGCCGTTTCAGAAACGCTATCCTCGTTTCGCCGTCACTTTCCGGATGTGCATATTCAGACGCGCGAAATAAATACCCGGGAGCAAATAGCGCCGCTTAATGAAGGCTCGCTCGACCTGGGGCTGATGCGTAACACCCAGTTGCCCGATACCCTGGCGTGGCAGGTGATCCTGCGCGAACCGCTGATGGCGATGATCCCCCGGGATCATCCGCTCGCCGCGCAGCACAGCGTCACGCTGGCTGAACTGGCGAAAGAGCCGTTTGTCTTTTTTGATCCACAGGTAGGTACCGGGCTGTACGACGATATTCTGGGTCTGATGCGGCGATATGGCCTTGTCCCGACTATCGCGCAGGAGGTGGGGGAAGCCATGACGATCATTGGTCTCGTTGCCGCAGGGCTTGGCGTGTCGATTCTTCCGGCCTCGTTTAAACGGGTGCAACTGCCGGAAATGCGCTGGGTGACGATTGCCGAGCAGGATGCGGTCTCGGAGATGTGGCTGGTGTGGTCTAAACATCATGAGCAGAGCCATGCGGCACAGCGTTTCAAAGAACAGTTAATTACCGCTTCTCACGGGCGTTATTTATAGGGAAAAGCGGGCAAAAATGTGCAGTAAATCACATGGCTAAGTAAAAATTTGACGTCAGCCATTGAAGTGCTTCACCATAGCCCTCAGTTTATTTCGAAGCTCGAAAATAAGGGAGTACGAGGTGGTTGCTGATAGTCAGCCAGGGCATATCGATCAGATCAAGCAGACCAACGCGGGCGCCGTTTATCGCCTGATTGATCAGCTTGGTCCGGTTTCGCGTATCGATCTTTCGCGCCTGGCACAACTGGCACCCGCCAGTATTACCAAGATTGTCCGCGAAATGCTGGAAGCCCATCTGGTCCAGGAGACAGAAATTCAGGAGCCGGGCAGCCGTGGCCGTCCGGCGGTCGGGCTGGTGGTGGAAACGGAAGCCTGGCATTATTTGTCACTGCGCATCAGCCGTGGGGAGATCTTCCTGGCGCTACGCGACCTCAGCAGCAAGCTGGTGGTGGAAGACCGGCTGGACCTCCCGCTCGATGCAGAGCAACCCCTTCTCGATGCCATTCTGACCCATATCGACCAGTTCTTTATTCGTCATCAGCAGCGCCTTGAACGTTTAACCGCGATTGCGATCACCCTGCCGGGAATTATTGATACTGAAAATGGCATTGTGCACCGCATGCCGTTTTATGAAAACGTCAAAGAGATGCCGCTGGGCGAAGTGCTGGAAAACCACACCGGTGTGCCGGTCTATATTCAGCATGATATCAGCGCCTGGACAATGGCGGAGGCGCTGTTTGGCGCCTCCCGTGGCGCGCGGGACGTGATTCAGGTGGTGATTGACCACAACGTTGGCGCTGGTGTGATCACCGACGGGCGTCTGTTGCATGCTGGCAGCAGTAGCCTGGTGGAGATCGGCCATACGCAGGTCGATCCGTACGGAAAACGCTGCTACTGCGGTAACCATGGCTGTCTGGAGACAATTGCCAGCGTCGAAAGCGTGCTGGAACTGGCGCAGGTGCGGCTCAGCCAGTCGATGAGCTCCACGCTGCACGGGCAACCGCTGAGCGTCGACGCCCTGTGCACGGCGGCAAGGCAGGGCGATCTGCTGGCGAAGGACATCATTACCGGCGTGGGCAATAATGTCGGGCGCATTCTGGCCATTATGGTGAACCTGTTTAACCCGCAAAAAATATTGATTGGCTCCCCGCTCAGCCAGGCGGCGGATATCCTCTTTCCGGCGATTTCCGCCTGCATCAACCAGCAGGCGCTGCCCGCTTATAGCAAAAATATCGTGGTCGAGAGTACGCAATTTTCCAACCAGGGCACGATGGCCGGTGCCGCGCTGGTAAAAGATGCGATGTACAACGGCTCGTTGCTGATTCGCTTGCTTCAGGGCTAACTCTTTTCCAGAGATGTACGAAAAATTGCGCTATCTCAAGCCGGGTAGCGCATGCTTCCCGTAGACTTTCCCCACTGAATTATTTACCTGGTTTATATTTTTTTTGAAGCATACCCAAGAGGTGGAATGAGTCATGCTTAAGCGTTTCTTTATTACTGGTACGGATACGTCTGTCGGGAAGACAGTCGTATCCCGCGCGCTACTTCAGGCCCTGGCGGCAAGCGGTAAACGCGTTGCAGGATACAAGCCGGTTGCAAAAGGCAGTAAAGAGACGCCGGAAGGGCTGCGCAATAAGGACGCCCTGGTTCTGCAAAGCGTCTCGTCTCTGGACCTGCCTTATGATGCTGTCAATCCTATCGCGTTAAGCGAAGAGGAAAGCAGCGTTGCCCATAGTGGGCTTATCAACTACAGCCTGCTTTCTGATGGCCTGGCAAATCTGAGTGAAAAGGTTGACCACGTTGTCGTTGAAGGGACCGGCGGCTGGCGCAGCCTGATGAACGATTTACGTCCCCTTTCCGAGTGGGTGGTGCAGGAGCAATTGCCGGTGATTATGGTTGTGGGCATTCAGGAAGGATGCATCAACCATGCCTTGCTGACGGCACAGGCTATCGCCAATGACGGCCTGCCGCTGATTGGTTGGGTGGCGAACCGTATTAACCCGGGCCTTGCGCACTACGCTGAAATCATCGACGTGCTGAGCAAAAAACTGCCTGGCCCGCTGGTGGGCGAGCTGCCTTATCTGCCTCGCGCCGAGCAGCGCGAATTAGCGCACTACATCGATCTCTCGGCTTTCGGCGGTATGCTGGCCGTAGATCGAGTCGTGGCGTAGCGTTCTCGATAATACCGACGCCACAACACAGGCAACCAGCAAACCGGGAAGTAAAAAATACTGCCCGGTCATTTCACATACCATCAAGGCCGACATGATTGGCGCATGCGTTGTGGCGGCGAGCAGCGTCGCCATTCCCGCCAGCCCAAGCAGGATCGCCGTCTCAGACCCGGGAAACCACAGCGCAACTATCTGTGCAAACAGCATTCCCGTCGCCATACCGACGAACAAGGTCGGCGTGAACACGCCTCCCGGTGCGCCGGATCCGCTGCTTGCCAGCACCGCCAGCAGCTTGCAGATAAAGACCCCGGCAATCACCGACAGCAGCGGCGGCGACTGCAAAAACGCCTGAACCACGCTGTAGCCATTCCCCCATACCTTCGGCGTCAGCAGCGACAGCAGTCCGACAATCAGCCCTCCCAGCGCCAGCTGCCACGGCGGTGAAAGTTTAAGGCGCAGAAACAGCCTGTGGCTGGCCGCCATGAGCCACATCAACAGCGGGCCGCAAACGCCAGCCAGCAGACCCACGCCAACTATCAGCGCGTAATCTGCGGCTGTTAATGTCTCACTCAGGTGCACCGCATAAAGCGTGTTTGCGCCGGGACTTAACAGTCGCGTGGTAAGCAGGGCCACCACAGCAGCAATCACCACCGGGCCGAGGGAGGCCAGCATCAGCGTGCCAAACAGGATCTCTGCAATAAACAGGCTGCCCGCGAGCGGCGCATGATAGGCGCTGGCCATCCCGGCGGCGGCACCGCAGGCGATCCACAGTTTCCATTCCGATTTCGGCGTACAACGTTGTGCAAAAAAGGATGCGGCGAGGGCGGCGAGCAGGATCATGGCGCCTTCACGACCAATAGCGCTGCCGCTGGCGACCACCAGCAGCGACGCAAGGGATTTCACCAGGCTGGCGCCGTAATCAAACTGCCCGTCACCCGTCTCCAGCGCTTCCATATAATCGGTGGGTGCGTGGGGACGTTGGGCCGTCATGCGCTGCCATCCCCACAGCAGCATTCCCGCGGCCAGACCACCCAGCGCAGGCGTCAGTGCCCGGCGCCAGGGCGATAACGCGGCTGCGGCGTTCACCAGGCTTCCGCTTTCGTTGCTGAGGAACAGCCACTCCAGCAGATACATGCTGTGGCGGAACACCGCAACGGCCAGCGCCGCCAGCACGCCGGTGACGGTAGCAATCAGGAGACGGCGAAACATCGCGCGGATGTCGGGGTATGCGTGAAGACGTTGCATGAGGTCGTGATTACGTGAGAACAAAACAATATTGTGATGGGAAAACGTGAGGTTAGCAAAAGGTATGCGTGCGGATTTGGAAGGGAATAAACAGGGCTGCGGTTAGCTTAATAAATGCAGGATAATCTCAAGGGTGTTTCAATGTTTAATCTATTGAAATCAAACGTTTTTACTCTGATGGCGGCGGTGGTAAAATGAGATCCATTTTCCAGGGATAGAGAATATGCGCAAATGGGATACCGTACCGATAATTATGGACGGGGGCAGGCACTCGAAAATGACAGGACAACCACCGGCGCCAGATGTATTGCTTCCATCACGGACAGCACTGAATTTGGCCGCAGAATTCTCAGGGTAGGTGATAAAACCACCCCCTGCCCCAGATGCGGAAAACGGGGAGTGATCGTATCAGGTGAGCCACGCGTAAGTTTTCACGGTGTACCCGTAGCCGTTCATGGGTCAGAAGTGCATTGTGGGTGTCCACCGGGTTCGAACAGGGTGATTGCCCCGGCCGGTCAGTGGCTGGGACGTGGACGTGACCCGGTTGATGTTGCTAGGGAAGAACACGCCGCAAAGCTGGCAGCGAAAAAGCAGGCCGAAGAAAAGCGCAGGGAGGAGGAAAGGGAGCGCAACCGGGTATTCGCAAAATCCTGTCTGCGCGGCGATGGCTGCAATGATGCCGGTGACCAGCGCGAACCCCACACGAATTTTGCCGATATGGCATTTTTTCAGACCATGCCCGCCAGCGACTCCGCAACCGACTCAGATGCTCCGCAGCACGCACAGACTGCTAAAAAGAAAAAGCCGGAAGATATTCCCGGACCGAAGAGGCGCAGCGCTCTCTGGCGCTGGTGGAACGGCAACCATGAGGAACTGGATTACCAGGCCGCCGTTGCCGTCGCGTCTGCTGCTGCACGGGCGCAGACGGCCACGGCAGGCGCAAGCCTGCTGGAGCTGATAAGCGGCAGGGTACTGACTTACGGCACCTGGGCTGTGCGTGGCGCTGTTGCCGGACCCGGTGCACCCGTGGCAGGTCTGCTGGTGGGGATGATGCCCGGCAGGCTGAATGACGGCGAACAGGACTTCATTGACCGTATGCGCCTGGAGCAGATGAACGAAGCCCCGAGCCGTGTTCGCTATACGTGGGAGAACGACAGCAGGGGGAACCCGGTGCCGCATGGATGGCACACACCACCTGGCCGGGACAGTGTGCGCGTCAGAAAAATGGAGTATGACAGCAGACAGCAGGCGTACACCTTCACCACGGAGGAAGAACCACGTATCACCATCGTCTGGACGCCTGACCGGACAGACACGAAAACGCCGTGGAATACCGGCAACCAGGCGCGGCCGGTACTGCCGAACCCGGTGGTTGTTGACCCTCTGCCGGATAACACCAGAATAACGGCGACCACCAGCCCGGCACCGGCGGAAAAGAGTTTCGCGGATTACATTCTGATCCTGCCGTTCCCTGATCAGCCGCCGATGTATATCTACCTGAGCAAACCGCCGGTGGAGTTTCTGGAAGTCGAGCTATACAGTGACTTTAAACGCCGTTCGCGGCAGGGGAAATATGAGGCGGATCATATGCCGTCAAGAGCTGCCGTTGATGCCTGTCTGAGAGCCAATTATCCGTTGCTAGACGATGACGAAATACTTGCGCTGACTGATAAAGTTGCTGCCATCGTAATCCCGAAAAATATGCATCAAAAAATAAGCGAGACATATGGTGGACGTAATACGCCTATACAAATTGAGCTTGACTCGAGGAACCTCAGGGCAGCAGCTGACCGCAATCTAGATGCCATAAAACCGGCATTGAAAGAACATGGAGCGACCGAAATCCAGATCGAAGCAGCAAGGGTAAAAATGCATAAAATAAACACTGAAACGGGGTTATACAAATGACGGTAAACGTTGAAGCGCTGATAAATAGTCTGGGTAAATCTTATCAATTTATGCTTGATAAGGATTTAATTCCGTATAAGTCTCCTCCTAAGGGAGCTTCTGGAACGCCAACCATTAATCTCGAAATGGCTCATGAAGGAATTTTTCTTTCTTTCTGGCGGGAGGGCCGGATACTGAAATCTGTCACACTCAGAATTCAGCACGAACCTGCGTCCAGTTGGACATTTCCTAATGAACTACCAGCACCTTTGCAGGCATCTATGTCACGCACATGGGTTAATGAAAATCTTGGTAAGCCTCTACGAAGTGCGCCGCCTTACACTGTTATGAATAAGGATTATGGCTGGACAGACCTTTATGAGGTAAAGGATTACGATATTCCTGCCAGTATGCAAATTAATTATGATGTGGCGGATAGCGTGAGGTCTATAACCTTCATGCTAACGTCAGAGCTTCGCTGGTAGGCGTATTCAGTATGTTACAAGTGAACAGGCGAAACGTGTGGTATTGGGGGTTATAATCTAAGCAAAAATCAGGCGCTTCGGTTCGAGTGGTTAGTGGGGAAAAGTTTTGTTTCAGAGGATATTACCTTACAGATCTCTGAAGGAGGAATTTAAGATCTTAACTATTTTTCCTGCTGGAATGATGACGCGGCACGAAGGGCTACTATGTTTTAATAGCCCTCGATTCGGTTCTGGTGCTTAGCTCTCGCTATGAATATTCAACGCCCGGCGCGTACGCCCTGAACTCAAATACTCCGCGATATAATCCTGGGAAATCTCGCCGTTATAGCGCCCGTCCTCGTCCACAATCGGCATCCAGCTGGTGTTGCTCTCATACAGACGAGAAAGTACTACGCGCAGGTTGTCCTCGGCCTTACCGGTCATGCGGAACGGATGCAGAATATCCCCGCAGCTGCCGCTGGCGTTACGCGCTTCGCGGCGCTTCACAAAGCCGAGCGGTTTGCCGTGCTCATCAACCACGGTAATGGCGCGAATATCGTTGTCATCCATGGTGGCGAAGGCCTCCGGCAGCGGCGTTGATTCGCGTACCGTAATGGTCGGCTGCTGGTCGGTGACGTCGCCCGCCGAGACCAGCAGCAGGCGTTTCAACGTCCGGTCCTGACCAACAAACGAGCCGACAAACTCATTCGCGGGTTTCGCCAGCAGTTCGTCCGGGCTGGCGCACTGCACGATACGACCCTGGCGGAAAACGGCAATACGGTCGCCCAGCTTCAGCGCTTCGTCAATATCGTGGCTTACCAGCATCACGGTCTTTTTCAGCTTGCGCTGCATCTCCAGGAACTGGTTCTGGATCACCTCACGGTTAATCGGGTCGACTGCACCGAAGGGTTCATCCATCAGCAGGACCGGTGGATCCGCTGCCAGCGCGCGGATGACGCCGATACGCTGCTGCTGACCGCCGGACATTTCGCGCGGATAGCGGTGAAGGAATTTATGCGGATCCATTGCCACCATATCCATCAGCTCCTCGGCACGGGATTTACAGCGCGCTTTATCCCAGCCCAGCATGCGCGGCACGACGGTAATGTTCTCTTCGATGGTCATGTTCGGGAACAGGCCAATCTGCTGGATCACGTAGCCAATGTTGCGACGAAGGGTCACGGTGTCCATTCCGCTGGTGTCTTCGCCGTTAATCAGGATTGTCCCGCTGCTTGGCGTAATGAGACGGTTGATCATCTTCAGGGTAGTGGTTTTCCCGCAGCCGGACGGGCCGAGCAACACGCACATTTCCCCTTCAGGTACGTTCAGATTGACGTTGTCGACGGCCTTAAACGTCTGGCCGTGTTTCTGTGAAAATTGTTTGGTGAGGTTTTCCAGTTTTATCATTATCGAATCCCCTTCGGAGTCAGTACCACCTGCAAACGGTGCAGCAACCAGTCGAGCACAATCGCTAAAAGACAAATCATCAGCGCGCCCGCAATCAACATACGAATATCACTCCCGCCAATACCGTTAAGCAGCAGCAGGCCCAGACCGCCCGCGCCAATCACGGCGGCAATTGCCATGACGCCGATGTTCATCACCACGGCGGTGCGGATGCCGCCAAAAATCACCGGCAGCGCCATCGGGATTTCCACCCAGCGCAGACGCTGCCAGAAGGTCATGCCGATGCCGCGTCCTGCTTCACGGAGGCCCGGCGGCAGGCTGTCGAGTGCCGTGTGGGTGTTGCGCACAATGGGCAGCAGCGAATAGAGGAATACCGCCGTAATCGCGGGCAGGGCGCCAATGCCCTGACCGATCAGCGAAAAGAGCGGGATCATCAGGCCGAAAAGCGCAATAGACGGGATGGTGAGCACAATGGTGGCAATCCCCAGCACCGGCGTTGCCAGCCATTTATGGCGAACAATTAAAATGCCCAGCGGCACACCAATAATAATCGCCAGGCCCACGGCGAGTGCCACCAGCCACAGATGTTGCAGCGTCAGGGTTAAGAGATAGTCCCAGTTGTCGAGAATATAGTGAATCGTCTCCATAGCGCCTCCTACAGCAACTGTTTGCTACGCAGGAAATCACGGGCGACCTGCTGCGGTGACTGATGGTCGATATCCACCTTCTTATTCAGTTCGGTGATAACGTCGTTATTCAGCTGGGCTGAGAGGGTGTTCAGCGCCTCTGCCAGCCCCGGGTTGGCCTCCAGCGTGTCTTTACGTACAACTGGCGTCACGGCGTAACTCGGGAAAAAGCCTTTATCGTCTTCCAGCACTTTCAGATCGAAGCCCTTCACGCGTCCGTCGGTGGTGTAGATCAGCCCTGCATCGACAAACCCGTCGCGCACCGCGTTATAGACCAGCCCCGGATCCATCTGGCGGATCTGCGGACGGTCCAGCTCCATGTTGTAGGCCGCCTGCAACGGTTTCATCCCGTCGCTACGCCCGGCAAATTCCAGGTCAAGGCCCAGCAGCCAGTTGTTATCCGGATCGGTTTTACGGATCTGCTCAATCTTTGACACCATCTCTGACATGGTGTTGATATGTTCAGCCTCGGCGCGCTTACGCTGCATGGCAAAGGCATAGGTATTGTTCATATCGGCAGGTTTAAGCCACACCAGGCCGTGCTTCGCGTCAAGGCGCTTAACCGTCTCGTATGACTCCTGCGGCGACATGCGTTTATTGATGTGGTTGAAGATGATCAGCGACGTACCGGTGTACTCCCAGGTCATATCAATCTGCTTGTTGATCATCGCGTTACGGGAAATCACCGTCGCAATATTGGTCTGCGGCTGAACCTGAAACCCTTTCTTTTGCAGATATTGCACGGTCATGGCCGAAAGAATGTGCTGCTCGGTAAAGCTCTTGGTCGCCAGGATCAGCGGCGCGGCGAGCGCCTGGCTGGAGAAGAGCGCAGCGGCGCACAGCGCCGTCAGGCCGGAAAACAGTCTCATAGAAGCTCCTTGTTATAATTATCGCGCGAGATGCGGGCTGAGCAGTCGACCCAGTGCCGCCAGCAGCGTATCCAGAATCAGAGCGAACAGGGCGGTGGCCGCCGCGCCCAGGATCAGCGTCGGGAAATCATTGAGATAAATACCCGGGAAAATCAGCTCACCGTAGCTGCTGGCGCCAATCAGGAATGCCAGTGGTGCAGTACCGACGTTAATCGCAGTGGCAATGCGGATACCGGAGAGCATTACCGGCCAGGCGTTAGGGAGTTCGACCTGACGCAGGCGCTGCCATTTGGTCATGCCGATGCCGTTGGCCGCTTCCAGCAACGATGCGGGAACAGAGCACAGCCCGGCATAGGTGTTACGCACAATCGGCAGCAGAGAGGCCAGAAAGAGAGCGATAATGGCCGGTTTATCACCGATGCCAATCACCACCATCGCCAGTGCCAGAACGGCCAGCGGCGGCAGGGTGTTGCCTACGTTAAAGATTTGCATAACATATTCGGCGATACCACGCGCGGCCGGACGGCTTAGCAGAATGCCGCTTGGAATGCCCACCAACAGGGCAAAGAACATTGATGAAAAGACCAGAATGAGGTGCTGTTGCCCAAGGTAGAGCAGGTCAACCTGGCGCGCCTTAATCGTCTCCAGTCCGATTCCCCAGGTGAGGAGAGCGAGAACCACGAGAATTGCGCCGACAAAAAGCAGCGAGCGTTTAACTAATGGGTGCATTGCGGTGTGTCTCCCTGTGCGCATGCGTTATAGCAACCATCGGTTGCCTGTTGTTATGCCATGTTTCGGCAGGGGTACTTCACCTATAGCAAGCGAAACGGAAGGGTTCCAGCGGCGGGGGGAAATCAGTAACCCTATGAAATTAGTGACAACCTGTATGAAGCCTTATGGCATAAGGGCTGTCAGCGGGCAGGCAGAATAGTCTTAAAGAAGTCCGCTTTATGTGACAACGTCACGTAAGGCGGGATGATTACACCTGTCGACTGAGCGCAGCGCGCACCTTTCGCACACGCCACGAGATGCGGACGATAGAGAAGGCGGCGACGAAGACCAGTAACAGGCCCAGCGCCAGCATCGCGTGGAATCCAAACGCTCTGAACAGGATCAGCCCCGCGATCCCGCCGGTAATAAAGGAGAAAAGGGTGGTTAGATGGGTTGTGAGCTGGCTTTTTTGCGCGGCCGTGTCTTTGGAATAGTCCCGGCGCAGCATGGCGACCATAACCGAGGCCAGCGAAATGCCTGCGTCGGTTAGCGTGCCGGTAATGTGCGTGGATCTCACCCGACCGCCGGACAGCTGAGTGGAGGTGGAATTATGAATTCCCATTAACCCGCACAGGAAAATAATGATCTCCTGATTCGTGGCGGAGGAGTGGAAATACATTTCGTACAGGGATACCCCGACCAGTAATAGCCCTTCAACCAACAGAACCTGGCTGAATACCAGTCGGACGTTGTGGATAATCCCCCAGATAACAATAATCCGCGCAACAATGGCGCCGGTGACAAACGAGAGAATAATAGCGCCAAAAAACAGAATATCGCTGAGATCGGTAGAAGAAACTTCGCTGGATAACTGCGAAGTATTGCCCGTCATATGAGAGGGAAAAAAGCCGAACGCACCCAGCGCAATGGCATTCAGCAGTCCCGCGGAGGTGGCCAGCCAGAGTGCAAGACGGCGATCCTCCTGATGCGTGCGTTCTTTCTTTAATTTAATCAGCAAAGAATACCTCCGGTTTGAGCTTTGCCTGAATTCTCACGCTAACAAAGCGATGTCGCTGGCTGACCAGGATATTGCTTAATTATTATTTCAACAGGAGGTATGCGAGGTTTTGTAATTAAATAAAATAACCTTGTTAATATAATGCCTTATTTCGGAATACGCGACGCCGTAAAAGTCAGCGCCATTGCGCTCAGGAGTAATATGCCGCTTAAAGCGAAGGTACTCTGCCAGCCAAAGGTATCAAACACCACGCCACCCGCCGTGGAGCCAAGCGCAATGGCGAGTTGGATCACCGCGACCATCAGCCCACCGCCAGCCTCGGCATCTTCCGGTAACGTACGGGCGAGCCACGTCCACCATCCCGTGGGGGCCGCAGTTGCCAGCATTCCCCAGAAGCCTGACAGCAGGGCCACGATCCACAGGCTGTTCCCGGTCAGGATTAATACCCCCGCAATCACCGCCATTAGTAGCGGTATGGCCATTAAGGTGAGGTAAAACGCGGCATTCAGGACCCGCGCGACGATCAGCGTGCCGATGAAACCTGCGATACCGATGGTGAGCAGGATCAGCGATAAGCCGGAAGGACTGACGTGGGTGACGGTTTCGAGGAAGGGGCGCACATAGGTAAATAAGGCAAACTGTCCCATGAAGAACAGGCCGCATGCCATCAGACCCACAGAAACCGCAGGCTGGTGGAACAGGCGAAATACACTTTTACGTGGCGACTGGCCCTGGTTTCCGGCCATATCAGGCAGGCTAAAATATTGCCAGATGAATGCCACAATCGCCACGGGAACCAGGCAAAGAAACGCGCCGCGCCAGCCAATGGTCGAGCCGAGATAACTGCCCAGCGGGGCGGCGACCACCGTCGCCAGCGCGTTGCCGCCGTTGAAAATCGCCAGCGCACGAGGGACCTGATGCTGAGGCACTAGCCGTATCGCGGTGGCAGCAGACATCGACCAGAAACCGCCGATGGCGATGCCGATCAGCGCCCGGCCTGCCATATACATCAGAGCGTTTGGGGCGAAGGCGATAATGATCCCTGACAGCGCCATCAGGACGGTCATGCCTGAAAGAAGATGTTTGCGATTCATATTCCCGGCAAGCCGGGAAAGAAAAAGGCTGGTCAGGACAGCCAGCGCACCAGAGATAGCGATCCCCTGGCCTGCCATCCCCTCCGTTACCCCTAAATCTCTGGCGAGGGGCGTAAGCAGACTGACGGGCATAAATTCCGAGGCAATGAGGACAAAAACGCACAGGGTCATGGCAAAAATACCGCCCCAGTGTGCAGGCTCAGCATCACGGGATGAAGGTTGATTGAGTGTAGACATAGGTGTAATTCACGGCGAAGAGAAGATAAGCCCCCTGGATTGCCGGGGGCTAAGAGAATTAATTCAGACTGGTTTTGAAGAAATGCTCAAACTGCGCGAACGGGATTTTTCCTGCAACGTTATCGTAGAGATCAACGTGATTCGCACCGGGAACAATCACCAGTTCCTTCTGTTTGCTGCCGACAGCGTTAAACGCATCTTCCGCAAAATAACGTGAGTGCGCATTTTCACCGGTCACAATCAGCGTTGGGATGGTGATCTCCCCGGCATAGCTCAGCAGCGGCATATTCATAAAGGACAACGGCATGGTCGCGGTCCATGCGCCGGTGGAGTTTACGGAACGGGCATGGAAGCCGCGCGGCATACGGTAGTAGTCATAGAACTCTTTCAGTACCGGATGCGGATCGGCGGGCAATGTTTCCGGCAGAATACGCCCGGTCGCCGTCACCTTACCGGTTTCATCGACATGAATATCGTGGCCGCCATGGGCGAAGGCACCGCGTTCAGCATCTTTCCAGCGTTGCGCATTCAGATACTGCAACACGGCCCGACGATCCGCCGCTGAATAACGATCTTTCCCGTCGCCCACGCCGTGACCCATTGCGCGGCTCATATCGTACATTACGCTGGTGGCGACCGCCTTCACGCGGGTATCCATGGATGCCGCGTTCAGCGCCATACCGCCCCAGCCGCAGATGCCGAGAATGCCGATACGGTTACGGTCGACTTCTTTCTGTAATCCGAGGAAATCCACTGCGGCGCTAAAGTCTTCGGTGTTGATGTCAGGGGAGGCAACGTTACGCGGCTGACCGCCACTTTCACCCGTGTAGGAGGGGTCGAAGGCCAGGGTCACAAACCCCTGCTCAGCCAGAGTCTGGGCGTAGAGACCGCTGGATTGTTCTTTAACCGCACCGAACGGTCCACTGACGGCAATCGCCGCCAGCTTCTGGTCGCCGCTGTTCCTGGGAATGTATAGATCGCCCACGAGGGTGATCCCGTATCGGTTCTCGAATGTCACCTTGCGGTGGTCGACTTTATCGCTCTCGGCGAAGGTTTTATCCCAGGTTGTCACCATCGAAACGGGGGCGTCAGGATTACGTGTTTCTGCATAACTCATTGTTGTCACTCCACTTAATGATGCGCATAGCAGTAGCGCAACGGACAGTTTTTGGGGGAATGTTTTCATAAGAGGTACCGTGTGTTGTTGTAATGCGGTCATTATAGTTAGCAGAAATAGTGCTGATTAGAGGCTGAAAATTGCTAGGATTAATAGCATATTGTGATAAATGGATGAGGCATGATGGCGAAGCGGGAAAACTACAATGAGCTGTATCTGTTTATCCAGGTGGTGCGGGAGGGGAGCTTCACGGCAGCCGCGCAACGGCTAGGGCTGGCACAATCCGGGATCAGTCGATCGGTTCGCGAGCTGGAAGAGCGGCTGGGCGTTCGGCTTCTGGTGCGTACCACGCGCAAACTGTCGCTGACCCACGCCGGGGAGCAACTTTACCAGACCGCTGGTTCAGCCTTTGATGCGCTCGATACCGGGCTGACCAGACTGGCGCATTACCGCCAGACGCCATCCGGCACGGTGCGCATTAATGCCAGCCAGCACGCCATCGAAAAATGCCTGCTGCCAAAGCTCGCTATCTTCAAACAGCGTTACCCGGATATCCGTCTGGAATTGATGAATGAGAGCCGGTTCGTGGATATCATTGCCGAGCGATTCGACGCGGGCGTCCGGCTTGGGCCGGAGGTGGGACAAGGCATGATTGCCGTGCGCATCACGCCCGATATGGAGATGGCTGTGGTTGCCGCTCCGGCGCATTTTCGGCGCTATGGTTTCCCGCAGACGCCCGCCGATCTGGATGCGCATCCCTGCATTGCCTACCAGTTTGCCGACGGTAACCACTATCAATGGGAGCTTGTTCAGGACGGGAAGCGAGTTACTCACCGCCCTGAAGGGCAATGGGCCTTTTCCGACAGCTATATGGAGGCCGACGCGGCCCGGCTGGGACTCGGGCTGGCCTATGTCCCGGTTGAGCTGGTGGCTGACGATCTGGAGCGTGGCGCGCTGATACGCGTCTTGCAGCGCTACAGCCTGCGGATGGACGGGCTTTACCTTTATTATCCACACCGCAACGTGTCCCCGGCGCTGAGAGCGGTGATTGATACGCTGAAAATTTAGGGTGCCCTTTGCGCTACGGCCTATACAGCCCCTGCGTTTGTGATACGCTACTATTTTATATAGCGCAGCTCAACTAAGGCTATGAAATGACAAAAATAACGCCAGAATATACGGTAGTTGACTTATCACGTTGGGCAAGAAAGGAACACTTTGAAGTATTTCAGGGCTTCGCTCAATCCACATTTAACCAGACGGTTCAGCTGGACATTACCGTACTGCTGAAACACATCAAAGAGGTTGGCTGGAAATTTTATCCTGCGATTATTTCCCTTATTTCTCACGTCGTAAACCGGCATCCGGAATTCCGTATGGCTATGAAGGATGATGAGCTTGTAATATGGAATGAGGTTCATCCAAGCTATACCCTTTTCCATAAAGAAACGGAGACATTTTCATCGTTGTGGAGTCATTACGATGGGAATATTGACCGTTTTCAGCACGTTTATGCAGAAGATGTCGCCCGTTACGGCAATATCCTTGCTTACTGGCCAAAGGAAGAGTCCAGGGAGAATATATTCTTTATATCGGATATTCCGTGGGTCAGTTTTAGCAGTTTTAACGTCAACGTCGCTAACATGCGGAATTTTTTTGCGCCCATGTTCACGTTTGGAAAATACTATAACCAGGATGGGAAAGTCTTGTTGCCTTTCGCCGTTCAGGTTCATCATTCTGTCTGTGATGGCTTCCACGTGGCAAGGCTGATCAACGAGTTGCAAGCGCTGTGTGATAATTTACCGCACCAGTCAGAAGCGCTCGACGTGTGATTCACGTGTTTTTAACAAACGCCTGACGAGGGAAAATAATGGAACCGAATTTTACGCCAGAACAGATTGAAATGATTAACCGCGTTGTTTTCGAGCAGATCGAGATGATGCACGAGAAGGTGGCTGAAATAATTGCAGAGACAGAGACGGCAGCGCATCAACGCCTGAAGGATAATGGGATCACTATGACGGAATTCTGTCCTGCAAATCAAAATTTCCTCATGATGTCCCTTGTACAGGATCTGATAGATAAAGTGCACGGTGGTGATATGGCCCTGGCCAAAACAATGTTAACCATGGAAGCAAAAAGGCTGAATATCAGCGTAAACGTTGAGGCGGACAAATCGCGTTAACAGAAGGTATTTCAGGACTACGGTTGATGCCTGTCAGATTCTGTAAGACGGCAATAATAAAGCCGCGAGCCGTTTCCGGCCCGCGGCGGCAGGACAGGTGATGGTCTGACGATCAGGCGGCTTTAACAGCCCGGATTTTTTTGCTGCCATCCGCCTCTGACACTGTTTTATCCGTTGCTGCGTTCTGCTCAGGAAGCTTGCTGGTACGCAGGATATGCTGCACGGACTCTTTCTGCTCGGCGAGATACAGACCAAGGTTTTCCGCCTGCGTTTCATCCATCTGCATTCCGCTTTGCAACAGCCAGTCGGTGAACGCTTCTGCCATATCAAGCAGTTTGTCGTGAGCGTCAGCCTCTTTCTTACTGGCAAATGTCATTTTCTCTTCACCTTTTCTTACGACAACAAATTTTGTTTCAACAGCCATTGTGCACTCCCGTATACTGTAATTATATACAGTATAGCAGTTGTGACGTTGTGTTGCAGCAAAAATGTGCGAACCTGGCTTGCACAACGAATGTACAAGCCAGTCGCTGTTATCGGTACAGCGTTTTTTCGGCAATCGGAATCAGCAAAGTGGACTGCCAGTCTGCCAGCGTCAACCGGGCAAGTTTACCCAGCGCCTTGTAGAACGGATGGGCCGCGTTTTCAACGAATACGGTCAGGAAACGCGTACTCCATGGCAGCAGATGCCAGGCAAGAAGCTGGTCGCGTTCTGTTTCGCGACCGTTCTCGGCAAGCCATGCCGCCAGCATCAGCAACGTACCAAAATGATCTTCTGGCTCATTCTGCTGCATCTCAAAGGCGATATGGTTTTCACGCATCCACTGACGCAACGCGAGGGTCGACTCGCCAAACAGCACGGACTCGCGATCAAGCCAGACGGAGCCCCATGGGGGGGCGGGCAGGGCATACGGGCCAATAAACAGACGCTGCCAGGCATCTTTCAACGCTTCGTCCGACGGCGTCTTAAACATATCGGCGACGGGCAGCAGGCTTTCCTCCGCCAGCGGCCAGTCCTGAACCCAGTCACCTGCGGTCAGGGCACTCACCAGCGGGGCGGTCTGCTCGCTGTCTGGCGCGAAATAAAACAGCGCGCCCAGTACCCGGGCGCTGAACGCGAACGATTCGCGATGTGATACGTCATTCATTACAACTTTCCTTACTTGTGCGCGGGTAGCCCCGCACACCGGTGTTAACCTGCAATTGCTAACCCTGCGGTCATATGCAGACCATAAAATAGCCCACGGCCAATAAGCTCAGCCAGCACCACCAGCACGACACCTGCAAACAGGCCGAGCGTTTTCGGCGCCTGACGACGAATAAGCGGGCAGATCCAGCAGCCTAAACCCGCCGCCAGCAGCGCGATGCGCCATACCTGAAGTGAACCATAATCCGGTAGCAGCGCGTTGGCCTGCTGGATGGAACTCTGTATCGTCCCCAGCGTAGTGCTTTGCAACACGACGACCGCCACGCAGACAATGAGCGCCAGTACGCTGGCAGACGCGGCAAGGCTAGCTTTGTATGTCACGTTTGCAACGTGAAGCAGTAGCGCGGCCAACAGAGGACCAGCAAGAACCATCGTCAGGAAGAAGCTCAGCGTGGTGTAACCCGTGTACCAGGTCGGGACGGTCTCAATCTGATAAACCCGGGTCATGGCCCAGACAAAAACAATGCCCAGGATCTGGCTGACAACCAGCCAGATTTTGCCTAAAGCAGGGGGCATTTTACCGATAACCGACACCAGCCACCAGAAACCGCCTGCGGCAAAGAAGATCGAACCCGCCGCGATCTCATTACTCAGCGCTGACGCTCCCACGCGGTTAAGCGAGTTGAAGGCACGCAGCGGAGAGCCAAGATGCAGTACCGAGGCCATAAAGCCAATACCCATTACCACCCAAAGCAAAAACAGGCTGCGCACAATGCGCATTCTGGCCTTGTCATCGTTTTCCTTAAGCCAGACGAAGCCCATTACGATTAACGCGCCAGCCACGCACTGCCCGAAAACGGTGAAGATCACCAGCGGCCATTCATGCCATCCACTTCCCATCTCACACCTCCTTCGGGTTTGCCAG
>OKBL01000020.1_pt1 | contig 87187 bp, 80 predicted proteins | sample 1610371 | NCBI WGS metagenome assembly OKBL01 (sample SAMN04436645, study PRJEB24849) | human gut metagenome | biome: human gut; feature: NICU; material: stool | host: Homo sapiens | place: USA: Saint Louis, MO | collected 2010-03-25 | reverse complement strand
AGATGGCCGACCGTATCATCGCCGACCTCAACGACACCCGCATCAAACGCCAGGGTTTGCAGAAGGCAATGCCTTTACAAGTAAGGATATTCCTCCGGGATCACCTGCTATCACTCTCAATGACAACAACAGTAACATACTTATAGCTATAAAATTTTTCATCGACCGCCACCTTCATCTTTCACAGATTTAGTTTTGCTATCAAATCCGAAAAAATTATTGATTTTACTGAGGGTTGATAATCCATGCTTATCCTCATGAGAAAGTATGATTGGGATCAATTGCTAATGATTCACGAGAAAATTTTTTGCGCTGATAGTAAATAGCCATTTGAAAAAGCATCATTTCATATTGATAAGCTCCCCCCCCAATTCATCAAGTGTTTTCTCTCCCGAGAAAAGCTGTCGGCATTTACTGTCAATTACAGCATCATCTTTATCTCTTGGGAATATAATTTTCATTTTTCTTGCTATATCCCACACACCTGGGAATGAATCAACCGCACAATCCAAATCGTTTGGCGCAATATATTCTCCATTGACAGATATTTTCCCTAGATATATTGAACCACCAGGGTAAAACAAGCTATTCTGATCTGGCTCAGATGAGGAATTACTCCAAAAACCTTTGCCTGACAAAAGGTTTTTATTCCCATTAAACTTAGATACTATCGCCTGATATGACCTAAAGTGAGCATCAATCACAACTAATGCCAGAACTAATTTTTTTTCAAAATTAACATCTATAATAGAAGAAATTGAATTATTAAAGTAATGAATAGAATGAATTCGAATTGACTGTCCTTTGCAATCTATAAGCCCCTTAACATCAAGATATTTATTTCCTGATGCTAAAAGCACGCCTAAATGATCACTAGTTAGAGAAATACCTCCAGCACCAGAGATTAATGAATCATTCCAATTTTCTATTTTGCATGAGTAATCCGTATTTAATTGATCATCGTGAACATTTACATATCCAGCTTTATCCTTATCTAAATGGATGCTTACACCATCGATATCAATTGTGTTGTAATATCCAGCCCAAGAATTAAGAGCAGTAGCACAAAGCATCATAAACAAAAATGAATTAGTTTTAAACTTCATCATCAATCATCTCTTTTGCTTTTTTAGTAGCTATTTTCCTTTCTGCAATTCCTTTATCTGCACCATTTATATTTTTAGTTACTTTCAAAATAATGCTGTCATCATCAGATTTCCCAATTTTGTCCTCATCCATAATTTTGAGAACTTTAGACTTAAAACAAACTATAAAAAAACCACCTGTATCAATACAGTTATATGCATTTTCTGTCACTTTCTGAGGGTTTCCTATTTTTGGTGGTTTTTTCTTCATACCGGCTGAATTTTTTTCTTGTACTCCGGGTCATCCCACCAATATTTATCAAAGTCATTTTTTGACAACCAACCTCGATATACCCAGTAGCTTGAATATGTGTTAAGTCCAGTTAGCATTTTAAACCCTCTACCTCTGAATTTTTGTGCATCTACATCTCCACAGTTACCGTTAATCCAGCTATAGGATCCTGTGATATACCCTCCACGGGAATTGTATTTTTTCCCGGAGAAATAGTTATCCTTCTCGGCTTTAAGAGCTCCGTACCAATGACCTAGCTTAGTAGTTTCATTAAATGTTGATGCTTCAACAATCACACCACCTTGCTGAACACCATCAACAATAATTTGTTGCTGGCTAGTTTCTTGCATGGACAATAAATAACCTGATTCAACTGCACCCTGCCCTAAAAAATGACAAATTCTATTTGCATCAGATAAGTTATACTTTCGCATGATTGTATTTATGTCCGCATAGTACTCTAATGTAATATTTTTAATACCTTCAAGTGCATTTTTATTTTCTTTACTAGCATTCGCCGTCATTACTTTTTCAATTACTTCAGAGTCGAGCCAACTACATTTCCTGAAATGTCGAATAAATGATTTTGGCTCAAAATGCCACAACCGGTCAGAACTCAACGCTCCAGAATCAAAGCATAGTGCTTCCGCATGGGATTTAAACTTTGCATAATCGGCTTCCGTCATCGGTTCATGCTCTTCATTTCCCGTTTTCAGCCACGAAAAACGGATGTCGATCGTACTTTTTTCCCATTCAAATGGGAAATGACAGATTAGCTTCCCGCACTGGTTATCGAAGTCACCAACTTCGTGAAGTTTCTTGATAATAGCTGAATTACACTGGCTGTTGCTATCACTATCGTCATCTACCATCTGCCAGCCCGTCCAGTGAGGGAAATCAGCGTCACTAAACTTTTTAATACTGGAATCAGCAAGGTTGATCACCCCTTTACCACCCGGGTAATTGACTGTCATCCATAATGGTGCGTCTGCCGGTACCAGTGTTTCATGGTCCGTGTTGATCACTCGCCCAAAGCGAAGTAATTCAAACCCGGCACTTGGGCTCTCCTTATAATTCCGCATCGCGGTTTTATAGAGATTGTATTCGTAGTCATCACCATCTGCATTAACCAGTGGTTCACCCAGCAGATCATATTTTCCGTCAGTCTGCGTATTTTTCTGACGAGTAACCATCGTGCACTTGCCTTGGGCCAGAGTCATGCTGGCATACAGAGGCACATTGCTGGTATATAGTTCAGAAAGTCCGGTGGTAGAAATGCTGTTATCTGCTGGAGCCTTGTCATAAAACTTTGTCTGCGGTGGCAGATAAAAGTGAATATCACCATAAACCGCATCGGTGCGGCCATTCTTCGAAATATCCAGCTCTCCTGTTTTCCTGCCCGTTAGCTTGCTGATGTTGTCATCATCGCAGAAAATCTGGAAATGGAAAGCATTCACTCCATCAACCATGCCTGGAAGGCCTATAGGATCCTTACGGTAAACTTTATCACCGGCTTTAACAGTTTCAGCCAGCGACTTCAGATGCATGTATAAGGAATAGAAAGCCACTTTTCCTTCATCACCGCTACCGATCTCGGTTTCATGCTTTATGAGCACATAACCATCATTACTCCCCTTTGTATTGGGTTTATCGGCGTTGATGTTGAATGGTGCTAGGTCGCGCTTGTCTGAGCTTTTGCGGAGTGAAATGACGGTACCGTCAGCTATCGCCCGCACGCTCTCAGCAGGCCTTCCTTCGTCAGTCTGACGTATATGTATTCCGCCATGCCACGAACCATAACCGTTGACCGGGTATCCGCGTCGGTCAACTACGGTCAGGATTCTTTCAATCCAGGCCGCATCAGTTTCATCGTCTTGTTTCACTTTCAGAAGAGGTGGACTGATAATCATAATCTGACTCCTTGTCAGGAAAATCTGAACTTACTGCAAGGTTCTGTGGTTTCAGGCGCCAAGTTCGGGAAGTCTTCCTGCTTGCTGGCCTTTTCCTTTCGCCCGTAGTGCCCGGCTTTTGTCAGGTATTCCCCCTGCGTCGCTGATTCAATGCCACTGGCATTGAGCGTGATATAGCTTCCCCCGCCGTTTATTGTGACCCGTTTTTTCGCAATAATTTCGATACTGTCTTCCGTGCTGACAATGCTGATTTCCTTCCGGGCAAGCAACGCCATCAGGTCATTCTGCGCCTGCATCTGTACCGGTCCCTGGTTCGCTATCAGCCTGATCCCAAGCTTTCGCACAAACACGCTCAGCGCACTGCCCACCCCGATGAACAGCTTTTTCACCACGCTGACATCCGCATTCTTTCCGGCCGTGGCAATCAGGTTATGCCCGGCTGAGACCTGCAGATGCTCCCCGCTGGTCAGCGCTATCCCCTCCGGCGCGCTGACCAGCAGCACCGATTTTTTGAGGTCCGTCAGCTGCTGCTCCAGCAGGGTAATTTGCGCCTGGAGATCGGCCGGGTTCGCGGTCGCCTTCTGCGCGTCACCGGAGATGGACATCATCTGCTCCCGGGCTTCGGCCAGATTGCTGACCGCCGGCTCCATATCCAGCACCTGCCCCTGAGCCTGCGCCTGTCCGTCCGCGCTGATAAATATCCCTTTCTGTGCCCGGATAGCGCCCCGGCTGTCGGTTCTCAGCTCAAAGCCTTCGCCGCGCGGCTGCCTGTCACTGTCCACCAGGTGCCCCAGGTTCAGCTGGCTCTTGCCGCCGTACTCCGTCGAGAGCTTGATATGCTCTTTCCCGCGCTCGTCGTCGAGGCGGATTTTGTTGTTGGCCGGGGTGCGCAGGACGTTACGTTTGTCATTGCGGATGGTGACGTGGTCGCCGTGCGCCGAGTCGTGCAGCACGCCCGCGATATACGGCCGGTCAGGGTTACCATCCTCAAAGCCAATCGCCACCTCCGTCCCGGCCAGCAGCGGCAGGTGCAGGCCGTAGGTGTCTCCGGCATACGGCCGCGACTGGCGGACCCACAGGCTCTCGAACCCGGTTTCCCAGCGCGCCCGGTCAAACAGCATATTCACCCGGTAGCGTCCGTGTTTGTCGATATGCCCGTAGGTGTCGTTTTCCCGGGTGCTGGTCACGCGGGCCGGCAGCGTCCCGGCCATCATCGGACGCGCGCCGGGCTCAGGCCGGTAGCCGACGTCCGGGCTGTCCGGTATGCCGGCAAACTCCACCGCAAAGTCGGCATCGCGCCGGGCGTGGCTGTGCATCGCCGTGACGAGCACGCCCTCAGCAAACTCCCTGGCCACCTCCTCTCCGCCGGTGACCTTCAGCACCTGTCCCGGGCAGAGCGTCGGGCAGCTGGTGGTGGCCTGCATCCGGGTCTGGCCGTTCAGATAACGCTCATGACGAAGACGGGCGTAAAACGCCCCGGACTCCGGCGCCGGATGGCGGTCATGGACATTCCCGGCGGTCAGGTAGTTATCTCCCCAGTGGTAAGCCTCACCAAAGGTGGTGGTCTCCCCGCGGGTGACATCCACCTGCGCGTTCATGTCCGCCGTCGCCTCGCGGTAGTTGTAGTCGCGGGTACTGACCTGCTGCTCCACGACGCGGTGGCGGCATGCCATCTCCCACACCGCGTCCACCCCGGCCGACTGCTGCCCTGACGGCGGGACCGAAGGCAACGTCAGCCCCTTCTCATAGCCCTGCTGACTGTCGCAGAACTCAGCGACGTCGATGTGCAGCCGCGTGTCGGCGGTAAAGCGAAACCAGATCCCCACCTCACCCAGCAGCCGGATGATAAAGCGCAGGTCATCCTCGCCGTACTGCATCACCTGCTCGCGGCGCGGATACGTTTTTGTCAGCGAGAACAGAAAATCCTGACCGCGCAGGCCGTGGCGCTCGCGGAGGATTTTTTCCACAATCTGCGGAACGGACTGGTCCTGGTAAATGGCGTTCTGGTGCGAGCGGTTAAGCAGCGCCAGGCGCGGCTGAAGCGTCAGCGCGTAGTGCGTTTCATCCCTGGAGGTACTGAGCCGTTCAAACCCCGTCACCACGCCCTGGATAACCCGCACGGGTTGCTGAACATTGATGCCGAAGCCCTGAGCCACCGGCGCCTGCAGCGTCAGGGAGGCAGCCTTCATCAGCATCATCTCTTTGCTGATGGCATGGTCTGCGCTGGTGAATTCAATACGGTAGCGGAACGGCTGGCTCAGGGCTTCATCGCCCTCGAAGGCCAGCACATCAAGCCCGGCTTCACATCCCTTCACCGAAAGCAGGTGGTGGTTGTGGCTGAACAACAACGATTTCACGCTACTCATCGGCGATTGCCCCCTCGTCAAACGCCATCACGACGCCTTCCTCTTCGTGATACCCCAGCGTCACCTGGCGCGGTTTCTGCCCCGCCGCCATATGGCTCAATAGCTGCTGACTCAGCGCCGGCAGGATCTGCTGATTCAGCAGACTGTCGACGTTGCGGGCGCCGGTATCCGGCAGCAGGCAGGCCTCGGTTAGCGCGTCGAACAGGCTCTCGCTGAGGGTGGTGGTGATTCCGTAATGGCAAGCCAGACGCTGACTTACCTGCCCGAGCTTCATGCCGACAATGGCGCGCAGCGCTCCCGCCGGCAGCGGACGGTAAATCACCGTCTGGAAGCGGGCCAGCAGCGCCGGCTGGAAGTGGCCGCGCAGCACCGGGCGCAGCAGCTCGTGCAGGTCTGATTCGCTGGCCTGCGGCTGTTCATCCAGCAGCTGCATCAGGAGGTCGCTACCGAGGTTGGCGGTCATCAGGATCACGGTGTTGCGAAAGTCGATTTCACGCCCCTCGCCGTCGCGCATTACCCCCCGGTCGAAGACCTGGTAGAACAGGTTCATCACATCGCGATGGGCCTTTTCCACCTCATCGAGCAGCACCACGCTGTAGGGGCGTTTGCGCACCGCCTCGGTCAGGATCCCGCCCTGGCCGTAGCCGACGTAGCCCGGCGGAGAACCCTTCAGCTGGCTGACGGTGTGCGGCTCCTGGTACTCGGAGAGATTGATGGTGATCAGCGCTTTCTCGCCGCCGAACAGCGCATCGGCCAGGGCGAGCGCCGTTTCCGTTTTGCCGGTGCCGCTCGGCCCGACCAGCAGGAACACCCCCTGCGGACCGTTCTCCGGCGTCAGGCCGGTTTTCGCGGCGCGCAGGCGCCGGGCAATAGCGCTCAGGGCCGCCTCCTGGCCAACCACCCGTTTGCCGAGACTCTCTTCCAGACTCAGCAGCTCCGTCTGCTCATCTTTCATTAGCGAGGAGAGCGGCACGCCGGTCCAGTCGGCAATCACCGTCGCCACGGTGCGGACGTCGACGTCCAGCCCGAGCAGCGGATTGCCCTGCTGGACGGCGATAAGCGCGGTTTGTAGATCGCTAATTTCCGCCTGGCGGGAGATATCGCGGCGACAGGCGAGCAGCGCTTCCGTCAGCTGCAGCTCCTGACCATACTGAGTTTCAAGGGTATTCAGCGCCAGAATAAGGCGGATCTCCTCCTGCTCAATGGCCGCCAGCCGATCGCCGCGGGCGCTGTTGCCCAGCGCAATATCTTCCAGCAGCGCCTGCTTCTCCATTGCCAGCGCGGTGAGCTGCGCCTTCATGCGGGTCAGCGGCTGAGGCACGGTATCCAAACTCATACGCAGGCGGGCGGAAGCGGTGTCGAGTAAATCCACTGCCTTGTCCGGCAGCTGGCGGCCGGTGAGATAGCGTCGTGACAGCGTCACGGCGGCGCGCACCGCATCATCCGTGATATGCACGCCGTGGTGGTCGGCATAGCGGGACTTCAGGCCGCGCAGCATCAGGCAGGCGGTGTCGTCGTCCGGCTCATCCACCTTGACCATCTGAAAGCGGCGCTCCAGCGCGGCGTCGCGCTCGAAGTACTGCTTGTATTCACTCCAGGTGGTGGTGGCGATAGTCCGCAGTTCGCCCCGGGCCAGCGCCGGCTTCAGCAGGTTGGCGGCATCCGCGCCGCCCGCCTGATTACCCGCGCCGATGATCGTGTGCGCCTCGTCGATAAACAGTAGCACCGGCGAAGGCGACTGCTGTACCGCCTCAATGATATTTTTCAGCCGCTGCTCGAACTCGCCTTTGACCCCGGCGCCGGCCTGCAGCAGACCGAGGTCAAGGGTGCGCACCGACACTGGCTTCAGCGCGTCGGGGACGTTGCCTTCGGCAATGCGCAGCGCCAGGCCTTCCACCAGAGCGGTCTTGCCCACGCCCGGCTCACCGACGAGGATTGGGTTGTTTTTTCGCCGACGGGAGAGAATATCCACCATCTGGCGGATTTCCGTGTCGCGTCCGAACACCGGGTCAATCTGGCCGTCTCTGGCTTTGGCGGTGACGTCGAGAGTGAATTTGTCCAGCGCGTTCTGCAGCGCCGGGTTGAGCCCATCCGCATTCAGTTCGCTGCCCGCAGGACGCCCCACAAATTCCACGTCCCCGCCATGGGGCTGCGCCAGCGCCGCTTCCTGCTGCGCTGGCGGACGTTCGTCGGACTGGGCATCCAGCAAGGAGCGCAGGCGTTCCAGCTGACGCTGGCCCAGCGTTAACAGCGGCCACAGGCCATCGCACTGGATCAGATTCTGTTTTTCAACCAGCGCCATCAGCAGGTGAACACTGCGGATCTGCGCTTCGCCGCTGAGAGAGGCAATCAGCCAGGCCTCCTGCATCAGCCTCAGGGTATGGTCAGAGAGCTGGGGACGATGACGTACCGAGCGCGGCTGTTTATCCAGCCAGCTCAGCAGATCCTGCCACAGCGCATCCATATCCCATTCATAGCGCCGCGCCAGCACCGTCAGATCGCCTTCCCCCTGTTCCAGCAGCTTGAGCAGCCAGTGCTCGGGCAGGATCTCGGCATGCGCCCGGGTCTGGCACAGGGAGGCCGCCCCCTCCATTGCGCGGGCACAGCAGGGATTAAGACGGCGTAACAGGCTGGCTGGATTTTCCATGAGATCCTCTCTTATTGTTTCCGGACACGCTACCGCCCGTCGCTGTTCCTGAACAGGAACCCCAAGCGCACAAGGTCAGGCAGACAGATTGTGTTTTTCTTTGCTGAGAACCCGTATCTCAGGCGCTCAGCAAAAAACGGCGGGCAGAGAAACGCTGCCCGCATCAGGCGATCGCCCGCAATAATCCCCGGCCGCAGAGATAACGATGCGGCCGGGATGAGCGAACGTCGCCTGCGCGCCAGCGGCGCGAAATATGACGGGCAATTACGCGGTGGCGCGTTCGTTCCAGCTATCGGAGTGAATGATGTTGCCGTCTTTATAGGTCCAGGTGATCTTCTCGTAGCGCAGCTCAATCTGTTCCAGATGGTTGTGCTTCTCGTAGGCGGGGTTTTTGATGTCGTGCATCAGGGGATTCACTTTTACCACCTTGACGTTCTCAAGTTTGGTATTGAAATACTCCACTTCCTGGCCGGCATCGTTGATTCGGTACCACTTGAACTCAGCGGATTTCAGGGTCTGGCCGGTGGTCACTGCCTTGTACAGGTAGGGGCTGGAGGAGTCGATCTCCTTGGTGAACAGGAACGGCGTATGAATACGCGTGCCGGTCAGTTTGCCGGTGTTGTTATCGGTCGGGATGTACAGGTTATGCTCCTGAGCCACCACTTCGATACTGCCTTCACGATCCTGAACGTCGACAGACCCTTTAATGTCCGCGCCGCCGTCGTCTTTCAGCCAAAGATAAACAGGAATTGCCATGGAATTACTCTCCATTGTGTAGTGAAGCGCCATCATCCTGGGATGACGCAGAGGGTTGGTCCGGTAACCGGCAGGCGTCTACCTGCGGCACCAGACTGATTTCGACACGACGGTTCAGCGCACGGCCTTCCGGCGTATCGTTTGTTGCAATTGGTCGGCTTTCGCCATAGCCCTGAACGGCAAAGCAGCTGTCCGGCACGTCGCCGGTATCGCGCATCCAGTCGCGGACCGATTCCGCACGTTTCAGCGACAATAGCTGGTTGGCTTTTTCCTCACCCACGCTGTCGGTGTGACCCGCCACCACGATCAGCCACCCGGGCCTGGCCTTAATGTCCATCAGCGAGCTGACCAGCCGCTTTGTCGAACCAGGCTTCAGTACCCATTTCCCGGTATCGAATAGCGACATGCTGTCAAGGCGGATGACGTTCGGGGCAACGCGCTGCACCGGCCTGGGCGGAGGCGGAGGCGGCACGTAACCGCGAATCGCCTCCAGCAACGGCAGGCGAATCTGCTCCCCGCGATATAAGCCCAGACTCAGGCGCAGCGGGACGCCGTTACGCGCCCAGCTATCAAGCAGCGCGGCATCTTCACGCAGCACCCTGACAGCGCTGGCTTTTGGTCGATAATCATCCATCGCAATCCGCTCATAACGCGCAATATCGACGCCAACGCGCTGCAGCAGTTGTCGATTGTTCCAGCCACTGCTGAGCAGCGCGGCGACAGCCGCGAGGGTGAAAATCGCGAGCGCCGCGCGCCAGGCCCTGCCTCGTGGCGTGAGTCCCCGTCCCGCCGGTAACTGCGGCAGGATGAATTCCGGCAAAGCTGAAGCGTCCCCGGTGCCGCTCTCATCTGGCTGCCAGCCAGCTACCCGCGACAGGCCGCTATGTCGGGATAACCACGTCGTCCAGGCCGACGATGCCAGACTTCCGGGCAGCGAGGGCCCGAGGCCCCACAGCACGGCCGCAGGGGTCAGAGGTGGCAGGTCGGTATTCTCTTCCGTCAACACGGCATGGACGTGCTGTTCAGACCAGCCCATCAGGCTGTTCATCAGCACCTGCTGCTCCAGCGCGGCCGCCCCGCCGGCGCGTACCCAGGCCGGTACGGAACAGGGGGCGCAGGAGGGCTGCCAGACTTTCACCGCTTCACCCGGTATCGCCGCCTGCCACAACAGGTCGCGACTCATCGCGCTGCCCACCTGCCCCTGCAGCGCCAGCGGTACGGCATACCCCGTCTGCTGGCGCAGCTGGCTGAGTTGCCAGCGCAGGGCCAGCAGAGCGCTGGTCAGCGCATCGCTTTGCGCATGCCGCTGCGGGCAGACGCAGAGCAGCACCGACAGCTGAGGCCCCCATTCCGGCCGCTGGCTCAATACCTGGCGCGCGACCTGCTGCAGCTCCTCCGTCTTTTCAACGCGGATCCAGCAGCCCTGTTTGACGACTCGCACCGGTGACGCTGGCGGCCAGACACACGGCAGGTCGCCGCAAACGAGGACCACCGGCTGGCGATAAGCGCCCTCCGGGAGAGGGGCCAGGGTTGATGCGACGTTACGTCCGGTACGACGACTGGCGATGCGCCAGATCCCGATGATCAGGGCCAGCGTGACCAGCAGAATGAGCCACGCCCCCCAGCGGGGAACCGGCAAAAATAGCAGGCACACCAGCGCACTCAGCAGACTGGCCCACAGCGCCAGCCCACGCTGCTGCGCGGGGCTCATTTCACCTCCCCCGGTAACAAGGTCAGCAGCAGGTGATCGAGCCAGTGGTTGAGCCCCCACCACAGGGCGAGTACCACCACCACGCTCAGGCCAATACGTACCGGCCATGGGGCCAGCCAGCCGCTTATCCCCAGACGGGCGCGACTCTCTACCAGTACGGGAGCGGTAGCCGGGCACTGAAAAGGAGGAACACGCTCACCGAGCGCGTTGACCAGCTTCAGGCGCTCGGGGTCGTGGAGGGAGCGAAAGCTGCCAATAAAACCCAGCAGCATCACCCGCTGAAAACAGGTGACCACGGCCAGGTTGGGCGCCGGTTCACGCAACACATCACGCATCCGCTCGCACAGGGTGTCGCCGGCGTCCATGGTGCCGAGGAAGTGCCCCTGCAGCGGAATGTCATACCACTGCAGGCAGGCCTCATCCTCCACGCCGCGCCCTTTCACGGCTTCATCGAGCAGCGCGCACTGGGCGGTGAGAATATGCTGACAGCTGGCGTCATCAAGCCCGCTCGCCTTCAGCTCATGTTGCACGCGCTCGACATCAGCAATACAGCGCTGCCATAGCGTGTACCCTTCCTCATCGCGGAACTGCGGGCCGTGGCGCAGGCTGATAACCTGCAGCCAGGTGTTCTGCAGCAGCACATCAATATCAATGGACGCGGCGTTGCCGCGTTTAGGCTCATTCACGTTCGTAGTACCGCAAAAAGTTCAAGTTCAGGCTCACCGAGCATCCCCGGGACGTAAAACATACAGGTGCCGCTCTGCAGCATTTCCGTCGCCAGGGGGTGGGACACATCGAGGCTGAAATACTGATTTTCCAGACGCAGCGGGATCGCCGCCGGCACATGACGCAATGGCGTGAGGGGCACCCCTGTCCGCGAGGAGTTGACGATGGCTTTGACATGATCCGGACTGCCCACTTTGCACTGTCGCGGAAACTGCTCCTGCAGTTGGGCGAACGGTACCGACGAACGAACCGACAGGTAGTAATCAGCCCCTTCCCGCAGCCGGGCATCGTGCAGACGCGCCTGCCAGAAGTGCAGCCGGGCATCATGCTCCAGGGCAATCGCCACCACCCGCGATGGCAGGCTCGCCTCCAGCAGGTCGCTCAGTAAATCAAACAGCGGCGGAAAAACCGCGTTCAGCTGGTCATGCTGATAGATCGGGACGGCATTCGCCTGATGGGTGAGCGAAAAGGTCAGCAGGCTACCAGCCAGGCGCGCCAGCTCCGGGTAGAGGCGTTCCGGCGGGCTTTGCCGGTAACGCAGAAAGTACCCCAGCACCGGCTCGGCGCTGTTCAGCGCATTCAGCAACCAGAACAGAGAGACATCGGCTACGGCAAAATCAGCCATCCGTTCATTGCTTTCGCGACGCATGGCCATCAGGCGCGTCAGACGAGCCCGGAGCTGGATGAGCAGCTGTTCAAGCTGCGTCGCCAGCCAGCGGCTGCCCTGGATCTGCAGCAGCGGCGGGAGAAACGTCTCGTCGATAAGCCAGGCCCCCTGCGAGTCCCGCTGCAGGCGAACAAGCGGACAGGTCAGGTAATCGCTGTTGTCCTGGTGGGCGAAGCGGAGGGTCAGCTCCGGCTGTATGACGGCAATCTGCCGGGTATCATCCCCAAACTGGTTACGGACATCGCGCCAGCGCTGCCGGAAGCGCGCCGGCCTTTCGGCCACCTCCTCCGGCTTCAGACAGTTGCCGCCATTCGCCTGCATCAGGGGCAGCGCCAGCACGATCACCGCCTCGCCGGATGCGCCGTCCAGCGACAGCGCGGACGGCAGCGCATCGGCATTGTCCGTATCAATCATCGTGCCATCCTGGAACCGGACCTGCAGCCTGTGAGCCTGCAGGCGGCCCAGTTTGAGCATCTCTGGTTCGAAGGTCGCCTCAACCACTCCCCAGGGGTGGTTAAGACCCATCCGGGCAATCACTTCCGCAGTCCAGGCTGCATACGCAGCCTGCTGTTGAAAATGCTGAGGCGACACCATAATGCCCCGGCCCCACAACGGACGTTCCGTTTTCATCATCGTCCGAACCTACGCCTTCGCCTTTGGCATCTGGCTAACCAGCGACAGATTGACGTCCATCCCCTCGACCTGGAAGTGCGGCACCGCGTACAGCTTCACGCGGAAGAAGCCCGGGTTATCCTCGATATCTTCCACCACCACGCTGGCATCGCGCAGCGGATGGGAGGCCTGCAGCTCGTCGCCGGGGTCGGTCATTTCTGTCACCAGGCTCCGCACCCAGGTGTTCAGCTCCAGCTCCAGCAGCCGCCGGTCCTTGGTGGTGCCGATATTCTCGCGCTGGATCATCTTCAGGTAGTGCGCGATGCGCGACAGCAGGAAGATATAAGGCAGACGCGCGTTGATACGGCTGTTGGCGGTGGCGTCGGCGGTATCGTACAGCGCCGGTTTCTGCGCGGAGTTGGCCGAGAAGAAGCAGGCGTAATCGCGATTTTTGTAGTACGACAGCGGGATAAAGCCCAGGCTGGCGAACTCAAACTCCCGCGTCTCCGGGATCATCACCTCGGAAGGGATCTTCACCTGGTTGCCGGTGCCCAGATCGTACAGATGGATAGGCAAATCTTTCACCGCGCCGCCCGCCTGCGGACCGCGAATTTGCACGCACCAGCCGTTGTTAACAAAGCTCTTCACCATATTAGATGCGAAGGAGAACGCCGCGCTGGTCCAGAGATATTTTTCGTGATCCGGGCCCTTCACCTGCTCGACATAGTTGAAGCTGCGCACCGGCACGGTGTCCGGACCGTACGGCAGACGACCCAGCACGCGCGGCATCACCAGGCCGATGTAGCGGGCATCGTCAGTTTCGCGAAACGCCTTCCAGCGGATATATTCCGCACGATCGAAGTAGTTGCCGATATCCTTAATGGCAGCCACCTCTTCCATGGTCTCTTTCAGGAAGAAGGCCGGGCCGACGGCGCCGATAAACGGCATATGGGCGGCCGCAGAGACGCGGGAGATATTGCGCAGCAGCGCCACATCCTGCGGGCTGGCGTCGAACTCATAGGCCGAGATCACCGAGCCGATCGGCTCGCCGCCGGGAGTGTCATACTCCGCGGTATAGGTGTGCCAGTACAGGCCGCTCTGGATAAGCTCCGGCGCGTCCTCAAAGTCCTGGCGCAGATCGTCTTTGGCGACGTCGAGGATCTCCGTTTTGACGTTCTGCCGATAGTCGGTGTTGTCCACCAGCTGTTTGAGGCCGCGCCACAGGGATTCGACCTGCTGAAACTCCTGATGGTGCATCACCGCGTCCAGCTGACGGCTTATCTGGAAATCCAGCTCGGCGATATGGTGGTCGATCAGCGTTTTGTCGAGCTTTTCCACCCGCTGGCCGGACTGACGGATGCGTTCCATAAACACCTGCATCGCCGCGGTGAGACGCTCCGCCGCCGGCGTCTCGGAGAGCGCGGCATCGTCCAGAAAGTCGTTGATATCCCCGAGGCGAGACGCCGGGGCGAGATTAATTTTTTCAAACAGCGAGGCGTAAACGCCCTCGCCCGCCCTGTTTTCCTGCAGCGTGGTTTGCCCCTGAACAGGGGCGTTTTCTGTGGTAACAGACATTAGCATTTTCCCGGTTAATCCATTAACAGACTTGCCCCGCACTTATTTCGGGGCAAGCGCACTCATTTCGTCGCGTAATTCCTGGGACAGCGCCGGATCTTTCAGGATTGCCTCAAGCTCTTTTCTGAAAGTGGCGTTATCGAGCAGATTGGATTTGAGATCGCGTAATAAATTACGCATCGCCAGCATGGCACGGAGTTGCGGAATTTGCCGGGCAACCTGCTCCGGTTCAAAATCTTTGATGTCGGTAAAACGCAGTCTGACGTTCTCCTCTTCGCCATTGCCGGCCAGCGTATTCGGCACCGAGAGGTTAACTTCCGGGCTAAATTCCGAAAGTACGCTGTTAAAATTATTTTTATTGACGTTGATTTTTTCTCTTTCCGATAAAGGCCGGTTTTCCTTCCCATGACTAAAATCGCCAATGGTAAGCAGTTTGAGCGGCAGTTCGACCTTCTTTTGCGCGCCGCCGGTATGAAGAGATAATTTGAGATTAATGCGCGCCCTGGGGACTTCATTCTGGAACGTATCAGCCATAGCAGTTCCTTTCCTTAAGGAATAATTATTGAAGATATATTGATGTGAAACGTGACGATGATAAAGCAAAAATGGATTACCGATCAACTTAACCACCTAATAATTATATTTATTCATAAACACCCCCTTTCACCATGAAAATAAAAGCACCATGAATATCAACATTTAAAATGTGTAACAACAGTCAATGATAAATTCAATAAATAATGCACCAAAGGAATGTTTGCAATGGATACTATAAGGCGGGCTAAAACATTAAGCTGATGAATAAAGGAAACCATAAAGACGACCGGGGCAATATAATTCGCTCATTATGCAAATTTAGCGTAACAACGCAATCAATTACTCAGAGGGAAAATATCTGGCTTCCATCCGATTGCCCCTTCGCGGCGGACGCTTAATAGTCCTGGCGCGAAATCTAAACGGTAACAATATTCTTCTGCTCCCCTTACTCCTCACAAACCGATTTTTTGCGGATAACGAGCCACAGCGCGATATCGAACAAAGTTGTCGTTAGCAAAAAAACATGAGCCCGGTTACAAGACGCACACGACACCGTCGTCGGCATCCTGAACGGTTCGCATTCTGCAAGTCGCCAGGCTATATCTAAGACACCTTTCGCCCACAACGAGACACAAAGATGAGCAAGAAAATCCTAATGCTGGTCGGCGATTATGCCGAAGATTACGAAACGATGGTTCCTTTTCAGGCACTGCAGATGATTGGACACCAGGTCGATGCCGTCTGCCCGGATAAAGCCGCTGGCGACTATGTCATGACCGCAATCCATGACTTTGACGGCGCCCAGACTTATAGCGAAAAGCCGGGCCATCGCTTCACGCTGAACGCTGACTTCGCCGCAGTTAAGGCCGAGAACTACGATGCGCTAGTGATCCCCGGCGGCCGGGCGCCGGAGTATCTGCGCCTGAACGAGGAGGTTATTAAACTGGTACAGGCATTCGACGCCGCGCGTAAACCTATCGCCGCCGTCTGCCACGGCCCGCAGCTGCTGGCCGCCGCCGGTATTCTGCAGGGACGGACCTGCAGCGCCTATCCCGCCTGCGCTCCGGAAGTGCGCCTGAGCGGTGGGCACTATGCGGATATTGGTATCGACCAGGCGCATGTGGACGGTAACCTGGTTACCGCCCCCGCCTGGCCTGCTCATCCACAGTGGCTGGCGAAATTCGCCGCCCTGCTGGCGGAATAACCATACTGAGCCGGTGTTTTTGTTGAGCCACCCGCTCCCCTGCGGGAATCTATGCCTCAGCGCGGTGTTTAGTCTCGGGTAAACGCGCTGTTGTATGTTATGCCGATGGCGGGGATGCGCCACGATTTACCGCTTATCTTCAGGGGCCGGTTAAAAAACCAGCCCCTGAAAGATTTATCGCTGCCCTGACGGGCATCATCAATTCAGCAACGCGATCTGCTTGACCACTATTTCATTGATTTTATAGATTATTTCAGGAGTTACGCGTTCTTTGATATCGCGGTCAACAAATACCCGAATGCAATATTTGATGATTTGATACTGATTTAACTTATCACCACATTCAATTAACGGTTTTATTTCGTAGCGGTTCTTAAGATCTTTCACCAAAAGCTTAACTTCGGTTTTATCCAGGTCTTTAAAGGCGCAGTCGGAGACAATATCAACGGCAAATTCATGTGGTTTGAAATGAGGCTGTAATACAGAAGTCAATAACCCGGTGAGTTGACTCTTCCACGCCTTATTTTCCTTGTCAGCGATGTTAGCTTTATACACAGAGTGTTTGGCCTCATAGACCTTCGACCATGGGTGTCGGTTAATAATGTCATCAAGTATTTTTTTATTAACCGCCTCGGTATCGCTGATATCTATCCATTCACCAACCTTGTCATTCAAAAAATAATCATCACTGCACGCCAAATAAAACTCCTTCAGCGCGTCGATGAAGCTTTCATCGCTATGGTCAACGATACGGTCGGTAACGTCAGCGATAATGACATTTTGTGGATCCTTGCTTTGCATAATCTCACATAATGTGCTCAACATCGTCGCAAAGGCGCGGTTTGTTTTATGGTAATACACCTGCGAGAAAAGGCTGGAGCGCGCCCCAATAAACTCAGCGATCGAATCAATCCCACTCTCTTTGTAAGCAAGGTACAATTTTCCCTGTTCCTCGACCGGGACAATTGACATAAACAAGCGATTGTAATCGTAGATGCCACACTTGACGCCGGAGAAATAGCCATCTCTGAGCAAGTAATCCATCCGGTCGGCATCGATCGGACAGGAAGAGATGATCGAGGTCATTAACGGCAGGATATCTGTTGCCTTTCCATTAATTTCCTCAATGATCTGTTGGTCACCGTATCTTTTTTCGATAATTTTTAACACATTTTCGATATTTATTTCGTCATCGACCTTACCTTGTTTTCTCAGATCATGATAAATCATCAGGCTGAACAACAGCGAAAGCTGTTCATGTTCAACTTTCTGTTCTGGCTTGCTTAATACATCAATGATTGAATGGTAGGCCGTGGGGAGAACATCGGAGAATTCGTGCTTACCAGGCATAAAACTCTCAAACTGGTGGGATACCGGCCCGTGCCCGATGTCATGCATCAGGGCAGCGAGTCTCAACTCCTGAATGTTGTGTTTTGGTATCTGATCGATATGACCAAACACATGGCCATCATCATATTTCTTTTGATACCGTATCGCATTCAGGCGTAAATTATTGAGTATTTCACTTGATAAATGCAGCACCCCGAGAGAGTGTTCGAAGCGGCTGTGCACCGCAGAGGGAAACACCTTATATAAAAAAGAGTTCTGTTTAATGTTGCGTAAGCGCTGGAACAGGGGGTGATTGATAAAGGCAATCTCGAGTGTCGTCAAACGAATAGTGCCGTGAATGGGATCAAGGATCTTACTGGTCAATTCATTTTCAAAATCCATATCTTAAATCCTTTCATACGTGCATTAAATATATTTAGCATATTGACTGTTTATTCAACAATAATCTTGCGCATTCAGGCAATAAGGTCAATCACTAATATTTAACGAGCAATGCGGCAGATCTTTATTTCCTTATCTCTGCACAGGGTCGCGCTATATCGGCATCCACTGACATATCGATTGACTACGGATGAAAACAGCCCCGGTTTTCTTCGCTCAGATGCGCATTCCACCGGACACTTCAATTCGCTGGGCATTCACCCAGCGATGATCATCGGATAACAGCGAGGCGATCATCGGCCCGATATCCTCTGGCAGGCCAGGTCGGCCCAGCGCCGTCATATTCGCCACCGCCTGAGCGACCTGCGGGTTATCCCGCACCACCCCGCCGCTGAAATCGGTGGCGATGGCGCCGGGCGCCACGCAGTTCACCGTGATCCCGCGACTGCCCAGCTCAAACGCCATATAGCGAGTCAGGGTTTCCACCGCGGATTTCATGATCGCATAGGGCGCCCGGTTCGCCATCACGATGCGGGTGAGGCCGGACGAGACATTCACTATTCGCCCGCCATCGGCCAGCAGCGGCAATAGTTTTTGGCTGAGGAAAAAAACGCTCTTCACGTGGATGCGATACAGCGCATCGAATTCCGCTTCCGTGGCGTTAAGAAATCCCATGCCGCTGGCGTTGCCGGCATTATTGACCAGATAATCAAATTTATCGGCACCCAGCTCCGTCAGCGCGCCCTGAAAAGCGCTAACAAATGCGTCAAAGGTATCGATTTCGCCGGCGCTGAAAGGCAACGCGATCGCCCGGGCGCCCAGTGCTTCAACCCGTGTAACCACCTCGTTCGCCTCGGCAAGACGCGTTTTGTAGGTCAGTACTACATTTACGCCGCGCTGTGCCAGCGCTTCGACGGTCGCGCGTCCCAGGCCGCGGCTGCCGCCTGTCACCAGGGCGATTTTTGCGCTATTGTTCATGTTTTCTCCTTTTCTCTCTGCTGAAAACATGAGCGATTATAAGCCCCTGAATGCCGACGATAAGACCGCGTTGGGCGACAGGATAGTTTTGCCTGCTGGAACAATGCATGGATAAACTGGATACTCTGACCTTGTTTGTGCGCATCGTCGAACGGGGCTCATTCAGTGCCGCCGCCGCGGATCTGGGGGTTTCCCGGCCAGTAGCGACCGCGGCTATTAAAGCGTTGGAGGTCAGTCTCGGGGCGCGGCTGCTACATCGTACCACCCGGCACGTACGGCCGACGGCAGAAGGCTCGCTGTATTATCAGCGCTGCGTGTCCATTCTGGCGGCCCTTGAGGAGGCCAACCGCAGCGCCGGGGGGAGCATCTCCGGCACCATTCGGGTAGACGTGGCGGGCAACCTGGCGCGGACCCTGCTTCTGCCCGCGCTGCCGCAGTTTCTCGCCCGCTACCCGGACATTACGCTGCAGATCGGGGAAAGCGAGCGTGACGTCGATCTGGTTCGCGAGGGAGTCGACTGCGTCATTCGCGGCGGCCATCTCCCCGACAGCGAGATGATCTGCCGGCCGCTCGCCGGGTTGCAGGAGATCACCTGCGCCAGCCCGACCTATCTCGCCCGGTACGGCACCCCGCATACGATTGAAGGACTGACGGGCCACGTGATGATCGGGTTTGTTTCATCGCGCGCGCACCGTACCTTGCCGCTGAGCTTTACCCAGGATGGCCGCCAGAGCGAGGTCAGTTTGCCCTGTCGGCTGCTGACCTCCGATGCCGACGTCGGCGCCGAAGCGGCAAGGCTTGGCTTTGGCCTGTATCAGGCCCCCTTGCCCCGCCTTGAGGCCGATCTGGCGTCGGGCGCGTTAACGGAAGTGCTGGCCGATTTTCGCCCTGCGCCGTTGCCGCTCTCCCTGCTCTATCCCAGTAATCGGCAGCTCTCTGCCCGGGTACAGGTATTTATCGACTGGGTGACGGCGCTGATGAAGCCTCCCCTGGCGCAGCAGGCATCCGGAAGGCTAAAATAACGTTTGCTATTATTCACGGCACGTGCGTTAATCGTTGAGTTGATTTACCAGACAAAAAGTTATTATCTGAGTACGTGTTCTCATCTCCAGGCGTTATCCCTGATACCACCTTCCTTTGAGCAGTCCCGTTAGTAGTTTGCTTTTTCTGTAAACAGGCCCTGTCAGATCCTTGTCGGCTCCTTAAAAAGTCCGCCATCTGACCCAAAACCCGGCTTACCACCAACTAAAATCAGCCGCGTTAATTTTCCTGAAACGACCATTGTCTTTTCAACAGAACATCACCCATACAAGGTTTACATTATGATCGAACATATCCATTTTAGATGCCCATGCTGCCATGGCTCCCAGTACAGAACGTCCCAGTTTGACGTCACTGAAAAAAACCCTTTTGGTGCGAAATGCATTTTCTGCAAATCAGCCATGATGACATTAGATACCATCCGTCCTCATCACCTGGGCGTGCACTCCGCTGCCCAGGCACAGCAATAAGATGATGAAGCCGGTGAACGCGGGTGGGGAAATTCCCCCGGTGATTCACCCGGGGGCAACGTCTGTTCCCTCACCCGCAGCGATCGTCGGTGGCATGGCTTAGGCGGGTATCAGGCAACGCTTCTATCAGGGTAGTCACATTCTCCCCGGCGCCAGTTTCCACATTAAAATAGTCCACCGCACGCAGAATAAGCCGCAAGCCTCTGCCGCCTTCCGCTAACGGATCGACATCAAAGTGCTCATCGTTACGCGCCAGCGCCAGGCGTTCAGCAGGAAAGATCTCTCCCGCATCGATAAAGCGCAGCGTCACGCGGTCATTGGCAGCGAAAATTTCCCGGGAGACTGCCGCTTTAAAGGCCACTGCGACGGAAGCATCCAACCGACATGTCACCGGCCAGAGGATCAACTGTCACCAGTCAGCTGCCCGTGACGATCGACTACCGCATTGACAACCATCGCGGCAAACGCGTGGGCGCTAACCAGCATACTGAACCCGTCGCCGCAGCGCAGGCGAGGAGATGGATATCGAATCAGCCGATGCCGCAATCAGTCGTGGATTTTCACCCCCAGACATCCGCGAACGAACTCAGGGTTGAAGTGTTTTACCGCTTCGCCAACATAGCCTAAATCCAGGGCGCTGATTTGCGCCATTTCGTTATCTGTTAATACGAAATCCCAGATAGCAAAATTTTCTTCAATGCGCTCCTGGCGGGTGGATTTAGGGATCACCGTGACGCCACGCTGCACGTTCCAGCGCAGAACAACCTGCGCAATGGTTTTCTGGTGCGCATCGGCGATCCCCCGAAGCAATGCATCTTGATACGGATTATGTCTGCCACCGCCTAACGGCGCCCACGCTTCAGGCTGAACGTGATAATGCTTCATGGCTTCCAGCGCCGCGGGCTGCGCGAAATAAGGATGCAGTTCAACCTGGTTCACCATTGGTTTAATTCTGACAGTTTCGCAGAAGTTAGCTAACACATGGGGGTAAAAATTGGAGACGCCGATCGCTTTCAGGGTACCGGCCTCATAGGCCTCTTCCAGCGCACGCCAGGCGCTGAAATAATCGCCCATCGCCTGATGTAGCAAATAAAGATCAAAGTATTCCAGGCCCGATTTTTTTAATGACGCGGCAATCCCGGCTTTCGCCATCCCGGTGTTGGCCATGTCCTGGACCCACAGTTTGGAGGTAATAAACAGCGCCTCGCGGGTACACAGACCTTCGGCGATGGCTTCGCGCACGGCCTCACCCACCGCATCTTCATTATCGTAGACGGCAGCGGTATCGATGAGGCGATAACCGGTGCGAATGGCGTTCAACACCGCCTGCTTACACTCCGCTTTATCGGTCACCTTGAAAACGCCGAAACCCAGCATCGGCATTTTGCGAGCGTTACTTAATACTGAATATTCCACGGTGAAGCTCCCCTCTTGTTAAAACACCATGGTAAGACAGGAACGCGGTCACGATTAGCCTGTCATTCCTGATTTGACTTATGCATTCAATTCATTAATCGCAGTGCGCTGAGATGATCTGATTTTGACAGAGAGCAGAAAAGTCACCCCTGCCGCGCCCAGCAGTAACAGACCGCTCAGTGCAAAAGTGCTGTGCCATCCCAGACTATCAAACACCAGGCCGCCTACCGTTGACCCGAGGGCTATCGATAGCTGGATCACGGCGACCATCAGCCCGCCGCCCGTCTCCGCATCCTCGGGCAGCGTCCGCGCAATCCATGTCCACCAGCCGGTGGGCGCCGCCGTCGCCAGCAGGCCCCACAGGCTTAACAGTACGGCGACCGATCCCGTGTGGTGTCCGGCCAGCAGAAGCGTTCCGGCAATTGCGGCCATTAACAACGGGATAGCCACCAGCGTCGGATAAAATCGGGCATTCAGAACGGTCGTAATAAGCAGCGTGCCGATAAAACCGGCGATACCCATTGTCAGCAATATCAGGGACAGACCAGAAGGACTGACCTGGGTCACCGTCTCCAGAAACGGTCGCACATAGGTAAATAAGGTAAACTGTCCCATAAAGAACAGTCCGCAGGCCAGCAATCCCAGGGATAGCGTAGAAAGACGGAACAGACGCAGCACCGATCCCTGCCGCTGTGGTGCGCGCGGACTTTTCATCGACGGCAGGCTAATGCATTGCCAGACGAAGGCCAGCACCGCCAGCGGGACAAGACATAAAAAGGCGCCGCGCCAGCCGACGGTGGCCCCCAGGTAGCTGCCCAGCGGCGCTGCCACAACGGTGGCCAGCGCGTTGCCGCCGTTAAAGATGGCCAGTGCGCGGGGGACCTGGCGTTGCGGCACCAGCCGAATGGCCGTTGCCGCCGACATCGACCAGAAGCCGCCGATGACGATCCCAATGAGCGCTCTGCCCAGCATATAAACCGGGAAACTGGACGCCAGGGCAATAATCACCCCAGAGGCTGCCATCAACGCCGTGAGCCCCAGCAGCAGCCATTTACGGTCCAGCGATCCGGTAAGACGGGATATCGTCAGGCTGGTCAGTACCGCCAGCGCGCCAGAAAGCGCAATGCCCTGACCGGCTAATCCCTCGGTAATGTGTAAATCACCCGCGATGGGTGTCAACAGACTGACCGGCATAAATTCTGAGGCAATGAGCACAAATACGCAGAGCGTCATCGCCAGGACGCCGCTCCAGTGTGCCCGGGTGTGACCTAATGCAGACATTATTTCTCTCCGACAAGACAAAGCCGCCCGCAGGCGCGTGGCGGCTTTGGGGATGTCTCCGGCACAGGAGATCTATTTCAGGTTGGTTTTAAAAAATTGCGCGAACGTCGCAAAGGGAATTTTGCCCGCGACGTTGTCATAGAGATCGACGTGGTTTGCGCCTGGGACAATCACCAGCGCTTTCTCTTTACTGCCGATGGCCTTAAAGGCATCTTCGGCAAAATAGCGTGAATGGGCTTTTTCGCCGGTCACGATAAGCGTCGGAATAGTCACTTCGCTGGCGTAACTCAGCAGCGGCATATTCATAAACGACAGCGGCATCGTCGCATTCCAGGCCCCGGTTGAATTAACCGAACGCGGATGGAAACCACGCGGCATACGGTAATAATCGAAGAACTCTTTCAGGACCGGGTTGGGGTTGGCGGGCAAGGTTTCCGGCAAAATACGATCGGCAGCGCTGATGTTGCCTTTATCATCAACATATATGTCATGCCCACCGGGGGCGGAAGTGCCGTTTGCCGCATCCTTCCAGCGCTGCGCGTTCAAGTACTGCAGTACCGCTCGGCGGTCGGCTGTCGTGTAGCGGTCTTTGCCATCGCCCACTCCATGCCCCATCGCGCGGCTCATGTCATACATTACGCTGGTCGCCACCGCTTTGACGCGTGTATCCATCGCCGCGTCGTTTAGGGCCATACCGCCCCAGCCACAAATGCCGAGCAAACCGATACGGTTGCGATCCACCTCTTTTTGCAGGCCCAGAAAGTCCACCGCGGCACTAAAATCCTCGGTATTGATATCCGGTGAGGCCACGTTGCGTGGGTAGCCACCGCTTTCGCCCGTATACGATGGGTCAAATGCCAGGGTGACAAAACCTTGTTCGGCCAGCGTCTGGGCATACAGGCCGCTGGACTGCTCTTTTACCGCGCCGAAGGGACCGCTCACGGCAATAGCTGCCAGTTTGCGTTCACCGCGATCCTTCGGCAGGTAGAGATCGCCAACTAAGGTTATCCCGTAGCGGTTCTGGAAGGTCACCTTACGGTGATCCACTTTCAAGCTCTCAGCAAACGTTTTATCCCATTGTTCAATCAGTGAAACAGGCGCATTCGGGTTAGTTGTCTCAGCAGAGCTCATCGTTGTGACTCCAGTTAATGAGGCGCAAAGCAGCATGGCGGGTATCGCGGCTGTCAGTTTTTTGGTGAAAACCGTCATCAAAATTCCCCTAAATAAACGTGATCAATGCAAGTCTTCAGTAGACAACGCTGCTGTGCTTTGTTGTCGTGCGCTTAGTGTAGCCAGCAGTAATGGTTCTGATTAGAGGCTGAAAAATGCTAAAATTAATACCATATTGTTCTAAATGGCATCTGGGTGACGAGGCAGGATAATGGCGAAACGGGAAAACTATAATGACCTTTATCTGTTTATGCAGGTGGTACGGGAAGGCAGTTTTACCGCCGCAGCGCAACGACTTGGCCTGGCGCAGTCCGGGGTAAGCCGTGCGGTTCGTGAACTTGAAGAGCGGCTGGGCGTTCAGCTTCTGGTGCGTACCACCCGCCGGTTGTCGCTCACCCAGGCAGGTGAGCAGCTCTATCACAACGTCGAATCCGGTTTCGACGCCTTAGATATGGGACTCGCCACGCTGGCCCACTATCGTCAAACGCCCTCCGGTACGGTACGCATCAATGCCAGCCAGCATGCCATTGATAAAGTCCTGCTGCCGAAGCTGGCAGTATTTAAACAACGCTATCCCGATATCAGACTGGAACTGATCAGCGAAAGCCGGTTTGTCGATATTATTGCGCAGCGATTTGATGCGGGCGTACGTCTGGGCCCGGAAGTCGGAAGCGGCATGATTGCGGTACGCATTTCGCCCGATATGGAGATGGCGGTGGTGGGTACACCGGAACATTTTCGCCGCTACGGCTTTCCACAAACGCCCGCCGATTTAGTCGCCCACCCCTGCATCGCTTATCAGTTCGGCGACGGCAGCCTTTACGCCTGGGAACTTAATGTGGATGGCAAAAAAATCACCCACCCGCCTCAGGGACAGTGGGCTTTCGCCGATAGCTATATGGAGGCCAAAGCGGCGAGGCTCGGTCTGGGGCTGGCCTATGTCCCGGAAGAGCTGATTACCGACGATCTAGCCCAGGGCACACTTATCCGGGTGCTCCAGCGTTATAGCCAGCGTCTGGAAGGTTCATTTCTCTATTACCCGCACCGCAATGTGTCGCCCGCGCTGAGAGCGGTCATTGATACATTGCGAATGTAGCTGAGGTTGCCTGCAGGCAGCAGGCAACCGGTAGTGGCCGGTGACAGCTTCTGTACTCGGACCTGTCATTTAATTCCGATCGATGCAAACAGTAATGCCAGACGGAAATGAATTTATATAAATATTAATTTTGTGAGTTATGTACTTCATTATAAAGTTTAGAAGCAGCACCTCTGCGTAACAAGCTAAAAAAGCAAATAATCGTAAAGATGAAGGGGTAAATAGCCAAAACCCATGCCAGTTTTTGATTTTTAATAATATTATTTATAGTATCACTCAACGAACCACTTGAAAAGTTCTCACAAATCCTGTCAACCGAGCGCACACTTATCCCCGCTTTTTCTGAGAAAACCGTTTTATCGAAATCTTCACTTTCACACTGTTTTTTATCGAGCTTCCACTCAGTCCAGTTCAGGGGAAGGTAATTATTGGTCCAGATCGAACTCTCAGCAATATGATCATTAATCCAAACCCATGACTTGTCGTCGCCTAATCGTACTAGTGCGGATGGCTTCAATGCCAGCAACATAAAATTTGATAATAGCAGCATAGTTAACACACAAGAGACAAATACACCAACATTAGCGATAAATAATGGTTTTATTGCCTTAAGCGTTGATATTTCAAACCATCCTTTCGCGGCTGTGACATGACGAATATCTATATTTTTCTTTTTCGTCCAGTTAATCAGTGACTTGATCTCTTCTTTATTTCTTGCGCCGACATTAAATAAAACATTAAAACGTTCAACATCATTTCTCTCATTGAAATATGCATTTATTTTACCGTCGTGAAACGTTTTCCCTCCCAGGCAGAACTCCCATAGCCGGTTCAATAAAGAATATGCGGATCCTGCCCGTTTCCAGATAAACACTCCTAATAAACCAAAAGTAACAAAAATTAACGCGCTATTTATCAGTCCATCAAAATTCCATATCGAAGAAATTAAACTTTCCATCTAGCCCCTCTTAATCATCCCGCTAATCGTATGCTCAGCAATCACACCACAGCATCATTACAAAATAAATATTTTTTAACTGCAACTTTTCTTATCCAGCGCACAAGGTCATTGCCGATATCTTCTTATACGCAGGCCACAACTATACGTCACGCTCTTCTGCTACTTGAGCCTTACATTCCACCTCAGTGCTGCTACGCTATCTCTGAGAAAATGGCGAAGGAGATATAATGAAAGTCCTTAATATCCTGATCCGTCGATGCGTGCTGATTGCCCGCTTTGAAGAAACCGTTTCGTTTTATGAACATCTCATTTCGCAAAAGGCAAGGTTACGTTTTGACTATCCCGAATACGATCTCAAACTGGCGCAGGTGGGTTCCGTGCTTTTAATTGGCGGAACCGAGCAAAGCCTGGCTCCGTTTCGCGCCACCGAGGCCACTTTCCTGGTAAACGACATTACCGCCTGGGAGAAACATCTGCCTTCCACCGGGGCAACGATTATCAACCCGGTGAAGGCCGTGCCCACCGGCTGGAACATGCTGGTTCGGCATCCGGATGGCATGATTGCCGAATACGTTGAGCATCATGATAAAAACCCGGCGGATGAGATCTTCTGATGCTTCGCGACCAGATGGTAGAACCTGGCATCATTTGGCCATACTGCCAGAAAAGTGAGACTTTCTACTGTGGCGCGAGAAGGAGAGCAGGAGAAACTGGCGCGGCAAGACGCGCCAGCTCTGGGTTTATACGTGGTTACCTTGCGTTATCAGGCAACCAGTACCGGTTAGTGCTTCACGATATACATGGTACGGCTGTAGGCCACATCTTCCGGGTTGGTGATCGGGTAGCCTTTCAGCCACGGCTTAATCAATCGGCCGTTAGTGTACTGGTAGATCGGCGCGATCGGCGCTTTGACCATAATGATCTTTTCCGCCGCGTTGTAATCGTCGTTACGCGCTTTGGCCGAATTCTCTACCGCCGCCTGGGCGAGGATTTTGTCGTACGCCGGATCGTTAAAGCGCGAGATATTTCCGCTGTGGGTGGAGGTCAGCAGCGACAGGAAGGTGGACGGCTCGTTGTAGTCCCCTACCCACGAAGCGCGGATCACGTCGAAATTGCCGGTGTTACGGCTGTCGATATAGGTTTTCCACTCCTGGTTCTGCAGCTTCACTTCCACGCCGAGGTTTTTCTTCCACATCGACGCCACCGCGATGGCAATTTTCTGGTGGTTCTCAGAGGTGTTATACAGCAGCGTCAGCTTCAGCGGACGATTCGGGCCATAGCCCGCGGCAGCCAGCAGGGCTTTCGCCTGGGCATTAAGCTCAGCCTGACTCATGCTCTCAAACTGTGACGGCTGGGGGGTGAAGCCCGCCGTCACGTCCGGCGTGAAGCGCCAGGCCGGTTTTTCCCCGGTCCCCAGTACTTTCTCCGCCATCACCCGGCGATCGATGGTCATGCTCAGCGCCAGGCGTACCCGCTCATCCGCCGTCGGCCCCTTTTGGGTATTGAAAGCGTAATAGTAGGTACCCAGCTGCGGCGGGGTATACACCTGCCCCGGAATATCCTTCAGCAGTTTCTGGTACATATTTTTCGGGAAAGACTCGGTGATATCGATATCCCCTGCAAGATAGCGCTTGGTGGCGGCGGACTCCTGGTTAATCGGCACAAAGGTGACCTGCTGGATCACCGTTTTGGCGTTATCCCAGTAGTGCGTGTTCGGCACCACCACCAGCTTCTCATTGACCACACGGTCTTTCAGAACATAGGCGCCGTTGCCCACCAGGCTGCCGGGCCGCGTCCAGTTCGCCCCGCTGTCGACATTCGCCTTTTGCACCGGATAGAAGGCAAAGCTGGCGGTCAGGTTGCTGAACCACGGCAGTGGTTTATCCAGCTGCACCCGCAGGGTGTGGGCGTCGACGGCGGTGACTCCCAGGGTCTCCGGCGCGGCTTTGCCGTCAATAATGTTCTGCGCGTTAGCGATCCCCGCCAGCGCCGCGAACCAGGCGAACGGCGAAGTGGTTTTCGGATCCACCAGACGCTGCCAGCTATAGACGAAATCTTCGGCAGTAACCGGCGTGCCGTCGGACCAGCGGGCATTATCACGCAGGGTAAAGGTCCAGACGCGGTTATCGTTGCTCTGCCAGCGGGTCGCTACGCCTGGAACCAGGTTGCCTTTCGCATCCTGATTGACTAAACCTTCAAACAGATCGCGGATCACCTGGATTTCCGGCAGGCCCACCGCTTTGGCGGGATCTAACGAGGCGGGTTCATCTTTGATATGGCGCACTAACAGCTGTTTTTCCGCCAGTACCGTGCCCGGCGGTACGTCAGCCGCCCAGGCCAGAGAAGATACGCTGGCTAACCACAGCGCGCCGCATGTCAAAGCGACAGGATACTTCATAAGATCCCCTTTAAAATGAAAAAAATACCGCCAACAGAGCGATAATTATTTGTTTCATCACCTGAAATTGCAAACGACATATGATAGAAAATTGATGTGCCGTCGGATTTCACGCCTCAGGGAATGGGTTTGATCCCGATACGCTTTTCGCCAACACTAAATAATAACGACACACAGGAAGCCCTATGTCTATTTCACGTCCTCGCCCGCAGCGCGGCGACTTTCCGCCGGGAACCCGGCAGTATGGCAGCTCGGAACTGGGCGCGCCGCTGCTGTGGTTTCCTGCGCCGCAGGCCGACAGCCGTAGCGGGCTGATTATTGCCGGTACCCACGGTGATGAGAATTCGTCGATTGTGACCCTCTCCTGCGCCCTGCGCACCCTGAAACCCGAGCTGCGCCGCCACCACGTGGTGCTGACGGTCAATCCTGACGGCTGTCAGCTCGGGCTGCGCGCCAATGCCCGCGGCGTTGACCTCAACCGTAACTTTCCGGCAGCCAACTGGAAGCAAGGGGAAACGGTTTACCGCTGGAATAGCGCGGCGGCGGAGCGCGACGTGGTGCTGTTGACCGGTGAGCAGCCGGGTTCGGAACGGGAGACCGAGGCCCTGTGTCAGTTGATCCATCAGATTCATCCGGCGTGGGTGGTCTCCTTTCACGATCCGCTGGCCTGTATCGAAGATCCTGGCCACAGCCCGCTGGGTCGCTGGCTGGCCGACGCCTTCTCCCTGCCGCTGGTGGGCAGCGTGGGCTACGACACGCCGGGCTCCTTTGGCAGCTGGTGCGCCGATATCGGACTCCCCTGCATCACCGCCGAGTTCCCGCCGGTCTCCGCCGACGAGGCAACGGAGCGTTACCTGCCGGCGATGACCGATCTGCTGCGCTGGAAGGCTTAAAGATGAAGCACGCCGGTGCTGAACCGCAGCGCCGGCTCAACGTCCACCGCCAGCCATGTCGGGCCGTCGAGGTCAGCGAAGCGCGCCAGCGGCGCCAGAGGGAGCGCGGCGGCGATCCCGCGCGAGGTGCAGAGCATACAGCCCAGCATCCGTTCAAATTCCTGCCGTTCCGCCTCCCCGGCCAGAGCCAGCGCTTCGGTCAGGCCGCCCGTTTTATCCAGTTTGATATTGATCATCTCATAGCGCCCGCGCAGCCGCGGCAGGCTCTCCCGGGTGTGGCAGCTCTCGTCGGCGCAAATCGGCAGCGGATGAACGAAGTTTTCCAGCGCCGAGTCGTCGTCGGCGGGGAGCGGCTGCTCAAGCATCGCCACACCGAGGTCCGCCAGCAGCTGACAGCGCGCCGCCAGCCCCTCGCTGTGCCAGGACTCATTGGCGTCAACAATCAGCGTAGCCTCCGGCGCCGCCTGGCGGATAGCGATTAGCCGCTCGCTGATCAGTCGATCGTCGAGCTTCACCTTCAACAGCTGGGCCCCTGCCTGCCACAGTGCCGCGGCGCTGGCCGCCATCTGATCCGGCGTGCCAATGACCACCGTCTGGGCGGTAATCACCCGGTTAGGCAACGCCACGCCCAACAGCTGGGCCAAGGTTTTGCCTTCGCGCCGGGCCTGCAGATCCCATAGCGCGCAGTCAATGGCATTGCGCGCGGCGCCTGCCGGCAGCAGCCGCTGCAGCTGTTCGCGGGTAAGCCCCGCCTCCAGTTGCTCGCCGATCGCCATCACCTGGGCCATGACCGAGGCGATGCTCTCGCCATAGCGGGGATAGGGTGTGCATTCGCCTACCCCTTTCACGCCGTCCTCTTCCAGTTCCACTACCACCACTTTCGCCTCGCTGCGGCTACCGCGGGCGATCACAAAAGGGGTATGGAGCGGCCAGGCTTCCTCATACACTCGCACGTTACGCATTCCCTTGTCCTCTCTGGTAAATGTTAAATAGGGTTTGCCGTGTAGCTGGCGGATGTCATACACTACTCGCGACGTTAACTATATGTAAACAGGAAGATAACCATGTCACAAACCGTGCATTTCCAGGGCAACCCCGTTTCTGTTCAGGGCACCATTCCGCAGGCAGGCGCTAAAGCGCAGCCGTTTACGCTGGTCGCCAAAGATCTCTCTGACGTCGCGCTGAGCCAGTACGCCGGCAAACGTAAAGTACTGAATATTTTCCCGAGCATTGATACCGGCGTGTGTGCCGCATCAGTGCGTAAATTCAACCAGCTGGCCGCTGAACTGGACAACACCGTAGTGCTGTGCATTTCCGCTGACCTGCCGTTCGCCCAGTCCCGCTTCTGCGGCGCGGAAGGCCTGAGCAATGTGGTCACCCTGTCCACGCTGCGCGGCGCGTCCTTCCTCGCTGACTACGGCGTCGCCATCGCCACCGGTCCGCTGGCTGGCCTGGCTGCGCGTGCGGTGGTCGTAATCGATGAAAACGATCAGGTCGTCTACAGCCAGCTGGTGAACGAAATCACCGAAGAGCCGGACTACGACGCCGCGCTGGCCGCCCTGAAAGCCTGATAACAGATTGCCCGGGCGCGTCGCGCTCGCGGACATTCGATCTGCCCAGCCCTCGCTCTGCGAGGGCTTTTTATTGCCGCGGCGCATAGCGGGAGATAGCCCGCGCCATCGCCGGGCCGGTCAGCAAAATGGTAAACAGCCGCAGCGTCTGTAGCGCCATAATAAACGACATGTCCGCCCGGGTGCCGGCGGCGATAATCGCCACCGTGTCCAGCCCGCCGGGGCTGGTGGCCAGATAGGCGGTCATAAAGTCCATCTGCAGAATGTGGGTCAGGGCAAGGGCCATCAGGGCGCACATCAGGATCAGTCCGAGGATGGAGGCGATAATCTGCGGCAGCGTCTTGAGGGCCAGCAGAAAAATGGCTTTATTAAACTGGAGCCCCACCGTCCAGCCCAGCACCGCATAGGCCATCGCCAGCAGCCACTCCGGCAGCTCCAGCATCAGCCAGCCGCCGCCCTGGGCCAGGGCGCCAAGCAGCATCGGCAGCAGCATGGCCCCGGAGGGGATGCGCAGCCGCATGCCCAGCCAACAGGCCACCGCCGTCAGCAGCAGCGTGAAAGGGAAATTCAGGGTCAACGATGGAAACCAGACAATATCCTGAGTCATTTCCTGTGCTTCATTGCCCAGGGCATAGCGCACCACCAGCGCCGCCGCGCCGACGACAAACAGCACCCGCAGATACTGCATCAGCGCCACCAGCCGCACATCGGCCCCGTACTCCTGGGCCATCACCACCATTGCCGACGCGCCGCCGGGAGAGCTTCCCCAGGCGCCAGTGGCGCCCGGCAGCGCGCTGTAGCGGACCAGCAGCCAGCCGGTAAGGCCGCTTATCGCCAGGGTGGTCAACAGGATCGCCAGCACCAGCGCCCAGTTGTTGAACAGCACGCCAAAAACAGAGGGATTAATCGCCCGGGCGATCATGCAGCCGACGATGGCCTGCGCCGCCAGATAACAGGGGCGAGGGATGCACAGCTTCACCCCGCGCAGGCTCAAAATGAGACCGGCGATCAGCGGCCCCAGCAGCAGCGCTGCCGGCAGGTGTATTCGTAACAGCAGCGAGGAAAAGAGAACAGAGAGCAGCAGCAATATCAGCCAGTGCCCGATCGCGCGACGCGACGCCAAGATGCACCACCCCGGAAAAAGGATTAAAAAACCAGTATATACAGGTTTGGCCCGCTTTGCAGGCCGGGATGCCGGCGACGTGGGTCGCCGGCCTGGCGGGATTATTCGTCGCCCTTTTTCTGACTCAGACCATATTCACGCAGTTTATTGGCGATGGCGGTATGCGACACCCCCAGCCGCTTCGCCAGCTTACGTGTGCTGGGGTAGCTGCGATAGAGCTGGGTCAGCACCGAGCGCTCAAAGCGGCGGGTGATGTCGTCCAGCGACCCTTCCATGGCCTCCTCGCCCACCGGCAGCGAGGCGACGTCATGGTCCGGCAGCAGAATGTCCTGTGGACGCAGCTCAAATCCTTCCAGCTGGGTCAGTGCGCGATAGACGGCATTCTTCAGCTGGCGGACGTTGCCGGGCCAGCTGTAGCGGGTAAGCACCGTACTGAGATCGGCAGAGAGCTTCGGCCGCGGGATCCCCTGCTCGTCGGCAAAGCGGGCCACGAACAGCTCCGTCAGCGGCATGATGTCCTGCGGGCAATCGCGCAGCGGCGGCAGATACAGCGTCAGGACGTTGAGGCGATAGTAGAGATCTTCGCGGAAAAGCCCTTTCTGCACCAGCTCGATCAGGTTTTTCTGCGTCGCGCAGATCACCCGCACATCGACGTGCACTTCATGATCCTCGCCAACGCGGCGGAAGGTGCCGTCGTTGAGAAAGCGCAGCAGCTTAGTCTGCATCCGCGGCGACATCTCACCAATTTCATCCAGCAGCACCGAGCCGCCGTTGGCTTGCTCGAAGAAGCCCTTCTTGCCCTGCAGCGCGTCGCCAAACAGCTCGCTCTCGACCGCGTCCTCGGGAATGGAGCCACAGTTGAGCGCCAGATAGGGTTTGCCCGCCCGCGGACTGGCCAGATGGCAGGCATGGGCCAGCAGATCTTTACCGGTGCCGGTGTCGCCGACAATCAGCAGCGGCGCGCTGAGCATCGCCAGCTTGCGCGCTTGCTCCACCACGTGGCGCATTTTCGGCCCCACCGCGAGGATCTGACTGAAAGCGCTGGTATCCTGGCTGGTCATGGTCTGCAGCTGGCGTCCCATGCGCACGGTTGAGCGCAACATCGCCACGGCGCCGGTCAGCACTCGCTCGTTATGCTCGCCTTCCAGATAGACCGGAGTCACTTCCAGCAGGTAGTTCTGCCCATTCACCACCACATGCTCCGCATGCGTCTCCTGCGGGCTGCTCTCCAGCCAGCGCTGAACGTTAAAATCGGCGATCAGCTGGGCCACCGGGTGGTTACGCAGCTTCGCCTGGCTTTGGCCAAACAGCAGGCAGCTGGCGGGGTTCGCCAGTTCCACCCGACCTTTGGTATCCAGCGACAGCACCGGCTCCGGCATCGCTACCAGCAGCGCGCTGAGCGCCAGGTGTTCACGTTCAGACGGCATCCAGGGCACGGTGCGCACGTCCGTCACGCCGGCGATACGGCGGATCTCAGCCATCAGGCTGCTGAACGTGGCGAATTCCAGTTCGGCGAAATTGAGGTAAATTCGGCCAATAGGGTCAATATCGATACCGCGCAGGTCAATACCACGCAGCACCAGCAAATCGAGCAATTCACGAGTCAGACCGAGACGGTCTTCACAAAAGACTTCAAGACGCATGGGAGTGTTCACCCTAAAAGTGCCAATGACGGGAGAATAATAGGCCAGGAATGGGTTTTCGGGAAGCTAACTGTCAACAATTATTGACAGTGTGGCGGAAAAATGGGCGCTGTGGCGTAAAGTCAGACGGTCAGTGGTTAAATCACCGGCCAGGCGGCCGGTGAGTCTTGGGTCAGGCGTGGAAAGCAGGCAGCCACTGACGGTTCTCAGCGATCACCTCATCCAACGCCAGTTCGAGCTTCTCGCCGCTGACGATCAGCGGATTCAGCATCAGAGCACGCCATGCGGTATGGCGGTTGCCGGTGAGCGCGGCCTCGATAGTCAGCCGTTCAAATGATTTCATCAGCTGCAGCAAACGCAGGGTATCTTCCGGGAACGGCGCCACATTGAGAGGTAGCGGACCAGAAGCGGTAATCAGCGAGCTGACCTCTACCGCGCAGTCATCCGGCAGGCCATTGATGGCGCCGTTATTACGCGTGTTGACGTGCATGATAATCCGCTTGTCGTTGTAGATGGCATTCATCAGCTCGCAGGCCGCCTCGGAATAGTACTGGCCGCCGCGCCCTTCCAGCGCCTTCGGTTTGACTGCCAGGTGCGGGTCGCGGTACTGGTCAAACAAGATTTTTTCCAGCTGCTTAACCACTTCCCCGCGGGTTCCTTCGCCGCCCGCCTCCGCCAGCTCCTGGCGCAGCAGATCGTCTTTCATGTAGTAATAACGCAGATAGGCGCAGGGGATCATGCCTAAGCCCTGCAGCAGATGCGACGGCCAACGGAACGGCGGAATGTTGCGCGGCACCAGCGGATCCCGACCGGCGTTGATCTCGGCTATCACCTCCGGCAGCCATTCTTTACCTTTGTGCAGGATCTGGCGCACGAAGATAAAGTGGTTCAGGCCGGCGACCTGCATCACCACCTCTTTTTCGTCAGCGCATTGCAGCAGAGTGGTTATCCCTTTTTGCATAATCACCGGCACGTTACACAGGCCGACGGCTTTGATGCGGCTGTGGCGCAGGATCGCTTCGGTCACCATCCCCGACGGGTTGGTAAAGTTCAGCAGCCAGGCGTCGGGACACAGTCGCTCCATATCGGCAGCGATCTCCAGGGCGATGGGAATGGTGCGACAGGCGTTGGCGAAGCCGCCGAGGCCATTGGTCTCCTGGCCGATCAAGCCATACTTGAGGGAGATACGTTCATCGCTGATCCGGGCGTCAAGGCAGCCGGCGCGAAACTGCGAGCAGACGAAATCGGCATCGCGCAGCGCGCTTTCCCGGTCAAGGGTGGCCACCACTTCAATAGTCAGCCCGGCTTTGGCGATCATTCGCCGCGCCAGTCCGGCGATAATCTCGACTTTCTCTTTGCCCTCTTCAATGTCCACCAGCCATAGCGAAGCGACTGGCATTTCATGATAGCGGTTGAGCAAACCTTCAATCAGTTCCGGGGTGTAGCTGGAGCCACCGCCAATCACCACAATTTTGAGTCCTGACATGGTATACCTCGGTTTAGTTACGATATAACTATTTAAAACCGGCAAAACTGGCCTAACAAACGAATTAAATCGGCCTATGCATGAACTCAATTAATGCATAAGGGAGACAATCTGCGCTTGAGCAACAAAGCATCCTTGCGCTGCTGCAGACCTTTGAGGTGACCGCCCGCCACCTGAGCTTTACCCTTGCCGCGCATGAAATGAACCTTACCCAGGGAGCGGTCAGCCATCGGATCCGCAGGCTGGAGATGCACATCGGGTTTCGCCTGTTTATCCGCATGACGCGTAAACTGGCGCTGACAGAGGAAGGTAAGCGGCTGCTGGCGACGTTAAGCCATTCGCTGCGGGCGATTAACGATGAAATTGAGGATATTCGCGATCAGGATCTGCGCGGCACGCTGCATATTGGTATTGCGCCGACGCTGGCCCATCTGTGGCTAATGCCGCGTCTGCCGCGCTTTCAGACGCAATGGCCGGGACTGAATCTGCAGTTTCGCGTGCGCGCCGGGGTGATGGATTTTAACGAGGAGCGGGTGGATCTGGCAATTTACTACGGCGCCACGCGCTATCCCGATCTTTATCAACAGCGGCTGATGGCGGAAAGTTTGCTCCCGGTCTGCTCCCCGCGTTATCGCCAGCAGTATCGTCCGCTGAGCGGCGGCGACCCGGCGGCGCTCGTCTGGATCCATGCGTGCGAATCCACCGACGTACAGGATCAATTTGCGGAATGGCGCCTGTGGTGCCAGCACAGCGGACAGGCGTTACCTTTTGACGGCCGGTATTACGCGGTGAATAACCACTCGCTGGCCATCGAGATGGCGCTCAATGGACTCGGCGTGGTGATGGGGCGTAAAACGCTGATCCAGCCGCTGCTCGACGCCGGCAGGCTGGTGGCCTTGTCTGAAAATGAAGCGCCCTCGCCCTTTGGCTATGACCTGATTTGTCCGCAGGAGAACCGTTCCCGCCCGCGCTTTCGCGCCTTCAGCGAGTGGCTGGCGGCGGAATGCGCCTAATCGAATATTGCCAGGGTGCACGTACCAGAGCTTGACGTCGAAGGCCGGGCAAGGCGAAGCCGCCGCCCGGCGATGTCTCTGAGCGGAGGTTACTTCTCCGGGCGGGTTTTGCTTTTCTGCAGGGTCTCTTTCAACTGCCCAATCAGCTCGCGACGAAAATCGCCGAGTCGCGGTTTATCATCGGCGATCCACGGCAGCGGGCGGCACAGCTCCATCGCCTTGATCCCGAGACGGGCGGTCAGCAGGCCGGCGCCAATGCCCTGCGCGGCGCGCGCCGACAGCCGGGCCGCCAGATCCTGCGACATCCAGTCCATGCCCACCTCGCGCACCAGTTCGCTGGCGCCAGCGAAAGCGATATTGAGCAACACCAGGCGAAACAGTCGCAGACGGCTGTAATACCCGAGCTCAATGCCGTACAACGTGGCAATTCGGTTGATCAGCCGCAGGTTCCGCCAGGCGATAAACGCCATATCCACCAGCGCCAGCGGGCTGACGGCAATCATCAGCGTCGACTCCGCCGCCGAACGGCTGATTTCCCGCCGCGCCTGGGCATCGAGCACCGGCTGCACCAGCTGCGCATAAAGGCTCACCACTTCACGGTCGCTTTGCGTTTCGTGGATCGCGGCATACCAGCGCTGCAGCGCCGGATGCGACTGATCCAGCCCGGCCTGCTGCGCCAGCTTCTCACAAAACGCTTTCGCTTTACCGACCGCGTGACTGTGCAGCATATCGCGCGCTTCATCGCGTTCGTGGGCGCGCTGGCGCAGTCGCCACAGACGGCGCCACTCGGTGGCCAGCGAACCGACGCCGGCTCCGACGATCAGCGCCCCGGCGACGCAGCCGCCCAGCGCAATCCAGTCCTGGGTCTGCCAGGCGTTAGCCGTCCACTGCACGCCTTGCGCCACGACGCTGACGCCGAAGATCGCCAGTCCGGCGCTGACCATCCGCCGCCACAGGCTGCGTTTGGGTCGCAGGACCGACTCCACCACCGCTTCCGCCGCCCCCTCTTCCTCTTCGCCGGTCACCAGCCGCGCTGGCGCGAAGTTGTCCGCCTCCAGGGTGTCGAAGGCGCGAGCGCCTTTCAGCGGCGGAATTTTCTCCGCTTGCAGCGGCCCATCAAAATCAATCCGCGGTTTTAACGGTTCGCTCATCGCAGTTTATCTCCAATCAAAAATTCCAGCGCCGCGTCGAGACGAATGTGCGGCAAAGGCCGATCGACATCCATGACCTGCGGACGAAAGTTTTCAAACTGAAATCCCTGCTGCTGCCAGAAGGCCTGGCCCGGCAGGCGCGCCGGCACCTCACCGGGATAGATGGTCAACGGCTGGCCGTCGCTCAGGCGATTGCCGCGCAGGGCGGGAATTTTCTCGCCATTCACCTCAATCAGCCCGCTCTGGGTCGCCTGAATGGACGCCAGCCCCAGGCAATCCATACTGATCCCTTCAAAGGCGGCGTTCTGCCACGCGTCCTGAATCAGTTGCTGCAGGAGCGACACCATATTGCTGTGCTGATCGATCGTGACGTGATCGGCTTTGGTAGCGGCAAACAGCAGCTTGTCGATAACCGGCGAAAACAACCGGCGGAACAAGGTGCGCTGCCCGTAATGGAAACTTTGCATCAGCTGGGTCAGCGCCAGGCGCATATCGTTAAACGCCTGCGGCCCGCTGTTGAGCGGCTGCAGACAGTCCACCAGCACAATCTGCCGGTCGAAGCGCAGGAAGTGCTCTTTGTAGAACCCCTTCACCACCCTTTCGCAATAGTATTTGTAGCGTTCGCGCAGCATGCCGGCGTTGCTGTGTTTATCGGCCTGCGCCAGCTTGGCTTCGCCGACGGCGTCGACGTCGGGCCACGGGAAAAACTGCAGCGCCGGCGCGCCCGCCATTTCTCCGGGCAGGACAAAGCGCCCGGGTTGGATAAAGTGCAGCCCTTCACGCTTACAGGCGTGGAGATAGTCCGTCCAGGCGGCAGCGATATCCGCCAGCCGAGCCTCGTCGGCAGGGGCTAGCGGATCCAGCCCGGCGCACAGCTGCCGCCAGCGGGCCGACCACTCCGCACGCTGTCCCTGCAGGAGCCCGGTCATCTGTCGTGACCAGCTCAGATAATCCTGCGCCAGCATCGGCAGGTCGAGCAGCCACTCCCCCGGATAGTCGACGATCTCCAGATACAGCGTGGAGGTATCTTTAAAATGGCGCAGCAGGGAGTCATTCGAACGGTAGCGCAGCGCGAGACGGATCTCGCTCACCCCGCGCGTCGGGGTTGGCCACATGGGGGGCTGGCCGTACAGCTGGGCCAGCCCTTCGTCGTAGGTGAATCGGGGAATGCCAAAGTCCCGCTGCGGCACGCGCTTGACGCCGAGCAGCCGCTCTTCGCGTGCGGCGCTCAGCAGCGGCAGGCGGGCGCCGGTGTGGATATTCAACAGCTGGTTGACCAGCGCGGTGATAAACGCCGTTTTACCGCTCCGGCTCAGGCCGGTCACCGCCAGACGTAAATGCCGGTCAACCCCGCGGTTGACCAGCGCATTCAATTCAGTTTTCAGTCGCTTCATCGCCAGTCCGTTATGCCCTGAAGGTATGTCTCGTCATCATAAGCTATCTGCCGGGGATAAGCAGGACAACGTTAATCCTTTTGCGCCTTCCCCACGGCGGCATTATTTCATCCCGCGCGTGACGCGGTTGGCCAGCCGGCTGAGCAGCGGCTCCAGCGCCACCGCCAGCAGCATTTTCAGCGGCCGACGCGCGACCGATTTAACCGCCCAGCCGGCAACGCCCGCCGGGCCATAACGCAGCGCGGTCAGCAGCGCCAGCTTACCGACGATTTTCAGACCGGGCTTCACCTGCTGCCCGGCGCGTTGCCATTTGCTATTCATGCGTTGCCTCATTCGTTAAAAACAGGGTTTACAGCTGGCGAAAGCGGCTGCGCAGCGTAAAGGTGTCGGAGGTCACATACCGCTCCATTTCACGCAGACGCTGTTCACCGGAGGCCAGTTCGGCATCCACGGCGGCCAGCAGATCGCCATTGCTCGGCGCTTTATGACCGTACAGCTCGCTGTCCGGTATCGGATCCAGAGCAAAAGTCAAAATGATGTAGGCCACCAGGACAAAGAAAAAGAGGCCGAAAATCATCGCCAGCACGGTAATCAGGCGCACCAGCTTCACCGGGACATCAAGATGCTGAGCAATGCCCGCGCAGACGCCCTTTACCATCCCGCGCTGCGGGATACGCCACAGTTTTTTATTCAGATCCAGCCCGGCCATTATTTGTCCCTCCAGTTCGGATGTTCGGCGTCCAGGATCGCTTCCAGCGCCTGAATGCGTTCGCGCATCCGCTTCGCGTCATCGGTCAACTGCAGCAGCCGTTGCTGCTCATTTTGCGTCAGACTGCCGTTGGCGCCGCGATTGTTGTAGTGCAGCCACAGCCAGACCGGCAGAACAAACAGCACAAACAGCGTCAGCGGAATGGCGAGAAAAAGCATGCTCATGTGTACTCCTTACAGGGGGTGAGCCGCGGCGCAACGCCGCGCCGCGCAATCATACTTACTGGTTGGACTGATTCATTTTGGCTTTCAACGCCGCCAGCTGCTCGCTGATTTCATCGTCCGCTTTCAGTTCGGCAAACTGCTGATCCAGCGTCTGCTGCTTGCCAAAGCGGTGGCTCTCCGCTTCCGCTTCCATCTGATCGATGCGACGCTCAAAGGATTCAAAGCGCGCCATCGCCTCATCCAGTTTACCGCTGTCCAGCTGGCGACGCACATCGCGGGACGAACTCGCCGCCTGATGGCGCAGCGCCAGCGCCTGCTGACGGGCGCGGGTTTCGCTGAGTTTGTTCTCCAGCTCGCCAATCTCTTTTTTCATCCGCGCCAGGGTTTCATCCACCAGCTGCACTTCATGATCCAGCTGAGCGATAAGGTCGGTCAGCTTTTGTTTTTCGATCAGCGCCGCCCGGGCCAGATCTTCTTTCTCTTTGCGCAGGGCCAGCTCGGCTTTTTCCTGCCATTCCGCCTGCTGGGCGACCGCCTGCTCAATACGACGTGACAGCTGTTTCTTTTCCGCCAGCGCGCGGGCCGACGTCGAACGCACCTCAACCAGCGTGTCTTCCATCTCCTGGATCATCAGACGCACCAGCTTTTGCGGGTCCTCCGCTTTCTCCAGCAGGGAGTTGATGTTGGCGTTCACGATGTCGGCAAAACGAGAAAAAATACCCATAATTTCAATCCTCATAGTTCTGGTTTCAGGCATTCACCTGTGGCTTAGCTAATACAAATGGCGTGCCAACTTTTTATCTTATTGATTTTAAACAAGGTGGTTGCGAAACGTGCTGGGCATTGCTACAGTCACCTGGTTAATTACACTACTTAATGGCGAAATTCATCATGGCGCAGTACAAGGATAATCTGCTGGGCGAGGCCAACAGCTTTCTCGAGGTGCTGGAACAGGTTTCCCGGCTGGCCCCGCTGGATAAACCGGTGCTGGTCATCGGCGAGCGCGGCACCGGGAAAGAGCTTATCGCTAACCGTCTCCACTACCTCTCCAGCCGCTGGCAGGGGCCGTTTATCTCGTTGAACTGCGCGGCGCTGAACGATAATCTGCTCGACTCGGAGCTGTTCGGCCACGAAGCCGGGGCTTTCACCGGGGCCAGCAAGCGCCATCCCGGGCGCTTCGAGCGCGCCGACGGCGGGACGCTGTTTCTCGATGAGCTGGCGACAGCCCCAATGCTGGTGCAGGAGAAGCTGTTAAGAGTGATTGAATATGGCGAGCTGGAGCGCGTGGGCGGCAGCCAGCCGCTGCAGGTTAACGTCCGGCTGGTGTGCGCCACCAACGCTGACCTGCCGCAGATGGTCGAGGAAGGTCATTTTCGCGCCGACCTGCTCGACCGCCTGGCCTTCGACGTGGTACAGCTCCCCCCGCTGCGCGACCGGCAGAGCGACATCATGTTGCTCGCCAACCAGTTTGCCATCCAGATGTGCCGCGAACTCGGTCTGCCGCTGTTTCCCGGCTTTAGCGAACGAGCGACCGCGACGCTGCTCGGCTACCGCTGGCCGGGGAATATTCGCGAACTGAAGAACGTGGTTGAGCGCTCGGTGTATCGCCACGGCGACAGCGAACATGAGCTGGACGCGATTATTATTAACCCTTTTCGTCAGTCCCCCGGCTCTCCGCCGGAAGCCGCGCCCGGCGATGAGCTGCCCGCGCTACCGCTGGATCTGCGCGATTTCCAGCTCCAGCAGGAAAAACGCCTGCTGCAGCGGAGTCTGGAGCAGGCGAAGTATCATCAGAAGCAGGCGGCGGAGCTGCTGGGATTAACCTATCACCAGCTCCGCGCGCTGCTGAAAAAGCATCAGCTGTGAGAGGCGCGCGGCAGCAGCAGCGCGCTCACCGCCATCGCCCCCAGACATAAGACGGCGTTAAACCACAGGGCATACTGGGCGGCATGGGCCATGCCCAGCGGTAAAAACAGCGCGAAAAGTGACGCTGTCACGGCGATACCCATCGCCCCGCCCAGCGAGCTGCCCATCTTATAGATCCCCGAGGCGACGCCGATTTTGTTCTCCGGGGCATTGGCCACCGCGGTATCCGTCGATGGCGTGGCGTAGCAGCCCAGCCCGAGGCCAAACAGCACGTTGCTGGCGAACACCACCCCGATATACAGCGCCTTTTCGAGAAAGGTGCAGGATATCAGCGCGATGGCGATAGCGGTCAACACCGGACCGGCCATCATCGGCAGCCGGGCGCCATAGCGCTGCAGCAGCTTCTCGCCGACCCGGATCATCGCCAGGACGGTCACCAGATAGCCGAGGGTCATCATCCCGCTCTCCAGCGGCGTCAGGTGGTGCCCTTGCTGCAGCCAGATGCTGGCGATCATCATGGTGCCAATCGCCCCATTGAGCAGAAAGTTCGACAGCACTGCCGCACCGTAGGCCCGATTGCGGAACAGCGCAAAATCAATCAGCGCCGCCTCGCCTTTGCGCATGCCGTTGCGGATAAATATCGTCCCCGCCGCCAGCGCCCCGGCCAGCATGGTCAACGACAGCGGGCTGCTCCAGCCCCAGCCGTGGCCCTTGCTGATAAACAGATTCACCAGCACCAGCGCAACAATCAGGCTCAGCAGACCGCCGACGTCCAGCTTATGCTGGCTGGCGCTGGCGCTGCGGCTCTCCGGCGTGCCGCGCAGCAAAAACAGCGCCAGCAGGGCAACGGCGATCGAGAAGACGAAGATCCAGCGCCAGCCGAGCCCTGTGGCGATAGCCCCGCCGACGAAGGAACAGAGACCGCTGCCGCCCCACGAGCCGATGACCCAGAAGCTGACCGCCCGCTGCCGCGCACGCCCCTCATACCAGGTCTTAATCAGCGCCAGCGTCGCCGGCATAATGCAGGCTGCCGACAGCCCCTGCAGCACCCGGCCGGCCAGGAACAGCCCCGGTCCCTGAGCGACCACCAGCATGGCGCTGCCGACGATACTCAGCCCCAGCCCGAGGGTGGTCATCCGCATCCGGCCAAACTTGTCCGCCAGGCCGCCGCTGGCGACCACGAAGCAGCCGCTGAACAGCGCGCTGAGACTGACGGCCAGAGTTAAGGTTTCAAGAGAGATATCAAGGCTGCTTTTCATCGCCGGCACCACGTTAATCACCGACTGGGCGAACAGCCAGAAGGTTAAAACGCTTAACACAATCCCCACCAGCAGGCGATCGTTGCCGACAAACGGGGTGTCGCTTATTGTGACAGTGCTCATCGCATGGCCCTCCCGTTTCTCGTGATTAGCGCAGATAGCGTTCCGTCAGGCCACACCACAGCGCCGCGCCGGTCAGCAACAGCGCGTCGTTGAAGTCATACCCCGGGTTATGCACCATGCAGCGATCCGGCTCATCGCCAGCGCCGATGGTGAAATAGCTGCCATGCGGGTGCTGCTCCAGCATGAAGGCAAAATCTTCACTGCCCATAAACGGCTTCACCTCGCCCACCTGCTCTGCGCCAAACAGCGCTGTCGCCACCTCCCGCACCACGGCGTTCGTCGCCGGATCGTTACGCAACACCGGGCTGCCGTTGACGTGGGTCAGCGTGGCGGTGGCATTGAAGCTCTCCGCCTGGGCCACGGCGATATCATGGATCCGCTGCAGCACGGTCTCGCGCACCTGCTCATTGAGGGTGCGCACCGTGAGCTTCATCAGCACGTGATCGTTAATGATATTGGGCGCATGACCGGCCTGGATGCTGCCGACGGTCACCACCGCCGGCTCAAACGGGGTGATATTGCGCGAGACAATGGACTGTAGCGCGAGGGTAATATGGCAGGCCACCAGCGTGGCATCCACCGTATGCTCCGGCACCGCGCCGTGGCCGCCAACGCCCTTCACTTCAATATGCAGCGTATCGGAGGAGGCCATCATCGCCCCGTCGCGCAGGCCGATCTTGCCCAACGGCTGACCCGGCATATTGTGCAGGCCGAAGATGGCGTCGCAGGGGAACTGGTCAAAGAGACCGTCCTCGACCATTACCCGCCCGCCGTACAGCAACTCTTCCGCGGGCTGGAAAATCAGCTGCAGCGTGCCGGTAAACTGGCGGGTGCGCGCCAGATATTCAGCTGCGTAGAGCAGCGTGGTGGTGTGCCCGTCATGGCCGCAGCCGTGAAAGCGCCCTTCAACCTGGCTTGCCCACGGCTTACCGCTCCGCTCCTGCATCGGCAGGGCATCCATATCCGCCCGCAGGCCAAGGCGTTTTTTCCCCTCGCCGACGCGCAGCGTGCCCACCACTCCGGTGCCCGCCAGGCCGCGGTGAACCTCGTATCCCCACTCGCCAAGCAGTCGGGCGACCTCGCTGCTGGTCTGGTGCTCTTCAAAGCCGATCTCCGGCTGCTGGTGGAACCGACGACGCAGAGCAATAAATTGCGCCTCGTTAACCTGCAATGCTTCTAGCAACGGATGTGTCATTTTTGTTATTCCTGTGTTGTGTTTGCACGACACTTTCGAGTTTATGCGGGTGGCTCAGCTTGCAGGCGCGCTTTTTTGTTTTATATTGACGAAAAATCAATGAGTGTTTTTCATACATATCGGTTATGACAAAAAACAACCGGTTGTTTTTTGTCTACAGAGGAGAGTCATGTGGAGCACCATGCAGGCGACTTTAGCGTCACCGTACGCGATGTGCGTCAGCTGACCCAGCCGGAAAGCGATCTGCTGACGCTGCTGTGGGTACTGGAGGGAAGCGTAAATCTGGCGGTGGCGGAAGGTGCGTCGCAGCCGCTCGCCGCCGACGGGCTGGCGATCGTTAACCGCAACCGTCGCTGGAGCCTGCGCAGCGCCGGGGCCAACGCCGTGATGATCCTCACCCTCTCCGCCAGCTGGCTGGCCCGCCTCGATAATGCCTTTTTTGCCGTCGATTACCAGATAACGCCGCGCACCCGGGATGCCGATGACGGCCTGCGCCGCCTGATGCGCCAGCTGCTGGTGAGCGGCCTGGTCAATCATCCTGGCCATTACCGACTGGAGGCCAACCGCTGGCTGAGTGAGATAGCGCTGCTGCTGGCCACGCGCTTTAGCCAGCCCATCGCCTCCACGCCCCGGCGCGATACCGAAAAATGGAGCCGGAGAATAGCCAGCGTGGTGGCGCGGATCGACGCTAACTATCAGCGTCGCCTCTCGTTGCAGGAGGTGGCGGCCGCGGAATTTGTCTCCGAGGCCTGGCTGTCACGCTTATTTCGCAAAGAGGTCGGGGTAAGTTTTGTCCAGTACCTCACCGCGCTGCGCCTGCGCCACGCCGCCGACCAGCTATTAACCACCCGCAAAACCGTCCAGCAAATCGCCCGCGAACAGGGATTCGCCAGTACGCGAATGATGAGCGATTTGTTTAAGCGCCAGCACGGCGTGACGCCGCGCCAGTATCGTGAACAGCATCCTCTGGAGCTTGCCAGACCGCGCCCGCCGCAGGCCGATCGCTGGCAGCCGGTGGCGGCCGACCGACTGTATGCGCGACTCAATGAGCCGGAACCACGCGACCGGGAAAGCCCCCCCCTGCCGATCAACCCACCGCAGACCCGGGAGATCAATCTGCGCGATCGTCCAGCGCGCCCCGTAGCGCTGCGCCATACCCGGATGGTGGTGACCGTGCGCGAACTGGACGATCTGCTGCGCGCAGATGTGCGCCGGGAACTCGAACAGCTGCACCACGCCCTGCCGGTGTATGCCATCGATATCAACGATCCCTTTCTCAGCAGTCGGCTGTTCGGCACCGGCTGGGACGATCCGCAGATGGCCGGCTACGCCTGCTGGTACAACCTGCAGCAGATTTTTAGCTGGCTGGCGGCGATGGGCTGGCAGGTGATCCTGCACACCGGCGTCACCACCCGCAGTGACCTGCTGCAGCGCTTCCTGCAGCTCGCCGCCAACCATTTTCCGCCAGCCACGCTCAACAGCTGGCGCTTTGTCTGGCACTGGTCGCCGCAGGCCAGCGAAGCGGCCCGCCAGGCGGCCTGGCGCCAGCAGCGCGAGGTTCTTCGCCGCCTGCTGCCGCAGCCGCAGCTGGGGATCTGGCACCGCTTTGCTCCCAGCGATCCCGGGAACGATCCGCTGTTCCACTCGCCGCTGCTGGCGGAGGCGGATTTTCTCGCCTGCCAGGCAGATGCCAACGAACAGCTGGATCTGGCCCAGGCAGACAGCCGCCGCCTGGCCTCCAGCGAACATTACCCGCTGCACAAGCTGCGGCAGATCCACAGCGCCCTGCGCCAGCGTCAGCTCAACCTGCCGCTGTGGCTGCTCTCCTGGAATACGCTGACCGGCGATACGCGGGATACCAACGGCCGCTTTTTTCGCGGCGCGCTGCTGATGGATAATCTGCTGGGGGTGGCGGACCAGGTCTGGCTGGCGGGCTTCTGGTTAAATTCAGGCCTCCAGGGCGAAGCTCGCGCCAACGGCAAGCTCGATACCTCCAGCCTGGCGCTGCACTATCTGCACGGCCTGCCGCGCCCGGTTTACTGGGTACTCTGGCTCTGGCGACGGCTGCGCGGCGAGATCCTGGTTCACGATAAAAACCTGCTGCTGCTCCACCACCAGGGTCACTACCAGCTGCTGCTGCGCAATACGGTGGTCTACAATCCCTGGCTCTCCAGCGAAGCGGCCTTTATCCAGCGCTTCAGCCAGCCCTACAGCGTGCGGCTGCAGGGCCTGGATGGCAGCTGGCGCATCAAACAGCACCTGTTCGATCAGCACCACGGCGCGTTGTTCCCGCTGGTGGACGCCTTTCGCAGCCGCAGCGGCCCTGACGCCGAGGATTATCAGTGGCTGATGCATCAGGCCCGTCCGGCGCTCAGCGTGGATGAAGCCAGGCTCGATGGCTATTGGCTGCGGATCGACTCGCTGCAGAGCAATGCGCTGGTGCTGTACGAGTTTACGCCTCAGTCGCCCACAGACCCCTGAAGTAAACCGTGAATTTTCCGCTGGCTCTCCGTCGTTGCCGGATTAAAGACCAGCAGGGAAAGATCGGGACGGCCCTCCACGGCAAAGGAGGTAAATTCCAGGTCGAGCGGACCCATCTGCGGGTGGTTAATGCGCTTATAGCCTTCTCCATGACCGGCGACGTCATGGCTTTGCCAGAAACGGGCGAACTCGACGCTCTGCTGGCTGAGCTCCGCGATCAACTGGTCAGTTTCTTTCGTGGCGCCCATCCGCGTGACGTCGGCGCGGAAGGCGTTGACGATAAGCTGCCCCACCCTCTGCCAGTCCTCCAGAGTGCAGCGGGCCTCCGGCCGGGTAAACAGGCGGCGCAGCACGTTGCGCTCCGCCAGCGGCAGTTGGCTGTAGTCGGTCAGCACCCTGGCCGCCGGCGCGTTCCAGGCGATGACGTCCCAGCTGGCGGTGCGGATAATCGCCGGAATGGTGAAAGCGTCAAGCACCCGCTGCAGCCGCGGCGTCATATCATCCGTCACCGTCAGACGCGTCTGCGGCGGATGGCCAAAGGCGAGAATAAACAGATGCTCGCGCTCCGGGGTGGTCAGCCGCAGACCGCGGGCGATCCGCTCCAGCACCTCGCGGGAAGGCGCCCCGCCGCGCCCCTGTTCAAGCCAGGTATACCAGGTCGGGCTGATGCTGGCGAGCTGCGCGACCTCTTCGCGGCGCAGCCCCGGGGTGCGCCGGCGTCCCGCCGGGAAGCCAAACGTTGCCGGATCGAGACGCTGGCGGCGGGCGCGGAGAAAATCGCCTAAAGCATGGTTGTCAGAAGTGTTCATCATCTGCCTGTGGGTTCTGCCTGTTAGAATTTATACCCCGATAATGTCTCTACTTTTATAGTATGACATCGCAGGTAGGATACGCCTGAAACCCATTCAGGAGATCCATGATGCGTATATTTCTTACCGGCGCGAGCGGATTTATCGGCTCACGTATTCTTCCGGCGCTGCAGGCGTCGGGCCATCAGGTTATCGGCCTCGCGCGCAGCGAAAGCACCGCACAGGCCCTGAAGGCGGCCGGCGCCGAGGTGCATCGCGGCACGCTGGATGCCCCGGAGTCGCTGCTGGCTGGCGTCGGGAACGCCGACGCGGTGATCCATACCGCCTTCGACCACGACTTCAGCCGCTTTGCCGCTAACTGCGAGAAAGACCGCCAGGCGATCCTGGCCCTGGGCCAGGCGCTGCGAGGCAGCACGCGGCCGCTGGTGATCACCTCCGGCACGCTGATGGGCGACGACGGGAGCGGCGCCCCGGCCCGGGAGTCGTTCTTCAACTCAGGGCACCCCAGCCCGCGCACCGCCTCAGAGCTCGCCGGCCAGCAGTTGCTGGAGGCGGGAGTGGATGTCAGGGTGGTCCGCTTACCGCAGGTGCATGACACCGTGCGTCAGGGACTGCTGACCTGCTACATCGAACGCGCGGTCGCCAACGGGGCGGTAGCCCTGCGCGGCGAGGGAAGCAACCGCTGGTCAGCCGCCCATGTCGATGACGTCGCACGTCTGTATGTCAGCGCGCTGCTTCAGGGCGCGGCCGGCGAGCGCTATCATGCGGTGGCCGAAGAGGGGATCGCATTACGCGATATTGCCGCGGTAATTGCCCACGGATTAAACCTGCCGCTGACCCACCTGGATGAGTCGCAGGTCGACGCCTGGTTCGGCTGGTTTGCGCCGTTTACCGCCCTTGACCTGCGCGCCAGCTCGGCATGGACCCGCGAGCGCTTGCAGTGGCAGCCGGTTGGCCCCGGGCTGCTGGAGGACCTGCAGAATATGGACTATCATAAAGTGACACTGTCACAATAATCGAAACACGCTCCCCCTGTATCACACCCGACGGGTACGGCTAGTCGCCCGTCGGGTCATCGGCTTTCTCCCCGCTATACTGAATCTATTCTCTAGCGTCCGCACGTCGTCGCCGTTTGGTCAACCGCGGCCAAACAGAGCTGACTGGCGATATCGGCGATAAAAAGTTACCATGTTTCACTATACAGACTCGGTTCCGCGACTATTTTAATCAATTGACTGAATACTATACGCACCCGGTAACCGCATTATCCCTCAGGCTTGTTGAAGGCGGTGGTGAATGTCTATTAATCTTAATAAGATAGAGTTCAGCTCTATAATCAAACAGAAAATATGCGCCTGAAATTGTCATCTCTCCTGGCAGCCGTTTCCCTGCTGTGTGGGCCAGCTTTTGCCGCCCCTGCGCTCCCCGACCGCGCCGATATCCGCGATAGCGGTTTCGTCTATTGCGTCAGCGGCCAGGTTAATACCTTTAACCCGCAGAAAGTCAGCAGCGGCCTGATTGTCGATACGCTGGCCGCTCAGATCTACGATCGTCTGCTTGACGTCGATCCCTATACCTACCGGCTGGTCCCCGAGCTGGCGGAGAGCTGGGAAGTTCTCGATAACGGCGCCACCTACCGCTTTCACCTGCGCCGCCACGTCCCGTTTCAACGCACGGCGTGGTTTACCCCGACGCGGGACTTTAATGCCGATGACGTCATTTTTACCTTTGGCCGTATTTTTAACCGCGACCATCCGTGGCACAACGTCAACGGCAGCAGCTTCCCCTACTTCGACAGTCTGCAGTTTGCTGACAGCGTGGAGAGCGTCCGCAAGCTGGATAATCAGACCGTGGAGTTTCGCCTCAAGCGGCCGGACGCCTCGTTCCTCTGGCATCTGGCCACCCACTATGCGTCAATTACCTCTGCCGAATATGCCGCCCGCTTAACGCAGGACGACCGCCAGGAGCAACTGGATCGCCAGCCGGTTGGCACCGGCCCGTTCCAGCTATCCGATTACCGCTCCGGACAATATGTTCGCCTGCAGCGCCACCCCGGCTACTGGCGCGGCAAACCGTTGATGCCCCAGGTGGTGGTCGACCTTGGCTCCGGCGGCACCGGCCGCCTGTCGAAACTGCTGACCGGAGAATGCGACGTGCTGGCCTGGCCAGCCGCCAGCCAGTTGACGATCCTGCGTGACGACCCGCGCCTGCGCCTGACGCTGCGCCCGGGAATGAACATCGCCTGGCTGGCCTTCAACACCGCCAAGCCGCCGCTGGATAACCCTGAGGTGCGCCATGCCCTGGCGCTGGCTATCAACAACCAGCGCCTGATGCAGTCTATCTACTATGGCACCGCGGAGACGGCGGCGTCCATGCTGCCGCGGGCCTCGTGGGCCTACGATAATGACGCTAAAATTACCGAATATAATCCGCAGGAGGCCCGCGCCCGCCTGAAAGCCCTGGGGCTGGAAAACCTGACCCTCAAGCTGTGGGTGCCCACCAGCTCGCAGGCGTGGAATCCCAGCCCGCTGAAAACGGCGGAGCTTATCCAGGCGGATATGGCGCAGATTGGCGTTAAGGTGATTATTGTGCCGGTAGAGGGACGTTTCCAGGAGGCGCGCCTGATGGACATGAGCCACGACCTGACGCTCTCCGGCTGGGCGACGGACAGTAACGATCCGGACAGTTTCTTCCGACCGCTGCTGAGCTGCGCGGCCATCGCCTCGCAAACCAACTTTGCCCACTGGTGTAACCGGGAGTTTGACGACGTGCTGCAAAAAGCGCTGCTCTCGCAGCAGCTCTCCTCGCGGATGGACGCTTACAAAGAGGCGCAGCGGATCCTCGCCCGCGAACTGCCGGTCCTGCCGCTGGCCTCGTCGCTGCGGCTGCAGGCCTACCGCTATGATATGAAAGGCCTGGTGCTCAGCCCTTTCGGTAACGCTTCGTTCGCTGGCGTATCGAGGGAAAATACCGAAGAGGTGAAAAAGCCATGATTATTTTTACCCTGCGCCGTCTGCTGCTGCTGCTGATCACCCTCTTTTTTCTGACCTTTGTCGGTTTCAGCTTGAGCTATTTCACCCCTCATGCCCCACTGCAGGGCGCTTCCCTGTGGAATGCGTGGCTGTTCTGGTTTGAAGGGGTGCTGCACTGGGATTTCGGCGTCTCCAGCATTAACGGCCAGCTGATTTCTGAGCAGTTGCGCGAGGTGTTCCCGGCGACCATGGAGCTGTGCATCCTCGCCTTCGGCTTTGCCCTGCTGATAGGCATTCCGGTGGGGATGATCGCCGGCGTAATGCGCAATAAATGGCCCGATACCCTGATCAGCGCCGTCGCGCTGGTCGGTTTCTCGATCCCGGTCTTCTGGCTGGCCCTGCTCCTGACCCTCTTCTTTTCCCTGACCCTCGGCTGGCTTCCGGTCTCCGGTCGCTTCGATCTGCTGTATGAGGTGAAAAACGTCACCGGTTTCGCGCTGATCGACGCCTGGCTTTCGGACTCGCCGTGGCGCCATGAGATGATCGTCAGCGCCGCCCGGCATATGGTGCTGCCGGTATTGACCCTGGCGGTCGCCCCCACCACTGAAGTGATCCGCCTGATGCGCATTAGCACCAGCGAGGTGTATGACACTAACTATGTAAAAGCGGCCGCCACCCGCGGCGTGTCGCGACGCAAAATTCTACTGCGCCATGTGCTGCACAACGCCCTGCCGCCGGTGATCCCGCGTCTCGGCCTGCAGTTTTCCACCATGCTCACCCTGGCGATGATCACTGAGATGGTGTTCAGCTGGCCTGGACTGGGCCGCTGGCTGATCAACGCCATTCGCCAGCAGGACTACGCGGCGATCTCCGCCGGAGTGATGGTGATTGGCGCGCTGGTGATTATTGTCAACGTAATTTCCGATATTCTCGGTGCCATGGCTAACCCACTGAAACATAAGGAATGGTATGCCCTACGATAGCACCTACAGAATAAATATTTTTGTCAATTAAAAACAATAAGTTAAATTTTAAAATTGTGCAATTTTCCTGATTTTAATACACAATTTTGTACACATTGTTTTTGACGTCATCTCCGACAGTCATCAGTTAGATGGCTGTCGGAGTTCCCTTCCTACGTTTCCCCCACACCTTCTATACTTTCAGTCTGAAGACTGGAGGTAACCATGTGCGGACGTTTTGCCCAATCACAGACACGCGAAGAATACTTGGCTTATCTTGCAGAAGAAGCCGAGCGCGACATCGCATACGACCCTGAGCCGATTGGGCGTTACAACGTGGCGCCGGGGACTAAAGTTCTACTCCTGAGCGAACGTAATGAACAACTGCACCTCGATCCAGTTCACTGGGGTTACGCGCCGGGGTGGTGGGATAAGCCAGCGCTCATTAACGCTCGCGTAGAAACCGCGGCGACAAGCAGAATGTTTAAACCGCTGTGGCAGCACGGTCGAGCGATCTGCTTTGCTGATGGCTGGTTTGAATGGAAAAAGGAAGGGGACAAGAAACAGCCCTATTTCATCCACCGTAAAGACGGCAAGCCCATTTTTATGGCGGCGATCGGCAGCGTGCCTTTCGAGCGCGGCGATGAAGCTGAGGGATTTTTGATTGTGACTGCAACTGCCGACCAAGGTCTGGTCGATATTCATGACCGCCGGCCGCTGGTTTTGGTACCGGAAGCAGCGCGCGAATGGATGCGGCAAGATGTTGGTGGGAAAGAGGCGGAGGAAATAATTGCAGATGGCGCTCTGTCAGCAGATCATTTCAAATGGCACCCGGTTTCCCGCGCAGTGGGTAACGTGAAGAATCAAGGGCCTGAATTGATTGAGGCTATCTAAAGACTATAGATTTGATAACGTCCGAAATGTGACAACAGTAGACATTGTCGTTGGCGGTCATTTTAATAAATGAACCTGAAGGATGGGTAGCTGGCGCCAGGCCAGCTGTTTAAGACTAGAATGAGAGTTGCTCAATAGTCGGCTACCAGCGCTTCAATTAATTTGGTTTGATTCATTATCTGATTTTTAACTTCATTGATATTCTCGTACAGACCGCTAGCCCTTTCGTCTCTGACCTTTTCTATCTTCTCATCATATCCAAGATAGCTTGCAGCATGTTCAAGCGCTTTGTCGTATTCACGCTCTAAAACGTACAAATGATCAATCAGTTTAGCCAGTTTTTCTTTGGCAGCATTCAGCTCAACATTTTTGCTATTCATTTGAATTCCTATATGAAGTTAAATTATTCCTACTAAGGAAAGTCTTGTAGCATAAGTTTGATGATTAATTTATCACAGCATTATGTGGTGAGGCTACTTAGCCATCATAAATGTAACGTTTGCTGTTCGCTCTAAGCGGGCTGTAGTAGCAGCACAACCACTAATGTTTATGACTGATTCACCTAACTTTGAGCAGGTCACAGAACCTCGTAGTATAGCGCGGGGATAGCATTTCTCGTTTCATCTGCCATGCGGTCTGGATACCCTGGCCGGCAAAGTACAGGGCCCCTCTCCCATTTTTCGCATTAAGATGATCCAGGACCTCCATCAGTTTTTCGCTGTTTTGCCGCGGTGCATTATCGTCAAACAGATTTAGCTGAGCCACGCCCTGGCTGTAGAAATCCCCCAGCATCACGCCTGCTTTCTGATAGCGATGTCCGTCTCGCCATATTGCATCGAGGCATTTCGTCGCCGCGGTGATGATGTCCCTGCTGTCCTGGGTTGGAGTTAGCAGCTTTACTGATGCGCTGTTTCCGTAATACGGCTCGTTAAGCGCAAAGGGACTGGTTTTAACGAAAGCTGAGATGAACCGACAATACTGATGCTCGCCACGGAGTTTCTCCGCGGCACGGGATGCGTATAAGCATATCGCCTGGCGCATCTCTTCGTAGGTTGAAATCCGCTGCCCAAAGCTGCGACTACAGACAATCTCCTGCTTTACCGGCGAGAACTCCTCCAGACCGAGACATGGTTCCCCGCGTAGCTCCCGCACGGTTCGCTCCAGAACCACATTAAAATGCTTCCGGATAAACCTGATATCTGTATCCGCCAGTTGAAGCACTGTTTTAATGCCCATTGCCTCCAGTTTTTTACTGAGGCGGCGCCCGACTCCCCAGACCTCATCCACCGGAAGCAAAGCCATCAACTTCCTCTGCCTTTCCTGATTAGACAGATCCACCACTCCTCCGGTCTGCCGCTGCCACTGTTTCGCCGCGTGATTGGCCAGCTTTGCCAAAGTTTTAGTCTGGGCTATGCCGACACCGACTGTGAGGTGCGTCCTGCGCAGAACCGTCTCGCGAATTTCCCTGCCAAATTCGGTAAGATCGCGACAGTTACGAACACCAGTAAGATCGCAAAATGCCTCATCAATACTGTAAATTTCGCAGCGTGGAGAGAGTTCCTCCAGCGTTGTCATCACTCGGTTGGACATATCGGCATAAAGCTCATAGTTGCTGCTAAACGCGATAATACCGTTCCGGCGAAACATGTCCTTTTGCTTGAAATAAGGCTCACCCATTTTGACGAAGGGCTTAGCCTCTTGCGAACGGGCGATCACGCAGCCGTCGTTGTTTGACAGGACGACCACCGGCCGCCCCTTCAGGTCAGGACGAAATACGGTCTCGCACGATGCGTAAAATGAGTTCACATCGCAAAGTGCAAACATTTCAGCCAGCCGATTTAATGATGTACGTAACCACCCCGAACACATCGAGAGTATCCTCGCTACCGACGACTATCGGCGAATATGCAGGGTTCATTGGGTTAAGCTGAACCCGCGGATGCAGCTGCAGCTTCTTAACGGTGAATTCCCCATCCACTGCAGCGATAACGATATCGCCATGAACTGCTGTCCTTGAGCTATCCACAACAAGAAGATCACCTTCCCCTATGCCGGCATCCTTCATGCTGTCGCCGGCGGCTTTGACAAAATACGTCGCACTGGGGTGGTTAACGAGCAACTCGTTCAGATCGATACGTTGCTCAACGTAGTCCTGCGCAGGACTTGGAAAACCACATTGCACAAGGTCGCTGTACAACGGAAGCAGCATGATCTGACGTAACTCAACGGGAGTGTAGAACTGCATAATAGTCTCGCTCACATTAACACTGTTTTTATATACAGTAGTTTTAACAGGGCGACATATCAATATAGGCTCTGGCTATCAATTTACGCCATTGACGTAACACATTGATGTAACGAGTAAGGTTAGTCTGAAAGTGTTTTCAGGCCTTAGCTGTTTGATGGTTTTGCGAACAATGCGAGATTAAAATTTTTCAGCTATGGCAATGCCTTCATAGCAAATTGTTCACCTGCGATCTCTTGCATACGGTTCGCAGGTGAGCAAACTTAACCGGCTGGAAAATATTTATAAATCGTCTTCACCCCCTCCTATCACATAGGCCGCCGATCCAATGTTTTAACTGCTCAGACCAGAAATATCTGGAAGCTTTAGGCATCTTCTTGGAAGATAGATGAGCGCAAAGACGCACACAGCAATGATGTTATGTAGTATTTTCCCCTTGAGTGTGCCTGCTCAAGGGGATTTTTTATCGCCGTATTGTACTGGCAAATATTTGTAAATCGTCTTCACTCCCACGCCTGTCACATCGGCCGCACGCTACTGGACAGGCGCTTAGTCCGGTATGTTTCTCGCGCTACTACTGCTTACGTTAACGTCTGGTAATGATCTAGCGGCGCGACGTAAAGCGGCGTTGAAAGCAATTATAGTGACCGGCCGGCGATGGTACTTCACACGGTTAGAATGACTCTGAAATAAATAAACATCTTCTGGATAGCGTTCTCTTCTACGAGCAATCATCGCCTCCACTGGAGGGGTTGATTCAACACGTAGCTCCTTCAGGTGACCCTGTTTTCGTATCAGTATCAAGTCACCATCAATATCATCATATCGAATACTCAGCAGCCTTCCAGCGCTTAAACCCGTGTGAAAAATTAACGCCCACAAGTCAGCCCATGTATCTGAGATGAAAACAAGATTGCTGTTAATAGTTAAAAATTGCTCAAAACTTATTGTTTTCTTACCGTTCACGAACAAACCAAACTGTTTTCAAAGCTGAATGAATTGATTAAGCCAAACGTAACATATCAGGAAAAGTAGTGAAATCTTTGTCTTCAAGTCGCCGGGAGGTACTTGTAGATTGTTTTCACGTCCACGCCTGTCACATCAGCCACCTGCTGCCGGGTAGCGCCGTTCTCCAGCATTCTGCGGCACCGCTCCACCACGACTTCAGTCATTACCCGGCGGCGGCCGCCGACTCTCCCCTGCTCCCTCGCTGCGGCTAAACCCGCTCGTGTACGCTCGACAATCAGCTCTCTTTCCATTTCCGCCAGGGCGCTCATAACGTGGAAGAAAAAGCGGCCGGCTGGCGTCGAAGTGTCAATCGAGTCGGTCAGGCTGCGGAAATTCACCCCGCGCGCCTGCAACTCCGACACGAGCGTAATCAGATCGCGCACGCTGCGGCCCAGCCGGTCCAATTTCCAGACCACCAGCACATCACCCGGTCGCAACCGCCGTAATGCGCGTTTTAACCCTGGCCGCCGGGCATTCTTCCCGCTGGCCATATCCTCGAAAACCAGCTCACATTCTGCGCGGATCAGCGCGTTTTTCTGTAAATCGAGGTTTTGATCCCCGGTCGATACCCTCGCATAGCCAATCAGCACTATCTAACTCCTTAAAATAGCTGATTGTAAAAAGCCGCGGCCATTCGCTCAAACCCTCGTTTGGGCGAAGCCTCTTTTTGGAGCAAAAAAACATGGCCTTTAACCCGGAGCTGGGGAGCACGTCTCCCGCTGTGTTGCTCGATAACGCCGAGCGTCTGGATAAGCTGGTCAATGGGCCCGAGCTGACTGAACCAGATCGCGCTGGCGTTGAGCTGGATACCTGGCGCGGAATGATGGCGAAAAACGATGAGATCAGGCAGAACCTGATCCCGCTCAGTAAGCAGTACGCGACGCTGGCGGCTGCCCAGGCGGACATCGTGAATATCCCGGAGGGCTCTACGACGTATTACCGTAGCCCTGATGACAGCGCTCTTGCGGTTGAGGTGATGAACGTTGGCGGGACGCTGCAGCCTACCGGGCGGAAAATGCCTTCACAGGGTGATATTGACAATCTAACTTCGATTGTTCAAATAATTAACTCGCTATTTTCAAAATATGCGCCTGCTGGATTTTCTTTAACGTTTAATGATGATACTGGTAATTTCAGTGTCGCAATAAAAGACGATGGGACTCTCGCTGCCGGAGCCGTTGAAACGAATCAGATTACATCATCTATTGCGAGACTCAATACGATTGTATCAACCCTTATATCTGCGGAAGGCGATCGACCAACTATGGACAGTGCTTTTGCAGTTGAATTTCACGATGCGCTTTACAATATTTGTGTCGCTATCGATTCTACGGGGCGCCTTCTGGCCGGTGGCGCGACAATTCAGAATTTGACTGCTGGCGTGAACCTTAATTTACCAGATGGGAGCTATTTTTCGCTCGGTGGGGTGCAGGGCTTCAAGTTGTCTCTGGCAGATATCTATCAGCAATTATGTTTTGCAATAAAAGACGATGGCACTCTTGCTGCTGGGAATACAGAACTGAATTCACTGTCTGTATCGGGAGATACATCACTCGGCGATGTAACGTCAACGTCAATTATTACTGGGGAAATAAAATCGCCGTCAGTTTTTAATAATGGTGAAAGTAAAACCCTGAAATTTAAGTTCTTGTCTGACATAATCCACATACTTAGTTTTGGCCAGTCGTTGTCAACTGGGGTAAATGGCACTCCAGTCCAAACAATTGATGAACTGTATAACGCAGTGAAGTTTAATGGCGGTGTACGCGCTCAGGATGGCGGAGAAGACCCTGCAATCACACACGCGAGTTTTCTGCCTTACACTGAGACAATACAGGACACAGGAAATGGCACTGGTTATGAGACGCCAGTCGCAGGCTGTATCAAAATGATATATGACCTGACGGTTCAGGAAAATCATGGGTTTTCTCTCAGTGACATGGCAATTCTTGGTTCCGCCCCTGGGCAGGGAGGGAAAACAATAGGGCAGTTAAGCAATACGGCTGGCATTTATATGCCAAGAGTGCGCAACGACATATCTTACGGGCTGGCGTTGTCTCAGTCATCAGGGAAAACATACTCTCCCGAGGCTGTTATGTGGATTCAGGGAGAAACAGATCAAAGTAACGGGACAACTAAAGATGCATATATTGATTATTATGACAGGATGGTTTCTAAAATTAATGAGTATGCATCTGAAGTCATGGGTGAAAAAAGGGAATTGCCGTGGTTTACGTATCAATTTAGTTCATGGATTAACAGGGCACCGAACAATGCATACCCAACTATCCCGATGGCATTACTCGAACTTGCGAAAACCAGAGATGACACAGTGATGGTATGCCCGATGTATATTTTCGATTATTACGATGATGCGCACCTGACAGGACCAGGATACAAAGAATTCGGGGCGTATATGGGTATTGCAATTAAGAGAACAATATTTGACGGCATTCCATTTGAACCGCTCTGGCCGATATCCCATATTCGGCAGGGTCGGGTAATAAACATCAAATTCAACCCAGTGGGAAAACTGGTTTTAGATACGTCGTTTGTGTCCGATCCGGGAAACTTCGGCTTCAGCATAGTTGACAGTGATGGCGCTGAGATTGCGATAACATCTGTCTCAGTCAGATTTGACACTGTTTCTGTTGTGGCGGCATCGGATGTTACAGATGGTGCAAAACTACGTTATGCGTTTATTGGCGGGACCCATGGTCAAAAGCCAGATCGTACTCAGGGTCCTCGCGGCTGCCTCAGGGACTCCCAGGGGGATACGATTATTTTCGACCCAGACGGATTAAATCGCCGGATGGATAATTATTGCACAATGTTTGAAATTGAGATTTGAGAGGGTGTCATGGCAGGATTGGGATTTAATATTGCTGGTGCAGTCTGGGATTCACGTAATGTGATCGGGAGTATTTACCCGCTGCCGTCAATTGCAACAATAACTCTGTACGGTTCAGGTGGGCCTACACCGGTACTTGGTTCCACGCCGTCCGTCATTAATACACCGATAATTAATGCTAATTCGTTTATCGGTAATTCAATGGGGGGTGGGTATGACACTGGCGTATCTGATAGCGTGACAAAAACGCTGATGTTGCTATGTAAGCCATCAACAGCGGGGACAGGCAAATCGAAGGGGATTGGGACATACACCGGCTCTGGGTCGCCAATCGGGGACACGTTAATTTTTGATTCAACAACTAATCGCATTAGTTCAATTGCCGGAGCCAGTAGTGGATTCGTTCAGGATCTCGTCAACGCAGAAATTTACGACGGAAAATTTTATGTCGTATTTGCGGATTTCGCTCTGTATAAAACACAAATTTTTGCTTGCAAGGAAGGTGGTCTCATTGCCGGGCCCGGTGTAGGTTTAACTACTCGCGCAGTCCCAGATAAAACCATCCGCATTGCCAGAACGTACGAATCTGCGGACACGTCAGGAAATGCCGATATTGAAATTGCCGCATCAGGCATCTGGTCTGGAGCGCTTTTAACGAGTGAGCAGAAATTACAGATGCGTAACGCACTGGTCAGTCGTCTTGGGGGGATTATCGCAATAGGTTAACGTTAATGTAGTAAGACGGCTGTCATACTACTGACAGCCGTCACCGCTTAGAAAATCAATGATGGATACTTCGCCTGTATGCAACGGAGTAAATAGTCATGAACAGTAATTTTCTCAGCATCAGATAATACGCGATCGAAAACCATATAAGCCCCAAGTCGGCTGTTTGCAGAGGTTGATCCCCAGTATGTAACTCCGCCCTTACCGATACGAAGGGGGGCCGGGGCTCGCTCACGACCTGCTGCCAGGGTGAGGGACGCTGAAACATTGTTGGTCATGTCGGTCAGCCTGGTGGTCTGGCCGTCAAGGGTAAGACAAAGAAGCATCGGCTTTGTTTTATTAAATGCGCTCAGAGTTGCGCGCGCGGTTCCGTAAGTGTCATTGTCCGTGTAGTGGATACCCTGCATGGCGGCTAGCGCACCAGCTTCATCTACAATCACAGATACACCAGGAGGTGTAGATGCAGCTGTTCCCGAAAAGCTTCCTGCGATAATTCGTTGCGTCGAGTCATTATTCGGATCAAAGAGCAAAAACCAGGTTTGTTGGGCGGCATCATTAATTCCCAGGTTCAAATGTGCCACATTCGCGTTATTTGAGAACTGAACAAAGGGCGAGTCGGTGATAAACGTCGGGGTGCCAACTACAGTGGGTCCGCCTTCCCCCGGCATAAGGTTTTTACCAATCCCTGTATAAGTAAATATTTCAGCCCGGCGGAGAGATGTTGTATCAAAACCTGGCGAATATTCGTCAGGGTCTGAAACAGACGAAAACGCATTATTAGTGAAAAGAGTAATACCCATATTTATTCGCTCCGCTATACAGTTGTCTCGATAATTTGTGCCCATGCCCAGTTTTCCAGCGGGTATGGTTTGTCTACAAGTTCAGGAATATTTTCGTCCGCATATTGGCCGCTGCCTGCGGTATACACGTAATTTTCAGTTGCCAGGAATGGATCGCTGTCCTTGAGGCAGCCATTCCCGTTATGTGATGTTTTATCTGCGTACCAGATTTTGATTGTCCCGGAGACACGTCTGGAGAATGTCAGTTTTACCACAGTGTCGGCGACAATCTCTGCAGCAGTAACGTCCAGCGCTCCATTTGCATCAGTCGCCCGATACCCTTTATCAGCATACGTTTTAGCTGTTCGCCCATCATATGGTGTCCCCCACTGCAGTGGCGGATACGGAACTGCATAGTTAAGGAGTGCATAATCATCCTGAACTTCAACGCCTGTGCAGTGTAACGGCTCCCATCCCTCACCAAGAACCAGAACCCTGAACATGACCTTGCCGAAAAACATGTCCATCCAGCGATAACCATTACTGGTCAGGTGCCCGCTATCCTTATTGGGGAATGGATACGATGGGCAGACGCCATAGATGTTCCCACCCTCCGTTGCCATATCCAGCTGCGCCATGCCGATCGCCAGCTCATAGGTATCAATGGTGTAAGTGCCGCCAGTCTGATAGGTGAACATCGCAGGCGGTCTCTGTCCTGCGCAAAAATCGGCAATCACATCGCTATAAAGTTGACGCACCTTCGCTTTATAGCCCTCCCGCGTATAGTCCCCGCCGTACCCAGGGTTGTAATTCCACTCTCCCTGCAGGAAACAGAAAGCACCGATGCCGAATGTCTTGCTTTCGCCATCCGCGATGGCCTTTATTTTAGACACAGCTTCACGAATGCGATTATACAGCTCCGGATCGGCCCCCCTGGACAGCGCCTCAACGGTCCTACCGTTGACTCCACAACTTGCCAGAACAAGCAGGCGAGAAGGGTCGGTTAGCAATGCTACCTGACGAAGAAACAGCGTGCGCAGCATGTTAACCGCAGCAACGGCCCCTTCACCCTCATTACCCGACCCGGCAGGCAGTGCAGCAACATCGGCATCGCTCATCACATAAGACCCGTCACCTGACTGAACGACGGCCTTTAGCGGGTTGAGGATGGCTGACCCCACCGGGGTGAATCCTGCCCCTGTCCGGGTATTTGGTCGAGGTGAGTTTCCCAGCATCAGATTGCCCAGATTGCTGTACGGCGTTTTGCTGAGCGCAGGGTAACCTTCCTGGTTGGTGGAAAGAGACTGCCCGTACCAGATGATCATCGACAGAGCGAACACCAGTCGCTCTATGTCAGCGTTATACCGACTGCGAACTTTACTGTAATAGTTCAGGTTTTCCGCGTTCAGAATGTTAATTCTGTCCTGCAGCGTTATACCACCACCGCTACCGCCGCCGACCAGATTCCCGCTCGCATCAATAATTGTTTTAGACCGGCCAAGAAAATCAGAGACCTTTAAAAACTCAGGACCTGTAATATCAATTCGAGAGCCACCTGAGTTAAAATTAATGCCATTGCCTGATACCATTGCCGCATCTGTGCCGAACGAACCATCTCGCGCAGCGCGCAAACTCCTTGGTGCCACAGTCCCATATTCATCAACTAATACGACGCGTTGACCGAGAATATTTTCGATATATATTCCATTGTCATCAGATACGGCCAGAGAATAGCCCTCCAGTTCAATGCCATCTGGTTTAATAATCGTTTTTGCAGTCCCGAATTCACCTGATGTCAGGGCATAAAACTGGCGATACCCGAGGATGTCAACGAGCTGGAAAATTAGGTTTGTGGTTTCAACATGCTTAAGTAAATCATCAACGGTTTTCTGTGACGGCATTTTCCGCCCGGTAGGCTGCAGCGTCCCGGCGTTGTTAATAACCTCAACCGCAAGAGCGCTGTCATCAGGGCTACGGTAATACGTGGTAGAGCCTACCGGAATATTAGCGATGTCCGCCTGTGCCGCCGCCAGCGTCGCATACTGTTTACTAAGCGGGATCAGGTTCTGCCTGACCTCATCGTTTTTCGCCATCATCTGGCGCCACGTATCCAGCGGTTCACCGCCGCGGTCGTTAACCGTACCTGCCGGACCGTTAACCAGCTCGTCAGCGCGCTTGACGTTATCCAGGAAAATTTCAGGCGTCGTCGTTCCCAAAGGCGGGTTAAGTTCGGCCATGTTTTTTGCTCCAAAAAGAGGCTTCGCGCAAACGAGGGTTTGAGCGAAAAGAGTTAATTAGGGGAATTTTTGGTATTACGCGACGTCGCCGGGGTATGTAGCGTCGTCGTAGGCATAGAACGATTCGAGGTATTCTTTAGCGGTGACCTGGCATGTTCCGTCAGACTGCGGGGCGATCTCCTCTACAATGGCGTCGTAGACGTGGCGCGTTGAGCCGCAGAAAACCAGGCGGATCGGCTCGATGGTTGCCGACGACAGGTCAACCTTCATCGGGTCATCAAACTCGCTCAGGTGCGGGACTGACAGCTGAAAATCGCCCACCCTGCTCGCCACTATCAGCCCGGATGCAGAGCCATCCTGATAGCGGATCAGCGCGCGGGGGTTTTCAAACGACCAGTCCAGCGGCTCCGTGACGGTGAACGTTGTCACGCCACCCGCCGTTGTCATCGCCTCCACCAGACAGGAAATCGTGTTGTTACCCGGAATATCATCCGTGAGCACGATGCGATCGCCCAGGTTGTAGCACAGCGCGTCCAGCTCGGTAGTGGTCTGGAACGTCACCCGCTGCTGCAGGTATTTCATCAGGCGACGCATACCGATCTGGTAGGCGTGATCCTGAGTCAGTACCCCATCAAGTTTGTAGTTCTCGATTTTCACCGGCGTGGGATTGTCCGGCGTCCGGCATTTAACGGTCTCCTCTGCCCAGGTAGTCCCGTTGATGTACGTCACGTCGACACCATCAAAATCATCGTCGGACGGTACGGTAAATCCGCTCTGCAGCTCCTCCACCATCTCATGCGGAGTGATCACGCCAGTCCAGGGCTTAATCCCTTCCCTGTTTACCGTCGCCAGGCCATCGCTCAACAGGAAGCGGGACTTCCCGGCATTGGCTATCTTCTGCAGCATTTCCAGCGCTGAGATACTGTCGCCCGTGGCGAAATCGAAATTTTCGCCCCGTGGCGTCCAGTACGCGGATTCCAGCGCGTTGATGGTGTCGACATCCATTTCCAGCCCAAGAGAGTTCGCGACATGCAGCAGCGCTCCCGAAATGGTTCTGGCCGTTCCGGTTTCATAGGCCCGAGTGGCCACAACGTTTACGCGTTTATCTGACTGCGCCGCCAGCTTCCCGCCCATCTCAACGGTCGCTGCCATCAGCGAAACGCCGGGATAGGATGAAGGGCGCGTCAGCAGTCGCCCGCGCAGTGCCTGCCAGTACATCGAATCCCTGGCGTTGTTTGAGCCCTGCTCATTGCGCCGACGGCAGCGAACCTCTACCAGTCCCGGAGAACTGAGGGTGATCCGCTCAGTGAAACCTAACCCGTTGATGTTTTTAAGCGCGTACTCTCCCTGGTGACTCACCCACCCCGATCCGGAACCATAGACGCGATACTGAATCTCCCACTCAACGTGGCGAATCCGTTTTTTGCCCTTACTGTCAAAGCCACAGATGCCGTTCGGGAAGGAGAAATTCACCTCGAACATATCGACGGTCTCATTTTCAGGGCAAACCAGGAACGGCCCAAGCCAGCTCAGCGTGTCGTTAAGACCAGTGGCCTCATAGTCAATCATCGTCCGGGCGGTGAATCCCGGCCATGACTCATCAACGGCACCATTAACCAGGCGCGCCACCGTCGCCGTCGTGCCGTCGGTAGAGACAATGCGGTACTCATTCCCGCGGTGAGCAAGTGAAAGCCGTTGCCCCCCCTCCGGCATGCCGGAAAAGCCCGTTCCCGTGGCGCTGTTATAGGCAAGCGTCACATTCGCCGTTACCGCCGGGCTGCCGCCGGTTGATGCCGTGCCGGAGGTGTAAACCGGGGCATCACCGAAAACAGCTGCAGGCAGCGAAGAGGACGTGATCTCCCCACCCGCGAACGGACTGGCCGACTCGGTTATCAGTACGGTGCCGCCGTTGTCCTGCGCAACCAGGCCGGAGCCGGTGAGTCCCTCGGTGATGGCCGCCAGCAGTCCCGACATCGAGACGTAGTTAGCCACCAGCGACACCGGGTAGCTAACCCCCTGCCAGGTTATCGTGAACGTGCTGGAGCTGGTCGAAAAATCGTAGGTGGTTGGGGCCGCACTGGCCTGGACTTTTGCCGCACTCCCCCCGGTGCCGGGCACTGCAGCCTGGCCGGGGGTATATGACGCGATAAACAGATCGTAATCGACAGAGTTAAACCCCAGCGTCACCGGCATCCCAACCACCGGGGCGATCTCCGTCAGCAGCGGGCTTGCGATAACGCTGTATCCGGCCGCCGTGGTGATCTGGTAGTTAGCCGGGGCTTTCAGTTCGACCACGGCGCCGGCGACCCAGCTGGGTGGTAGCGCGTTATCGTTCTCGTCATTATCGTCATCATCATCCGTGTCCAGCCCGGTAAACGTTACGCTCGAGCCGGATACGGTCATGCTGTCTGCAATAATGTCGTCTGCGTCCGGCGACGTCTGGGCCATATCCAGCCCGGTGCCGGATGACGTCCCGCCCACTTCGGTGGAGTTGACCCAGTTTTCGCTGCGCTCATCACCGGAAACGTCCGCGCCTGGCGGGTAATGGGTGCTGCTGAATCCCGGTAGCGTTGAAGCTGGCGTACTGCCAACCCTGATATCGCCATTGGTATAAATCAGATCACCGACACCGAGACACAGCAGCATCTGGACGCGCATTTTCGTAGGATCGGCGGCATCAAACCGGGTAACCGGCTGCACCACATAATCAGGGTAGATACGCACCCGGCCAAATACCTCACGAATGGCATCACCGAGTTTTGCGGTATTCGCTTTTGCCGGGTTCAGGTCGAGACTCCGCCCTGTGGATGAGGTATAGCCGCCCGTATCGATGTTGCTCATCATAAAGTACGAATAGGCTGCAGCGGCAACGGAGATACCGACGCCGATCCACGCGATTGTGGCGGTCTCCAGCCCGAAAGGAACCGGATAAAGCCTGACATCACTATCAGGGCGAATCACACACTTAGCCCACTCGCCTGGCGGAATTAACAGCCCCTCAACCTCAACGGTCAGCGGTGGGACATCCCGATCCTCGTAGCCTTCAACATTTGCCACCAGCCAGCTGCGAATACTGGTTACACCATGCTCATGCGTTTCGAGTGGTTCACCGGGAAGCCGGGACGGGTAAAAACGAATGGTCATTGCCAGAACTCCACTTTGACAAATCGCCGCTTAAACCGCGACAACGGCAGAAAGGTGACGTTCGTTCCCGGATTGCATTCCGCCACATGCAGCAGACCATCGATACTGACCACGATCCCTACGTGGGTGACAGTCGACCCGGAATAACAGGCCACCCCGGCCCCTTCGCAGGGTTCGCAGCGCTCAAGGGTAAGCATCATCCGGCGCGCTTCCCGGTCGAGGCCGCCGTCGTCTTTGGTTACCCCGGCAAAATCGGGCCAGACGGGTAAATTCAGATCGCGGCGTATCTCGTTCACAATGCCGAAGCAGTCAAGTAGCGGGTAGGCTCTACCGCCCTTCTGCCATTTAACAGAACGGTATTTATCAGGGTTGAACATTGGGATTCCTTAGCTGATATAACGCAGTCCGGGGAATACAGGTAGCGTGTAGCGGTAACGTGGCCAGGCTGTATCAAGGATATTCATATAACCCGCGGTAATCTGCGCCTCTGTCGCCGTCCAGTAACCAGACTTGATTTTCAGCGTATACGGCACTTCCGCAGGGGCCGCTAAATCCGTGGAAATATAACGCCGGTACGTCAGCAATGCAGACAGACGGTTAGCCAGCGCATAGCGGATCGCCGTGGACACAACACCATCGATATTGCACAAGGCAAATTTGAGGTCCTGCGTGCCGTCCGCATTGCGCGCCGGCAGCGCAATGTCTATCGTACAGGCGGTAAACGTTACGGTATCGCCGTTCTCCGTCGTTGCCGTGATGTTGTCGTAACCCTGGCAAAGGTAGTGAACATCAGAGCCAATGGTGATCTGCAGCGTTTCAAAGATCACCTCCGGTCCGCTGCTGGCGTAGAGGCGGTTGAGTCTTGTCATGATTTTTACCCAATAAAAAAGGCCACCCGAAGGTGACCTTAAAAATTGGTGTCGAATGTGGGTGTACCCTCACCGGCAGGATCGCTATTCCGCGCTTTATTTCACGCTCCGGCTACGGAGCGGCATGAAGGACTTTCCCACAAATCGACACAAGTGATTATGAAGGTGAAACGGTTTTAATCAAGCCTTGGGCCACTCCTTATTCAGCGCAATATCCAGCAGTGAGCTGCCGACGATCCATTCCGGGTAATTACCCCATGGGGCAGGAGCAAGGGGGCGTTCCCATAACTCAAGCGTCGCCGTGTACTTCCAGTAAATCGGGGCCACCAGCACCGGTCCCTGATATATATCTGTGAAGCGGCATTTGTAAAACTTAATGCCTGCCGGCGTCTGCAGCTTCATCATGAACCATGCAGCCCCGTCAGATAACGCATCACGGAACCAGGACTCAAACGCCAGTCCCTGCGCATCGGTTTCCATAAACCAGGTGATGCTGGCCTGCGTCGGTGTGGACGTATAAGCTCGCCTTTGCCGCGCGCGGCCGGTAGTTAACTGGGTTCGTTTTAACGGGCTTACAGGCTGGAATCCGTATCCTTCCTGTAATGGCATCGGAAGACTGTCATGCGGGTAGTAGATATCAGTCATCACTCTAACCCTCTGCCTGAATATTTACTGCGCATTGCCTTACCAACTTTCCCGTCCCCTCTCAACAATTGCGCAGCAACCTGATCCAGGGCTTCCGTTGTCGCCCGCTTCTGTGTTTGAGCCATGGAGAGAGCCATCTGATCAGGTGTCACACCGGGCGGCGTATGGAAATGTTGCTCAATGGGAGCATGGATGGTGGTCTTGCTGCTGTTATCGCTGTTAACGTTCTGAACACCAGTACCAAATCCTGTACGCCCCAGAGTTGCATCAAGCGGTTGGCCATTTCGAAGTGCCTCAAGCCGAGACACGCCGATCCGGTTCGTTGATGCCTGGTCGAAGACGTACTCTCCTTTGTGAACAATACCCGCTGGCTGATACTTACCACCGGGGCCGGTGTAACCGCCGGAGGCGAAGCCAACGCCTGAAACAGCCTGAATATTTGAGACGATACTGGCGGTCTGCGCAGCGATTGAGGCCATAGCGATGATGTTGGCCGGATAAGGCGCGCTTACTGCACCGCTTGCTATAGCCTGCTGGATTTTCACCATCGAGTCCGCGATAGCGAATGCCTTGCTCGCAGCAAAAGCAACCTTGTAGATTGCCGATTGCTCACCAAACCCAGTTCGCATGATGTCGGCGGTACTGTCAAACAAGGATTGCGTGGCCGCAGATATGATGGTGTTTTTCTGAGCCTCTATGACCTGATTTGCATCCGCTGCACGCTGACGAATCGAGGTCATTCTGGCCTCACCCTCGGCAGTTATTTCGCCGGCCTTCGCATAAGCTTCCTCCTGAGCTGCCAGCCAGCGCTGGAGCTCTTGCTGAGCCTGGTCATATTCGTTGATTTGCCCCTGCATCCCCTCAAAAGTTCCAGAGAGTCGCCCTCCTGTGGGTGTCAGGTTTCCTACAACATTACGAACCGTCGAGGGCAGTTGCATATCGGTGTTTTGATAAATATCTGCCCGCGTTTTTTCATATTCACCGGGTTTAAGTTGCCCCGTTGCTTTGGCCTTCTCCAGCAGTTCAAGACGGGTTTTAAGCAGATCGTTGGTCCGCTCATCCTTCGTCTTTACCTGTTCCTGCATTTTCCGGTAGTCATCCAGGGTTTTTACGGAGTTTTGCAGTGCCTCCTGCTGCTTATACGCCTGGAGGATTTCATCTGAACGGGAAAGAATCGACTTCTGGTCGGCTGTGAGCTGCGTTTTAGACTTGAGGTCAGCAATTTGCTGTTCGAACTTTACCCGCGCCTGGGTTGCGCTGTTAAGCTTGTCACTGGCATCCAGCTGGGACTGCAAGGCAGCTGTCTGCTGGTTTATTTGATCAAGCAGCCGGGTTGCCGCGTCCTCGGTATATGCTTTACCCTTTGGCGTCTTGGGTGATTTCGGGTCTTTGTAGCGGTCATTTATTTCAGAATATATTCTGTCATATTCTTCTTGAGTATATTTCCCGCGATACTTGGATAGCTCAGCCAACTCTTTAGCACGTTGCTGCTGCCGTGTCTGATATTTCTGAGAAAAGGCATCAGCCTTCTGCTGTAGTTTTATCCCTTCCTGCTGTTTTTTAAGGTATGGGTCATAGGATTCATTAATGGCGTCCTGAGCCATTTTCTCGGACTGCAATGAAGCTAGTCGCGCTTTAGCAGCATCGACCCCCTTTTGAAGCATGGAAAGGTCGCTAGACTTCCATGCTCCATATGGCCCAGCATATTTTGATTGTCCGGCACTTAAATCAGAAAGTGACTTTTGCGCCCTACCCAGTTCGTCCTGAGCTTCTGCTATTTTTTGCTCTATAGATTTTTCACGACCTATATCAAGCATGGCATCCCAGGCACCTTTCGCGGCATCACCCAACCATTTCCATGCCTGCTCCAGTGATCCGAGGTTACCCTGAATCTGGTCAGCACGCTGCTTCATAGTCGCAGCATACGTCTCTGTTGCCAGTCTCGCAGCCTCTTGCTGATTACCCTCGTCCTGCAACGCCTTAATCTGGTTGTAAGTTGCCAGAGTCAGGAAGTGATATTTGTCGTTCAGTTCTCCGATAGCGGCTACCGGGTTTTGTGCGATTTTCTCGAAGTCTGCCACCATGCTATCGATAGATTCATCGGTCGCATCGTTCATTGCGACAACGGCCTCTGTGACAGTCTGCATTGAACCTGTAGCGATTTTACCACCAGAGACAACACGGTTTAGTGCCTGAGCGGCGGCGGCTGTGGTATTCCCTGTATTATCTGCGACCGATCTCGCCATGTCTGCCAATTGCCCGGTGGTTACCCCGGCAATATTCCCGGTCAGAACAAGGGACTTATTGAACTCCTGTTGCTCCTGGCTGCCTTTGTACCAGGCATATGTGAGAGTACCCACAACTGCGACAAGAGCGCCGATCCCGATAGTCATGGGATTCAGAAATCCAGTCAGTTTTTTGGCATTCTCTGCATTTTCAGACAATGAGTTAGCGTTAGCTGACAGGGAATCGCTTGATTCATCGGCGGCATCTCCGGCCCCCAGCAACTGCTGTTTTATGATCTCGAACAGATTACCCCAGCCGCCAAACGAATCAGCGATCTGCGAACCCTGTTGCATGAAGATAGTGAACAAAGGCATACCACCAGCCAGGCCAACAGCAATATCATTCAACTGCGCGGGGAGTAACCGCATGGCATTTTTATACTGCCCTGCCGAGATGGCCCCATACCGCATTTCATTGCTGACCTGATTGAGCCCTTTCTCCGTCAAATCCAGCTTATTTGAAAGCTCTGCGTGGTATTCAGGCGTAAGCAGCCCGGCATCTTTGGCTGCCGACAGTTCAGCTCGCTGTTTCTTGATTTTATCTAACGCAGCTGAGAAAGGGTCAAGTTGGCCAACTAACCGCTGCAACGAAGCACGCTGCTCTTCCTGAGCCTTTACTGCCTCACGTTCTGCCTGCGCTTCTCCGTTCAACTCACGGCGGGCTTCGGCAATTTTGGCACTGTAGGCATCATACTGCTGGATACTAAGCGCACCACTATACGTATATTCGAAAATTTGCCGCTGCTGCTCGTCAAGAGCCTGTAATGCGTGGGTTACGGGATCAAGGCGAGCCTGTAATTGCGTGAGAATTCGCTCTTGCTGCGCCTGTTGCGCTGCTGAATCCTGAGCAGCTTTCGCAGCTTCTCTCTGGGCCTGCGTATACCCAGTCAATTCATCCTGAGCAGACTGAAGACGATTGCGGGTTTGATCAATGATGGAACTGTAGTGGCTGAATTCCTCAGCCCCCAGCACACCAGATAGATTTGCCTTTTTCAGCCGCTCCATTGCTTTATCCAGCTCATCAAACGCCTTTGATGTAGGATCCAGCTTATCCAGTAATTTTTCTATTTCTTCCCGCTGCGACCTTGTTGACTTCGCATTTTCGATAGCGTGTTTTGGTCCAACCTTAAGATGTGAGTTCAGATCTTTAGTAGCTGCGGAAAGATTATCCGTTGCGAACTCAGCTTTTTCACCCTCTGCTGTTATTTTGTTTAGAGCACTGGCTAAACTATCCGCATTCTTTTCTGCTCCGGTGCTATCGAGGATAATAGCGAGGCGGGATGTTTGTTCAGTCATTACCTATCTCCGGGCAATAAAAAACCCGCCGATTAAGCGGGTTTGGAAATGTTTAAACAATGATATTCTATAGCTACCAGCAACTCTTTCTCCACCTCAAAGCAGCATCATAGCCTTGCGCCATATATGCGGATACCATCTCTATCAGCATGAAATATCATTGCCACTGCCTAACTTAAGATAAATCAACTTCCTCAGAAAGGTTTATGTTCACTGCCGGGACTTTTTATCTTGCTCATACTCAGATGCTATATGCTCGTAAGTTATCTTGGCATTGAGACATTGCTTGGATGTGTCGCCGTCCCTAAGGCATTCACCATGATATCTAGCAATATTCGATGCCATACTAATTGCTGATATAAACATAGATTCACATGCCTTATTTCCATTGCACGCTTGAGATTTCATGCTATCCAAAAGCTGCACTTCCTCAATCTGAGCAAAAGAATAAGTACAATAAAAAGACAATACCAATCCTACAATAATTGCTTTCATACTCCTCCCCTCCCATAAGCAAAAAGCCACCCGAAGGTGGCCTTATCAATCAGCTTGCGTTCTCGCAACCCGGCAGGCTGCGGTCAATCACAAGATTCCCCTCAACACGCAGACCAATCTTACCGAACAGGAAGGAATGGTTAAGTTGAGTGACAACTACGTCAGACAGACCAACTGCACAGCGATCTTTTTCAATCGCTCGATCAGCGGCTGTTTTAACGTTCGGGATGCCAAGAGGGAAGATGATAACCGGATAGCTATCTTCTGCTGTTACACGTTTCCCTTTATAGAACTTACCCCCATTGAGGTTGTAATTTTTAGTGCTCGCCACAGTCAAATCTGCAACACGCACTGTACAACCAGAAAGTAACAGCGCTCCAAGCGCCAAGGCGATGACTTTTTTCATTATATGTTTCCTTTGATTGCAATCGGAAACATCCTATCATCGACTTTTAGTAGCATGGACCACCATTAATGGTAGGTCAGTTGCTTCCTTTCTTATCTGCTGCACGTTTCTGTGCCTCTGCCCACTCAGCCCTCCAGGCATCATCAAGAGCCAGTATCGCTGCGTCAAACTCAATGCGGTCGATCAGGATGGTGCGCGATGCCAGGTAAAGCTCAATATCATTCAGGGATAGAGGGAGCGGCACTCCGGCCATGCCGGCATACTTCCTGCCGCGCGATATCATGGCGTAAGCGTTGAGGATCTCCCCAGTGACCGCATCAATTTCAGGCTCCGGAATGGGCGGGAGATTTAGTTTCTCCCTGCGCCACTTTGCTTTCTCGCCCTGCTCGCCAGCGAATTCCTTTAGCCACTTTTGGGCCTCTATGGCTTTTTTACGGTTTCCTGAGTCTGCTGCTCCTTACCCTGAGCAATATTCGCCGCCTCAGCCAAAATAAGCCAGTACAGAGAGGGGTTTTGCTTCAGTAACGCAACACCACGCTCCGGTGTATACGCTACCGCCGTCTCCGCACCATCCACCAGCTCCCCCACGCCTTCCCAGTCTTTCAGAAGAAAGCGCGCGCAATTGTCGATGAGAAGATCATCAACCGAGTCAATCTCGCCCACACTGGCGAGATCGAAAGCATTCGTACCGACCTGGTAGCTCGCGTCCATTTTGTCGATATGGCGCCGCACCAGCGCATTGCGTGAGCGGTATTGTGGATTCTCGCTACTGGCCACCAGCAGACGGAGTTTAAATAGCGCCTCGTCTTCCGGCGTGAATTTCTTTTTACTTCCTGCTGGCTTTTTGTAAGGGAAAAACCAGCGTTCTCCGTTCAAATCAATTTGAGAAGAAATAATCAGCATAAAGACTCCCAAAAAAGCCCGATCCGCGATGACTGCAGAACGGGCCAGGTAAATTAAGGCGCAGTAACGGTGATTTCAGACGTTGCGGTATAGGTGCGGGCCTTACCAGTGATAATTGCAGTACCAGCAGCATTTCTGGTGACTGTTGCTGTTTTCTGCCCGGTAGAAACCACGCTGGCGATAGTCGGATCCGATGACGTCCACTGGACGGCATCAGTTGAATCAACTGGCGTAAGCGTGGCGGTTAACGTCACAGTAGATCCCACTGCTCCAGTTGAAGTGGCTGGCGCAACACTGATTGCCGTCGCCGGCACTTTGGGAACGCGGGTGATAGTTGGCGGAGTATTGGCCGCGGTGATATCCAGCTGAACCTGAACAATGTCAGTGCTCCCCGCATCCGGCCAGTCGCCGGAGATCTGCACTTCCGGGAAATCGAAGGTATAGGCGCCTTCAGCATTCTCCAGCGTGAAGCTAAACGGCACCGTTTCGCCGGTGAACGTTTTTTTGTAAACCTCCCAGGCAGCCTTTGACCATGACAGCGTGATTTGACCTGACGGGGTAAAGGTTGTCGGAATGTTTGCGCCGGCGAATGCCGAACCGGTACCGATGCAGCGCTGAGTCTGCATATTGTTGTTGAACTGGATGTTGAAGGTGTCGACGCAGAAACCTGTCCCGCCATCAACACCATTTAGCCGGATGTTCGTGACCTCCTTGAAGGAGTAGCGCAGGGCCCCCGCTAAATCAACCGGCGTGGCGAAATAGCTGGTATCGTCCCCCTTCGTCTCCCAGTCCAGCCCTGCAAACGTAACGGTTGCGGTGATATCACCATCGGCCGGGATTTCCATCTGGAAGGTGCCAACCTGGCAACCGCGGGCAATCTGGGCGATCCCCACATCACTGGCAAAAGTCGCCACGGAGAACGTAATGCGACCATTACCCATCGTCAGCACGTTATTTAGCCATTCGGAACCGAAGCAGCTGGCAAGAAAGTCATCATGTTGGTTCCAGCGAAACCGCGTGCCGACATCGCCGCCGACATCCACTGTGCCGCGTGAAACACCTTGCGCCATGCGGTCACCAGCGATTTCGTCATTGTCGTTGGTGTTCTGCGTTGGTTTCAGACCAAATGAAGAACGACGCAGCAGGTTCCACGCCCCTGCTGTAGGCGTGATTCCTGGTGTTGTCTCGCGAATAAACGCGGCTACTACTTTTGCACCTGAGCTCACAGGAGCCTCCTGTTTTTTGTGCGCTACAGAGCGCGATAAGGAATTTGAAGATTGAGCTGTAACCAGCCATCGGTCTCACCCGCCGGCACAGCAGAAACAGCGAAATAACTCAGCTTTCCGTCGTCCTTAAACTCGAATAGCTCCGTTAGCTGGTCGGCCGTTCGGGAGATAAGCAACGTCCCGGATCCGACCGGAACAAACAGCTGAATGATGAGTAAGCCCGTCCTGTGGACGACTGGCCCATCCCCGATCTCGGTTGCGCCAGCCTGTCCTGCAATGTTGGTGAGGCGGGCCCAGATATCGCGGTTGCTGGGGTCAAATACAGGACCATTGGGATAATCCACCGCATCAGAGGCAATAGCGGTCTGTGCCGCCATTCGGGAAATGACAGCGTTTCTGATTTCTGTAAGGGTCATTTGTAGGCCTGAATTACACCATTAAACGAGACGGCATAGACGCCTGTCGGCGCCTGTGTTGAGTGGCCATTCTCCAGAGGCACGGAGTAAGGCAGGTTCGACTGGATGTAAATCACCGAGTAGGCTGGCGCCTGGTCAATGATATTTTTGCCATTAAGAAACGTCATTGTCCCGCGCGGATCCGGTTCGGTCGGGACGGAATGATCAGGTTCGCCGATGCTGACGAAATGCGATGCCCTGAAGGTTCCTGCGCGATACTCAGCCGGCCGCCTGATATCCATGCTGTCATTAACACGGACTTTCTTTCTGAGACGGCCTGTCTTTGTCAGGTTGGCAGGATCGGCATAAAGAGATTCGTTCCATTCCCCAACAGCTTTGTTGTACTGAACCGCGGTCGCGTTGATGGCCCACAGCTCCGGGTTTCCTACAGGCGATCGCTGAACGATTTCATTCAGCAGCTGAATGGCGATGGTTCTCTGCCGTAACCTCAAATCGTCTTCCACCAGCCCGGCGAATGCCGCCGGGTCGATATTCCAGCCCTTAGCCATATCACGCTCTCCGCAGTTGAATGGAGTACGCAGCGCCAGCAGAGTCGGCAGAAGCGGTGATGACCTCGTAGCGCTGAAGCTCACCCGTAACCGGATCCAGTGCGGTGATGATATGCCCGACGGCCGGCTTATCAGTCACCTCGTTAACCAGGGCGGTTAGCTTCACATCACCATGCAGAATGTTAACGCCATCGATACGGCGCAGCTTATAGCGCGCCAGCACTCCACGCCCCGAGTAAGTCACCTGCGTTTCAGTGCCGGTTTCCGTCACCGGGTCCCAGGCACCCCGAACGGTATATGACCCAGTGAAATCCTTAACGGCATCCTGCAGGTCGGTATCGAATGCCGCGGCGACTTCGGTTTGCAGCTCGTCACGAATGCCCATTGCACCCACCAATACGCTGCTGAGGTTTAACGATCACTGTACCGTGGAGTTTGCGGGTATAAATTTCGCCATTGCGCTTAACCCGCAGCGGGAGCGGAGCAAACTCTACAACACCCTTTGCCTGGTTTGCGTAAACGACATGTCTGATCGGGTTTCCATTCACAAACACATCGCGGGGACCGAGCCCGTCGCCGGCATAATGCACATATGGATTTTGCATGTTACCCCCTTACCGCCGCTCAATATGAGCATGGATAAAGTCGGTTTTAAGCGACTCCATAGCGCCAACCATCACATAGGGGCGTCCACCGTTATGCCAGCAATCAATCGCGTTACCCTCATCATCAAGCAGTATCACTGCGACACTGTGGCAGCCGCCGTTTTCGGCTCTCTCCAGAGCCTGTTTCAGCAGGCGAATAACCTGGTCGTTATCGAGGTTGTGATGGCTGGGCTTTTGAAATGGGACCACCTTCAAATCGGACATATCACGCCCTCACAAAGAATGTCTGGAAAGGGTTAATCATCCACGGTTTGAGCATATCCAGCGCCAGCTGCAAATCAGGATCGAGTAATTCAGTGCTGGTGGTTGAAAGCTCGGCAAAAGTGCGGGAAACCTTCACATCGTCGGCCTCAACGCTTTTGCTCGTCACCACGCCGGAATCTGTTTTTTGCTGATACAGATTGCCTGCAGCGGCTACGGAAGCGATAAATGCTCCGGCTTGCTTAACTTCTTCAGGAATATGCTCCGGGTCGATATCCTGAAGGTTAAGCGCCGTCATCCAGGTGTTTGCCTGGAGCACGGCTTTACCCTTTTTGTCGGCGGCAGCCCAGGTATCCCCCAGCAACTCGTCAACGTCCTGGATTGTTATATAAACGGTCATCGGATCCTCACCAAAAGAAACGGGGCTTTCGCCCCGTCGGTTAACCACCCGCAGGAGCAGTGAACGCAATCGCTTCAGTTGTTTTCACCACACCGTCAACGGTAGCCGTCACCGTGAAGGAGCCGGCCGTAGCAGAGGTGAGTTTCACCGTCGAGCCACCAGCAGACCCTGTCTGTGACGTCGAAGCACTTAGCGTGCCGCCTGTAGACGTCCACGCCACAGATGCCCCGGAGACTCCTGCACCATTTCTGGTGTACTTGAGCGAAACGGTCACCGCGTCGGTACTGTCAGCAGTTGCGGAAGTTTTATCCACTGACAGGGTTACTCCCCCGCAGGGGCTTCCAGCTTAATCAGTACGCCTGCAGTGGATTTGTTACTGGTGAAATGTTTCTTCCAGTTCGCGCCGGTGCCGATTTTGGTCAGGTCAGGGTTAGCGCCCTTCGTCTCATCCCAGCTGTAACCCAGCAGTTCAACGTTAACCGTACCCTCTGCGCGATAGCCAATGGCAAGGTTTTCCTGGTCGTTGATATCGTAGGAACGGAAGCCCGGAGCCTGTGATTCCGTTACGGATACCGCGCCGGCCACCAGCCCCAGAATCGCATCAACTGGCATGGTGTCAGTTACCAGCACCGGTTTACCCAACGTGCCTGGCTGTCCGCCATAAACCACCACGCCAGCTTCTTCGTAAATTTTGTTGTCGATAGCCTGATCAACAATGTCGAAATAGGTCGTGGAATGCATAACGAACAGCGCAACACGGTTAAATTTATCGCCGTATTTACGCAGGCCACGGGTCAGCGTTTTCTTACCATCAGTGGCAATATCCGCGGATACCGTCATGTCAGCATTTGCGCCAATGGCTGCTACAAGACCCTGTAGGGCATACTTGATATAACCTTCAAGCGTTGCATCAGCGACGTCGACGCCGATCACCTCGGAGAATTCGCTAACGTCGCGACCCCGGCGTTTAAACGCCTCCTCCGTGGTTTCATACGGGCCGTATTTCCACGGCGCCTTAACGCTGACAGATTCACCGGCACCGATTTTTTTACCCGTTACCGGGTCGGTGGAGTTAACGTTGCGCGATTCGATAGAACCACCAACTTTATAGAAGGTGCGCTTGCGAAAATCACCCTCGATCAGTTCGTTGTCGAGAATGATTGCGCCGTTTGAAGCGGCGTTGAAGACTTCCAGATTATCCTGGCGACGCTCAAGAAACGCAGTCTGCGCGAGGTCGTCATAGATAATCAGGTCACTGTTTACGGTCGTAGGCATTGATTAGTCCTTACTTAGGCAATTTGAGATAGGCCTGCTGGCCATGTTTGCGGATGTAGTCCGCTTTGTCGCTTGAGCTCATTTCTGAACGTTTCAGACTACCGCCCCCGCCACCGGGTTTATGACCACCAGCCCCGGAGCCTTCGGCGCGCGGGAACAGGTGCGGGGCCGTCTCTTTCAGAGATTCAGCCCACTCAACCGGGGTGAGCGGAGTTTTGCCGTCTTTACCGAACAGAACATCGCCATTTGCATCAACTGCTACGGCCTCGCCTTCGTCGTTGAGCTGGAATGTGCCTTTAGCACGAAGAATCAGATCGTCGGATGCTTCTGGCAGCGCGCCTGCCTTAAGCGCTGCGCTGCGGATAGCATCACCCAGGACACGATCACGGAATTTGTTGGAGAACGCTTCCGCCTTTTCAGCGCGTTCATTAGCGGCTTTGATTTGCTTATCAACATCAGCACGTAGCCGCTCAGTGCGTTTATCCAGAACCTCATCAACTTTCCCGGCGGCAATCAGCTGCGCTTCCTCATCGTCGGAAAAGCGCTGGAGAATGGTTTTCACCGCGTCGGGGTCGATACCATCAAAACGTTTAAGCGACTCGGTGGACTCTTTGAGCTTACCAAGCAGCTCGCTATTTTTATTTTTCAGGCCAGAAACCTGAGCGCTGACTTGCTCATCGATCAACTTCTGGATTTCCGGCGTAATCTCAGGCGCTCCGCCGCCGGAACCGCCACCTTCACCACCTTCGCTGCCAGCTGCCGAATAATATTTAATGAGCATGTTACGAATAAGCATGTTGTCCCCTTGGGATAGTAACTGTGGGCCTGGCCCAATAAAAAAGGCCGCCCTTAGGCAGCCTGTTGTAAATTTCAGATAATAAAAAAGCCGCGCTAAGGCGACCTCTTCATTTAGCTATTTTCTAGCATGTATTCTTTTGCATCTTTAATGGCTTTATCCATTCTCTGCAAAGAAGACTTTGGCTCTGCAATGCTTCGCACTGTGCAAATCTCTTTAATGAGCCCTCTTGCGATTACCAGCTCTTCATACAGGCTTGCAATAAGGTCTCTTTGTTTTTGTGAATCCATAACAACCTCGTCTCGTTGCTTGTCGGGTTATTGGTTGTAGGTGGTGACGATTCCGCTTTTCGGGAGCGACCCTAGCCACTGACAATACAATTAGGTGTGGTGGCCGGTGCTGCCACGGCATTCTGATACTTCAGAACGGCGGGGACTCACCGAAGTGAGTCTGGTTTCCGGCTTGCCCGTTTCTCACGGGACGCTTTGGCGCGCAGGTCAGCATCCTGCATTCACCACGAATTTACTCTATCACACTCTGGCATCCTTAAACGCCTGCGCGTCAAGGTTGCGCAATTGGTCAAGCGTCAGCCACTCGCCCCTGTCGTTGTAGAGCTCATCGGGAGACATGCCGCCATCACGAATCAGCCTGGCGCGCGTTTCTCCGACAATCTCAGCTTGTCGCGTGAACGACTGCCGGGAGAACCAGTCCTGGTAAGTCGTATCAGCCGGAACCTGTCCATCCATACTGGCGCGCGAGCTGTCCTTGATTTCGCCGACTTTGATACCCAATTCCTCGGACGATTTCAGTATGTATGTTTCGGTGCTACGACAGCAAAAGTGGATTTTCCCCGGTCCCTGCAAATAAGGCACCTTGTGCCCTATCGGTTTGTTATCCAGCGTGTACTTGAGGCGGTCGCGGATCCGACAATCCTTTGATGTCCGGTTATCCAAAGTGGATAACCACTGCTTACCCTTCAGAATGTCGTCGTTCGCCGACGCAAAGCTTTGTCTTGCTGTTGATGCAAGATGCCCTACTGCTGTTTTCGCTATGCTGGCCGCATTGGCCCGGCTCATCTGAAGCGCACCATCCTGGTAGCCGCGGTTAGCATGTCCACGAACCTTTTTTGCGATCTGCTCATGCGTATCGCCCAGGAGAAAACCCTGCCGCACCGTATTGGATATGCGCGCCATACGATCAGCTTCGAGGTTGCTGGCCCATTCGCTTAGCAACCGCCCCTGAAATGGACGCGCCATCGCCGCGGCATAAACTGCATCCGGGGAGATGCCAACCAGTGGATGAAGAGCCAGAACATCGTCGGGAATGGCAAACTGGAAGAGGCTCATCTGAAAACTGGCCTCATGCTTCGCCAGCTCCTGCAGCTCGGTAGAGAGGGCTGCATACATGGACTGTATGGCATCCTTGTTTATGGCCCTGACACTGACCAGTAACGCTTCCAGACGCGAAACGGTAAAGCTCTCGGGATCCAGCGTATCGATAGCCACCAGCAGCCTGGCGGTAAGTTCGGCGTCGCTGTCATTCAGAACTTTTATCATCCTGTTGGCAACGCCGGTGCTGTAGCGACTAACCCATATAGCGTGGGCTATGGATTCATCCTGCAGGTTGTCATTCGCCGTTGCCATTATTGCCACCAATCAGGTTAGGCGCGCCGTTACGAATAGCGTCAATGACAGTTTCAGGGTCGTCAGCAGGATCTATCAAGTCAAGCCTCTGCAGAGCTCTGACCATATCCGTGTCGCGAATCGCACCGGACTGCCAGGCATTGACGATTGCCGTTACCATGCCGGATTCAGCGACTTTGGCGATAAACTCCTGATTGATGCTATAACGGTATTCCTCGCCTTTTATGCCGAGATATCTGGCGCACCAGCCGAGCGCCAGCGTATAGGCCTCCGAGACATTGGAAACGCAAATGCCGAGCACCGATGTGGATGCGGTTTGCTCGCCGCTGGATTGCGTGGCGGTTTTAACCGCGCCGTTCTGCTCGATAAGCCGGGCGCCAAGCTGAACAGAATAATCACGCTTACTGTCCATCGCCTCTTTAGCCAGGGTGTTTGGTTGCGCCTGAGCATAGGTAAAACTCCCCTCCTTCGGCAGCAGGAATGGAGAACGAGAACCGACACGAATTCCCTTATCCTGCAGCCAGTCACGCCAGGCGGTATCAAGCCCGGAAATCACCGGCTGAACCTGACCGCAGAAAAATACGCTGTCTTCGTAATCCGCCGAATTTCGATAATGACCAAGGTTAATTTCAACGAGGGCGGCTAAAGGCGACTCGTCGATGCTGGGATCGTTATTTTGTGCGCCAACGAAGGTAAAGGGGATCTCATCCCAAAAATCCTCACCTTTAGGCTTCGGGTGATACTCAGAATCGACAGAAAAAGACCCTGCATCGGCCGACTTTCGCCACACCCTGCAGATAAACTTGCCATCCTCCAGGGCAAGTTCCCGATACTGGATTTCATCCTTGTACGCAAAACCATCTTCCTTTTCCATGCATTCGCGTAAAACCACCAGCACCAGTTGATCACGTCCATTGATACGTTTGGTACGCCAGTTAATGATGTTCTCCGCCTGATAGCGAAGGATAATCGCCTCATCAGTCCCAGCTGCATAATCCGTATACAGCCCCTCGCGCGCGGCTTCCAGAATATTTTCTGTAACCTGCTGGGACTGCTGATAGATACTGGCACCAGCACCATCGGCGTTATCACGAAGATAATTCAGCTTATCCGGCGCGGTCATGGTAGGGTCTTTTCTGAATGCCAGCCCCAGTAGACCCACTTTTGTATTGCCCGTTATCGCGTAGAAAACGGCGCGCTGAATGTAATCAGCATTGCGCTTTTTATTGCGTGCAGACTTATCGGACGGATCCAGAAAAGGGAGGTATTCATTCCCGGCGGCCTTTACAGCATCAGCCCCTTTGCACACGTCACGAATTTTTTTCCACACGGGCATCGCCGCCCTGACCTCAGGGCGAACATAAGTAATATCGTTATTGGCCATCAGAATGTCGTGTCCAGTGAAATAGAGAATGCAGGTCGAACGATTGGGAATTGCTTCACAATGAAGTAACCGGCGCCATCGTTGGGGTGATCGTTATCACTCTTTTTATCCGGCTCGCCGTTTTTATCCCACACCTGTTGTTCCAGGCAGTCGGCATAGACCGGGCAACGGGCCACATTCACCTTGTACCGACGATCACCATTACCATTACAGAACATGGCGTTCATGGAGTTGATGCGGTCCTTTACCGGCGGGTTAGCATCATCAACGATGACGTTAAATCCGGCCTGCCGGAGCTGCTCAATATCTGTTTTGCTGGCGTTGTTTGACTTCCTGGAATCACCAGAGGCATCCGGATAAATATAAATCTCGCGGACCTTGCGGTAGTCTCCGTCGGCATACAGCCAGAAACGCTCCTTGATGATGCGTATCATGTCGGGCGTATCGTAAGCGTTGATAATCTCGGTTACCGCGTGCGGTAAGCCGAGCCGCAATACATGGACGATCCCTGCCATCTTCCCGACGTTGAAATCCATCCCGATATACAGCGCTTCACCTGGCTGCTCTTCCTCACTGGAATTATTCAGCACTCTGTCGAACTGATGATAAATGGTGCCGCTGGTCAGGTTAGTAAACTGGCCGTTCAGATATGCCTTGATCAATTCCGGCGGGTAACTCGCCAGAAGCGAAGGAATATAGTCATCCGGCAGGTTCTTTTCGTTGTCGAATGTCGAAGCCTGTACCAGACCATACATCGACCTCAGTTCAGGCTTTTCCCTCACAGCCTTAACAAACTGGTTATAGACGAACTTAAATCCTTCAGGTGTGGTAGTCACGTCAATGCCATTACGCAGACCATCAACTTTATAACGCATACGCGCGATTATTTTTCGCCACGCCTGACGCGCCTTATCCGCTTTCAGAACGTCGAGTTCATCCACCAGCGCATTGCCGATTTTAAAGCCTACTATCGTGTCGGGCTTTTCCATCGACCGACAAATTGTCGTGCCGCGGTACTGGCGCCCACTGTAGAAATGGACCTCTTTGTTGCTTTCAACGATTTTGACTTTCAGTCCCCAGTCGTGAGCAACTTCTTCCACCGTGGGGTAGAAAATATCGCGGATCTGAGGATAAGTCGGGGCAAAGTAGCCTTGGTTTATTTTGGGGAACTCCCAGAACCCTTTGCATATTCCACCGCAGCCAACCCATGTCTTACCGGATCCAAAACCAGCTACATAGGCTTTGAACTTCTGCTGCATAGCCAGAAAACGAGCCTGGGGAACGTTAAGCGTCGGAGCTATCGCCATCCTCTTCCCTCACTCGCGCATCGACTACGTTGATATTGATCGCAACTGGCGTTGGTTCGTCATCTTCTGGGTCAGCGGCCAGCTCTTTACGGAGCTTGTCGATCTCCAGCTGCCGGCGCTCGATTTCAATCTGCTGTAGACGCTGGGCGAACTCACTATCAGCCAGGCCGAGACGTTTCATCACCGCCTCGTACATGCGCTCACGGCTGATGGCGGTTATCTCAACGCCATTCTTACCAAGCTTCACACCGGAATAGGCAAGCGCAGCATCCGGCGCCAGCTTGCGCGTATCGGCGAAGAAAGGCTGGCCGATGCCATCACCATTACAGCGAGGACATTTCGGGTTAGGCGAGCTGGTATGGTCGTAACCGTAGCCGCCTCTGTCGTTTGGCTCTTTCCCTTTCTTCGCTAAAGCCTCAGCCAGCTTCTCTTCGAACTCAACCGCATCGCGCCATTGATACTGGTGACCGAAGCCCCAGCAGTAACGGCAGCTCCCGCGGCGATACTGAGAAAGTTGGTTGGCGTCGAATGTTGCCAGCCGCCACATCTGCTCAAGCACTTCATCAGCGCTGCCAAGCGTGCGCATAATGGATGCTTTCTGCTGCTGCGCAATGGCCTGCGCAACTGAAGTTTTCTGAAGCAGCTGATAGCCAATTTGTTCAGCAGTCTTCTTGCTGTACCCGGCACGGATAGCGGCCTGCGTGGCGTTGTGGTCCTTCAGGTATTCTGCGACAAATAAACGTTGCTGATCGGTGAGGCCATCATCATCCACCAGCTCTTCTGCGTACTTTTCCTTTTGCGCAGTGCGCAGTTTCTTCTGCGCAGGTTTTTGCGCAGTTTGCGCAGTGGGTTTCTTGATGTATCGGCGGGCAGTAGCGTAATTCAGTCCCTGCGCTTCACACCAATCCTTCGGTGATACGCCGGTTGCGGCATGATCGGACAGGAACCGTCGCTGAAGCTCGCCCCAGTCCGGTTTTGCCATGGATTATTCCTATTTAACGTGAGGGAGAAAAAGGAATTACTGATTCTCCATAAAATATTCACTTTTATGTTTTGGAATTAAGGCTCTTTAGTTCAGGAGTTATTATGAAAAGAATTATGCTTGCTGTTTTTGTGATCTGTGGTGCGCTGTCTCTTTCAGGATGTATCCTTCCCCCTGGGCCTCATAGCGGCGGACATGGTGGAGATCACTTCCATGGTCCAGAGCATCGTTAACCGCCTGAGGACTTTCATTTTACAGAAATGAAAAAGGCCGCAAAATTATGCGGCCTTTGGTCACTACCAACCAGCGTATAAAGAATCTCTCAGGAGCCAACAGATAGAGGTGCATCTATCCGGCTAACTAACCTCTGGCGTTCTGATGTTGGCAGGCAGAGGCGTTATGAGAGTATTGAGTATTTCAAAATACACCGGGAGAAACAGACAATGATATCAGTCCATTGTCTGACGGGCATTATCACAGGCACTCAATGAATACCTGCTGTAATGCGGTCAGATACCAGTTTATAACCTGACCAAATGTTACTTAGATCACAATCCATAGAACCACCCACCAATGCCAAAGGCTGCAGCGATCACCAGACAAGCAATTGCCGTTTTAGGCATTAACACACCGTAAAATGCAGGAGACAATCCCAGGAATAAAACCATTAGCACTGGCCACATACTAAGCAACAGGAAAAAGTAGCCATTTATACCACCGCTGCTAAACGTCACATTCACTCCAAACCATTACCCGGACTTTCCATAGCTTGGTTGCTTCGTTGCATGATATCATACAACTGCCCCTTATACAGGAGCTTTAACATTATCACAGGCACTCGATGAATGCCTGCTGTAATGCCTTAGCTGACTTTCTCAGCGGCAGTATCAAACAGCGCCAGCGCTTCGGTCGCTTCCTGGATTGCCTTACGGGTCTTCGAGACAATCTCACTTTCCGTGAAAACACGATCGAAAGAGTCAGCGAATAGCTCAGACTTCAGATAGCTGTCGCCTACCCAGTCAATGGCCAGCTTGGCCGCTGCGGTGTCATAATTAACTTTCTTGATTATATCCAGGCGGATTTGCTCGGATGCAGTGATCTCTGACATGTCTTACCTCTGTGCGATGTGGGGAGTATTATCGAAGCCATTCGACAAAATAGCCTCTGTGATGCTTTTGCATTTATCTTTGCCGTGTGTACAAGCTGAACGGTTTCCTTACGGATGCCTGTTACGCACAATAAAAAAGGTCGCATAAAAAATGCGACCTTTGGTTGGTACCAGTTAGAAAACTAAAATCTCTCAGGAGCCACCCGGGAGAGGCTTTTCTGCTTTTTAACTGACCACTGCCGTTTTGGTGTTGGCTGGCAGTGATAACGTGGTGATAGCTTCATTTAAGTTATCGAAAGCATTTAAATATCGAAAGAGCTCATTGAACCAATCATTTTCAACTTGCCGGAACATTCAACCAGAGCACCAGGCATCTCTGCTGGTCTTTTGATGGCAATTCTCAGCTCTCCCGAACGAGGCCGGTAACTAACAATTTATTCGACAGTTCCTTCGGCATTAACCCAAAGATCTAGATGCTTGATGTAGCGTTGGATGGGCACATAAATAACCACCCCATCTACAAGGTTAACGGACTTGATAACATATCCCTGCGGAGCTAAATAATCCCCATCACAATGAGGGTGAATAGAGTGCTCGTCACCGTATCGATAACCATGCGGAAGTTGAGGGAGTGAATTTCTTGTCATGGGCAGCTTCTTAGATAGAAGGAATTGAAAATCCATAGTGCCTTAATGCACCTGACTTAGATACCAACTTTTCATTTTTCAGCGCTCTGTTGTCTCGTATTCTGATTTTTTGTTCATGTGGCCATGTAAATTTCAATACCTAAAGTGTTCTGCGTTTGTAGCTGAATTACCTGGAACCCTTCTCTGTGAGCTGCGAGCAATTGGCCTGCACTGCTTTGTTGTGCGCCAGGATGTCACGCTTGGTCTGCTTATCCAACACATCGATATCGTGGTCAGTCAGGTAGATGATCCGCACCCAGCTGCAGGCCGTGTCAACGACTACCGGGGCGGGTAAACTTTTCGCGCAACTCCCGATCAACATCGTCATCGCCCATACGCTTAACGTCTTCCTGTACATCGCTGGCCCCTTTCGTGACTTCAGCACGGCGTTCTGCCGCGGCGACAGTAGCAGCGGCGTTCTCTTCGGTACGTTGCTGATCAGCTTTGGCTTTCGCCTTACTGGCCCCGCGAGCATGACCAATGCCGAACGCGCCAGCAATAGCACCCAGGATGACGACCACCAGTCCCGCGATAATTTCAAAGCTCATTGCTGCTCCTTCAGTTCGTCGGCCTTTTCTTTCAATGCTGGCTGGCGTACGTATTGCGATAGTACGGCCAGCACCACCAGCGCAGGGCTAATCAACGCAACGATGTTTGGCGGCAGGATGTTTTTGATATCCGGCGGCAGCACCGCCCAGGCGTGCAGCGCAGCATCCGGGAACGACTGCGCCCATACACCAACCAGCGCGCCGATAGCTCCCAGCTTTACAGACCACGTTTTCAGCAGCAAGCTGGCATGCCCTACGAACTCCAGCCGGGTATATTTGCGCAGAAGTAACAGAACGAGCACAGCCACCAGCACAAGCAAAGCGAAAATGATCATCTTCACAGGACACGCTCCTTAACCCAGCCGTAGAGAAAATCCTCGTTGGCTTCGCGGCCCTCCGCCAGTTCGAGGTATCTGGCACCCTGGCTGCAGTTCAGCGCACGCACCAGAACCTGTTCACCCTCTTTCCCGCGGGCGGAAAGGTATCCCTTAAGCGCGGTGATGGTTCGGGGACCAATGGCGCCATCCGGAATCAGATCGGGATACAGCTTTCCGCGCATATTCATTGCGGTCAGCCAGCGCTGGAAAAACTTACTGGCTACAGATGGCCCCATGTTCACGCCAGTGTCGCAAAGCTCATCTGCCAGTAACGTAGATAGAGCTGCCACCTGGTCAAACCGGGGGCCGGTCCAGTAATCGCTCAGCAGGATTTGCTTTGCTGTTTCCCTGGGCAGGTTCCGCATATCACCGGTGTAGCCATGTGCACGGGCGGTGGTCTGCGTGATGCCCCAGCGGGTCGGCCCGCCTTTATCCGACGGATGATCGACATAACCATCCTCCTTGCCGAGGATCCCCTCGATAATCTGGTCTGCTGTCATTGTGCTTTCACTCCGGTGATTCGTTCCCAGAAATACGTGAGCGCTACGGAGCCCATCGCGCCGCTTATCCCCGCGGTTGCCAGAATCATGTAAATGCTCAGTCCGCTTTCAATGCTCACCAGGCCAGCAATAACGCCGGTAAACCCTGAAACCACCATTTGGGCAAGAGCATTGATCAAGCTCCATGTTGCCTTGCTCTGCTTCACATCTATCAGGTAGCGGACAAGTCCACCCCAGCAAGCAATGATCAGCAGAACCAGCCAGGACATCCCGGCAATGCTCTCTTTGTCTTGCATACGCTTAGCCATAGTTACCGCCTCCGATGAAAGATCGGGAAGCTGTGTGTGAGAAGGTCAGGCCCGTCAGGCTGGATTTAACAACGAAGCATGTCGGTGATGATTTCCGCGGGACCTGATAATAAAAAAGCCATGCAAATGCATGGCCTTGTGATTTGAATCCGTTATTTACAAAATGTATTCGAGACAGTATCTTTCGACTTCCGGACAAAAAACATATACCGGGACAAAATCTAAATGTAACTGCCTTGCCTGCATGAAACCATGCGGGCTTTTTTTTGCCCAAAGAAAAAGCCCACCGAAGTGGGCCTTACAGCTATCATCATTTTTTATTAGGTGTGGTGCCGGGTGCCTCCCGGTAAGTCGCCGCCAGTCCACAGACGACTCGCAATGCGCAAAAAAACATATCAGACTGGCAATGCCCCTCCGCATAGGGGGATTCACCACACCAAAAATTTAACATCTGATGAAACTCGTTTCAATGCTCTGTATGGGTCCACCACATATTGCAATTTTTACTCTCACGTAAAATATAGTCCACT